>JADMIO012763184.1_pt1 | contig 103078 bp, 93 predicted proteins | sample 8958161 | NCBI WGS metagenome assembly JADMIO01 (sample SAMN16585339, study PRJNA669376) | soil metagenome | isolation source: Crop rotation soil | place: USA: Cullars Rotation, Alabama | collected 2011
GCCGCGACTTCAAGTCACGTGAATTCCAAGCTTCGGATCCCACTGTGCTGGAAAGAAATAAGAATCCTACTCATTCTTTTAATCGGATTGAAATTTTCAGCGCAAAATCCGAAAGCACATTCACACAATGATTACGAACAGAAAATTCCGTTTTGGTACGCGTTGGGAGCGGGAGCACAATCGATAGAAGCAGACGTTTTCCTTGAAAACAGTGAGTTATTTGTCGCACATAATCAAAAAGACATTTCGAAAGCAAGAACTTTTGAAAATCTGTACCTGAAGCCAATAGAGCAGGTGACTGAACTTAATTTAATTCCAAAACAACCCATTCAGATTTTAATTGATATTAAAACAGATGCGAAATCCACGCTTCAAAAAATTGTTTCTGAAATTAAAAAGCATCCAAAAATTATCAGTCAGAAGACATTCAGCTTTGTGATTTCCGGCAATCAACCGAAGCCTGAAGAATTTACTTCCTATCCGGATTTTATTAAATTTGATTATCAAAATTTAATAAACCTGACTCCACAGCAATGGGAGAAAGTAGCGTTAGTCAGCTTAAATTTCAGGCAATATTCAAGCTGGAATGGAAAAGGTGGATTAACTGAAGAAGATCTTCCTAAGGTCAACAATATAATTAAGGAAGCTAAAGCACTCCATAAACCCATTAGATTTTGGGCAATTCCGGATTCCAAAACGTCATGGGAATTTTTTGCCAATGCCGGTGTCGATTACATTAATACCGACAAACCTAAAGAATGCGTTGAATATATTTCGACTTTAAAATCAAGAACTTACAAGAACGACCTATTTTCCGAAGTTTATACTCCAAAATTTCTTTATGAAAACAAAAACATTCCTGTAAAGAATGTAATCTTACTGATTGGCGACGGAAACGGATTATCTCAAATCTCTTCATCCGTATTAGCAAATAAAGGACAGCTCACGTTGACCCAGCTTAAAAATATTGGCTTAATTAAAACATCTTCCACCGATAATTTTTCGACAGATTCCGCAGCCGGCGCTTCAGCGTTTGGAACAGGAAAGAAAACAAAAAACAGATTTATTGGAGTAGATACCGAAGGCAAACCAATAGAAAATCTTACTGAAATTTTATCTAAAAAAGGGTTCAATACAGGAATTATCACAACAGATGAAATCGTTGGCGCCACACCATCAGCATTCTACGCACATCAAAAAGACCGTGGAATGGAAAAGGAAATAGCGGATGATTTAACTAAAAGCAAACTGACATTTTTTGCTGCCGGAGGAAAATCAAAGGTTCCGGAATTACCACAGTTTACCGTCGCTCAAAAACCCGAAGAAATCAGCACGAGCCAAGCAGAACGTCTGGCTTATTATATTTCAGACAAAGGAGTACCTTCTTTTCTGAAAGGCCGTGGAAACCTGCTTTCCGACCTGGTTGAAAATGGATTACAGTTTTTAAACTCAAAAAAGAAACCTTTTTTTATGATGATTGAAGCTGCACAGATTGACAGCGGAGGCCACAGCAATAACACCGGAACCATTGTAACCGAAGGAATTGATTTTGACAGAGCCATTACCAAAGCGGTACAGTTTGCAGACCAGAATCCGGGCACACTTATTGTGATTACTGCAGATCATGAAACTGGTGGATTCAGTATTCCTCACGGAGATTTAAAGACAGATACAGTTGAAGGAGATTTTACCACAGATGATCATTCTGCAACTTTAATCCCTGTATTTTCGTACGGCCCGAAATCGGAAAACTTCACCGGTGTTTATGAAAACAACGAGATTTTTCATAAAATTTTAAGCGCTTTAAAAATTAAATAAAAACTTTCATTCAAAATCTTCATTTAAGAAAGGGCAAAATATTAATTCAAACGATTGATAAGACTTTAAAAATGTGGTTTTCCATTTAATTTTAATAAAAATTTAAACTAAAAAGTTTTGAGAATTAAAAAATTAAAAACTCAAAACAGACAATCAGAATTAAATTAAAATATAAACACCTGAAAACTAAAATACTAAAGTTTAATACAATAAAATAAGCGGTATTGGTCGACAAAAAAGACTAAAAAAATGTTTTATCGTAAAGAATTTTATATATTTGCACAATCTAACAATTAAAAAAATAATTTACTATGTCAGACATTGCATCAAGAGTAAAAGCTATCATCGCTGATAAGCTTGACGTTGAAGAAACAGAGGTAACTCCAGAGGCTAGCTTCACAAATGATTTAGGAGCTGACTCACTTGATACCGTTGAGTTAATCATGGAATTTGAAAAAGAATTTAACATTCAGATCCCTGATGACCAAGCAGAAAAAATTACTACAGTAGGGCACGCTATCGCTTATATTGAAGAAGTAGTAAATAAATAATATTCTTCAACAAAGAAAATTTACAAAGTTTATGGAATTAAAAAGAGTAGTTGTAACCGGTTTTGGCGCCTTAACACCCATCGGTAATAATGCGAATGAATACTGGGAAAGCCTTATCAAAGGTGAGAGCGGAGCCGCTCCGACTACTCTTTTTGATGCCACAAACTTTAAAACTAGATTTGCGTGCGAAGTGAAAAACTTCGATCCACTGGATCATTTCGATAAGAAAGATGCCAAAAAAATGGATCGTAACACTCAACTTGGTATGGTAGCTGCCCGTGAGGCAGTTGCTCATTCAAGGATTATGGAAGACAATGTAGACAAACACAGAGTCGGAGTAATCTGGGGTTCTGGAATTGGTGGTTTAGAAACTTTCGAAACTGAGGTTTTAGGGTGGGCAAACAGTGATATTCCTAGATTCAACCCGTTTTTTATTCCTAAAATGATTGCGGACATTACACCGGGACATATTTCAATAGAATATGGTTTCCACGGTCCCAATTATACTACTGTTTCTGCTTGTGCTTCATCTGCAAATGCATTGATTGATTCTAAAATGCTGATCCAGCTTGGAAAGGCAGACGTTATTGTTTGCGGAGGCTCTGAAGCTGCCGTTACAGCAAGTGGCGTTGGTGGTTTCAATGCGATGATGGCACTTTCTACAAGAAATGAAGATCCTAAAACAGCTTCAAGACCTTTTGACAAAGACAGAGATGGATTTGTATTGGGTGAAGGTGCAGGTGCAATCATTCTTGAAGAATACGAACACGCTGTAAAGCGTGGTGCAACAATATATGCAGAATTATTGGGTGGCGGTATGAGTGCAGATGCACATCACATGACGGCACCACATCCTGAAGGTTTAGGAGCTTATTTAGTAATGAAAAACTGTCTGGAAGACGCAGGATTAACTGCTGATGAAGTAGACCATATCAACATGCATGGTACCTCTACTCCATTAGGAGATCTCGCAGAATCTAGTGCAATTTCTAAATTATTTGGTGAGCACGCCTATAACATTCAGATTAATTCTACAAAATCAATGACAGGTCACCTACTGGGTGCTGCCGGAGTTATTGAAGCTATTGCTGCTTTGGGAGCTATTATTCATGGTATTGTTCCTCCTACGATCAATCACTTTACGGATGATGAAAAAATCGACAGCCGATTAGATTTCACATTCAATGAAGCGGTGAAGAAAGATGTGAAAGTGGCGATGAGCAACACTTTTGGGTTTGGTGGGCACAACGCTTGCGTTCTATTCAAGAAAATCTAATTATTACTGAATGGAGTTACAGAAATACTTTTCTAAATTCCTTCTCAAACAAAGAAAAAAAGTATTAACGGAAAGAGATTATTTCCTGAGCATTGAGCTTAATAAAATTTTAGGCACTCCTGTTCAGAATATTAACTTTTACCGCGAAGCTTTTTCTATTAAAAGTTCTTCTAAAAATCAGGACAGTAACTACGAAAGACTAGAGTTCTTGGGAGATTCTGTTTTGGGTACAATTGTTTCATGCCATTTGTTCAGCACTTACCCCAAAGGTAACGAAGGATACATGACGCAGATGAAATCTAAAATTGTCAATCGGAAGAATCTTAATAAATTAGGAGAAGATTTAAAACTTACCGATCTTTTACAAAAAAACAACAATTCTGCTGCTTTAGGAGAGAATATTTCAGGTAATCTCTTTGAAGCTTTGGTAGGAGCTGTTTATCTTGATTTTCAATATGATACCTGCAAAAGAATTGTATTGGAAAGACTTCTTACGCCGTCAGAAATCAATAAGCTTGAGAATAAAATTGTAAGTTACAAAGGTCTTTTACTGGAGTGGAGCCAAAAGAAAAAACTCAACATTAAGTACGAAACCTGCGAAGAAATTCAGGTGAACAAAAGCATCGTATTCCGTTGCCATGTGTGGTTGGCTGATGAAAAAATTGCCAACGCTACTGAAACTTCAAAAAAGAAAGCTGAAGAAAAAGCGGCTCAGAGGGCATTTTATATTTTAAATAAAAAAGAAAATATACTTGGAAATCCAAAAACTGTATGATCTTGACGATGTAGAATTTGAGGATATCACCATAGGCTTGGTGAGATTAGCTAAAAATATACCCGATCATGAGTTTTTTTTTAAAATAAATCAAGGGAACGACCTGAAATTTTCCAGAATTAAAGATCTTGTTTTTCACGGCGTTTACTACGATTATTATTTTCCAAGATTTGAGGCATACCACAAGTTTACAAAGACTTGCTTCACATTTATCTCAAACAAATCTTCAGATAGTAAACAAAAAAAGTTACAAACTGAACTCTTCACAGAAGAAGAAAACATTAAATTTTTATTAAATAATCAGACAGAAGTAGAATATATTCTGCACAGTCCGGAACAATTCACTGATTTTTCCGTAATTTTGCTGCCTGAAAATCTTGTGTTTCCAATTCAAGATTACAATTTGAGTTCTGAAGAAGAACTTTATCAAATAATACAGTATTATGAATAAGTATTTAAAGAAGACAAAAATTATCGCAACGCTTGGGCCTGCTTCCTCTTCAAAGGAAGTAATGTTAGGATTGATGAAAGCTGGTGTTGACGTATTTAGAATAAATTTTTCGCACGCAGATTACGACTTAGTTCGTACCAATATTGAAACCATCAGAGAACTTAATAAAGAATATGGATATTCTGTTGGTATTCTTGCCGATTTACAGGGTCCTAAACTTAGAGTAGGTGTTGTAAAAGAAGGTTCTTATCTAAATCCTGGCGATGTCTTGACATTTACCAATGAAAAGATTGAAGGAGATTCCACTAAAGTATACATGACTTACCAGCAGTTCCCACAGGATGTAAATGTTGGGGAAAGAATCCTGATTGATGATGGAAAATTGGTTCTAGAAGTTCTTGAAACCAACAAGATTGACACAGTAAGAGCAAAAACGATTCAGGGTGGACCGCTGAGCTCTAAAAAAGGAGTAAATCTTCCCAATACTAACGTTTCCCTTCCTGCATTGACGGAAAAAGATATTCTGGATGCCAATTTCATGCTGGACATGGAAGTTGACTGGATTGCACTTTCTTTCGTACGTCACGCTCAGGATATTATCGATTTGAAAGAATTGATGTCTAAGCATCCAAACGGTAAATTCAAAACACCGATTATCGCTAAAATTGAAAAGCCTGAAGGTGTAAAAAATATTGATCAGATCTTACTGGAGTGCGACGGATTAATGGTGGCACGTGGAGATCTTGGTGTAGAAGTTCCGATGGAAGAAGTTCCTGCTATTCAGAAAACTTTGGTTGAAAAAGCAAGATTTTATTCTAAGCCGGTAATTATTGCTACTCAGATGATGGAAACGATGATTAACAGTTTAACACCAACGAGAGCTGAAGTAAATGACGTTGCCAACTCTGTATTGGATGGTGCTGACGCTGTAATGCTTTCTGGTGAAACTTCTGTAGGTAGATACCCAATTCAGGTGGTTGAAAATATGGCGAAAATTGTTCAAAATATTGAGCAAACTAATTTTTATCAGCATAAAAATGAGCCGATTGAGAAAGACTTCAACTGTATCGATGAAAGATTTATCACGAATAGAGTTTGTCTTGCAGCCGTAAGAATTGCAAAGAGCACTAATGTTTCTGCTATCGTTACTTTAACGAATTCAGGATATACTGCTTTCCAGATTTCGGCTCACAGACCAAATTCGCACATCATTGTTTACAGTGCCAACAAACGTGTGATCACAATGCTGAATTTACTTTGGGGAGTTCGTGCTTATCATTATGACATGCACAAATCTACTGACGAAACGATTATTCAGGTAAATATGTTGACTCACAACCACGGCTTTATCGAGAGCGGAGATTTTGTCATCAACATCAATGCAACTCCATCTTATGAAGGCGGAAAAACGAATACTTTAAGATTAACAACGGTTTAATCTTACCAAATAAATAAAAAAAACTCTCGAGAATCTCGAGAGTTTTTTCGTTATATATATTTTTCTATTTGCCTAATATGGTCTTTGCGGTCACAAACTCTTTTAAAGCCAGTAATGAAAGCTCTGTTCCATATCCCGAAGACTTGGTGCCACCAAATGGAAAACGTGGGTCAGAACTCGTCATTCTGTTGATATTCACTGTTCCGGATTCTAAGCCGTCAATGTAAAACTGCTGACGTTCTGTATTTTTAGTCCATACTGAATTTGACAGACCGAAAGGAATATCATTTGCCATTTCCAAAGCCTGATCATCGTTTTCAGCAATCATCACCATTCCCAATGGACCGAAAAGTTCTTCCTGCAGAATAGGATTTCCTTCTTTTACACTGATTAGTCCCGGATTAAATTCTGTATCTGAAATTCTTTCGAGAGGTATAAGTGCCTCCGCGCCATTGTCTAAAGCCTTTTGATATTGCTTTTCCAAATCATCTGCCAAGTCGGCTCTTGCCATTCCGCCGATTTTCGTATCCTTTTTCATTGGATCAGCAGGAACATATTTTTTATACTCTTCGATAAATTTGGGTAAGAAATTAAATTCTATATCTTTTTGAATAATAAATCTTTTTGCGGCCACACAGGTCTGTCCACAGTTTTGAAGTCTTGCCAAAGCACCTACTTTCGCTGCTTCATCTAAATCTGCATCATCCAAAACTATAAAAGCATCACTTCCACCCAACTCAAGCAATGACTTCTTGATTTTCTGCCCGGCAATTGATGCCACTTCGGCTCCGGCTTTTTCGCTTCCGGTAAGACTCACACCTTTTACAGTCGGATGTTCAAGAATTTCTTTAACCTCTTTATGACCAACTTCTAAATTCTGAAAAACACCTTCAGGAAAACCGGCCTCCAAAAATATTTTTTCTATAGCATTCCCGCTGCCGAAACAGATGGAAGCATGTTTTAAAACCACCGTATTTCCAGATAAAATTGCAGGCGTTGCAAATCTCAAAACCTGCCAAAAAGGGAAATTCCAGGGCATCACCCCTAAAATCACTCCTTTCGGAACATAATGAATTTCAGAAATTGCGTACTCAGATTCAATTTTTTCCGGTTGTAAAACATTGTCCGCCTCCGCATAATAATTCATCATCAAAGCACATTTCTCTACTTCTGAAATCGACTGAGAAATCGGCTTATTCATCTCTTTGGTGATGATGGTACCGAATTCTTCGGCCTTTGCTTTAAATAGTTCTGCAGCTTTTGCAATCAGTTTCTGTCTGTCTGCAAAAGGTACATTTTTCCATTCACTAAAAGCATTATCTGCTTTAATGAGTTTGGTTTCGATTGATTGTTCCATGTTGTAATTTCATTTAAAAAATTCAAAAATGAATTTTCTGCTTTTGGGTAAAGCACGAGTAAGGCAACAAAACATGTTCCTTAGTTATATATAAAAAAATGATAATCTCTATCGTTTTAATCTGTCATTTAGATCATCAGCCATTCGTTCACCAGGCTGGCCGCTAACCGTGCTGTTCTCTCCTGAATATCATACTCGGGGTTAACTTCAGCCACATCTAAAGCCACCAGCTTTTCACTCTTTAAAATATGTTTATAAAAATGCATAAAAGCTGCATCAGTAAACAAACCGTTGTATGCGGCAGCCGAAACACCGGGAGCTATTGAAGCATTGAAAACATCCATACAAACAGTTAAATAAAGAACGTCAACTGATTCTATAAGCTCAGTTATACGTTCGTATACAGATGGTAAATTTTCGAAAAACAGTTCATCTGCAAGAATGTACTTCATCCCAAACTGATGTGCAGTATCAAACAATTTTAAAGTATTCGAATTTCTTTGAATTCCGATGTGCAGCGTGTGATTGTTTTCTTCCTGAGCGATCTGCCAAAAACCGGTTCCTGAACTGGCTCCTATTCCTTCTTCGGGTCTTCGGTTGTCAAAATGTGCATCGATATTGATGATTCCGATTTTTTTATCTGGAAAAGCATTTCTAATTCCTGAGTAGTGGGCAAATGTCACTTCATGACCGCCTCCCAATACCACAGACTTCGCTCCTTTCGCCAAAACCTGTGCAACATTTTCGGCAAGCATGTTTTGAGCTTTTTCCAAATCTCCATCTTCACAGGTAATATTTCCAAAATCAAGCATTGAAAAATCGGGCAGAATCACAGGGAAGTTGGACATATTTTTTCTGATCATGTCGGGAGCATTTTTTGCGCCTACTCGACCTTTATTTCTTTTAACGCCTTCATCTACAGCAAAACCATGTAAAACGAAATCATTAGTTATAATAAGATCATGATTTTCTGCTTCCTGCACACGCTGAAAAAGTCTGTGAAACAATGGTTCTTCTCCGTCTAATCTTCCTTGCCAGATCATAATTTTTATATATTTTTAGTTGATGTTATAGCGTTCAAAACTCTGCCAGTATTTGTCTTTATAAATTTCAAGTGACATTTTATACTTGGGGTTGTCTTTTATTATTTTTTGAAGGATTTTTGATACAGATCTGAAATCTTTACTTGCAAAATAAATTTCTCTCACACCATCAGCACTTTCTCTTCCGATGTAGAGATTTCCATTATCATTTTTAAGATTCTGAAATGCAGTTTCCTCTATCATATTTAGATTTTCGTAATCTTCATTTTGAGGAAGGCCATTATTTCCGTCACCATTATACTGAATTTTCAGAACAGAAATCCATGGGTAAGATGCTTTAGCCTCATATTGTAAAGAAGTCGTATTCATTGTAGCAATCAAAGGCATTCCGTTGTTCAAAACTGCTTCAAGCACGGTATACGCGTCTTCTTCACTAAAGTCCATTACATCTTTATACTTTTCAGTAAACTCCCTTTCTCTCCATTGCAGGTAATCTTTCAGTTTCGTAATCGGGATAAGATCACTTTTTATTTCATCTTTTCCTACGACGCTGAACGTATCGATCTGGGTTGCAAAATTTAATTCACCTAAAAAATTGTCCAGAAAAATACAAACTCCTGTTATAACAGAATTTTTATTATCTACAGTTAAATGATCATACACAAAGGTAATATCGATCTCGTCAGGATAACCATCTATTTCATTTGCATAAAAATGAATATTTTCTGTAGTGAATTCGTGCCCATCCATACTAATGCCACTGTCCAAACTCATTTCAGGTTTCAGCGCGGTAAACTTCCAGTTCTTTACATTCGGAGCTGCGGCAACGATTTCTTCAGCAAAAACTATATTTTTAATTTCTCCTTCTGCTGTGATAATCAATTCTACCGTTTCATCATCAGTCATTCCTGCAAGAAAGTAAAAACCTTCATTGATTTTGAGAAGCTGAGAAGACATTAAATCAAAAAAATCGGTTTCTATATGAGTACGGTTCCTGACAATCTGATGAAACTCTTTTTCCTTCGTCAAAAACCAATTCCAGAAATCCTGATAAGTATAAATTTCGGCATCACTTTTCTCTTCTTTTTTACCGAAAACTTTATCAAATAGTCCCATATTATCTCATTTTTACGCCATCAATAAAAACAGTTTCGGCTTTCAGACTTCCCTGATTGTATAAAATATTTTGGAAATTATCTGTTCTGTAGGTCACAAAATCTGCTTTCAAATCTTTTTCAAGTCGTCCTCTGTCTTCTAAGCCGAGCGCAAAAGCTGAACGAAAAGTGAGTCCCGATAAAACTTCAGCAGTCGTTAATTTTTCATACGTCGCTAAAATTGATGCCTGCGTGATTAAATTTCCCATAGGCGCAGAACCAGGATTCCAATCACTTGCTATTGCCAAAATTGCGCCAGCATCCAATAATTTTCTTGCCGGACTAAATTTTTCGCCCAATCCTAAACTTGCGCCAGGCAAAGCAGTTGCCACAGTATTTGACTGTGCCAGAAACTCAATATCTTCATCAACTGTAGCTTCTAAATGATCTGCAGATTGTGCACCGACTTCAACGGCAATTCTTGAACTGCCCGGAGTAAACTGATCTGCATGAACGGTTATATGAAAACCTAAATCTTTAGTTTTAAGCAAAAACTCTTTGCTTTCATCAGGTTGAAATGCAGATTTTTCAATGAAAATATCTACCCGATCTGCTAGATTTTCTTCTTTTACTTTCGGTAAAATTTCATTTAAAATATAGTTTAAATACTCCACATTGTTTCCTTCAAAATCTCTCGGCTTCAGATGTGCAGACAGACAGGTTGGAACTAACGTCGCCCGAGTCTGAGTCTGAGCTGTTTCAATAATTCGGAGCATTTTCAGTTCGTTTTCCAGATCTAAACCGTAACCGCTTTTTACTTCAATAGTTGTAATTCCTAAATCAATTAAAATATTGATTCTTTCCAGTAAAGTTTTTAAAAGTTCGTCTTCAGAAGCGTTTCTGGTATGTTGTACAGAGCTCCAGATTCCACCGCCGCTTTCTGCAATTTCAAGATAGGTTTTACCTGCATTTCGCATTGCAAAGTCGTTGGCGCGGTTTCCTCCGAAACAGATATGAGTGTGTGAATCTATAAAAGCGGGAAGAACAATTTGCTCGCCTTCAACACTTTCAATTTCTATATTCTGATTTTCTGATTTTAGATTTTCAAAGTTTCCTACTTTCTGAATTTTGTCACCATTAACTAAAATTCCGCCGTCCGTTATCACTTCAAGTTGTTCGTCTGAAAGTTTTCCTCTTAGGGGAAGATGAGCAAGTGTAATTACCTGTTTGAAAGGTCCAATTAATTTCATTGAATTAAGGTTAAGATTGAGCTCGGGGACAAATCCCCAACGCTGAAATATTCTCTCTCAAAATTACTTAAAATATATCAATTTGCTAAATGATGTATGTTCAGACTTGTAACCATAAAATCAGCCTGAAATTTTCCTCAATCTCATCTCAGCCTAAACCTAAATTTGTTATCTTTGAGGTAAATGAAATGAATTAATGCCAGATTTTTTACATCCTGATAAGGAAAATTATTCCGATGACGAACTCGTACAGGAAGAAAATATACGTCCGCAGAGTTTTAAAGATTTTGCCGGACAAAGAAAAACATTAGAAAATCTTGAAGTTTTTGTCGCTGCCGCAAAGAATCGTGGTGGTGCACTGGATCATGTGCTGTTGCACGGTCCGCCAGGTCTAGGCAAAACAACTTTATCCAATATTATTGCCAATGAATTGGGAGTAAACTGTAAAATTACTTCAGGGCCGGTTTTGGACAAACCCGGAAGTCTTGCAGGACTGCTGACCAATTTAGAGGAAAATGATGTTCTGTTTATTGACGAAATTCACCGACTGTCACCGATAGTGGAGGAATATCTTTACTCTGCGATGGAAGATTATAAGATTGACATTATGTTGGAAACCGGCCCGAATGCGAGAAGTGTTCAGATCAGTTTAAATCCTTTTACATTGGTTGGTGCCACTACCCGAAGTGGAATGTTGACAAAACCGATGCTTGCGCGATTTGGAATTCAGAGCAGACTGGAATATTATTCTATTGAATTACTTTCAACTATTATTATCAGAAGTGCCCGGGTTTTGGGAGTAACCATTTATGAAGATGCTGCGATTGAGATCGCAAGAAGAAGTCGTGGAACACCGAGAATTGCCAATGCGCTGTTGAGAAGAGTGCGTGATTTTGCAGAAATAAAAGGGAACGGAGAAATTGAAATCAACATTACGACTTACGCTTTGAATTCTTTGAATGTTGATGAATTTGGTTTAGATGAAATGGATAATAAAATTATGCGCGTGATGATCGAAAACTTTAAGGGGAAACCTGTAGGAATTTCTGCTCTGGCAACATCTATCGCTGAAAATCCTGAAACTTTGGAAGAAGTATATGAACCATTTCTGATTCAGGAAGGTTTTATTATCAGAACGCCAAGAGGAAGAGAAGTGACGGAAAAAGCATACCGACATCTGAATATTGCGATACCCAGAAATCCCGGAGAACTTTTTTAAATTTATGCTTAAACTTTTTGACGTGTACTCCATAATAATTTAGAATACTAAAAAAACAAATATTATATGAAACTATATCCTATCCAATGCGGAAAATTCAAGCTCGACGGCGGAGCTATGTTTGGTGTCGTCCCGAAAAGTCTGTGGGAAAAAACCAATCCCGCAGACGAAAGAAATTTAATTGAATTAGGAACCCGCTCTCTACTGATTGAAGACGGCAAAAAATTAATTCTTGTAGACTGCGGTCTCGGAAATAAGCAGGACGACAAATTCTTCGGTCACTACTCTCTTTGGGGTGATGACAGTTTAGATAAAAATTTGAAAAAATATGGTTTTGTAAAAGAAGACATTACCGATGTTTTCCTGACGCATCTTCATTTCGACCATTGCGGTGGTGCCATCGAATGGAATGATGACAAAACAGGTTACAGACCAGCTTTTAAAAATGCACAGTTCTGGACCAACGAAAATCACTGGAAATGGGCAACAGAACCAAACGCTAGAGAGAAGGCGAGTTTCCTGAAAGAGAATATTCTGCCTATACAGGAAAGCGGCCAGTTGGGCTTCCTTCAGCTTCCTGCCAATGGAAATTACGGCTTTGCTCCTGACCTAAAAATGGATGTCATCTTCGTTGACGGTCACACCGAAAAACAAATGCTTCCGGTAATTCAATACCAGGAAAAAACGATTGTTTTTGCAGCAGACTTAATTCCAACAGCTGGACACATTCCTCAAGTTTATGTCATGGGTTATGACACCAGACCTTTACTGACCATCGAAGAAAAAGCTAAATTCTTGAAGCAATGTGTGGATAATGATTATTTACTGTTCTTCGAGCATGATGCACATCACGAACTGGCCAGCCTTAAAATGACAGAAAAAGGTGTACGATTAGATGAAACATTTAGTTTTAATGAAGTTTTCGGTTATTAATTATGGAAGAATTACAGACAGAAACTCAAAAAGCAGACCCTGATCCTGCCTCGAAAATAATCGGTTTAACGGGAGGAATCGGCTCCGGTAAAACAACTGTGGCCAAGTTTATAGAAGACTGTGGTTTTCCGGTTTACTATTCTGATGACAGGGCTAAAACCATTGTGAATGACAATGAAGATGTAATGCATAAAATCAAAGAACTTTTGGGTTCTGAGTCTTACGATGACAAGGGTATGTATAACAGAAAATTCGTTGCAGAAAAGGTTTTTAATGATGACGCATTACTGCAACAGCTGAATGGAATTATTCATCCTGCAGTACGTCTAGATTTTGAAGAATGGGTCGCTAAACAGACCAAATATTTAGTTTTTAAAGAAACTGCCTTACTGTTTGAATTAAAACTGCACCTTCAATGTTATAAATCACTTTTGGTAACAGCTGAAGATAATATAAGACTGAAAAGAGTAATGGACCGGGACGGAAAAACGTACCGTGAAGTTGAAACAGTTATGAGCAATCAACTGCCCGAAAAGGACAAAATAAAACAGGCAGACTACATTATTTATAACAATACCAATCTGGATGATCTACAAGAACAGACTAAAAAAATAATCTTTGAGATTGAGTAAATCTTACAAGTCCGAATAAAAAAACTCGCTGATTATTGATCAGCGAGTTTTTTGTTTTTAGTTTCTATTAAATACTGTAAAAAAAATAAGCTCTCATTTCTGAGAGCTTATTCTATTATTTAGAAGTTATTATTCTTTAATGAATTTCTTCTGAACAGTTCCATTAACATCTTCTATGTCGATTACATATAATCCGTTAATTAATCTGCTAACGTCGATCTTATTATTTAAAATCAATCCGTTTGATACCAATTGTCCTGCAGCACTGTAAATTTTATAATTCGCTTTTTTGCTGATATTTTTTACATTTAATACTGTGCTTACCGGATTCGGATAAATTAAGATATCCGTTTGGTTTAATGCATTGGCAACAGGCAGTTTAGAAATTCTTACTGTATAGTCTTCCACTTCACCATTTGCAAAGTTTGTACAGTTTACAGGAATTCCGTCTTTCTGCATTGCTACTCTCATTACAACGTATTTGTAATCTGTCATACTTACGAAAGCGTCTGCCGGAACAATAAATGTTGCGCTTGCTGTAGGGTTAGTGTTTGGTCCATCAGCAAGGATTCTTTCGTTGATATCGAAATATCCGTTTCTGTTGAAGTCAATCCAGACTGCAACACCTGCAGCTGCTCCGTTAGTTAACGTTTTATCGATTATAATCTGGTTACCAGCTGATCCCTGAATCATTTCAATATGATTTTTAGCGATGCCAGTAAAGTCAGAATAATTTGATGCAGGAGTTGTATTGATCATTTCAGGTTTACCTGTTGGCTTAGCTGTAACTTTCGAAATATACTCTGTTGCAGAATTAGCTGCTGACATCGGACAGTAAACTACTGTAGGAGTCGTGAAATAGTAAGGAGGTGTAAAGTTACCCGGTGTACCCGAACAAACGTTTGCAACCTGCATTTCATATTTCGTTAATTCTAACAATCCTGTAATTGTATAAGTATTTGTATTTACCGTTACAGTTGTCCAGCTAGGAATACCAACTTTTCTGTATCTTAAAATATAACTTCCTGTAGCTCCTGTACCTGTAAATGCAGTCCAAGTAACCTCAGCAGTTGTTGGTGCCAATGTAGTGATGGTTAATCCTGGAGGCGGTATTTCACAGATTCTTACTGTAGTAAATACCTGAGGATTTGACCAAGGGTTTGGAGTTGTTTCTCCAACACACTGATTAGCTACCTGTACTTCATAAGTTACATAAGAACTTAATCCTGTTAATGTCACTGAGTTTGCTGGCGGAGCCGGCGCAGGAACATTAATCCAAGTTGCAGTACCAACAACTCTGTATCTTACTAAATATGTTGCGCTAGGAACAATAGGGTTCCAAGTAACAACAGCTGAAGTTGAAGTAATGTTAGTTACTGTCACATTCGGAGGAGTAGGATCACATCTTGTTGTGAATGTCTTGATTGCAGTAAACGCACCTGCACCACCTGTTCCACAAACTGCAGCAATCTGCACCTGGTAAGTAGTCGCCGGCGTCAATCCATTGATTGTCACTGGTGGGTTACCTGCTAAAGAAGAAACATTTAAAGTCGTCCAAGCAGTTGTACCTAAAACTCTGTACTGTAAAATATATGCAATATTATTAGTCGCAGGAGTCCAGTTGATGGTTACTGAATTCTGAGTAATAGGAGCAAATGTAGGAGCACCTGGTGTAGCATTGTTACAAGGTCTCAACTTTACAGCATAATCTTCTACTTCTCCATTTGCAGGATCAACACACATTACTGATGCACTACCTCTTTTAAGAATCACTCTCATTGTAGTAGTTAATGGACCCGCGTACACAAGCGGTCCGGCAGGCGGAACGTTAAACGTTGCCGTTACAGGAGTAGTTGTGCTTGATGCAGAAGTCATGATTTTCTCGCTCGCTGCGAAAATACCATCTCTATTATAATCTATATAAGCATCTACCGCATCAGAATACGTAGTACCTATCCAGGCTTTAGAAACTGACAATTGATTTCCAGAAGATCCTACTTCCAGGTTAATCAACGTTGCAGGAGTAGTATAACTGATATAATTTGTCTGTAGAGAAGTATTATCTACTACCGGGAAATTCACAGGTGTTACTTTTACATTAGAAATGTAATCATTAGTTCCTGTACCAACCATTGGACAATACGTTAATGGCGGTGTAGTGAAATTCAATGATTGACCGAATGCTCCAGCTGTTCCGTTACATATTGTTTTAACCTGAACTTCGTAATTTGTTTGCTCAGTAAGACCAGGGATCGTATAGAAACTTTGACCTGCTGGAATTGCTACAAATCCTGCTGGTTGCTGTTGCCAAAGAGTCTGACCAATTTGTCTCCATCTCACTTGATATGTAGCATTAGCAGCTGGCAACCAAGATACATAAGCTGTTGTAGCCGTCATGTTGGTTACTGTAATGTTAGATGGCGGTGCAGTTGTACACGGAAGCAAATCTATTAATCTTACAGAATAATCCTCAACTTCTCCCCAAGTGAATGATCCACATGGAACAGGAATACCTCCTTCCTGAAGGATTACTCTCATTCTCAAATTAAGGTTTCCTGCATATGCTCCCTGAGCTACTGTAGGAACTGAGAAATTAGTGTTGCTAACTACAGATACCGTGTTTGATGGCGAATCAAGAACCAATTCGTTTGGATTATCTCCAAAAATTCCGTTTCTATTAAAATCGATCCATGCTCTTGTACCTGCTGCATATTGAGTACCTGACCAAACTTTAGTAGCAGATATACTGTTATTAGCTGTTCCTCTGATTAAGGTGATTAATCTAGCTGCATCATTTGTATAATCTGAATAGAATGGTGGTGGCGGTGTAGAGGTGCTTACCATTGGAGCATATCCTGTAGGTGAAACAGTCACATTTGATATGTGTTCATATAAAAATGTACTCGTTGGCGCAGAAGTACAATAACTGATTGATGGTGTTGCAAAGTTGATACTTGGTGAAAATGCACCAGTAGTTCCCCCACAAATAGTTGCAACCTGTACTTCATAAGGAGTAGATTCTGTTAAACCTAAAATGTTATAAATACTAGTTGGAGGTGTAGTTGTTGGTAATGTTACCGTTGTCCAAGCACCTGTTCCAGTTCTATATCTTATTATATAAGTAGCACCTGATGTAGCTACCCAAGAAACAGTCGCTGAAGTAGGAGTAATATTTGCAACAGAAATGTTAGTAGGAGGAGCAGTTGTACAAGGTTGTAAATCTACAAACTTAACATCATAATCTTCTACCTCACCCCATGTGAAACTTCCACAAGCTGTAGGTGATGCAGATTCTCTCAATACCACACGCATACGTGTAGAAAGTGTTCCGTTGTACGCACCTGCTGGGATTGTAAATCCTGCACTTACTACTGGTGAAGTTGTGTTGCTTGGAGAATTTAAAACCTGTTCTGATGTTTCAAAAACACCATTTCTATTAAAGTCAATCCAAACACCAGTACCGAAAGAGTATTGGAAACTACCCGAAAAAGTTTTTGTAACAGATACTGTATTATTCGTAGAGTTTCTTACAAAAGTGATCAGTTTAGTCGGGTCTGTACCATAGTATGTATAGAAAGCACCAGCTGAGTTATTACTCATTACATATGAGTTCGTTGCATTGGCTGTTACATTCGAAATATATCCATCTGCAATACTTGTAGATGTAGCCGTACAATATGAAAGTGCTGGAGTTGTAAATGCGACCGGTGTAGAATAAGCACCTGTCACTCCTCCACAAACTGTAGCAACTTCAACTTCATATTGAGTAGATTCATTAAGACCTGGAATTGTGTAACTATTGATAAGTGTAGGAATATTTACTGTCGTATATGCTCCACTTGGTAACGATCTATATCTTACAACATAAGTTGCATTTACGTTAGCATTCCACGAAACAGTAGCTGTAGTAGACGTCAAATTCCCAACCGTTACACCTGTAGGTGCTGTTGTTGTACAAGGAGAAGGACTAAATGCTACCAATTGCAATAGAGGAATAGCACTTTGTCTTGTATACGCAGTAGGAGGAGTAGCAGGATTTGGATTTGTACTGTCATCTCTGTACATCATCCCTCTATTTGTTCCTGCAGTGTAACTTCCCCAATTTTGGGTACAAGACCAATCCGGAGAATTTTCGTCTACTGCGACAACAAGATTACTTACGCCATCCCATGTAAAAGGAGTTGTTAAAGGGATTTCTACCCATGTACCATCAGCCATAGTTGGCAAAGTACCAGTATATACCTGAGTCATGTTTGCAGCAGGTACCCAACTTGTTGTGGTTGCAAAATCATTTTGGGCTGTGTTCCCCAGATATACTACCCATTGATTGTAGTTTGTCTGCGAGCTTGCAGTTGCACTGACAAAAAACCTGATTTTAGTAATTAGAGTACTCGTGCCAATAGCACCAGTTACCTCTGCGGCAGTGTAAATCTGCTGAGAGTAATTATACCCGTAACAGGAATTTATAGGAAGAACACCATTGGATGCCGTACCGGTTCCAATCTGCCCCGTCTGACCTGATATATTGGACACAAACGCCAACATAAAGGTAAGAATTAGTAGAATTTTCTTCATCTTATTAATTGTTTTAAATAGATTAGAATACAAGAATTATACATAAGTTAAAAAATTAGTGTATTAGTATTGTTGTTTGAGACATCCTCTCTCGTTAAGAATTCATGTTCTGTTGCCAGACAAGGGATAAAAAAAGTAAACGTTTTACTCATAGGCGTCATTTATTTTAGATTAACTACAAATCTAAACATTTTTTATTATTTGATAATATAATTACTCATTTTTTTTATCGTAACGTCATCAAAACTATATATATGATTACAGAATAAAAAAAATCCTCAGGAAAACCTGAGGATTTATTAGCCATTAAAGCATTTTATTATTTCTTAATGAATTTGGAATTGAAACTCTCTTTTCCTTTATCCTCTATCGATATTACATATGCACCTTTTACTAAAGATGTCACATTAATTTTACCGTCATTGATAGTTCCGTTACTCACCAGTTGACCTGCAGCGCTATAAATTTTATAGGTTGCCTTGTCTGAAACTTTAGTCACATTTAAAACATCACTTACAGGGTTAGGATAGATTTGAATTCCGCTGTTTTTTATACCCGGTGATTCACTTGTACTTAAAGCAGCGTTCACGATAACATTATAATCTTCAAACTCACCGTAGAAGCCTGTATACAATCCGCAAGAACCGCTAATAAATTGATTTGCAGTCGCTGTGTATAGCATTCCAACTCTCATTCTTAATCCTAATCCTAAAACAGCAGTGGTAGGAACTGTAAATGTAGCTGTTGCCGGATTTACAGCAGAAGTAGTTGATGTCATTACTCTTTCAGAATCTTCAAAAATGCCATTTCTGTTATAATCAATCCAAGCAGATGTTGCGGCAGAATATGGACCGGGACCAATCAACCAAGCTCTTGTCACATTAATTGTATAAGGACTTCCAGCTGTAAGATTTACCTGCAGTGACGGATTGGCTACAAAACTTGTATAAGCACTTGCACCAGATGCATTGTTAATGTTAGCAATAGTTACATTAGAGATATAATCGTCCGTAGCAATTCCTGATGCGACAGTACAGTACGCTGGCAATACAGAAGTTGTAAAATTAGTGGATGCTGAATAGCTTCCGGTAGTCCCTGAACAAATCGCAGCAACCTGCACTTCATACGCAGTGTTATCTGCTAAATTAGGAAGAGACACCGTGTTTGTATTCACGGCTACAGTTAACCAAGACGTGTCTGTTATTTTTTTATATCTAACAATATATGTTGCCCCTACAACAGGCGTCCATGTAACATTTGCCGAGCTCGTAGTAATACCACTTGCTACAACACCTAATGGAGCCGTACCATTACAAGGACTAAACTGAGTCACGATTATGGATCCTACCGCGTAGAAAACATTACCTATTGATGAAACTCTAAGCTTGATAGTCTGACCATTCATGCTTGCAGGGAAAGTGAAACTCTCTGTTCCATCATTAGGAGTGGAAGCTACTAAAACAGTCCAGGTTGTTCCATTATCTATGGTATAATCAATCTTAACATTAGCAACACTATAAGGAGCCGCTGTTGTACCAGCAACATCCCATTCGATAGGGAATGCAACCCCAACATTAGCGTAAGTCGTATTAACTTTGAATGGCCCATCGTTTCCTACCACGATGGTTTGCTCTGCAAATTGAGATTGCTGTTGAGTTGCAACAGGATTGTTATCTCGTACGGTTACCGCAAATTTTGTTGTTCTGGCTACTTTAGAAACAGATTCCCAACCATTATTAGCGTTATCTAAAACTCCACTGAGAACTGATTCTAATTTCGGAAAATATCTTGTGGGACTAGTCGTAGGAACAAATGATCTGAATGAAGCACCTGTGCTAGTAGATCCTATATTATTTCTATTAATTGTTACTGTTGCATTATCAACCTGTTCCCACATATAAGTAATAGGGTCATTTTCAGGATCTGTTGCAGATGCCGTTAAAACAAAAGCAGTTCCCTTCGGAATATTATATGTAGGAAGTGCTGCTATAACCGGTGGATTATTTGCAATAGAAGTCTCTGTATCACAACTTTTAATATTTAAATTAGTTTGTATTTGTAGAATACTTACTTTATGAAAGAATGCGTCCGAATTAGGCTGTACGTCAGTATTGGTTCCAGTAATCCCAGCATACCCCATAATTGTTGAACCAGATCCCGGTTCCACATTTGTTGAAGATCCTTCGAGTGCATGTGAAAAGGTATGATTTCCACCTAACTGATGGCCCATCTCATGTGCAACAAAGTCCACATCGAAAGTATCACCAATCGGACTGGTGCTTTGGGTGAATCCTGATCCTTTAGCTGTTGCAGTTGGCGTTGTAGGTGCAATACATACACAACCGATACAACCGGCATTTCCATTGTTACCGGCAGCATTAAATACGTGACCTATATCATAATTATCATTCCCAACAATAGAGGTAAGTGTTTGCTGTAACTGCACATTCAGGTTTCCTGTGTAAGGATCTGTAGTTGCGTCAGTGTAAATAATTGCAGGATAGTTTTGAATATTAAGATGTAGCGCTAAATCTTTTTCGAATATTCCATTCACTCTCGTCATGGTATTATTCATTGCAGTAAGTGCTCCCGCTACCGTTCCACCATGAAATGCAGTGTACTCACCGGTCACAGAAAGAGCAAGTCTCATCGTTCTGTATTTTTTATCAGAACTTTTAGAAAAATCAGTTGGTTGATTTGTAAATACTTTCCCTGCCTTGTGTAAATCATCAAGCTGTTTTACAGTAGTTGGACTTTCAAGTGTGCTACACACAAATGCTTTACCATCTTTTGTAGATTTATTATGGACTCCATAAATTGTTTTATCAGCATTTTGTGCATCAATAAATTCATACGAACCATTACTGATAACCATTGAACTGAAATCCTTTGGTGAGATTGAGAATCTTAAATATTTCTCAGGATTGTCTACCCCAACACCGACATATGATCCTAATTGGTACTGATCAGCAAGTTCTTTTACCATCACAGGAAAACTGTAAACTGCAAATTTTTCCAACTTTCCTTTCAAGTTTGGCAAAGAGATATAAACCGGTTTCGCATTGAACCCTGATTCCTGTGCATTTGCCAACTGTGATCTCAATTGGTTGATATCAAGCTTAAAATGTTGCGGGACTGATGATGGCTCAATCCTAGCACCTCTATTAATTGTAGTAGGAGTCCACTGTGCTAAAGCAGTCCCTCCAATTACACTACAAAATAAAGCAGTAATGAGTTTCTTCATAAATTGAATTATTTTTAATTCTCAAATATAAAGATTTTAATATACTTTTTTAATTTAAATCAACAAAAAAATATTATAATAACAAAAAAACATTGACTATTACATATAAATAACAAAAAAAACCCTAAGATACACCTAGGGTTTTTACCATTTTCTACTGACAGAATTATTTTTTAATAAACTTAATACTTTCAGAGATATTTTTATCTTGGATAGTAATGATATAAGTTCCTTTAACCAATTCAGCTACTCTCACCTGGTTACCATTGATTGTACCAGATTTTACCAATTGGCCAACTGCATTATGAATTTCAAATTTAGCTTTATCTGACACTTTAGTAATGTTTAAAACATCAGTTGCCGGGTTAGGATATATTTGAATATCGCTTTTTACTTGTCCGCCTGTTTCTTTTGTATTCAAAACTAATACTTTAAAAGATTTGGATTGTGTGGTCCCAAAATTGGTTGCTCCTTCAGAAATGATGTTACTTCCTGCTGAGTTTTTCACATTATAATAACCGTAAAACTGAATACCATCTCCCTCAGTGTCATTAATGGTAAAGACATAGCAATCTGGCGCTAGATTCCACGTTTGTGTGTATAAAGCAGGTAAAGATACAATTGTATTTCCTACAGCAACCCCATCTAAATATGGTCCGCCAGAATATAAAGTAGTACCGGCGCTGTTTTTCAATGTCCAAGTAGTTTCTGTACCATAGAAATCTGGCTGAAGCGTAAATGTAACGGCCGTATTAGCAACAGGAGTAGTTGTAAAATTCCCTGCAGCAGAAAATGCACTATTGTTACTCGCTCTTGCGTCAGACGTTCCATTTACTGAAGAAATTTGTGCAGAAATTGTAGAATTTTCAGTAGCAGTTAGAGAAAATATAGCATATTTATTTGGAGCTAAATTTCCTGTCCAGTTAAAAGTTTGTACAGCACCGCCATTAACACTATAACTTATTACAGCAGATGTTAGCTGAGCAGTTCCTCTATTATATATGCTAAATGGAAACGAAATAGAAGCTGTACCACCGCAAGACGAAGACGAGCTGCAGATTTTTTCTGATTTTAACTCCGCGTCATTAGCAAACAACGGAATTGCAATATCTTTTATTGACGTTTTTAATTCAACTCTTCTAGGAGAATTATTCATTACAGCTGTCATTCTTGCTTTTTGATCAACGGTAAAAATATTCATACAGGTATCATTTGTATAATCCATGTAGTTTTCCACCATCTCGAACAGACCAGGAGTACAGCTTGCAATCGGAACCGTACATCCACCGTTTGCCGTATGTGCAGGAGGTGTATCATTACAATAGTCCGTGGCACATAATGCTCCACTTGGATCAGTCTCATCATCATCTCCCCAAATATGTCTTAATCCTAAAAAGTGTCCCACTTCATGCGTCATTGTTCTACCTTTATCATAAGGAGAAGCTAATGAAAAGTTTGTTCCATAATCTGAACTTCCGAATGTTGCATAGTTAGCAACAACACCATCTGTATTAGCTGCACCTCCAGCAGGAACACCTACAACTCCAGAATTTGATGGAAACTGTGCATAACCTAAGATCCCTTGGCTTGAACCTCCGAATTTAACACTCCACATATTCATATACTGAGTGGGATCCCAAATAGTGTTTGGTTTCACGCTCTCGTTGACCTGAGCCATTGTCCATAATTCTTGGCAAATACGTACTCTATTAATACCATTGGTAGGATTACCTGCCGGATCCACTTTTGCTAATGCAAATTGAATCATTATATCTGCTCCTACAGGATTTGAATTGAAGCCCGGCGATCCCGCAAGTCTTCTGAAATCATTATTCATTACCGTAATTTGAGATTGTACCTGCTCATCAGAAATATTCTGAGCAACACCGTATGCTTGTCCATTATGAATAACATGTACAACTACTGGGATGGTTACAATTCCTCCATTTTGTGACTTGTTTGCTTTTGCATGTTCAATAAGCGGAGATATCCATGCTTCGAATTGTTCATCTGTCATCCTTTTAGGATCAGCCCTTTGAAGTTCTCTTTCATAAGGAACCGATGCACATCTAATAACTCCATTAACTTTATTTAAATCATCAACAGAATAGGCTTTTTCAAAGGCAACCCCATCTTTGTTTATATTCTGCGCAAACAAAACATTTGTTAAGAATGCACAAAACAAAAAAGTTAGTTTAGAAAAAGTAATTTTCTTCATTATAAAACTATTTTTAAATTTCAACAAATATAACTCAATAATTAAATTGTTTTATATTTAAACTTATAATTTTGTAAAAAAAACAATATCTATCTAACAAAGTCCTTAATTTTACAGAACTAAATAATCACCAATTTATTCTTAAGATATTTTAATATAAATAAATCATGAAGAAATACTTATCATTAGCCATCGTTTCAACATTACTATTCTTAACGACAGGGTGCAGCTCCCAGAATAACAACAAGACGGCAATAGCATCAGATCAAAGTCAAACAAGTGATAAATTGGATAAAATCGAACTGACAGAACGTACTAGAGGAACAAATAGACTTATCACATTCAGTAAAAATAAATTGACAGTAAATCTAAATGGCAATATTGCAACTTCGCCAATTACATCACAGGACTGGAAGAGTATTTCACAAGAATTATCATTTATACAGTTGGAAAAAATAAATACGTATGAATCTCCTACCACTGGAAGGTATTCAGACGCTGCACTGGCAAGTACAATCACAATAGGTATTGACGGGAAAATTTACAGTTCATTAGGATTTGACTCCGGACAACCGCCTGCAGAGTTGAAATCTCTTTATAATAAATTAAAAAAAATTACATCTGTTTTAGCAGAAAACAAATAAATGTATATACTAGTATTAAAACTTATACGCAATATTCCAGGCAAAACCCATATTAAACTTTGATGAGCTTCTTCCAAAGCCCGGAACGATCATCGGAACGACTTCATCCTGTTTTGATGTGACCATTAAATATTTTGGCTGCATATTGACGTCGATGAAAAAATTGGATTCAAAAAGCTGAACTCTGCCACCAATTGCTCCTTCCAGCCAGAATGATGACTGCGATGATGAAGGCATTGAAATTGACGAACTGCTTCCCCCAAAACCACGAATTGGAATTGAGAAGTATTCCTGCGTGTAAAATGACCCGCCAACTTTTGCTCCACCGTAAAAACCGTTAAATTCATTTTCAGGATCTTTAGCGAGCATATAAAAGCCGCCTATTTTAATGAATGGTCCATTGGCTGTAGCGTCGTATCCGTTTTTCTGATAAATGTTCTTTTCAAATCCGGCTTCTACGACTCCATGGATATTTCCTTTTATTTTTGATGAGATAAAACCCTGAAAAAGCTGTCTGTCTGAAAAGAATGACACACCCGTATTCAAAACATCTACCCCAACCATAAAGTTGGGCTCATACTTCCATTTTTCTTTTTCTTCTACTTTTTTATCCTGTGCAGAAACCAGCAGTCCGAGCAGACTAAAAAACGAGGTATAGATTAGTTTTTTCTTCATTTTCAATAAAGTTTTGTCCGGTTTCTAATTTAATGACAGGGTTTGATTTTAGTAATTGTCCGCTTACATTTTCATAATTCAATTTGGCTCCACAACCTGGTGAAACATAAATTGATTTTGTAGAATAGCTTATCCGCACTCTTGAAGAGTCTCCTTTTCTGGTTCTTTTAACAAATAAATCGGTGTATGGAGATTCATCTACACGAAGTGGAATGAAGATAGAATCTACATTTCTGCTCCAGCCAAGATCTACGGTTCTTACACCGTAATCTACATAGACTTTAAGGGAATCTAACTTTGTGATTTTATCTCCGTTTTTAAATGTGACCTTCAGTCTCGGCGTTCCTTCTCCACTTTCGCAGATATCGTCGTCTCCGCCACATGAAATCATCATAACAGATAAAATAAAGAATGACAGTAATCTTTTCATTTTTAAATTATTTTGGATCTAGAGCCTTTTCTATACGGAAAACCAAATCTTCATAGTGATACTTATTCACTAAATCTGAAGTTGATTTTGCTGCAAGTTCTTTTTTAATGGTATTTAAATTTCCTCTTACCAAAGCAGAAATATCTGATTTGTCTGATCTGTTATCAACGAGTTTTATAAGTGAATCAATATAATTACGCTGCAGATTTCTTCTGTAAATATCAGCATTTTCTTTTTTAAGTATAGACGCGTTCAAATCTGAAAGCAGTTCAATCACCGAATATGTATTGGGTTCTACCGATTCCATCTGATACATATTCTGAAGAACCATCGGACTTAAAATTCTTCCCAAAACACTGTTCTGAAGTTCCTCAATGGTTTTCACAGGTGTCTTTCCTGTTTTCTCAAAAATATCTTTTTTAATCAGCCACTGTGGTGTTGTGAAAATATTTTCGTCTAAAAATTTCATCGCTTCTTTCTGATCTTTTTTGGCAACAACCTCGTAAACTGAACCAGACTGTTCTGCAGTTTTAGGAGTTTCCATCTGTCCGCCGACATATTTTGAAACGTGACCTAAATATCTTCTGAACTGAGTCGTCACCTGATCGTACATCATATCCAGATTTGCATAATCTTCATTTGGTGTGGCAGTCCATTTTTCCAGATTATCTATTATTCTCTGTAAGTTTTTTACACCGTAAGTACTGGCAATCATTGCATTGTCACCCACCTGCTCACTTTGTGATCGTGGATCTAAAGGATTACTCTCTGTACCAAACCACAATCTTTCATTTTTAAGATTTTTGATTACCCATTTATTCAGATATTCTTTTTCAGCATCGGGAGTTTTAAACTGATTAAATCTTTTGTAACCCCACTCAATTGCCCAGTTGTCATAATCGCCAATTCTTGGAAAAATTCCGGCATCACCGATATTATCTTCCGGCTGTGCTACATAATTAAATCTAGCATAATCCATAATTGACGGCGTATGACCATTGATCTCAAGCCATTTTTTATCTCTCAGTTTTTCAACAGGGACCGTGGAACTTGATCCATAGTTATGCCTTAAACCTAATGTGTGACCAACTTCGTGTGAAGAAACAAAACGAATCAGCTCACCCATCAGTTTATCTTCAAATTCAATTTTTCTAGCTCTCGGATCATTGGGCGAAGCCTGTACAAAATACCAGTTTCTCAGCAACAGCATGACATTATGATACCAGTTGATGTGACTTTCCAGAATTTCTCCGGTTCGAGGATCTGCAATAGAAGGTCCTGAAGCATTGGGAACATCCGAGGGTTTATAAACGATTGCTGAAAATCTTGCATCTTCAAGACTCCATTCTGTATCGATTTTAGGATCGGGTACTTTTGCTATAATGGCATTTTTAAAACCGGCTTTCTCAAAAGCTTTCTGCCAATCATTCACACCCTGTATAAGATAAGGAACCCATTTCTTCGGAGTTGCCGGATCAATATAAAATACAATTGGTTTTGAAGGCTCCACCAGTTCGCCTCGGTTATATTTTTCTACATCCTGAGGTTTTGGCTCAAGACGCCATCTTTTAACCAGAGAAATCTTTTTTACTCCCTGTGGATCAAGATCAAAATCTGTATATCCTACAGTGAAATATCCAACCCGCGGATCAAAATACCTTGACTGCATTTTGTTTTCCGGCAGAAGTACAAATGACGAATTGATTTCGACAGTGTAATTTCCACTGACCTTAGGAGCCAGTTTTGTCATTTCAGGAGTTAGGCGACCTAATGTTCTGGCGAAAGTTTTTGTGGTATTTATTTCAACGTTAGTCGGGAAAGATTTCACAAAATTAATAAATGACATGTCTTTCTGAAAAGCTCCCACCCTGTAACCTTCTTTTGAACGCACAGAAAATGAAGTCAGCTCATTGTCAGAATTCAAAATATCGGTTACCTCAATAACAGAAGAATTTTTATTAACTCCAAAAGCTTTTATATCAAAAGATTTAATAATGGCCTGTACATTATTTCTCGTTACCGAGTTGTACATTTCTGACGTAGAATCTTTAGCATAATCTACATGAGAAATTGAACGCAGAAGAATCTTATCGTTAGGACCTTTTTCAAAAGCAATAACCTCCTGACCGATTTGGTCTCCCGCATAACCGGAAGTTCCGGAACGCATTCCCGCAGCGGCTTTTGTTAATCTTGTCACCAAAAGAAATTCCTTTTTCAGCATCGAGTCCGGAATTTCAAAATAGTATTTTTCTTCTACTTTATGAACTGTAAAAACACCCTGATCAGAAACTGCTTTTGCCGTGATAACATCTTTAAAAGGCTTAATCAGACTTTTCTTTTTATCTTCTTTTTTCGCTTTCACGGAATCACTTTTTACTGCAGTGGAATCTTTTTCCTGTGCAGAAAGGTTGTATTGGCTGAAAATCAAGGCTGCAAATAAGAAAAATGCTTTACAGGGTTTTGTCATGTTCAATAATCTTATGATTGATCTGTTCAAATTTAAATAATTATTTCTTCACCAATAGCGCAATATTCTCCACGTGATGGGTCTGCGGAAACATGTCTACCGGTAATATTTTCACCAAAGTATAATGGTCTTTCATTAAAGCCAAATCTCTCGCCTGGGTAGCCGAATTACAGCTCACATAAACCACTTTTTCCGGGGCAAGCTTCAGAATTTGCTCAACCACTTTCTGATGCATTCCATCTCTTGGCGGATCGGTGATCAACACATCTGCTTTCGGATGATTTTCTAAAAACTCATCATTGAAGACATTTTTCATATCTCCACAGTAGAATGTTGTGTTGGTTAAACCATTTAATTCAGCATGTTCGATGGCTGCATCGATTGCTTCCTGAACTGATTCAATTCCAATTACATGTTTTGCATTTCGTGCAACGTACTGAGCAATTGTTCCGGTTCCTGTATATAAATCGTAAACTACTTCGTCACCTTTTAAATCGGCAAATTCAAGAGTTTTTCTGTATAATTCTAAAGCCTGCTTGTAATTTGTTTGGAAGAAAGATTTCGGACCAATCTTAAATTTAAGACCATCCATTTCTTCCATTAAAAATCCTTCTCCGAAATAGGTATTTACATTTAAATCATAAATAGAATCATTCTGCTTAGGATTAATTGCATACACCAGCGTTTTGATCTGTGGGAACTGCTCTAACAGATAATCGAAAAGTTTTGTACGGTTTGCTTTTTCCTCTCTGTACAGCTGAAACAAAACCATCCATTCTCCGGCAGAATTCTGTCTCATCATCAAAGTTCTCAGAAAACCTTTTTGCTCTCTTACGTCGAAAAAGTCTAAACCATTTTCAATTCCAAAATTTCTTACTGCCAAACGGATGGCGTTTGAAGGATCTTCCTGCAGCCAACATTCTTTAAGATCAAGAATCTTGCTCCACATTCCAGGAATATGGAAACCAAGTGCATCTCTGCTGCCGTAGTTTTCTTCAGAACTGATTTCGTACTGCGTCAGCCATCTTGCGTTAGAGAAAGAGAATTCCATCTTATTTCTGTAGAAATACTGTTCTTCTGCGCCCAAAATCGGAACGGTTTCGAAATCATCAATTCCACCGATTCTTTTGATATTATTGTAAACTTCTTCCTGTTTGAAATCGAGCTGTTTTTCATAGCTCATATTCTGCCATTTGCAACCTCCACAGGTTCCAAAATGAATACATTTCGGCTCAACTCTGAATGGTGATTTCTCAACAATTTCTTTTACATCAGCTTCAAAATATTTTGATTTTGATTTTTTCACTCTTGCATTCACTACATCTCCAGGAATTGCTCCGGAAACCAAAACCGTTTTTCCTTCTTCAGTTTTTCCAATGGCGACACCTTTTGCGCCTGCAGCAAATAATTTTATATTTTCAAGAATGACATCTTTCTTCTTTCTCATAACAATTTCTATCGGTACGGATCTACTTTCTACTTTACATCCGTAAATTTTCTAATTTTTCTATTTTGATTCACCTTCCGGTTTCACTTTGCAAAAATACAACAAAAAAAAACCTTATCCGAAGACAAGGTTTTTTCTATTGTGTAAGTTTTATTATTTTGTCTGAGGAGCTTCCTGAACCGAAGGAGCCGGCTGTGCAGAAGGATCCATCATCTGTGGCATCATCTGCTGTTGCGGAGCAACTTTTGGTGCAGCAAGACCAGTTTGTTTGTCTAAAATTGTGATCAAATCCTGATCTCCTAAATTAACAAACGATCTGCTTGCAACTTTTCCGTTTTTATCTACTACGATGAAGTTTGGCAATTTAAATCCGTAAACTCCGTATTTTTTAGCAATGTCAGAATTAAGACCACCTTCAGCATACACATTGGTTCCCTGAATTCCCTTCATCATTGCATTACTTGTTTTTGTAAACTGATCTTTTGTATCATCAAGGTTTACGAAAACGAAGTTCATTTTAGATTTATAAAAATTCACAACTTCTTTCAAAACAGGAACTGTACCTTCTGCAATGTAAGGATTCCATGATGCATAGAAAACCAGTACGTACGGCTTTCCTTTGTTATCGCTTAACTTGTAAGCTGAACCGTCTGCTTTTACTAATGAAGCTTCTGGAGCATCATCACCGATTTTGAATCCGTTGATTGTAAACTGCATTTTTTTGATATCAGCTTTAATTCCAGCGTCTTTAATATCTTCTTCGATAATTTTTTTGATTTTATCTGTGGTCTTCGCCGGAGTCTGTGGATGAATATCCGACTGAGCCATCACAAATGCCAACAAATAATCTTTGGTAATCTGAGAAACTTCTTTTTGAGATTTTAAAAAGTCATTAAATAATTCTGAAGTAGTGATATCTGCTTTCCCTTTGCTTTTTGCTTCAGCAAATTTTTGGAACTCAGGGCTCATTTTTGTTAAAAGATACTGTCTGTAGAAAGGGCTTGTTTTCACCATTTCGTCATTGTTCTCTTTTAATTTATTTTCGTAATCTGTAAATACTTTTCCTAATTTAAATGAAGGATTTCCAGAGATCTGCTTTTTAGTCATTTCATAATTAACCAACAGGTTAAGAATCGCAGTTTTAGCATCTGCTCTCTTCCACTCTACCACTTCTTTTCCAGGATTGTATTTTTTTACATTCTCGTCGATATTTTTGTTGATATCAGCTTCGATCTTCTGCATACCTTTGATATACTTCGCTTCGTCTCCAGACATTAATTCCTGAATATTTAATCCCTGACCGTAAGTGGAAAGAAATTTCTGACTAGCCTGGAAGAAATCGTTATCATTTTTGGCATCACCGGTTACTACATATTCATTCGGAAATGTTGCTGCACTACCTGAGATATTTACAGTCTGTCCACCTTTAAGGAAAATTAAATTCTGCTTTCCTGCATAGTTGATCACATACATTCCGTTTTTGGGAGCTTCAAAAGTCCCGGCGAAATTTCCGTCTTTATCTAAGCCCATATTAATAAGTGGCAAAGTAGCTACTCCTGAGGCCTCTACAAATTCCACTCTCTCTAGAGGAGAACTCCCTGCAATTTTCCCCTTAACTTCTACTTTTTTTGAACAAGACACTGCAAATATTGCAATGACAAATAACAAAAGATATTTTTTAATCATTATTGTGATATTATTTTTTTTGAATGCTTGAATTTGCGATTTCATTTTTAAATTTAAATAATGCAACAAAAATAAGTTTTTCAACAAACTTACTGCTACCTAAGAATTGATTTTATGAAAGATTTAACTAAAAATTTCGCCTCCAATAAAGAAGACGAAATTTTCAATATATTTTATAAAACAGATTATCCTCTGTCTGCCATTGCAACCATATACTCTCTGTTCATTCTCGCAATATTCTCAAGAGAAATTCCTTTAGGACATTCCACTTCACATGCTCCGGTATTTGAACAGTTTCCGAATCCTTCTTCATCCATCGCTTTCACCATATTCAGAACTCTCCTCTTAGCTTCTACTCTACCTTGAGGTAATAATGCGTACTGAGAAACTTTAGCTCCCACGAACAACATTGCTGAACCGTTTTTACAAGAAGCTACACAAGCTCCACAACCGATACATGCTGCTGCATCCATTGCTTTGTCTGCATCTTCTTTAGGAACCGGAATCGCGTTGGCATCCAAAGTATTTCCTGAAGTGTTTACCGAGATAAATCCACCTGCAGCCATTACTCTGTCGAATGCGCTTCTGTCTACCATCAAATCTTTGATTACAGGGAACGCAGCACTTCTCCAAGGTTCGATCACGATGGTTTCACCATCTTTGAACATTCTCATGTGAAGCTGACACGTCGTAATTCCTGTATCAGGACCGTGAGCTCTACCGTTGATGTATAGAGAACACATTCCGCAGATTCCTTCACGACAGTCGTGATCGAAAGCGATAGGTTCTTTTCCTTCGTTGATTAACTGTTCGTTCAAGATGTCCAACATTTCTAAGAATGAAGAATCTGTAGAAACATCTGATATTTTATAGGTCTCAAACTGACCTTTAGTTTTTGTATTTTTCTGTCTCCAAATTTTCAGCGTAAGATGAAGGCCTTTTTTTGCACTCATAATTATTTATTTATAGATTGGAGATTATTTATAACTTCTTGCTTTAACTTCAATGTTTTCATAGATAAGATCTTCCTTGTGCAGAACCTCATTTTTGATATCATCTCCCTGATATTCCCAAGCTCCTACATATTTGAAGTTAACATCATCTCTTTCTGCTTCACCTTCCGGAGTTGCGTGATCTTCTCTGAAATGCCCACCACAAGATTCGTTTCTGTGTAATGCATCGATAGCCATTAACTGTCCTAATTCAATGAAATCTGCTACTCTGAACGCTTTTTCAAGCTCTGTGTTCATCCCTTCAGTTTCACCCATTACTTTTACATTTTGCCAGAAATCTTTTTTCACCTGATCGATTTCTGCAATCGCTTCTCTCAAACCTTCAGGAGTTCTTCCCATTCCTACTTTATTCCACATAATGTGTCCTAATTGTTTGTGGAAATGATCTACTGAATGTGTTCCTTTATTATTTACAAAGAAATTTACTTTGTCCTTAATCTCTTTTTCAGCCTGCTCAAACTCGGCAGAATCCGTAGGAATAGTTCCTGTTCTGATGTCTGCTGAAAGATAATCTGCAATCGTGTAAGGAAGAACGAAATATCCGTCTGCCAGACCTTGCATCAAAGCTGAAGCTCCCAATCTGTTGGCTCCGTGGTCTGAGAAATTAGCTTCACCAACAACGAAACATCCAGGGATTGTAGACTGTAAGTTGTAATCAACCCAAACACCACCCATTGTATAGTGAACGGCAGGATAAATCTTCATTGGAGTTTTGTAAGGATCATCCGCAGTAATTTTTTCATACATTACGAATAAGTTACCGTACTTCTCTTCAATCCAAGCCTTACCTAAATCATAAATCTGCTGATCTGTAGGATTGTGAATATGCTTTTCGATAGCAGCTTCTTTACCTTTTTTAATAATTTCCGTAGAGAAATCTAGGTAAACACCTTCTTTAGTATCATTATTTTCGATTCCGAAACCGGCATCACATCTTTCTTTACCAGCTCTGGACGCAACGTCACGGGGAACAAGGTTACCGAATGCAGGATATCTTCTTTCTAAATAGTAATCTCTGTCTTCTTCTTTAATATTTTCAGGTCTCAGCTTCCCTTCTCTGATGGCAACTGAATCTTCAATATTTTTAGGAACCCAGATTCTTCCGGAGTTTCTTAATGATTCAGACATCAAAGTCAGTTTAGACTGCTGTGTTCCGTGAACCGGAATACACGTCGGGTGAATCTGAACATAACAAGGATTTGCGAAATACGCTCCTTTTTTGTGAATCTTCCAAGCTGCAGAAACGTTTGAACCCATTGCATTGGTTGAAAGGAAATAAACATTTCCGTAACCTCCTGAAGCAATTACCACTGCGTGAGCTGAGTGTCTTTCGATCTCACCTGTTACTAAGTTTCTGGCAATAATCCCTCTTGCTTTTCCATCCACGATTACCAGTTCAAGCATTTCGTGACGGTTGTACATTTTCACTCTTCCTTTTCCGATCTGACGGCTTAATGAAGAATATGCACCTAATAATAACTGCTGACCAGTCTGTCCTTTTGCGTAGAAAGTTCTTTTAACCTGAACCCCACCAAATGAACGGTTATCCAACTGTCCGCCGTAATCTCTACCAAATGGAACTCCCTGAGAAACACATTGGTCAATAATATTGGCAGAAACTTCAGCTAATCTGTAAACGTTTGCCTCTCTTGCTCTGTAGTCACCACCTTTAATAGTATCGTAGAACAATCTGTAGGTAGAGTCACCATCACCCTGATAATTTTTAGCAGCGTTGATACCACCCTGAGCCGCAATAGAGTGCGCTCTTCTAGGTGAATCCTGATAACAGAATGCCTTTACATTATATCCCTGCTCAGCCAGAGTAGCTGCTGCAGAACCTCCTGCCAAACCTGTACCTACAACAATAATATCAATCTTATCTCTGTTGTTTGGTGCAACAAGGTTCATATGGTCTTTATGATTTTTCCATTTATCCTTAAGTGGACCTGCTGGAATTTTTGAATCTAATTTACTCATATTAGTATATGGATATTATTGAGTTACGTAATGAAAAATTGCAATAAAAATAAAACCAAGCGGAATAAGGATTGAATACCAATTTCCGAAAGCCTTAATTACCGGTGTATATTTTGGATGTCTTGCTCCGATTGACTGGAAAGAAGACTGAAATCCGTGTGCTAAGTGTAAACCAAGCAATCCGAAAGCGACTACATAAAGAACCACTCTCCAAAGATCGTGGAATTTGTGATGAAGCTCTTCCCAATATCTTGTTTCATTCGGAACATTCGCTTCAATATATTTGAAGTTCATTTCCGGAAACCAGAAATCATAAAAATGCAAAGCAAGGAAAGCCAAAATCACAGCACCAGAAATAATCATATTTCTAGACATCCATGTAGAGTTAGCAGAACCTTTGTTGTCGGCATATTTTATAGGACGCGCCTTGTTGTTTCTTATTTCTAAGATGAATCCCATTACAAAATGGAATATTACCGCAAACATCAAAATAGGTTGCATCAGGAACTGAACTGCCGGATTGTAACCCATAAAATGAGAAGCTGAGTTGAAAACATCTTCACTGAAAACAGATGTCATGTTGGTGGATAAATGCATCAACAAAAAGATCAGCAAAAACATTGCTGAAAGTGCCATCGCATATTTCCTTCCTATCGAAGAACTTGTTAAACCTGCCATATTGAGTTTAAATTTGATTTTCCACAAAATTAAGGAATGTTAAGAAAACTAAAAAGTGAGAAATCTCACTATTATACAGTTTGTAATCTTTCTAAATAACAATGAAAAACATCATTATTGCAGGAAAATTCAAAAAAAGTCAGATTATTTTAAATTATAAATTTTACCATTAAAAACTACGTCTCGCGAATCCGAGGGAAGCTCATTAAATTTTATATTAGCGATCCGTCGGGATGAAACATATGGGTTGATAATATATTGTTGAATTTTATCTTTATCACCTAAATTTTCAATCCAAAAACAAGCAACATTTCTTTTCTTAACCGAAACCACATGCCCCTTATTATACTGATGAACTAAAATTTCCTCTTTCTGATTTTCATAAATTGTACAGGCGATTCTTAGAATAAAGAAACACAGTATCGCCAAACAAAACTGCATCACTCGTTTAAAATTAAATTTAACAATTACAAATCTTAAGAGATAAACTATAATAAACAGCATCACAACCTCAATTAAACTCATTGAAATATTCTGAAAAAATACCGATTCAAAATCTGCAAACCAATGAATGATATTCAAAAGTAAATCAATAATGAAATCGTAAATTGTATTAATTGTTTCAAAATCAAATCCAAAAGCCATCAGACCCGTCATCAAAAACGAAAACACAATAATCACTTCTGAAAAAGGAACAATAAAAAAATTGGCAACAATTGATATGAATGAAAACTGGTGAAAATAATACAAAACCAAAGGCAAAGTCGCCAATTGCGCAGAAATGGAAATAGAAACTGTGCTGAACAGAATCTTCTTCACATAATGATCCTGCCTCGGAAAATGTTTTAAAATCGGTTGGTTCAGCCAGTAAATTCCCAAAACTGCCAAAAAGCTCAGCTGAAATCCTATATCAAAAAACTGATGAGTATCCATTACTAAAATAATAAAAGCAGACAGCGCTAAAGAATGCAGCAAATCTGGCTTCCGCTGAAGCAGTACATAAATAAAATATACGGTAAGCATAACACATGACCGAACTACAGAGCTTCCAAAGCCGATAAATAAAGCAAAAACCCAAATGAAAGCCAGGCTTATTATAATCACTGACTTTCGAAATCTTAACGGTAAAATTTTTATTAAAAGAAAATAGACCATTCCGAAAATAACAACCACGTGAGTTCCCGAGATCGCGAGAAAATGTACCAATCCTGAACGGTTGAAGTCCTGCAGAGTCTGAGAATCAATTTCTGTACGGTCAGCCAGAATAATTCCTTTCAGAAACTCCTGACTTCTCGGGGACATTTCAGAATGATTAATTTTCTGTAAAACTTCAAGTCTTTTCTGACGGATTTTTTCAGCTATCGACAAATCCTTTCTTGCTGCCGAGCTTAGTTCATCGTTGATATAACATTGGTAGAAGATGTTTTTCCGGTGAAGATACTTTGCATAATCAAACTGAAAATCATACTGAGGAGATCGCGGCTGGCTTACATAGGATTTAGCCTTATAATAGTGCTCAAAATCAAGTTCTTTACTATCTTTTGGAATGAGAATGATTGAATTGAAATTTTCTTTTCCAATCTGAACAATGGCTTCATACTTTTTATTCTTTTCTGTTGAATTTAATTTTTTAGAAATCTTAAAAACAATATTTTCATTCGGTTTAAATGCCACTTGAGGAACAGTCGGAAAATTTAAAAAATGCAGACAGATTCCCAATCCAAAAAAGAATATTCCGAATACAGTTGAGTTGAATTTAGAGATGAAAAATGATTTAAATCCGGTAGAAGCTACAATTAAAAGACAGATGACTGCAATGGTAAAAATTGAATTCTGATTAAGAAAAAAGAGATCCTGAAATAGAATTCCAAGAATAAAGCAGCAGACTAATATTAGCAATGGCTGTCGGTTCAATTTTCATCATTTTGTAGAACTAAAGTACTAAAAAAATGAAAATCATTTTGAAAAGTTTACTTAATTTTCAGAATAATATCTGCAGCATTGTCGCTTGCACCTTTTCCGCCGAGCTTTGTTCGCAAAACCTCATATTCTTCAAGCATCACATTTCTCTTTGCTCCTTCAACGATGGACTTCAGCTGCTCAACCAAATTTTTGGTATTCAATTCACTTTGAATCAACTCCTTAACTACTTCTTTATCCATAATTAAATTGACAAGAGAAATATATTTGATATGCTTAACCAATCTTTTGGCAATGGCATAAGAAATTTTACTTCCACGGTAACAAACGACTTCCGGAACATTTAATAATGCTGTTTCAAGCGTCGCAGTTCCTGAAGTTACCAGCGCAGCCTTTGAACACCTCAACAAGTCATACGTTCTGTTGGAAACAAAATGTACGTTTTCATCCACATATTTTTGATAAAAATCTTTCTCAAGACTTGGAGCTCCAGCGATAACAAATTGATAGCCTTTAAAGTAAGGTCTTACAGAAAGCATAATCTCCAGCATCTTCTCCACTTCCTGTTTTCTGGAACCGGGAAGTAACGCGATAATTTCTTTTTCGTTTAAGCTATATTCTTTTTTAAAAACCTCAACATCAATATCTTGCAGAGTCGAAATCGCATCAAGTAAAGGATGCCCAACAAAGTGAGATTTTACCTGATGTTTTTTATAAAAGTCTTCTTCAAAAGGAAGAATCACCATCATTTCATCTACATATTTTTTAATAATCTCTACTCTTCCTTCTTTCCAGGCCCAAAGTTGAGGAGAAATATAGTAAACCACTTTGATCCCTAGTTCTTTGGCGAATTTTGCAATTCTTAAATTAAAACCGGGATAATCAACCAAAATTAAAACATCAGGTCTGTTGTTTTTAATATCCGTTTTGCAGAATTTAATATTATTTAAAATCGTTTTTAAGTTCATCGCCACCTCAAGAAACCCCATAAAGGCTAAATCACGGTAATGCTTCACCAGAGTTCCGCCTTGTTTTTCCATTAAATCGCCGCCCCAAAATCTGAATTCGGCGCTGGGGTCTTTCTGCTTTAAAGATTTCATTAAATTACTTCCGTGCAAATCTCCGGAAGCTTCACCTGCAATGATATAATATTTCATAAATGATGAGTAATGAGCATTGATTGATTTTCTGAATACCAAATATCAAACCTCAGATTTCAAATTAGAAATGAGTAAATTTGCTTCAAAGATAATGATAAAAAATGTCAGAAGAATTTGAAATAAAAAATAAAGTTGCCTCTAGCGGACTGGTGAATTTTGACCTTACAGATTTGGTTCCAAGAGGCATTAGAACGGGAATTGATCTTAAAGATTTCCTTTACATGGAAATGATTTTAAAGGAGAAAGATTTTCGCGAAAAAGTAGCATCCATCAATCCCGACGATTATAAAGATCAGTACGTTTACATCTACAATTCTGCCGATGCTATTGTTCCGCTTTGGGCATATTTCTTAATCACAGCCAGAATAACCGACGTTACAAAAAAAGTTATTTTCGGAAGCAAAGAAGATTTGGAAATCATTCTGATGCACAATGCAATTCAAACTTATGATTTTGATGAACTGAAAGACAAGAGAGTCTTGGTAAAAGGTTGCTCCGACAAAGAAATTCCTGAAAACGCCTACATCGAGCTTGTAGAACAACTGAAGCCAGTTGTAAAGTCACTGATGTTTGGGGAAGCCTGTTCTAACGTTCCGATTTTTAAAAATTAATTATCGCGGAACTAGCGTAAATTTCAAAATTTAAATTTTTTAATTCGGGAATTTTAATAACTTTGATATTCTAACAATTTTAAAATTTAAACACAAAAACAAATGAATTTAATCGACCTTTTGACAGGAAACACAGGAAATCAGGTTGCCGAGCAGGCTGAAAACAAATTTGGAATCAGCAAAAATCAGATTATAGCGCTTTTGGCAGTGGCTACTCCGCTGGTAATTTCTTACCTGAGAAATAAATCTCAGGATGCAAAGGAAGCAGAAGCTTTGAACAACGCTTTAGATAAAGACCACGACGGAAGTATTTTAGACGATACGTCACAGCTTGATAACAGACAGGACGAAGGTGGATCTATTTTATCTCACGTTTTTGGAAATCAAAAAAATACCGTAGAAAACCAACTGTCTCAGAATACAGGTATTTCAATTGACAAAATCGGACCTATTTTAGCGATGCTTGCTCCTGTAATTATGGGCTATATTGGTAAAGAAAAACAACAGAATAACGTTGGAGCAGGAGGAATTGGTGACCTTTTAGGAGGAATTTTGGGAGGTGCTCAGAATCAGGCTCAGCAGCAGCAATCCAGTCCATTAAATGACATTTTAGGAAGTGTTTTAGGTGGCGGACAGTCTCAGTCTTCAGGAAATCCACTGAACGATATCTTAGGAAGCGTACTTGGTGGAGGTCAGCAGCAAAAACAGCAACAAGGCGGATTGGGAGATCTTCTTGGAGGACTTTTTGGAAAGTAAATTTTCTTTAAAATATAAAAAAATGACCGAAGATTGATCTTTGGTCATTTTTCTTTTTAGTCTTTTGCTTTCTCAGCAGGATTAGGTTTCGAAGCTTTTCTCGGTCTTTTCTTTCCGTGGCTTCCTAGAATGATTTTACCTTTTCTCGACTTTCTGTCTCCTTTTCCCATAACTATAAATTTTGATTGACTACGAAGTTAAATATTAATACTCAGAAGTCAAAAGATTACAGCGTTAAATATTTTATAATAAATAAGTTACACCTTCACATTTTTCCATTTTCCTCTTTTAAATAAAACAAAAGCTACAATGGTAATCAATGTTTCTGCAGCCGGAATTGAAATGAAAACACCTTTCGGTCCAATGTCAAGATACTTTGAAAGTACATACGCCAATGGAATCTGAAACATCCAGAATCCGAAAAAATTAAGCCACGTTGGTGTCCAGGTGTCGCCAGCTCCGTTGAAAGCATTGATGGTAACCATTCCAATTCCGTAAAATACAAATCCTACACTCATAATGTGGAGAGCATTTTTAGCGAAACCTTTTATCTCAGCCTGCTCAGTAAAGAAACTGACAAGAAAATCTCCCAAGAAAAAAAATATGAGACTAACAGTCAGCATAAAAATGACATTATACTTTACAGTTTTCATAACCGACTGTTCAGCACGCAACATTTCACCGGCACCCATATTCTGCCCGACTAAAGTGGAAGCCGCATTACTGAGTCCCCACGCAGGAAGCATAAAGAACATCATTAACCGAAGCGCAGTCTGATAACCTGCTGAAGCGTCTTCACCACCCGTTGTTGCAACCAGCTGTGCAAGGAAAATCCAGCTGCATGATGCAATGACGAACTGAAATATACCGGGCATGGCAATCTTTACAATGGATGTTATTAATTTCAGATCAGGTTTAAAATAAGTTATTTTTATTCTCACCAAAGAATCAGCAATGAAGATATGGTACAGCTGATAAAGAACTCCGGTACTTCTTCCGATGGTTGTAGCTATGGCAGCTCCAGTTAAACCCATAGCAGGAATCGGCCCGAGACCTCTGATCAGAATCGGACAGAGAATAATGTTGGCAATATTGGCAATCCATAAACTTTTCATGGCAATGGCGGCATTTCCTGCACCTCTGAAGATTCCGTTAATCAGGAAGAGCAACATAATAATCACACTGCTTCCCATCATAATTCTCGTAAAATCTTTTCCGTAAGCGGCAGCATCAGGTTTTGAACCCATCAAAATTAAAACATCCTCTGCATAGATTACTCCCAATAAGCTTAACACAGAAGTGATGACGAAGGAAACAGAGATAACCTGTGCGGCACTTCTGGAAGCCTGTTCCGGATTTTTCTCACCAATTCTTCTTGCTACAACCGCCGTCGCCGCCATACTCATTCCGATGGCAATTGAGTAGATAATCGTCAGTACAGATTCTGTAAGGCCGACGGTCTGAATGGCGAAACCGCTTTCTTTCAAATGACCTACAAAGTAGAGATCAACCAAAGCAAAAACAGATTCCATTGCCATTTCCAACATCATCGGAATCGCCAACAGCAACACTGCGCTCCTTATACTTATTTTAGTGTAATCAGTCTCCTCTTCGCTGAATGCCTTTTTAAGAAAATTAAAATATTTTTTCATTCTTAATTAATGAGGGATAAAAATACGATTTCAGAAAATCAATTCTAAAAAAAATAATTTTTATAATTTTTTATCGTAAAACAATAATTAATTATATATTTGCAATAATAAAATATTAAAATAATGAAACTTTTAGGAAAAAACTCTTTACTTTATTTGCTGAAATATCCTTTCGGTATCTACGCCGTCGGATTTACGCTAATGTCCATCTGGATTTTAGGCTTGATGTCAGTTTACGCATTCACCAATTCAACCAATCAGTTTACGTCTATTGATCACTGGAAAACTGAAAACCACAACCAACAGACTAATTCTGAAATTGTACAGTTTCATTATCCCTTTACGAAAATGGTTCTGGCGACGGAAAATTCTGTAGAAGGTATTTCTCTGGCGTTTTTAGGTTTAGCTTCTCTCAGTTTTATTTTAATTATTGTTTTCAAAATTTTAAATGAACTTTCAAAAGACAATTTTTTCACTGAAAACGCTGTGAAGAATTTCAAAATTTTAGGTTTCGGCCTTATTGCTTTTGGAACCATTCATTTAGCCATCGATCTGTTCACCTCTTCACAGAGATTTGATTTAACACCGCCACTTATCTTCATCATCACAGGACTGATTTTTATTTTCCTGAAAGAAATCTTTGCAAAAGGAAAAAAAATTCAGGAAGAAAATGATTTAACGATATAATTAATTAAACAAATTTTAAAAATATAAAAATGAAACTATTAGGTCAAAAATCAGTATCCACAGTTATCAGTTATCTATTCATGGTATTATTTGTTATTTTCCTTTTTCATTCTGTTTACCAGCTATTAGGGTTTGGAATAGGATATTATAACTGGACGACATCACATCATCTTTTTTCGGAAACTTTTTATGTAAATGATGAAATTGATTATGCATCATATGAAAAAGGAAAATATCTTTTTTTCAGATTTAAATATCCCTTTTCAGAACAACAGATGATGACCGGATTTTTTACATTAAAGACATTTATCTTTCACACCTTTCAGAGCATTTTTTTCAGTCTATTTTTCTTTTATGGTTATAAAACTTTTGACGATCTAACAGATACACAATTGTTCACCAAGAAAATTATTAAGCATCTGAAAACTTTTTCTATTATTAATTTACTGTATGCTCCTCTTTATTTTTTAATATGGTATTTTGTGTTTCGCTCATCACTTGAGGGAGGTATGCTCATGACATCTTTTGCATTCTTATTCTTGGGAATCATCTTACACTTCATTACTGTATTCTTCAAAAAAGGACTTCATCTTCAGTCTGAAAATGACCTAACAATATAAATTATGCCAATAATCATTAACGTAGACGTCATGTTGGCGAAAAGAAAAATGCAATCTCAGGAACTTGCAGAGAAAATAGGAATCACGCAGGCGAATCTTTCCATTTTAAAAACCGGAAAAGCAAAAGCTGTGAAACTTTCTACTCTGGAAGCAATATGCAAGGCACTTGAGTGTCAACCTGGAGATATTTTAGAATTTAAACCTTAAATAAAATCAATATCAATGAAAAAATTATTTTTAACAGCTTCTATTCTTGCCTTCAGTTTTTTCTCAGCGCAGGAATTGACTTCAGAACACAAACAAATGTTGAAATACGATGACATTTCAAATTTTTCAACGTTGGTGAACAAAGAAAATATTAACCAATGTTTTCAGAATGAAAACACTTCCTATTCACTGTTAGCACTGTCGATTAAACTAAACAGTAAAAAAGTTTTTCAAAAACTCACAGAAGAAAAAGCTGATCTGGAAAAAGTCTGTGACGGCAAAACACCACTGATGTTTGCTGCAAAATATGGCAACTTCGATTTTGCTAAAAAGCTGCTTGAGAAAGGAGCCAAAAAAGAAACGAAGACAGACAGAGGTTACAGCGCAATAGATTATGCCAAAAAATATGAAAAAGCGGATATCGTTAAGCTTTTAGAATAAGAACGATTTCAGATTTTCAAGTCTGCTAATAAAATTATCGTTCTATTTATTAATTCAGAAAAGGATTGATCCTAAGCCAAATATATCAAAAAAAATATTTAGATTTGTATGTTAATAAGAAAATTAAATATGAAAAAGATTATATCAGCTACATTCTTTATTGCTATCTCTTTTCTCGCAAACGGTTTATTTGCACAGGAAATGCCTGCAAGTCAACTTAAGAGCTTTCAGACAGATCAGTTAAAAGCATTCAATAAAAATGATTACAATAAATGTTTCAACATTAAAGAAGCTTCTTATGATCTCCTTTCTCTCAGTATTAGACACGAAAGAAAAAACAATTTTGCTTCTTTAATTAATGCTACAACAGACATCAACAGAACCTGTGGTTACGAAACACCTTTGATGACCGCTGCCCGATTCGGAAGAGTGGAGATGGCAAAAACATTGGTAAAAAAAGGTGCAGACAAATCTTTAAAAAACTCCAGTGGCGATACAGCTAAAGAGATTGCCCTGAAAAACAATCATCCGGAATTAGCTCAGATTTTATAATTAATACTATTTAAATATATTAAAAAACTTCCTCTTGGAAGTTTTTTTTGTTTCAACGATTACTTAATCCACTGCAAACCTGACAACTATCAGTGAATAAACTCAATTTATTTAGAATAATTAAAAATAAAGACTTAGATTTGTACTACAATCTAAATAATTTAAAATGAAAAAAATTCTATCTTTTGTTTCACTGGTAACTTTATTATCAATGACATCTGCGCAGCTCGCATCAATCAATGAAAACTTTGATTCGTTTACTGTATCCACTCCTTCTTTTCCACAAAATGGATGGACGATGCAGGTTCCCTCAAATCCCGATTACATGGTGACGATCAGCGAAGACGGAGCCAACAAATACGTTCAGGGCTATGCTTTCTTCAGTGCAAATACCGCATTTTACTTAATCTCACCACAAATAGTAGCACCAAACGGAACAAAAACACTGAGCTTTGATGCCTCTAAAGTCACGCAGTCAGCATTTACAGGAACTATCGAAGCAGGTTTAGTCAACAGCCCGACAGATATGGCATCGTTTACGTCATTAGGAACTGCGGTTACTTTACAGACCACGACACCTCTCACCATTAGCTATAACGTTCCAGCTTCCACCAAGCAGTATATTGCTTTTAAATTTGTAGGCCTTGTGAATCACGCATCAACCCGATTAGACAATATTGCTTATGGTATAGGAAATCTTTCTGTTAATGATCATGGTAAAGATGTGAACCAACTGAAGTTTACAGCGGATGATCACCATTTAATTTTTATTGGGAAATCTAATGTGAAAGAAGTAAAAATCTACAGTGCTACAGGAAGCCTTGTGAATGCTGGTAAAGTCGAAAATAATCTCGTTGATATTTCAAAATTATTGTCAGGAGTATATATCTTCCAAACAGTTAACAATGACGGATCAGTATTGAAATCTAAGTTTATTAAAAAATAAATGACATAAATAAGATGATTAACTTCTTTAGCTCGGCGCTGAAGAAGTTTTTTTTATATAACCCTTCAAAAATATTATCTTTGCAAACGAAAAAAATTGAGTTCAAATCCTTGAACCATAAACTTTAAACTTTAAACAATAATGTTTCGATCGCACACAAACGGAGAATTATCTCTGAAAAATCTTAATGAAGAAGTTACACTTTCAGGATGGGTACAGACCATTCGTGATAAAGGATTTATGATTTGGATAGATCTTCGGGATCGTTACGGAATTACGCAGTTGGTTTTTGACCAGGATCGTTCTTCAGCGGAACTGATGGAAAATGCCAAAAAACTGGGACGTGAATTTGTGATCCAGGTGACTGGAAAAGTAATTGAGAGAGTCAGCAAAAACCCAAATATTCCAACGGGAGAAATAGAAATTTTAGTTGAAAAACTAACCGTTCTTAATGAATCTCAGCTTCCACCTTTCACGATTGAAGACGAAACGGACGGTGGTGAAGAATTGAGAATGAAATACCGTTACCTCGACATCAGAAGAGCTCCAGTGAGAGACAAACTGATTTTCCGTCATAAAATGGCGCAGAAAGTGAGAAATTATCTTTCTGACGAAGGTTTTATTGAGGTTGAAACGCCGGTTTTAATTAAGTCTACTCCGGAAGGTGCGAGAGATTTTGTTGTTCCAAGCAGAATGAATCCTGGACAGTTTTACGCATTACCACAGTCGCCACAAACTTTCAAACAATTATTGATGGTTGGCGGAATGGACCGATATTTCCAAATCGTGAAATGTTTCCGTGACGAAGATTTGAGAGCTGACAGACAACCAGAATTCACCCAGATCGATTGCGAAATGGCATTTGTAGAGCAGGAAGATATTATGAATGTTTTCGAAGGAATGACCAAAGTTCTTTTGAAAGACATTACAGGAAATGAATTCGGAGATTTCCCAAGAATGACCTTCGCCGATGCGATGCAGAAATATGGAAACGACAAACCGGACATCCGTTTCGGAATGGAATTTCACGAACTGAATGACTTAACAAAAGGAAAAGATTTCAAAATATTCGACGAAGCAGAACTGGTAGTCGGAATCAATGTTGAAGGCATTGCAGATTACACCAGAAAACAAATTGACGAACTGGTGGATTGGGTAAAACGCCCACAAATTGGCGCAACAGGATTGGTTTGGATTAAATTCCAGAACGATGGCGTTGTAACTTCGTCTGTCAACAAATTCTATTCTGAAGAAGATTTAAAGAAAATCACAGAGGAATTCGGAGCAAAAGCTGGAGATTTAATTTTCGTAATGTCCGGAAATGCAGATAAAGTGAGAACGCAACTTTCTGCTCTGAGAATGGAACTCGGAAACCGTCTTGGCTTGAGAAAAGGAAACGAATTCGCACCACTTTGGGTGGTAGATTTCCCATTGTTGGAATTTGATGAAGAAAGTGGACGTTACCACGCAATGCACCACCCTTTCACGTCGCCGAAAACCGAAGATTTCCACCTTTTGGAAACCGACCCGGGAAAAGCAAGAGCCAACGCATACGATTTGGTTTTGAACGGAAATGAGATTGGTGGCGGTTCTATCAGAATCTTTGATAAAGATTTACAATCAAGAATGTTTGACCTTTTAGGATTCTCAAAAGAAGAAGCAGAAGCGCAGTTCGGATTCCTGATGAACGCCTTTAAATATGGCGCTCCACCTCACGGTGGCTTGGCGTTCGGATTTGACCGTTTGGTTGCAATTCTTGACGGAAATGAAGTGATTAGAGATTACATTGCTTTCCCGAAAAATAATTCTGGGCGTGATGTGATGATTGATGCGCCGGCTTCGATTGCTGATGAACAGCTCGATGAACTGGAACTGAAATTAAATTTAAAAGCATAAATTAGAAGCGGAGATTTTTTCTCCGCTTTTTTTATGAAGATATTGATTTCAACACTTGTGACATTTGGATATATTTCTGCAATAATCGGAATTGCAAGTCTGATTTTGCTATTAATAAAAAAATCTACGTACTATCCTTCAAATAGACAAGAAGAAATTTTAGATAAGATGGGCAAACTCAAATATATTGCTGGAATTTTGATTACAATAAGCACCACTTGTTTTCTCGGATCAAAAGAATTTATAAAGCAAGATTTTAGAAAAGCTTTAAACAAAAATAAAATTATTTCAACTGAGTTAGACAACACATTTTTTAGTCAAGATGACATGAAATCCGTTTTCAGAAACTTTGAATCTACCGAAGGACGTTTTAGTTGCGAAAATTATAGTGGGTTTATTAACTTTGAAAGTGGAGAAAACATCCCAATAGAAGTCTTCAGACATTGTTATGAAAAACAGATATATCATCATTTCAAAAAAGTACAGTATTGACGCTATAACTGGAGATATAAGAACCTTTGCATTTGATTTCATTAAAACTGACAGTATTACATCTCAATAATAAAATAACCAAACAATAATTCAATCATTTCATAGAAAATTTCAAAACGGATTTCGCCGAAAATAAAGAAAAGTGGAAAATTAAAACCATTGAAGATTATTTAGAAGCTATGTCTCGTTATGTTAAAGACATTGATGGATATTACGAAAACACAAATCAGGATATTGACTTAGGAAAAATTGATTGGAAAGTACTTGCTGACGTTTTGAAAGGCAGACCGATTTATGAATAAATTTCAATTATTTAAATTAAAAACTTAAACATCACATTAAATAAATAATTTTCCCACGGCACAATCATTGTAAGTTTTAAACAAAATAAAGACAATGAAAGCAATTTGGAACGGTGCCATTGGTTTTGGCTTAGTCAATATTCCTGTGAAGATTTATTCTGCGACAGAAACCAGCAAACTGGATCTCGATATGCTGGATAAATCTGATTTTTCTAATATTAAATTTAAAAGAGTTAACGAAAAAACCGGCAAGGAAGTCAAGTGGGCAAACATTGTAAAAGGTTTTCTGATAGACGATAAATACGTTGTTCTGGAAGATGAAGATTACGAAGCTGCAAGTCCCGAAAAGACAAAAATTCTGGGCATCGAACACTTTGTGAAAGAAGCCGAAGTGGATTCTGTTTATTTTGAAACTCCTTATTTTCTCGAGCCACAAAAAAACGGTGAAAACGCGTACAGACTTTTAATTAAAGCTTTGCAGCAGACTAAAATGGTGGGTATCGGAACTTTTGTTTTGCGTGATACTGAGGCGATTGGGATGATCCGTCCTTATAATGATGATGTTCTGGTTCTAAACCGGTTGAGATTTGATCAGGAAATCCGGGATTACAAACAGTTGAAAATTCCTGCTAAAAAAGCACCGAAACCAGCAGAGCTGAAGATGGCAAAAAATCTGATCGAGCAACTCTCCGAACCTTTTGATCCTACTTTTTATAAAAATACCTATTCCGAATCACTGCTTAAAATCATTAAGAAAAAAGCAAAAGGAAAATCTGTAAAAGTGAAAAAATCTGAACCTGCAAAACAGGGCAAAGTGATTGATTTAATGGCTCAACTAAAAGCCAGTTTACAAACTCCGAAATCTAAAAACGCTTCCTGATCATGGCTCTTAAAGATTATAACGATAAACGAAAGTTCGATAAAACCAACGAACCCAAAGGAAAAACAAAAAAAAGTGATGACAAACTCATTTTTGTAATTCAGAGACATGCAGCTTCACGATTGCATTACGATTTTCGTTTAGAAATGGAAGGTGTTCTGAAAAGCTGGGCAGTTCCAAAAGGACCTTCGTTAAATCCGGAAGACAAACGTTTGGCGATGATGGTGGAAGATCATCCGTACGATTACAAAGATTTTGAAGGGAATATTCCTGAAGGAAATTATGGCGCCGGACAGGTGGAAATCTGGGACAGCGGGACATACGAACCCCTGGATGATACTAGTAAACTTTCTGATGAAAAAGAACTTTTGAAAGAACTGAAAAGCGGTTCGCTGAAATTTATTTTACATGGCAAAAAACTGAAAGGAGAATTTGCTTTGGTAAAAATGAAAAATGCCGAGAACAATTCATGGCTTCTGATTAAACATAAAGATAAATTTGCAGAAGATAAATATGATGCTGAGGAAAATGTTTCGCCGAAATCATTAGTTTCAAAATTTATCGAGGAAAAAAAAAGCCTAAAAAGCAACAAAAAGAAGTCATAACTTCCGAAACCAAACCTAAATTTCAACGGTTCAATTCTTTGGTGGATGAGAAGAAATTAGAAAAATTCATTAAACCAATGCTCGCAAAATCTTCTGAAGATGCATTCGACGATGAAGACTGGATTTTTGAGATTAAATGGGACGGTTACCGTGCTGTTGCAGATCTCAGCAAAAAACAGCCGTTATTTTATTCCAGAAATGGAATTTCATTTTTATCTAAATTCAATTCCATTACCGAAGATTTTAGTCAGCAGAAACACCACATGATTTTGGACGGTGAAATTGTTGCCTACGACGAAAACGGGAAACCAAGTTTTCAGCTACTGCAGCAGATTGGCGACAATCCGGATTTGGCTTTGACGTATCAGGTTTTTGACCTTTTGTGGCTGAATGGTCATTCTACCGAAGAACTTCCCTTGCTTCAGCGAAAAGAGCTTTTAAAAGACGCTTTAATTGAAACTGATCTAATCAAATTCTGCGACCATGTTCCTGAAAAAGGAATCGAGTTTTTTAATCAGATGAAAAAAATGCAGCTTGAAGGCATGATTGCCAAGAAAGCCGACAGTATTTATTCTGAAAGTTCCCGAAGCACCGACTGGCTCAAAATAAAATTCACCAATACCGAAGAAGCAATTATCTGCGGTTTTACAGAACCTAAGGGATCCAGACAGAGTTTTGGCGCTTTAATTTTAGGAAAATATATCGACGGAAAACTGATCTATTCCGGACATACAGGAACAGGTTTTAATAATGAATTACTGAACCAAATTCATGAGCGGCTGAAAAAACTGGTGGTAAAATCGTCACCCTTTGAAACCGTTCCTAAAACCAATATGCCTGTGACATGGACGAAACCTGAATTGGTCTGTGAAATTAAATTCTCAGAAATCACCAAAGACGGAATGTTCCGCCACCCGGTTTTTGTGGCGATCCGTGAAGATAAAGAGGCAAAAGAAATCAGCAGTTCAGTTAAGAAACCTGCTCACAAAACTTCAAAATCCAAAACTATGACGACTAAAAAATCTACCGAAAACACAGAAGATGCCAGCGAAAAAGACAGTGAAATTACGCTGAACCGTCACAAAATAAAATTGACCAATCAGGATAAAATCTATTTTCCAAAAGACAAAATCAGCAAAGGTGACGTGGTAGATTATTATCAGTCAGTAGCAGATTACATTTTACCGCATCTTAAAAACCGGCCGCTTTCACTCAACCGTTTTCCAAGTGGAATTGATCATTCAGGATTTTACCAGAAAGATGCAGGTGATTCTTTTCCGAACTGGATTAAAACGACCAAAGTACATTCCGAATCCACCGATAAATACATTGATTACGCCATCTGCAACGACAAAGCAACTTTAGCTTATCTTAACAATTTGGGTTGTATCGATTTCAATCCTTGGAATTCTTCCCTCCCTGATCTGGATCATCCTGATTATTTGGTTTTGGATCTTGATCCGTCAAAGAAAAATACTTTTGATCATGTGATTGAAACGGCGCAGCAGGTGAAAGAAGTTTTAGATTTAATTAAAATAAAAGGCTACTGCAAAACTTCCGGAAGTACGGGAATTCACATCTACATTCCGATGGGTGGCAGTTACGATTACGATCAGGTGAAGGATTTTGCGCTGATCCTGATGCAGCAAGTCCACGAAAAGCTTCCGAAAATTACAACGCTGGAACGCAGCCTGCAAAAGAGAGATGATAAAAAAATCTACCTGGACTACCTTCAAAACCGACAGGGACAAACTTTAGCCAGCGTCTACAGCCTAAGACCGAAAGAAGGCGCAGCCGTTTCAATGCCGGTTGAGTGGGATGAACTGAAAAAAGGTTTGAAACCAACGGATTTCAACATTGAAAATGCTTTGGAAAGAATTAAGGCAAAAGGAGATTTATTTAAGCCTGTTTTGGGAAAAGGAATTGATATGATGAAGGCGCTGGAATTGTTGGAATAGATAAATTGATGCCCGTACATTATAACAGTCCTTCTTTTACGGTATGTTTGTCATTCTGAAAAAATCTAAGCATAAATTGTAATATATTGAATATACTGTTATATGAGATCCCTACGGGATGACAAACTGAGTGCTTATGAACTGAAATATATAATCAAGGTAACTTCGCCACCAAGCCTTCCGGCAAAATTTTTAAAATAAAATAAATCAGTTTCCATTTCAAATTGGGAACGATGGTGAAGGAATTTCCGGCATCAACGATATGCTTTGCCACATAATCAGGTTCCATTAAAAGATTTTTATTGAGTTCGAGACCTGCATTGATTTTAGTATTAACGTATCCGCTGACTAAAACGTTCACTGTAATATTTCGTTGAGCCAATTCCTGTCTTAAACCTGCAAGATAGGTTGTAAACGCAGCTTTTGTACTTCCGTAGACAAAATTACTCTTCCTTCCACGAACACCCGAAAGTGATGACAGTCCGATGATTCTTTCTAAATTTTTATTGGATTGATCCATCGCCACAATATTCAAAATAGAAACACCACCCATGTAATTGACCTGCATCATTTGCTGAGTTCCTTTAAAATCTTTTAAAGCATCGATGTTTTCTACTAAAAATCCTGCAGCGTAAACTACGATATGAGGTTTAACATAAAGTTCATCATAAAATTTTTGATGGGAATCAAAATCTGCAGCGTCGAAATACATAACAGAAACTTTATCTGACAAATTATTTTCTTCAACAAAATATTTCAGAGAATCTGTATTTCTTGAAGCGGCGGTGATTGCAAAACCTTTTTCAACATATTGTAAAATACACTGCTTTGCCACATCGGAATTGGCACCGAGAATAAGAACGTTTTTGGCTGTGTTTTGATTCATGAGGCAAAGATATTTTTAAAATATGGTTTTACAAATCGTTGTCTGCATTAAACACAAATTTCACGTATGACTTTCACAAATGATTCTTCAATTGATTATTCTGCTTTTAAAACTTAATCAAAATTCAAACTGATCATAATCATTAAAATTGTTTAAATGTTTAAAAACCTGCAAACCTCAGTCAGAAACCAACAGAAAATCTTCCGAAAACCCGTTTTCATTGTACGACGCATAAAAGCTGGATTCCGCAGCAATGGTTCTGCGTTCCGAAGCATTAAATCCGCATTCCGAAGCATTGGCGCGTCATTCCGAAGCCTTCGGGAGGGCATCTTTTTGCCTTAGGAATCAGGATTCTTGCCAGATGACCACTTTGCCCTTACTGAAATCCACAAAAAAACGGCTGGATAAAAATTTACCCAACCGTTTTATCATTATTGTAAAACTGAAAATTATTTCTTTTCAGTTTCGATAACTTCTTTTTTGTCAGCTGTTGCTGTAGCTTTATCTCCGAATCTTGCTGCTGTAAATTCTCTTGAGATGGCAGCTTTTTCAAACTTCAGTTTACCTGAAAGGGTTTCAATAACAACTCCGTCATCGTGAATCTGAGCAATTCTCCCGTGAAGACCGGAAGTAAGCACTACTCTGCTTCCTACTTTCAGTTCTTCCTGGAATTTTTTCTCCTGTTTCTGTTTTTTCATCTGAGGTCTGATCATCAGGAAATAAAACCCAACAAACATCACCCCCATCATGATGAGCATCATTGGAGAAGATCCTCCTGCAGGTGCTGCCTGTAAAAATATTGTTAACATAGTTGTTTAATTAAGGTTGAATGTTCGCATTGAACGTTAATTTGATCGGAGCTTTTTCTACGTTTGCATATACATCTGCAAATTTCTGAACGGCACCGTCAAAGCTCGAAGAGTCAAAGCTTAGAGTGATTTTTCCTTTTTTACCCGGCAAAATTGGCTCTTTTGTAAATTCAGGAGCAGTACATCCACATCCAGGCTTCACTTCAGAAATAACTAATGGACTGGTTCCCGTATTTGTTATTTCGTAGATGTGATTTACTTTATCACCTTTTTTAATATTTCCAAAATCGAAATTACTTTCTGACAGTGCTACTGTTGTTAAAGGCTGATTTGATGCAGCAGGCGCAACAGTTTCTCCTGTTGCAGGTGCAGGCGTCACAGCAGATAAAGAATCAGCAGGAGCAGCTGTACTCAAAGAATCCGGAGCAATAGTTTCTGAATTTTGAAGTTCTTTGTTTTCTTCTTTTTTACAAGAAACCAAACCAAAGCCTATGATAGACAAAGCGATAATTGATAACGACTTTTTCATTTTTATTATATTTATATTCTGTTTAAATCTTTACAATATTTATCTAAAATTCCATTGATGAATATATTAGAACGGTCGGTTGCAAAAACTTTTGCAATTTCAATATATTCATTGATAATAACTCGTGAAGGTGTTAGGGGGAAATTATCCAGTTCAGCGATAGCCGTTGTCAGGATAACTTTATCCATTAAAGCAACTCTTTCCAAATCCCAGTTCTCCAATCTTTCAGACAGTTTTTTCTCATTGGCTTCCCAGTTATTCAGAGTATCTCTCAACAATTTACCGGCAAAACTTTTATCTTCTTCATCTTTAATCATCTTGATTAAAGTTCTGCTATCTTCATTTTCTTTGATAAAACCGATAGTCTTCTGAACCATTGAATTAGCAATGTGAATATCATCTGTCCACGTTAACTCTCTGTCACCTACATAATCATGAAAATCCTCATTTTCGGCAACATATCTTAGGAATAATTTACCTATAAATTTCTGATCATCGTCAAAAGAATAACCATCTTCCTTCATGAAATCCTGGTAACGCTTTCCAGAGGTCATTCTTTGAAATGTTCTTACCAAAAAATCATCATGCAAATCCCATTTCAGATCTGCGTGCTGTCCGGAAAAGAAAAGTCTTTCAGGGTTTTCTTCTAATTTTATTAATACTTGATTATTAATAAATTTCTGGTTTGGGTTAATATCAGAATCAGTTTTAATGTACTTATTCTTACCAATTTCCATTTGGTTTTCGGCTAAATTTTTCAGCGATACCAAAAAGTTGATTTCAAGTATATAGAGATTATAGATTTTCTCTATTCCATAGAACATGTTTTTCTCTAAAACATCAAATTTTACTGGATTTTGGTAGTAAGAGTACACACTTTCTACTACTTTTTCACGGATTTGTCTTCTTCCTAACATTCAAAGAGCTTTTTATGGGTGCAAAGATACAAAATTTAAAATTTATCAAATTCGTAGTCTGACTCTATTTTTGTAAATTTGCAAAAGTTTATGAAAGCTTTAAAAACTCTGAACCCTTACTTTTGGAAGCACAAAATATTATTGTTTTGGGGGTTACTCTTCATCATTGCCAGCAATTTTTTCAACATATATAAAGTACAGTTTGTAGGAAAGTCTGTAGATGAACTCACCAAAAACGGCAGTCTTGGTTTCAATAAACAGGTTCTTATTTACGTAGCTATTATTGTCGGCTGCTCCCTTCTGACCGGATTTTTCACCTTTATGATGAGACAGACGATCATTGTTGCATCCAGACGAATAGAGTACGAACTGAAAAATAAAATCTACAGACATTATCAGGACCTATCGCTGACGGACTATAAAACAACGACGACCGGTGACTTAATGAACCGTTTGAGCGAAGACGTGGTCGCAGTTAGAATGTATCTTGGCCCAGGTGTCATGTACGTGGTAAATTTGTTGATACTTCTCACCATAACATGTATCTACATGTTGAAAACTGATGTTTCGATGACGGTGTGGACATTATTCCCTCTGCCTGTTCTTTCATATATTATTTTTAAAGTAAGCTCGATTATCAATAAAAAATCGAAAATTATGCAGAAGAGCCAGTCTGCAATTTCAACATTTGTTCAGGACAGCTTTTCAGGTATTCGTGTTGTTAAATTTTTCGCTAAAGAAAATTACATTAAAAAGAATTACAGCTCTAAGGTTACAGACTATCAGGACAAAGCTTTAGATTTAGCGAAAACGGAAGCATATTTCTTTACCATTATTCTTTTTGTAATTGGATTATTAAACGTTGCGATCATTCTTATCGGCGGACAAAAATATATTGCAGGTGAATTGAGCGTAGGTAAGATTGCAGATTTCTTTATGTACATCAATATATTAATCTGGCCTTTCTCAATGGTGGGATGGGTAACTTCAGTCAACCAGAGAGCTGAAGCGTCTATGCAGCGAATCAATGAATTTTTGGATAAAAAATCAGAAGTCGTTAATAAAAACTTTGAAAAATACCCAATTAAAGGTGATATTGAATTCAGAAATGTATCATATGTTTATCCGAATACAGGCATTAAAGCATTGGATAATTTAAGTTTTAAGATCAATGCAGGTCAGTCGCTAGCGATTATGGGCAAAACCGGAAGCGGAAAATCAACGGTTGCGCTGCTCCTTTGCAGATTAATTGATCCTACTGAAGGTGAAATTCTGATTGATGGTAAAAATCTTAAGGATCATAATCTTGATAATTACAGAGATTTTATAGGATATATTCCTCAGGAAAGTTATCTTTTTTCAGATTCAATAGAGCATAATATCGGTTTCTCAATCGACCATCCTTCACATGAAAAAGTTGTGGAATATTCTAAAATTGCAGACGTTCACAAGAACATTATTGATTTCAAAGAAGGTTACAAAACAATGGTTGGAGAACGCGGAGTGATGCTTTCGGGAGGTCAGAAGCAGAGAATATGTATCGCAAGAGCGCTAATCAAAGATCCGAACATCATCATTTTCGACGATTCTCTCTCTGCTCTGGATACAGAAACCGAGCAGAATATCCTGGAAAATATAGATACTAAAATTCAGAACGCAACTTCCATAATTATCACTCACAGAGAGTCTAGCGCTCAACGTGCAGATAAAATTATTAATCTTACTGAAATTACCAATTCTGTAACCGCATAGCCTATTTGTTCACAAATGTTAAATAAATCATAAAAAAAATTTTGTGATTAAAAGAAATATTTTATATTTGTTCTTAACAAGATTAAAAAATATCTAATAATGAGTGAATACAAGGAACGCCATGAGAATGAAATTTTCACGAAGGTGTTAAAAGCAGGAAGAAGAACGTATTTCTTTGATGTGCGCGAGACGAAAGCAGGAGATTATTATCTTACAATCACCGAAAGCAAAAAGAATTTCGGCGAGAATGGAGAGGCAACATTCGAAAAGCATAAAATTTACCTTTACAAGGAAGATTTTAAAAGCTTCCAGGAAATGTTCAATGAATCAACAGATTTCATCATTAATGAAAAAGGTGAAGATGTAATATCTGAAAAGCATGATAAAGATTTTAAAAGCAGAACTTACACCATCGATTCTGACGACGAAGTTTAAAATACAATACCCAAACCAAGTATATAAAAGCACAAGCATCTTTTCAGATGCTTTTTTTGGGCAAAAAAAAACACACTTTCTAAAAGAAAATGTGTTCAATGTGGGGTGAATGAGGGGTCTCGAACCCCCGACCTCCGGAACCACAATCCGGCGCTCTAACCAACTGAGCTACAATCACCGTTTTTGGTGGTGCAAATATAGGATATATTTTTTAATTACAAAACAATTCCATCAAAATTTTTCATTGCAATCAGCTTCTCAGTCGTAAATCCCTCAGCATAAGTAACTCCCGATAACCTTCCGAGATCCTGTGCTCGATAAGTCAGGCTTTCATAAAAGTCTTTTGAAGTAATCGGAGTTTCAGGTTCTGTAGACTTTGGATCGTAAAACTGTGTTTTAAAAGCCATACAAGCTTGCAACTTCTTATTTAGATGTTCAGATATATCGATTACGAATTCCGGCTTTATATCTTTCCACTGAATGTAGTGAAAAATCTGCTTTGGTCTCCATACTTCCTGAAACTCTCCATCAAGCGAAGTTTGGATCTTTCTTAAACCTGCTAAAAAGCATGCATCCGACACCAATTTAGCAGCTTTTGCATGATCCGGATGTCTGTCATCGATGGCATTCGCTAAAACGATTTCTGGACGGTATTTACGGATCATTTTTACTATCCTTAACTGGTACTCTTCGGAATTAACGAGGAATCCATCTTTCATTGCTAAATTCTCTCTGGCAGCCACTCCCAAGATCTTTGCAGATTCAGCGGCTTCTTCAAGTCTGATTTCATCAGTTCCACGCGTCCCAAGCTCACCTTTGGTAAGATCAACAATAGCACAGGTTTTTCCTTCTGAAACCAATTTTGCAATGGTTCCGCCACAGCCCAATTCTACGTCGTCCGGATGTGCACCAAATGCAAGTATATCTGTTTTCATTTTTTATAATTAATTTTTATCTGTCACGAAAACGCTGACCAGTTTTATATTGTCAAATTTAACACTAGTCGTTTTTATGTTTTCAAATATAAGGTTTAAAATAAAAACTCCCCAAACGTTATGATTGGGAAGTTTTAATATGTTTAATTTAAAAATTAAATTACTTATTGATTTCTGTGTTTAATTTTACAGCATCTTGGTAAGTAGGATCTAACTGTAAAGATTTAGCAACATAATCTTTTGCCTTTGCAGCATCAGAATCTTTAGATAAATATGCTACAGCAAAGTATGCATATGCTAAAGTCTGCTTGTTTGCTTCCACTTCTGCAGGTTTTACAGTAGCGATATACTTCTCGTAAGCAATCTTTGCAGCGTCATTATTGGTAGCCTGCTGATAAGCATAGCCTAAACTGTAGTAAGCAGGAGCCCAATCTGGTAAAATTGCACTCATTTTCTGCCACGTTAAGATTGCTCCGTTCCAGTTTTTAACATCCTGGTAAGCTGTAGCCAATTTGTACAAAGCATCAGAATCCTGAGCATTTGCTGCTACCTGTTTTTTCAGAGCTTCGATTTGAGGATTGGTTGGTCCTGCATCAACAGAAGACTGAGAAGCTCCTCCTCCACTGATCTTTGCCAATTCCATATCCCATTTCATTGTTTCATCTTTTGCAGCCTTAGCAATTGCAATTTTTTGCTGAGCCTCAGTAGTCAAAGCAGTTTTCTTAGCAGCATCTGTTTCAGTTTTAGCTAAACCAGCTGCAATAAGACCTTGTAAACCTTGATCCGCAGGCTGTACTCTTGATTTCTCAGCTTGAGAAACGAAAGTATCCATATTTTGTTTTGCTTCAGGATATTGTCCGTCTGCATAATTTACATAAGCTCTCAATTTGAATTTAATAGGATCATTGATTTTATCAAAAATCTTATCTAAAATTACTTTTGAGTTAGCATAATCTTCATTTGTGAAGTATAACTTAGCAATTTCTAACTGAGTATATGGATCCTCATCGGCATATTTCGTATAGTTGATCAAATCCTGAGTTGCCTTAGCATTCTCCTGATATTTGATATTATAAGCTGCTAAAGCTTTGTATGCAGGTGCATAGGTCGCATCCGTAGATATTGCCTTCTCAATGCTGGTCTTTGCCTGTTGCCACTGTTGTGCAGCCATCCAAAGTGTACCGATTCTTGTATAAACCGAAGCTTTGTTTTTTGCCAATGGCAACGCTTTATCATACGCAGACATTGCATCACCTGGAACTCTCTTCAATCTGTAAGCATCCCCCAAAGTATAGTAATAGTTTGCAGGAACTTCTTTTTTAGCTGCTCTTTCAATAGCTTTATTCAAAAACTGTATTGCTAAATCCGGAGAGTTATTCTTTTCAAATAAAGTTAAAGCTTCTGCTGCTCTAAAAAGCACTTCAGCATCTTTCTCTCTTGAATCTGTCACAATTTTCTGAATTTCAGCAATTGCACCTTTATCACCTTTACCTAATTTAACTGTTGCCAAACCAAGTTTATTTAAATAACTTTTGCTGTCTGCAGCAAGACCTTTATTAAAACTTTCCGTTGCCTGAGCAAAATCCGGCTCTGACTGTCTTAAATAAGTATTTCCTAAATAGAAATAATTTTCTGCTTTTGGCTCCTTCGCAATCATCTGAGTGAAATTGTTTTTTGCCTGAGCAAATTTATCACTGTCGATGCTGTTGATACCGTCCTGTAACGTTTGTGCAATCGTAAAATTGCTAAAAAATACAACCGCTGCTCCAAAAGCAATCTTCTTTACATTCATAATCATTATATCTTTCATTATATATTTTCTAAATTGAACTATGATTTACCCACAATTTTCAGACCAAAATAAATGAATTAAATTGGTAATCAGATTAATTTAATATTATTTAACGCATCTGAACTTCTCGTCGGTAAATGTTATATGGCTGCAAGCCCTCTTTCTGTACAATCATCTGTCCTAACTGGGTACATGAGTATCTTATAAAACCACTTGCAATGTTAAAATTTCCTTCATTTGTTAAGAAATATAAAACTCTTGTAAATGGATATTTCATTTCACGCAGACCCTGAAAATCTGCAGTGTATAATTCACCATTGGTTTCAACCGGTAAGATCTTTATAAGTTCTCTCAGTTTTTCAGCATTTTTATCATAAGGTCTGCTGATGGTATTAAGACCTACAACACCAATTTTATTTGGATATTTATTCAATTCTTCAATGACATTCGTACTTCCGGGTATGATAGAATACTTCAGGTCTTTTGGAAGCTTTTTCAGTTTCTGTGCAACAAAATTAAGATTGCTTGAGTTGGCACCATCAAAAATAAAATTCTTCTCATCAGACAACATACCCTGAGTAATTTCCTGCATTGTTATACTTGTACGCTCAGAATTCTTAGGAACAACAAAAACTACAGCATCGGCAGCAAATTTCGCAGGTAAGAATTTCAAATCTGCCTGCTCTTCATATGCTTTAACTTCTTCTGGAGATAACTCTTTAGACATTACAGCAATCCTTGCTTTGTCATTTAGAAGATCCAGAAAACCGAGATCTTCCTTCTTGGTAACTACCTTAATTTTAGTATCCGGATAATTAATCATATATCCATCTGCTAATGCCTCCGTAACACTTTTAAATGACTCGTCTGTTAAGATTGTCATGTCACCTTTATGATACGAAGGAGATTTCTCCTCTTTTTTTGAACAGCTTACCGTGAAAGCAAAAATCAAAATAATTAAAGACTTTAAATTATTCATGATCCCCAGTATTTTTAATTCTTGAAACAGCTCTCCAGATTCTGAAAACACCGTAGAGTATCACGACAGCTCCAAGTGGATATGCCACAGCAGGCTCCAGCAAGGTGAAAAAGAATTTGTAAACTATAATTACAATTCCGAGAACTATATAAAATAATCCTGTAACTAAGGATAACCAATTGAACATCATATAACAAAAGTATTAAAAAAAATAAAAAGAGAAGCATAAGCTTCTCTTTTTTAATAGTATTTAAGATAAATATTAACCTTCAAAATTCATTGTTAATGGTAATCTGAATCTGTAACGTACAGATTGACCATTGATTTTTGCAGGGGTCCATTTATTTTTAATTGACTTAATTGTTCTAACCGCTTCAGAATTAAAATCTGAGTTCTTACCGTTAGCTTTAATGTCTGTAATTGATCCATCTCTTTCTACTACGAAAGTGATTTCTGTTTTTACAGTACCTTCATCTCCGTTCATCGCTGAACCGTCGAAGTTACCAGAAACTTTATTTCTGAATGCATTAATACCTCCAGGGAATTCTGCTGTCTGCTCAACTTCACTGTACACCTGAGTATCACTTACCTGAGGCTTAACTTCAGCTGTAGAAGCCTTAGTACCTGTAGATGGTGGCGGTGGTGGTGGAGTATATGCAGGAGCTTTCACCCCTTCCTGAGCTACTAAACCAGTTTGAGTTTCCAACTGCTTAGAAATTGGCGGCGGTGGAGTCTCAATTTTTGGAGCTTTCACCGGTTCCGGAACTACGTTCTGAATAACCTCAATCTTCTCTTCCTCTTTTGGAGGAGGTGGCGGTGGTGGTTCATCTGGCTTCACCTCTTCTATAATGGGATCATCTTCCAAAATTTCCACTAGATCAGCACTAACCTCTTGTGGAGGTGGTTCATTCATCTTTTGGATAGTAAGATATATAAAAGGGCTTAAAGCAGCTAGTAAGAATAATGATGTACCAATGATAAAAGACTTGGTCAGTAATCTAGGATACTGAGTTCTGATATCATATGCACCATAACTTTTATTTCTATTTTCAAATACAATTTCATCTAATGAAAGATTCTGACTGTATACATTTTCATCTGCCATTGTAATTCAAATTTAATGGTTAAATTACTTTGTTGCAGGAGCAGCACCGGCTGGATTTCCTACTTTTCTGTCATAAATAGCTTTTTCCCAAGGCTTAAGGTCAGTAACACCGTACTGTTCACTTTTGGTAATTGCCATTTCGTCAAGAATGTCTACAAAGTTCTTATACACTGCATCGTCAGTCGGTTTGATAATTACTGTAAATTTAGTTTTATCAGCCGCACCTCTCTTTGCTTGCTCAATGATCTTTCTTATTCCTTCTCTGTCAAAGCTAGTTTCATTAAGATTCTGATCAGTTAAAGATGTATTATCCTGCTGATGCCAAAAAATCTTATTGTCTTTACCTAATAATAAAGAGATTGAATTAGAAAGTTTAATTTCTGTTGGTGGTGGTTTCGGAGTATTTTCTTTCGGTTTCGCCGGAAGACCCAAATCCATAACATTCGGTTTAGAGAATGTGGTTGTGAACATAAAGAAGGTAATCAATAGAAAACCCAAGTCCACCATCGGAGTCATATCGACTCTGGTACTCTGTTTCTTGGAACGTACCTTGCCGCCTTTGGCGCCTTTTTCCTGTACTTGTACTTCTGCCATTTCTAAATGATATTATTCATTAGGTTTACCTTCTTGTGACGTTATCAACCAAAATTTAAGAAAATCGATATCTCTTAAACCCTCAAATAAACTTTTAACTTTAGGGTATCCAGTTGTAACGTCACCCTTAACTGCTAATTTGTAGTCAGGATTAACGCTTAAACTTTGCTCTACCCAGTCAACTAATTGTTTATTAGTACTATCCATAGGAATCCCAGTAGGACTCTTGAAATTCTTCTGCGCATCTTCCGGCAAATCAAGATAGCTTTTCAGCTGGTTCATTGGAACCCCAATTGCCTGAACTCTTTGAAACGCAACTTTTTGTTTATTGTCAAAAGTAACACCGTACTTTTTTCCCATTTTATCTAAAAGCTGTACTCTCTCTGAACCGTTATCAACAGGCTGGAAATAAAATTTTCCGTCTGGTGTAGCGTTGATAGTCATTAAACTAGCATCAGGAAGTAATTTTTCTGAGATCGAAGATGGCGGCTTAATCTGCTCCACGTCAGGTTTTTTAAACTGAGTGGTCAATATAAAGAACGTAAGTAGTAGGAATGCAACGTCACACATTGCCGTCATATCCGTAACTACTCCATGTCTTTTTGGTTTGACTCTCGCCATTATTTTATTTATTTTTAATTAAACTTCTATTTTACAATGCAAATATCTTGCTACAAAATTCTTAGTTGAATTCTGCGAAAGACTGCTGGATGCTCATAGCGATCTCGTCGATCTTGTAAGTCAATCCGTCAATTTTAGATGTAAAGAAGTTGTAAAGCATAATCGCAATTGCAGAAGTACCAATACCTAAAGCTGTGTTGATCAATGCTTCAGAGATACCTGTAGAAAGTGCAGCAGCATCAGGAGTACCACCTCCAGAACCTAATGCAAAGAACGCTTTGATCATCCCGATTACCGTTCCAAGTAGTGCGATCAATGTAGCAACTGTACCTAGAGTAGAAAGAATCATCATGTTTTTCTCAAGCATTGGCATTTCAAGAGTAGTAGCCTCTTCGATAGCTTTGTTCAAAGCAACCATTTTTTGCTCTTTGTTTAAAGTAGTGTCATTAGAAAGTGCCTTGTAAGTTGTAAGACCTTCTTTTACTACATTACCTACAGAACCTTCCTGTCTGTCACACTCTTCTAAAGCTTCGTCAACTCTGTTTTGGTTTAGTAAGCTTCTTACTTTTACTACGAAATTATCTAAGTTACCTTTTCCAGCAGCTTTGCTAAGAATAAAATATCTTTCGAAAGAGAAAACGATTACAGTGATCATGAAAGTAATCAAGATCGGTACAATAATTCCCCCTTTGTAGATAATTCCCAAAAACGACTCTGGGTGAATGTCTTTTCCTTCAACACTTGAAAAAGCAACAGAACCACTTCCTAGTTTGTCTGCATCTTTAAAGTTACCTGGGCTACCAAGAACAAATAAATAAATACAAATCCCTATAACTAATAGAATAGGAATAATTACAGCTGGATTAAGACCCCCTGCTTTTTTAGCAACTACTTGCTCATCATTTTTTGAAACATTCATTTCCATATTTAACTAAATTATATTGTTTAAAAATTTTAAAGTTGTAAAATAAAGGCAAAATTACTTAAAATGCAATAGTCTTAAATAAACATTTTGTCTTTTTTTGATAAAGAAAATTTACTACGATTCCGATATTGTAATTATATCTAAAAATTTTACTGATTTTTATCATAAACCGAAAATACTTTAAAAAATCATAAAAATTAACGGTTATTTTTTTTGAAATTACCAATGTTAAATTTAAATTAAATTACAATATTTACGATCTTTTTTGGTACTACAATAATCTTTTTAGGGATATTACCATCCAAAATTTCTTTCATTTTCTCATTTTGAAGCACTAAAACCTCTACCTCCTGTGCAGAAAGTTGAGCCGAAAGAGAAATTTTAAATTTCATCTTACCATTCACACTTACCGGATAGTTAATTTCGTCTTCAATCAAATATTCTTCGTTAAGTTCCGGGAACTTTTCAAATTCAATCGACTCGCTGTGACCAAGCAAATTCCATACCTCTTCACAGATGTGTGGAGCATACGGGGAAATGATAACGGCCAAAGGTTCTAAAATATTGCGTTTGTTGCATTTTATTTTCTGTAACTCGTTGACAGCAATCATAAATGATGAAACTGAAGTATTGAAAGAAAAATTTTCAATATCATAAACCACCTTCTTTATTAAGGTATGCAATATTTTATATTCATCTTTTGTAGGCTCTTCATCAGAAACTTCGAAAACATCTCCATTGAAATATAAATTCCAGAATTTTTTCAGGAAACCGTAAACGCCACTAAGTCCCTGCGTATTCCAAGGCTTGGATTGTTCTAATGGCCCTAAGAACATTTCATACAATCTCAGACCGTCTGCTCCATATTCTTCGCAAATATCATCCGGGTTGACCACATTGTATTTTGACTTGGACATTTTTTCTACTTCACGGCCTGTGATGTATTTTCCATCTTCTAAAATAAATTCAGCGTCAGCATAATCCGGTCTCCAGGATTTGAAAGCTTCCGTGTCTAATTCGTCAGATGTTCCTTTTAATAATGATACATCAACGTGAATAGCCTGCGTCTGATATTCCTTTGCCAAATTTTTAGAAACATATTGATTGGTTCCTTCCACTCTGTATGCAAAAGCACTCATTCCCAAAATCATCCCCTGGTTAATCAGCTTCTGGAAAGGCTCATCATTTTTTATGTATCCTCTGTCTTTTAAAAACATATTCCAAAAACGTGAATACAATAAGTGACCGGTAGCATGCTCGCTACCACCAATGTATAAATCAACCTGTCCCCAATAATCTGATAATTCTTTTTTCGCAAAAACCTCATCATTATTCGGATCCATGTATCTCAGGAAATACCATGAGCTTCCTGCCCAACCCGGCATTGTAGATAATTCTAAAGGAAATACAGTTTGATCATCAATTAAATCTGTAGCCACCACTTTTTGGTTTGCTACATCCCACGCAAAAGTTTTTGAATTCCCCAGTGGCGGATCTCCATCTTCAGTCGGTAAATATTTTTCAACTTCAGGAAGTTCCAAAGGCAACGCAGAAGTAGGCAAAGTATAAGGCATTCCATCCTTATAATATACAGGAACCGGCTCGCCCCAATATCTCTGTCTCGAGAAAATAGCGTCACGCTGTCTGTAATTTGTTGTTCCGTGACCAATTTCTCTGCTTTCGATTTCAGAAATTATTTTTGATTTTGCATCATTATAATTTAAACCATCTAAAAATTCAGAATTTACACAGACAGAATCTTTAGAGTCAAAAGATTTCTCCTGAATGTCTTCTTCAGTTTCTACAACCTTTATAATTTCTAAATTAAATTTCTTTGCAAAACGGTGATCACGCTCGTCGTGTGCAGGAACAGCCATCACCGCTCCTGTCCCATAACCCATCAAAACGTAATCTGAAATATAGATCGGCATCTTTTTTCCGCTAAACGGATTGACTGCATAAGTTCCGGTAAAAGCACCACTCACGTTTTTCACGTCAGCCATTCTATCACGTTCAGTTTTCTTTGAAGTTTCTTCAATATAAGAATCAACCTCAGCTTTCTGTTCCGGCGTTGTAATATTTTCTACCAAGGGATTTTCAGGAGCCAACACCATAAATGTTGCACCGAAAATAGTATCAGGTCTTGTTGTGAAAACCTCGATAATTTCTTCGTGATTTTCTACATTAAACTTAACCTGCGCTCCCTGAGATTTTCCAATCCAATATTCCTGAGAATCTTTTAAGGGTTGCGGCCAGTCTAATGTTTTAAGACCTTGTAATAATCTTTCAGAGTAAGCAGAAATTCTCATGCTCCACTGCATCATTTTCTTCTGAAAAACAGGGAACCCTCCTCGTTCAGATTTACCATCTTTGATTTCGTCGTTGGCTAAAACGGTCCCTAAAGCGGGACACCAGTTCACTGTAGTTTCTGCTCTGTATGAGAGACGGTAATTTAGTAAGATATCTTCTTTATCAATTTCTGAAGCAGTCTTCCATTCTTCTGCTGTGAAATTTAATTCATCGTTCTGATTGGCATGCAGACCTTCTGTCCCCTTTTCTTCAAAATGTTTGATTAAAGTTTCAATGGATTCTGCTTTGTTCGTATCTTTATTATACCAAGAATGAAATAATTCGATAAAGATCCACTGAGTCCACTTGTAATACGATGCGTCAGAGGTTCTCACTTCTCTGCTCCAGTCGAATGAGAAACCAATTTTTCTTAACTGCTCTTCGTATCTGGTAATATTCTGTTCGGTTGTCACTGCAGGATGCTGACCTGTCTGTATTGCATATTGCTCAGCAGGCAAACCAAAACTGTCATAGCCTACAGGATGCAGAACATTAAAGCCCTGATGTCTTTTATATCTCGCATAGATATCTGATGCAATATATCCTAACGGATGTCCTACATGTAGCCCTGCTCCCGAAGGATACGGAAACATGTCGAGCACGTAAAATTTTGGTTTATCTGTTTTATCGGAAGTCTTATAGGTCTGATTGTCTTCCCAATATTTCTGCCACTTTTTTTCTATCTGCTGATGGTCGTAGAACATTCTTTTAAATATATATTATAATGATTTCACAAATTTAGTGTTTTTTGTAAAAAAAATCTGGACTTAAATAACAGTCCAGAAGTAAATTTAACTTAAAAAATTAGAATTTCAATATCACGAGAATGATTTATAATTCTCGATCACGGTTTATTTTGAAATAATTACTTTGGAGGATGATATTTGACCATCATTATTAATATTTAAAATATAGTTTCCATTGGTAAGATTTCCAACATAGATATTGGCTTTTCCATTTAGAAATAATTTAGATTCAGAATATATTCTTCTGCCGGAAACATCAAATAAAATAATTTCAGCTGTTTTATTAAAGTTTGGAATCTCAATGTTTATATAATCTCTGGCAGGATTTGGATAAATCTTAATCTGCTTCACAGATGCTGTTTCTGAAGTCCCCAGAGCAGCACAAACCGTTGAAGCTACACTCGTAGATTTTACCAAATTAACCTTGGTACCCGGAGTTACAAAACTTTGCAGTTCTGCAGAGGCAATCAACCCAGAATCTGCACCAAGCCAATCCTGCAGTAGTGAGGCAAAGATCTGTCGGTAATCATATCTTCTCTGGCTTTGATTGTAGTAATAGCTTGTCGCATTTGTAAACAGTGGATGATCTCCCATAATACCGCCCGCAATATTTGTCCCAACAATAAAAAATGGTGCGAGATCTCCATGATCTGTTCCCAGGCTGGCGTTTTCTCTTACCTGTCTTCCAAATTCACTGAAAGAAACTGTCAGTATTTTATTGCCAATTCCAAGTGCTTCAATATCGGTTTGAAAGGCTGAAATTGAATTGGAAATATCTCCCAATAAATTAGCATGATTTCCCAACTGTGTACTTCCTGACTGAATTTGATTGACGTGCGTATCAAATCCTCCTAAATTTACCTGAAAAATTTTTGTTTTACTGCCACCTTTTATCAATCTGGCCACTACTTTTAGCTGTTTCCCCAAACTTGAATTTGGATAAGTGACTGTCGAGTTATTTCCCGCATTAAAAACCTGCATCACACGATTGTAGTAACTGTCCATACTTGTAGCAACACCTTTTATGTAATTCAGAAGATCATTATACTCCGAATTGGTAGGAATCGTGAGCGTATTAAAAAGTGTAGTCTGAAAACCTGTAAGATTATATTCAATATTCTTTTCTATTGTATGTTCGTAAAAAAGACAGGGATTTAAATTCCCTAGCTGAATTGCGAGCGGATCCGGACTTTGGGTTGTAGGATTGCATGCAAGACCGGGATAAAGTCCGCCTAGATATCTTCCAAAGATTCCATCTAAAAGATCCTGATTATTTGATCCGTCTTTCCCGGAAAACATTAAATTTTCTGATCTGAAATGTGAATAGTTAGGATTAGGGTATCCAACACCATTCATTAAAGTCAGCTTCCCGGAATCGTAGAGCGACTTAAAACCTGTCATTGAGGGATGTAAACCCACCTGCTTGGTAGAAGCAACGGTATTATCCAAATTAATATATGAGCCCGAACCGATATTGGCTATCTTGATATTGGGTCGGAGATTGGCATACGTATCATATTGACTTACGGGAATCACAGTATTTAATCCATCATTAGCTCCGGCCATCCGAAGAATTACCAATACTCTGTCATTGACTGCATCACAATTAACATTGAAATCCAGAAACTGATTTAAAAATCTTGTTGGCATTCCGTTGAGCAAAAAAGGTGTACCCACTCCTGCCAAAGACGCCATCTGTAAAAATTTTCTTCTGTTCATAATTACATTACTTGAAATTCTGGAGATTTTATAAGCGCTTTAACCAAACGATCAATTGGAATTTTTACATTGGCAGCCGTACCGGTATTAACGAAATTATTCCACTCACTGAGCCAGTTTGTAAGACTGAGACCTCCCAAAAACACAGTTTTAAAATGGTTTAATCGGTCTGCGGGAGGAGAATCTACAAACAAGAGTTCACAAAAATTTAAAACCAAGACATCACCATTACCGGGATTTTGAAAATACCCGCTGTCTTTTACAAAATTTGGCAGATTTAATTTAAATAGAAATCCGTTTTGTGTATTGCCATTAATTAAAACATCGATAGAATTGTTGTATCTGATTCTCAGGGAAGATGTCGTAATCCAATTTTTATCATAATGTGGACTGCTTGAATATGCAGCGTACCCATTGACAGTCTGTGGTCTGAAGACCGGCATTCCCGTATTTTGAGAATAGTTGGCAAAAATTGCCAGATATCCGTGAAGCGCTTTTGGATTCGCAGCGTATGTAGGCATTGATAAATTTAACAGCGAAAACATATGGAAATAAAGTTCCAATGGATTTCTCACCAGAGAGCCAATCGTCTGATCCGCATAGATGGCATCTTCTTCATCATAAAAATGTTTACTGCACAGCAGTGTTTTTATAACAGGCAAAATTTGATAATTATTATTTTTTAATTGAGTTGCCAACGGTACAATAATATTATTCTCAATATCAGCTGTAATATTTCTTCCGACAAAATATCTGTACATTCTTCTGCAATACGCTTTAGCTGTTTCATCCTGATTGAAAACCATATTGATGAAATTCTGAAACTCTGTTTGGATAGCATCTACCGTCGTGCCGCCATTGATAACCGTGTTGAAAGCCGAACTGAAAGTTTTATTGGTTAAATCGTGTGTATTTACATTGATAAAACCCTGTGGAATCTTTGTAACGGGATCTACGTTATTAATTCTCGCCGTCTTATTAAGCTGTATTGATGAAGTAAGCGTAAAACCCGTAAGCACTTTAGCCGCCTGCTGCACATCAACCTCTGTATAATTTGTATAATTGCCGGTCGCAATTTGAGGACCTTTCAGAATGGTAAACAATTCTAAAAATTCACGGGCATAGTTTTGGTTTGGGCTGTTCTTCTGATTAACATTATTATTCAGGTAAGTAAGCATTCTTGGGTTGAGCGTAATCCGCATTGCAAGATCTTTTAAACTGCCATTGGCGTGATATCTTAAAAGTTCTTTGTAATCAAAATTTGTAAAAAAACTGGCATCATTATCTGTTACAAAAAGCAAGTGCAGCCAGTAAACAATCTTATACTGTGCAGATGGACTTTTCAGCGCCTGATACATCCACCAGTAATTATCATAAAGCACAGAATTTGCAGTATTTAAAGAATCGGTAATTGTAGGAACATAAAATGTAGGCACAATGGTTTCTCCATTATCGTTAAGAGGACTCGCGGGCGTAGGAGCATCAAAAATAAAAAGTTCTGTAATTGCCTGTTCAGGAGTTTTGAGCGCATACTCATTAATTCTTGCTTTCGTAATGTTATACGTCATTCAGCGCAGGAGATGATAAGCATTCAGCGAACCTAAAGCTGTGGTTTTGGGTGTTAAACTGGACATGTGAATTGTATTACTCTATATCAAAATTAATGAATAATTTATAAGAAATACAGTTTTTACATAGCATAATTTCATACAAATATTAAAAAACAATGGAAATACTGAATACCATTGCGTTTTTTAATTGTATAAATTTAATACAGTAAAACATGCCGTCGCATTTATTTTAATATAGCTAAAGCCATATCTTTACCATTGTCATGATACAATTTGAGTGTATTAAAAAACAAAAAACTCCAGCAAGGCTGGAGTTTATAAGAATATATTTTAAATAATTTTTAAACTATGGGGCAACTCTTTTGAAAGTATAGGTTGTTGCTTTGTACAGATCCGGATCTGTATCATCCTCAATTTTTAAGTTTAATGTCTCAGCAGTAAGATCAACTATTTTCCCTTTTTCAGTTACTACGGTTCCCTGATACTTAATTTCGAAATTTTTCTCAGTTTTATTATAACTGTAGCTGAAGTTACGCTCAGAAATTGTTGAGCAAGTCAAAGGTGAACCTGCTTCGTCTTTATTTGTTCTTTTACCTGAATTATTTTCATTAAAAACCCAACGAGATTCCTGCTGACAAGTTGTGTATGTAATTTCGTCAGAAATCCCGACACCGTCAAGATCCACCTCAGTTCTTACTTCGGCTACGGGCTTCCACGTTCCTACAATCGGAAACTCCTGTACAGTCTCTTCGTCATCGTTACATGCGGTAGTAGCTACCATTAATGATAAACCTGCAAATAATAATGCTAATTTCTTCATAGATCAAATTTTTCAAGGCATAAAATTATGATTTTTTATTAAAATTCCACTATTTTTTTTGAATTTTGGAATCATAATTTACATTTTCTTAAAAATACCGCTTTTAAAGACCATTTCCAAAGCCTTATATTTGCAAAAAATACTGAATGCCTGAAGTTTCCATCATTACGCCGTGCTACAATTCTTCAAAATTTTTGGAAGAAACAATACTTTCTGTGCAAAATCAGACCTTTAAAGATTGGGAATGGCTGATAACCGATGACAAGTCTTCTGACAACTCGGTGGAAATTATTCAGAAACTGAATGATCCAAGAATTAAACTGACAGTTGCCGAAAAAAACGGAGGTGCAGGACACGCAAGAAATATTTCGCTAAAAAATGCCACCGGAAGATTTATCACATTTTTGGATGCAGATGATTTTTGGGAACCTGATTTTTTGGAGGAGATGGTTAATTTTATGAAAAAAGAAAATGCGGAAATTGCATACTCCAATTATGCACGATGCGATGAAAATTTAGTTCCAAAAATTGATGATTTTAAGGCAGATAAAGTTGTAACCTTTGATAATCTATTAAAAACCTGCAGATTATCTCTACTTTCATCAATGTACGATTCTAAGAGAGTTGGCGTAGAATATTTCCCTGAAGGAAGTAAAAGAGAAGATCATGTGATGTGGCTGAATTTACTTAAGAAAGTATCTGTGGGCAAACCACTTCCAAAGACGATGGCAAAATACCGAATGCATGCAACAAGCGTTTCAAGAAAAAAGCAGAACATCGTGAAAGATCAGTATTTAGTTTACAAAGATTTCATGAAATTTTCAACCGTAAAATCTCTTTACTATACCGCCAACTGGGCGATCAATGGTTTTTTAAAATACTCTAAAATATTTAACTGATGGAATATTCGAAAGAATTTAAAGCTGCACTCAGCAATTTTTCGGCAATTGAAAAAGACCGTCTTATTTTCCGTTTGCTGAAAAAGGATAAATTACTGTCTAAAAAACTGTATTTTGAGCTGATAGACACTGAAACGACAGACCAAAAGCGAACTCAGATGGAAGAACAGATTGAGGAAAGAGTGCTTCTGGCTTCGAAATATATCGGAAATCCTAAATATTTTTTAGTTCTGATCAGAAAAATAAGTGCGGAAATAACAGAGCATGTGAAGATTACAACCGATAAATTTGGAGATATTTATCTGCAGCTGTTTTTGGTCAATCAAATTCTGGAAAACAATGCAAAGCTTAACCATCAGAGGTTTGACAATATTTATAAGCTTTATATTTATCTGATTAATAAACTTTTGAAAGCCATCATATCCATAAAAAAAATTGACGAAGATTACTGGATGGAGCTGAATGAAATTTTAGAAAGTATAGAAACAAAAATCCACGAGAACAGGTATTTTGAAAAACTCTGCATCAATAACAGTTTTGACTTTGATTGGCTGACGATTGATAAAATTCCGGACCACTTAGATTTAATGGTGAAAGATATTAAAAGCCAGGGATTTCTAAAGTGATAGAATTTTCTTTACGATTAATTCTGAAGAGTTAGGTTGTTCAGTTACAAAATTCCCAGCGTTGGCCGACATCGATGCTAATTCCTCTTCATTATTTAAAAGATTTAGAACAAATTCGGCAGCTTCATTTTCATGCTCAAAAGATTTTCCACCTCCGGCTGTAATTAAATTATCAGCTTCAGGGTTTTTCCGGTATTGATTTCCAAAAACTACGGGAGCACCAAATGTTGCTGCTTCGAGAATATTATGCAGGCCTGAATCGTGAAATCCACCGCCAACGACGGCAATGTCAGCATAAGAATAGAGTTTTGAAAGCAAACCAATGCTGTCGATGATAAGAGTGCGGGAACTTGAGAGTTTGAGAGTTTGAGAATTTTTCAGGTCGCTGTAAAGAATTGCCTTTGGAAATATTTCTTTTAAATTATCTACTCTTTTTAAATCGTGAGGAGCGAGGATTAATTTTACCTTCTTATATTTATCTGAAATTATCCTTGCTAATTTCTCTTCTGCCTGCCATGAACTTCCGAAGACAACAGTTTGCGCATCACCAATAAATTCTTCAATGAAATAAACATGATTATCGCGAGCCTTCAACTGTTTTACGCGGTCAAATCTTGTATCGCCCGTTACCGAAGCATTAACTAAACCTATGCTTTTAGCCAGCAGATAAGACTCTCTTGTCTGATGAAAAAACCAGTCGACATTCTTTTTCAACTGCTTTACAAACCATTTTCCGTAAGAGGTAAAGAAGGATTGGTTTTCATAAAACAATGCTGAAATAACAAATGTTTTTACCTTATTGTTTTTCAGTTCCTCTAGTAGATGATACCAATAGTCATACTTCACCGTAAAAAACAGTTCAACGTTTACATAAGAAATAAACTCTCTTATATTTCTTTTAGTATCAAAAGGAAGATAACAGATTGCATCAGCAATATTTTTCTTCTTAATCACATTTTCATAACCTGAAGGTGAAAAAAAAGTGACCAAAATTTTATGAGTTGGGAACTCATTTTTAAGTTTTTCCAACACAGGCAGACCCTGCTCGTATTCGCCCAAACTTGCAGCATGCATCCAAATAACTTTATCTGAAGCCGTGAAAGAAGATTTCACACGGCTGCAAGATTCTCTTCGTCCTTCAACGCCTTTTTTAGTTTTATCATTAAATAACGAAAAAACTTTCATTCCGAAAACGAGAAGATGGATGAAAAGATTATATAGAAATGACATTTTAAAAATTATTTAAACTGAGCGCTGATTATAAAAACAGCTATTAGACTTCCAATGATGGACAATAATATGGTTGAAAAAGGGACCCTTGCTTTCGCATTTTCATCAAAAGCATACCTGAAAGTAAAATCCTGACTGTTCAGGAAAATGAGTATAACCAAAACCAGCAACCATCTTACAAAGAAATTCATGATAAAAAACTGCACATCACGGTTGGCATCTGTAATCTCAACAGGATAATTGGCAGATTCAGGAGAACGTATTAAAAAGAAGATTCCTATATAAAAAACTGAACTTAAAACTGGTGTGAAGAAATACCATTTTTTATTTCCAAAATTGTCGGCTTTGCCTTCGATATCAAAATGGGTGGGAATAATCTGCGGTAAAGCTTTGTAGTTTTTCAAAGTAAACCACCACAGAAAGATAACCAATCCAAGATTGAGAAGATCAAACACGACAAATAATGCATCTCCCATCGAATAAGCTATTTGAATTTATAAAACGTTTTTAATCACTCTCAATTTATGCGTATGCTTGTTCATTTCTTTATTAAAAATTCCTGTAGAGTCCAGCGTATCGATTCTCACCTTTCCTGATGCATGAATGATCTTTTGGTTTTCAAGCATAATTCCGACGTGAATAATTTTCCCTTCAGAATTTTCAAAAAAAGCAAGATCACCCGGCTGGCTTTCTTCTACAAAACTTAAAACTTCTCCCACTTCCGCCTGCTGATAAGTATCCCGTGGCATTTTCACATTGTGAATTTTATACACCAACTGTACAAAACCTGAACAGTCTACCGCAAAAAAACTTTTTCCGCCCCATAAATAAGGAACATTCCGAAATTCTTTAGCAGTCAAAGCTATACTTTCACGTAAGTCATGACTTCTCCGGGAAGCCACTGCAGGATATTCAACTTCAGAACCCATCGAAAGCAAAGCACGTCCGTCATTGGTCATTATCGACGAAAAATCTTCTGTAATCAGAGTTACTTTTCTGTTTGCCAAATGTTCTTCCGTAACATGTTTGATCTGTTTGGTATCCATCCAGCCTTCATATCCATCGTAGTGCATTTTTATTTTTGTCCAGTTTTTATTGACTTCCAAAATATCTGCACTTTCGCCAAACAATATTTCAGTAACAATTTCTGCTCTGTCAGAATTTTCCGCACGCACGGGCGCCACTGTCACCACACAAATTCCTTTGTCCATTTATTTATATTAAAAGATTGGATGATTTAAAAATTTAAAAATTAGAGATATGAATCTTTAATGATTTACTATTTAAATCTTTTAATTATTTCTTTCTAAGAAGATTTACTCCGTCACGCAAAGGTAAAATAAGATTTTCAAAATCGTCATCTTTCGCTGCCAAATCATTAAGCTCTTTGATCACCTGTGTAGATTTTTGTTTCGGATTTTCTTCTAAAACTTTGCCATACCAAAGCACGTTATCAAACATTACCACAGAACCTGATTTTGTTTTTGGCTTAATGAGTCTAAAATACTCTGCATAATTTTCTTTATCGGCATCTATAAAAACAAGATCGAAAACCTCATCGGTTTCTTTTAAAAATTCTTTCGCATCTTGAAGTTTAAAATGAATCTGATTAGAAAACTCACTTTCGGCAAAATATTTTTTGGGCAGATAGGCTAAGTCTTCATTCACATCCAAAGTTGTCAGCTTCCCGTCCTTTGACAAACCTTCTGCCATACATAGTGCAGCATAACCGGTAAAAGTTCCAATTTCCAAAATATTTTTAGGCTGTAAAATCTTTGAAATAATGGTCAGCAGTCTACCCTGCTGATACCCTGAAATCATGTGAGGCTGAGTGGTTTTCTGAAAAGTTTCTCTTCTCAGCTTCCTCAGAATCTCCGGCTCGGCAGATGCGTGATTCTCCAGGTATCTGTCCATTTCAGCATTTTCTTCTTCAAAAAAGCTCATATTGATAATTTTTAACGGTTCAAATTTACTTAAATATAAACAATTTATCCTGAATGTTAAAATCAAAAAATCAGTATAAATACGGATGTTTTGTAACGGTTTATAGTGTTAGATTTGTATGAGCAAGAAATCTTGTACATGATGACGAAAAAAGATTTATTAAAATTGGAGGTAAAAGACAAGTTGATGAAACAAAGTGACCCTTCACACAAAAAACAATTCCTAAAGAGAGAGCGCAGTTCACTTTTAAAAGCAATATTCAAAAAACTTAAAAGAGAAGACGTAATCTAAAAAAAGAATCCCGATAAAATTTTTATCGGGATTTTTTATGCTTTATTGTGAGCAATTATTTCTTTGGAGCAATATCCATCAGTTTCATAAACTCATCCAGCTTAGGCATAATGATGATTTCTGTTCTTCTGTTTTCAGATCTTCCGGAAACACTCATGTTGGTTGCTTTCGGATTGTATTCTGAACGACCACCTGCTGTAATTCTTGCCGGGTCAACACCAAACTGACTTTGCAACACTTTCGCAACTGAAGTTCCTCTTAATGCAGAAAGATCCCAGTTATCTCTCGGTAGATTTGCAGAGCTTAAAGGCGAGTTGTCTGTATTACCCTCGATCAAGACAGAATATTTGTCGTAATCGTTGATCACTTTAGCTACTTTCCCAAGAACTTCCTGAGCCGCAGGAAGCACATTGTAATCTCCCACTTTGTATAACATTTTATCAGAAAGTGAGATCATTACCACACCTTTCAATACTTTTACCTGAACATCATCGTCAGTTACGTTATCCAAAGATCTCTTCAACTTGTTTGATAATGCTAAATTTAAGCTGTCGTTCTTCGCATTAGAAGAAATCAACTGCTTAATGTACATATTTGAAGAGTTGATCTCTCCCACCAATTTATCAATGTTTGCAGAGCTTTTTCCTGTATTTGAAAGACACGCATCCAAAGATGATTTCAAAGCATCATGCTGACTTTTTAATAGGTTATTTTCTGCGGTCAACGTAGAGTTCTGACCTTTAAGATCCTGAATTTCTCTCTGTCTTTCGCCAATATTTTCGATACACTGTTTGTAGTTGCCGCTCAATGCGTCATACTGCTTTTTACTTACACAAGATGTTACACCCAACACCATTGCAGAAACTGCTAAAATTTTAAAAATCTTCATAAATAATCTTTTTTAGACGAGCCAAATTTAGGAAAATTCATTTTAATTATATCTTTTATCTTTGTACAAAAGAAATTCTGAGCCTCATGCTGGAAAAATCAAGCTTTAAAAAACAAGTCGAAAATCTCATTTCATTTTCAGAAAATCAGACTTTCCTTTTAGCGGTTAGCGGAGGTGCAGATTCCATGACATTAGCTTTTATTTTCAATGATTTAGGTTTAAATTTTCAAATTGCACACGTTAATTATAAGCTTCGTGCAGAAGATTCTGATGCAGACCAAAAAGTGGTAGCGGATTTTTGTTTTAAAAATGAGATTAAATTTCATTTATATGAAGTTTCAGAAAGAGATAATAAGCCTGAGAATTCTATTCAACTTTGGGCAAGAGAACTTCGATATAATTTTTTTAAACGAATCCAGGAAAAAGAAAATCTGGAATTTTTGGTGACCGCCCACCATCTGAACGATCAACTTGAAACTTTTATCATTAATTTATCTAAAGCTTCCGGAATTAAAGGCCTGAGTGGAATCCCTGCCAATGATCACAAAATACTTCGCCCGCTTCTCCATTTTTCTAAGGAAGAAATCTACAATTTCGTTGCAAAGAATCAGATTGAATTTCGGGAAGATCTCTCCAATAAGAAAAGTGATTATTTAAGGAATAAGATTAGAAATGAGGTGGTTCCGAAACTTTTCGAAACGAATGAGCATTTTCTTGATAATTTTAAAAAGTCAATACATTATTTAAATCAAACCAAGGATTTTGTTCAGCAACAGATTGAGGAAATTGAACACCGAATTACAATTTCAAACGAAGAATGTAAAATTTTAGATAAAAGCAAACTCAATCTTGAAAGTGATTTTGTGAAATTTGAAATCTTAAAAAAATATGGCTTTGAAAAAGAAGCGGAAATTAAAAAGATCTTCACATCTGAAACCGGAAGTGCTTTTTTTTCTAAAAAATTCCAGCTGACCATCAACCGAAATGAATTGATTTTAAATACATTAAATCAAAACACAGACACACAGAATAAAATTCTTTTAATCGAAAAAATCGACGTGGCTGAAAACCAAACGATCATTAATCTCGAAAATACAATTGAAAGCATCGAAGGAATTAATAAAACTGTACGTTGGGATTTTGATGCAGAAAAAATTACGTTCCCATTGCAGCTCCGGCGAAAAGAGGAAGGTGATGTTTTTTATCCCACCGGTTTTTCGGGAAAAAAGAAAGTTTCGAAGTTTTTTAAGGACGAAAAATTGTCTATTTTAGCCAAGCAAAAAATCTGGCTTCTGACAGACGGAAACAACCGTGTTTTAGGCATTCTTCCTTTCAGACAAGATCGACGCTACGCAAAAGATGAGAGAACGAAAAGTATTCTCACAATTTTTAATGAAAAGTAAAATGAAATTCAAAAACTGGTTTTTACTCATTCTCCTGTTCTTATTTACGGGAATCAATGCACAAATCAAAAATCCTGTAAAATTCAAATTCACGGTCAACGACTTAGGCAACAATCAATATGAAGCTGTTCTGAATGCGACTTTAGAAAGCGGATGGCATATCTATTCTCGGGACATTCCTGAGGACACCGGAATTCCGACTGAATACGTTGTTTCAGGAAAAAACATAGAACTGATCGGGAAATTTCAGGAAGTCGGGAAAAAGCACGAAGAGTTTTCTGAAGCTTTCGGCGGAACGATTATTTACTATTCTAATGCAGCTGGATTTAAACAGAAATTCAAATTAAAAGACGGTGCAAAACCTGGAGAAGTAGTTGCTGAAATCACTTATCAGACTTGTGACGACAGAGTTTGCCTGGCTCCGAACACATTGGAATTTACTCAGAAAATTACACCGAAAGGAGTTGCAGAAGATGTTGCAGCACCCACTGAAGAAGTAAAAGATTCTGTAAAAACATCGGAAACTGTAGTAGCAAGCCCAACTAAGAGCGAAGTTGCCACAACAGAAACTTCGAAACTCGACCCGAAGCAGCTTAAAATAGCATCTATAGATTTCAAAAAACCTTTGACGGACTGCGGAACAGCAGCTGTAGAAGCATCTGAAAATTATTGGACTTATTTATTATTAGGTTTCATCGGTGGATTAATCGCGCTTCTTACTCCATGTGTATTCCCGATGATTCCTTTGACGGTTTCTTTCTTTACCAAAGGAAACAAAAACAAAGCGAAAGGAAAAAGAGACGCTTTGATGTACGGTTTTTTCATCTTAATGATTTTTGTTTTGTTAAGTGTTCCTTTTCATTTAATAGACGGAATTGCAGGAAATATTTTCAACGAAATCTCAACAAGTGTCTGGCTGAATATCGTATTCTTCATTATATTCATCTTCTTCGCAGGAAGTTTCTTTGGGTACTATGATATCTCTTTACCAAGTTCTATTGCCAACAAATCTTCTAAAGCAGAAGAGGCAGGAGGAATTATCGGTATTTTCTTTATGGCTCTTACTTTGGTGATTGTTTCGTTCTCATGTACAGGTCCTATTTTGGGGAGTTTATTGGGTGGTTCATTATCCGGTTCTTCTCATATCCCAACGCTTTTAACTTTGGCCTTAACAGGTTTTGGTTTGGCCTGGGCAATTATTTTCGGATTGTTGGCATTATTTCCACAGGCATTACAAAGCCTGCCAAAATCTGGTGGCTGGATGAATACTGTGAAAGTTGTTCTTGGTTTTATCGAACTGGCTTTAGCTTTAAAATTCTTATCAAAAGCAGATTTAGTATCTAAAACATTTTTAATTAAACGTGAACTTTTTATTGCGATCTGGATCGTTGTAGGTATTGGTTTAGCTTTATATTTATTTGGATTAATAAGATTTCCTCATGATGATAAAAAGCCGAAAATATCGCTTACAAGAAAGATTTTAGGAGTTTTGGGAATCGGTTTTGTGATTTATCTTATTCAGGGATTAATTCCTGCAGAAAGACCAAAAATGCAGTTATTGAGCGGAATTTTGCCTCCATTGAATGTAAGTTATTTCCACGACGAAAAAGACGGTATTCTGGGAATGAAGCCAGAGCATGATTTCTTTAACGCCATTGAATTAGCTAAAAAGGAAAACAAACCTGTTTTAATTGACTTCACAGGTTATGGTTGTGAAAACTGTAGAAAGATGGAAGAATTTGTCTGGAGCGAACCGGACATCTTACCGATGCTACAGAACGACATTGTTCTTGCCTCATTGTACGTAGATGACAAAGAAGAGCTACCTGAGGATCAGAAAACCAAAATTGATTTGGGTGAAGGCCAGGTAAAAAGAGTAAAAACAATTGGTGACCGATGGAGTTTATTCCAGCAGGTAAACTTTAATAATAACTCGCAGCCACATTATGTTTTGATCACGCCTGACGGCAAAGTAATCAACACTCCGGTTTCCGGATACATGCCGAAAGAAGATTTCAAAAACTTTCTGGAGTGTGGCGTTAATTACTACAAAAAGAATAAATAAGCTCAGATATACATAATAGAAACTCACATCTTCTGATGTGAGTTTTTTTGCTTTATAGTATTTCATTAAGCATTATGTAAAACATTTATTTTAAATAAACAATTATTAACAATTTCATCAATTAGGTATATAATTTGTATTAATTAATGAAAATAAAGAACAATACGACAATCTTTATTGAGATCTTTTTAACATTAAAAAATACTACTATGGCTGAAATGATTGTACAAGAGAAAAAAGGAGCAAGACAGAAGAAAAATCCTATAAGAGTTGACATGACTCCTATGGTGGATCTGGGATTTTTACTAATAACCTTCTTTATGTTTACCACCAATTTTACTAAACCTAATGTGATGGATCTTGGTTTACCGGCAAAAGATCCGAATCCAAACCCCATCAATATACCCTATATTGATCATTTAAATCAGGTCACATTCATTTTAGGAAAAGATAACAAAGTTTTTTATCACCAAAGTAATGAGAAAGAACTGACCGCAAATAATTTAAAAGAAACAGATTTCAGCGGAGTGCAAATTTCAAAAATCATATCTGAAGCATACAGTAAAGCACCAAAAAAAGATATCTTCACTGTCATTATCAAGCCAACCGATGATGCCAATTACAAAAATTTCGTCGACGTGCTAGACAACATAGCAATCTCCAAAAAGGAACGCTACGGAATTACAGATATCAAGCCATGGGAAAAGAAAGTTTACGAAAACGTTACAAAATAAACAGAAGAGCATTTTTATAATGCTCTTTTTTTATTTAAATTTGAGAATATAATTTATGTATTGATGAAAAAAACTTTAATCATAGCCATTGCAGGAATTCTCACTTTTTCATGTTCTAAAAAAGAATCTCAAAAAACTTCTGAAAAAGCTGACAGCACCAAAATCACAGATTCCATCAACGCTGAAAGAACACAAATCAATGACAGCATCAAAGCTTTAAACAGCAAAAACCGCTTCAAAGATTTCAGCGGAAGTCACAAATTTGTTTATCAGAATGACAGTTCACCTAAATATTCAGGCCTGGTAAATTTCACCAAAATTGAAGGAGAGAGAGATAATTACAACGTGTCTGGAAATATAAAGTCGGGTAAAAATTCTGTTAATATGAAGGGATTTGTACAGGTTGTTACCGCTAAACACATTAATTTCACTGGAGAAATCACTCAAAGCATTGCTGACAACGAAAACGGTAAACCTTATACAAGAAAAGGCACCAAAACATTCATGTCAAAAGATGGCGGAAAAACGTACAGACTTCAGGATATGGTAAATGGTTCGGGTTTTGTAGATTATATCGACATTCATTTTTAAATCTAAATTATGCTCAACTTCGAAAGGAAAGGAAACGGAAAAGAAACTTTGGTTTTACTTCATGGCTTCATGGAAAATCTCAGCATCTGGAGCGATATGGAATCACATCTTTCCAAAGATTTCACCTTAGTGAAGATTGACCTTCCCGGTCACGGAAAATCTGATATCTTAGCTGAAGTTCACACCATGGAGCTGATGGCAGATGAAGTGAAAAAAGTAGTTGATCATGAAAAATCAGATAAAATACATCTTCTCGGTCATTCAATGGGTGGCTACACTTCGTTGGCTTTTGCGGAAAAATTCCCTGAAAATCTGAAAAGTTTAACACTATTTTTTTCAACGTATTTTGCAGATGACGAAGAGAAAAAAGAGCAGAGGATAAAAAGTTACAGAATCATCAAAGACGCTTTCGCTCATTATGCACGCGCTGGAGTTCCTAATTTGTTCAATCAGAATGAAAGAGATGTATTGGAGGGTAAGATAGAAACAGCATTAGAAACGGCACTTTCGACCAATAATCTTGGCGCCTTAGCCTGCGTAAAAGGTATGGTGGCCAGAACCGATAAAAAACACATTCTTGAAAATTTAGACGTGAAAATTTTAGTTCTCGCAGGTAAGCATGACAATGCTGTAAAAACAGATAAAACCATCAGTAATCTTCCCGACAGAACCAATATAAAATCTTACGTTCTCGATTGCGGACACAATGGTCACTGGGAAAAACCGAGCATTTGCGCCGAAATTATCAACACCGAATTGCTTCATCATCTTCCGAAAAAATTCCTTCTGTAATGGGATTATTCTCTTTCAAAAAAAAGAAACCGGTTATCGGGCTCACATTATCGGGCGGCGGAATGCGTGGGATCGCCCACATTGCCGTTCTCAAAGCATTGGAAGAGTATGACCTTAAGCCACAGATTATTTCAGGCACAAGTGCAGGTTCTATTGTTGCTGCATTCTACTCTATTGGCACTTCGCCCGATGAGATGATGGAAATCGTGAAGAAAACCACTTTTTTCTCACGCTCTTATTTAAAACTTTCTAAGAACGGAATTTTCAGCTCAAAATTTATTCTGAAATTATTGATGGATTATTTTCCTGAAGATGATTTTAAAGTTTTAAAAATTCCTGTTTATGTTGCCGCGACAGAAATGACTCATGGCATTGTCGATTTCTTCTCAGAAGGGGAATTATTCGGTCCGCTTCTGGCGTCGTCGAGCGTTCCTTTTGTACTTCCACCTGTAAAAATGGGCGAAAAAATTTATGTAGACGGCGGAGTTTTAGACAATTTACCTATAGAGCCAATTATCGACAAATGCGATTTTCTGATTGGTTCACACGTAAATTCCATCAGTTATGACAGTCTTCAGAATATGAGTCTGATGAAAGAATTTGACCGCATTTTACACTTAGCCATTGCCAAATCTGTTTATTCTAAAGCTCAGTCCTGCGATATATTTTTAGATCCTCCGAAAATGACAAAATTCAGTCTGTTTAACAAGAGATTTCTGGATGACATGTTTACCGAAGTGTACGACTACACCTGTAAAGAACTTGAAGAAAAAGGATATTCTAAGTTGTAGATTGATTGACTATAAATTTTCGTCAGCTACTCTTGCCTTAAAAGTCTCAATTGTCTCAGGCAGAGATTCCATAGATTTTCCGCCGGCTGCGTTGATATGACCACCGCCGCTGAAATATTTTCTCGAGAACTGGTTAACATCTACATCGTCTTTACTTCTGAAAGAGATTTTAATAAAATCTTCATATAAATCTTCCATAAAGAAAGCAGACATTTTTACACCGACAATACTCAGTCCGTAATTCACAAAACCTTCAGTATCCCCTTTCTGGAAACCGTATTCCTGAAGTTCTTTTCTCGTTAAAGATAAAACAGCAACTTTACCGTCATTGACAACTTCAATCCGTCCCAAAACAAGTGCAAGTAAATGCAGACGTGAAACTGTATTGGTATCCCATGTGTTTGAAGTGATTACAGAAGGGTCTGCGCCCTTTTCAATAAGATTAGCCACAATCCTGTGCGTATCAGCACTCGTAGATCGGAAACGGAAACCTCCGGTATCTGTCATAATCCCTGTATAAAGACATTCTGCAATCTCTCTGTTTACCAAATCTTCATCATCCATCGCTTCAATAAAATGATAAATCATCTGACAGGTTGCCGGAATAATGGTATCTGAATAGACAAAATCAAAATCTTCCGGTTGCTGGTGGTGATCGATAAGAATCTTTTTGGCTTTCGCTCTCATCAGCCAATCACCTAAAAGCCCGATTCTTGCAGGAGAATTGAAATCTAAACAGAAAATCACATCTGCATCATTGATCATTTCAAAAGCTACTTTTCTTTTGTATTCGCCAATGATGTTTTTCTTCGCTTCAGGCATCCATTTCAAAAACTTAGGAAAATCGTTTGGCGTTATCACTTCGGCTTCAATTCCTTTTGCGCGTAGATAATGCTTAAGACCTAAACTTGAACCAATGGCATCGCCATCCGGATTGTAATGGGTAAGGATTACAATTTTATTTTCCGGGATAAGCAGTTGATTGATTTCTAAAAGTTCGGCAGGTGTAAACATTATTTCACGTATTTAAATGGTGTGTAAAGGTAAATTATTTTGCTGATAAAACCCTATTTTTTATGTTTTGGCTCGTAGATCAGACGCAAAAAAGAACTGAATCTTTCATTCTCTCTTTTAATAGGAATTCCTGTCACAATACCCACCATAACGTTATCAGTAATACCTACTCTCATCTGAGGCCGGATGGTCATATCAAAATCTGAGGCAGCAATACTTTTGTTAAATTCCACTCCTATAAAATTTCGTGTGCCGGTAATCATATAATGAAAATTGGTATTGATCTGCCACGAGGTATCGGTATGATGACTATCAAAATGAGACACCACTACCGGCCCTGTATAGATAAGCGAGTGGAAATTGCTACCCCATCTTTTTGCTGCCACTAAAAACGGATTGAAGACATTTCCCTTAAAGAATTTTCCTTTCCCATAACGATCAAACTCTGTAATTTCAAATTCATGGATATATCCCAAAGCAAAACTGGTATTGTACTGCTCTGAAACAAGAAAGGTATATTGAGCTGCAAGCTTAATCCCATTCAATTTACTGCCGGGACTGTCGGATGAAGAATACATTGTAAAAGGCAACTCAACTTCTAGTCCTAATCGGTCAATGGGCGCCCATTCATATTCTACTAAAGCTTCATAGCGGTCAAACTTATTATTATCGACCAATCCAAATCCAACATTCCATTCTTTCTCTCCTTTTCTGGCACCTAAATCACGTATCAGATCGATATAAAGTGGTTCTGCATGCAAAATCTTGAGCGGAGTCTGAATATTTTCTACTTCGTGAATATACAGGCTGTCTTTCTCTTCATTATTTTCTTTGTCGGTCTGTGCATTGACTCGAAATACAATCAAAAGGATAAGTAATAAAGATAATTTTCTATTCATCGTGTTAAATTCAAATTATAGACATAAACTATTTTGCAAAAATAATAAAAATCACTACATCTATAATCTCTCCTATCATGATCAAATTGTTTAGATATTTTTTTTAAAATTAATTTGTAGCTTTCAATAAATTACATATATTTGCAACCTGAAAATTAATAGATAATTACGACTAAAATATATAGTAATGAGTAAAAGAACGTTCCAGCCATCAGAAAGAAAGAAAAGAAACAAACACGGTTTCAGAGAGAGAATGTCTACGCCAAACGGAAGAAGAGTTTTGGCAGCGAGAAGAGCTAAAGGTAGAAAAAGCCTTACAGTTAGTTCTGCAAGAGCTAAGAGATAATTCTTAACTTTACAATATACAGATTATGCTTGAAAATAAGTTTTTTCAAGCATTTTTTGTTGTTAAATTTTCCTAAATTTTAGGTTTATAAAGCTTCTTTTTTCTATTTTTAAAATCTGAAAAAAAATTTTAGGAAAAGCCTCTAAAAAATTGAATTTATGCCACATACAAATATATCCGGAGACAATATCATCAATCTGCAGCATGCAAAAATTACTCAGAAAAATTTCACCGTGCTTACTGATGTTAACTTAAACATCAAAAAAGGCAGATTCTGCTATCTTATCGGGAAAACCGGTTCCGGAAAAAGCTCACTTTTGAAAACTTTATACGGACACATTCCTTTAGTGGCAGGAGTCGGAGAAGTAGTAGGTTTTGATCTGGCAAAATTAAAATCATCAGACGTTCCGAATTTAAGAAGAAAATTAGGAATTGTTTTCCAGGATTTCCAATTGCTATCTGACAGAACCGTTGAAAAGAACCTGAAATTTGTTTTGGAAGCCACAGGATGGAAAGACAAACCAAAAATGGACGAGCGCATTAATGAAGTACTTTCCAGCGTAAATATGAAAGGAAAGAAACACAAAATGCCTCATGAACTTTCCGGAGGTGAACAGCAACGTATTGCCATTGCAAGAGCACTGTTGAATCATCCTGATTTAATCTTAGCCGATGAGCCGACAGGAAATCTTGACCCTGAAACTTCTAATGAAATTATGACCCTGTTAAAGCAGGTCGCTGCTGAAAACGGAGCTGCCGTGGTGATGGCGACCCATGATTACCATATGATTCAGAACTTCCCAGGTGAAGCGATCAGATGTGAGGACGGTAAAGTTTCTGTACTTGATACAGCGGAACTTTTTGAATAAAATCATCCTTTGAAAACATGAAACTCTTTGGTGAGTTCAAGATATTGGTCCGAGTATTTTCTCGGACTTTTTTCTATCACAAAATCTGATTCATCCAAATCTTTTTCAATTGGAGAAAACTCCAGAACCAATCTTTTTATCTTTGAATTTTCAATGCCGTAAATATTGATTTTCCTCTTAAGATACAATTGATTGTCCTTTGCAATTTCCACAAAACCTTCTCCTACTTCGAAAGGAATAATCACAGAAAATATTCCATTTTCAGAAAGCAATTTTGAAGATTTCGAGATTAACTGTTGGAAATTTAACTCAATGGTTTGCCTGGCAATGATATCTTTACCCGATGGATTTTCTTCGAAATATGGTGGATTTGAAACAATTACATCAAATGTACGGTCAGTTTCAAAAGATTTAAAATCAGCAAGAATATTTTGTAATCTTGAATTAAATGGAGAATTTTCAATATTAAGTCGAGTAAGATTTTCAGCTTCTGCATTGATATCAATACCCAGAAAATTTGCCTTCGGATTTCTCTGAGCCAACATTAATGAGATCAGACCAGTTCCTGTTCCGACTTCAAGAACATTTTCAGCAGAATCAATATTTGCCAAAGCACCCAGCAATACTCCGTCTGTACCCACTCGGAAAACGCCGAACGACTGCTGAATTTCAAACTGTTTAAACTTAAAAGATTTCACTAAAGATTTGTAGGGAGTGTAATGCTAAATGTAGATCCTTTTCCAAGTTCAGATTTCACGGTAATTTGACCTTTGTAGTCTTCTACCATTTTCCTGACCATGGATAAACCTAAGCCCATTCCACTGTTTTTAGAAGTAAAATTAGGTTCAAATATTCTCTCGTACATATTTTCTGCAATGCCAATACCATTATCCTGTACTGAAATAATCACCTTTCTTTGGTGTTGTTCAATATCAACGTTAATCAGAAGTTTTCTGGTATCACTTTGAGCCTGTTTGGCGTTTGTGACAAGATTTGTAATAATTCTGGAAAGGTAAATCCTGTCCATATTAATCATAATATTACTTTTGTTGGAATGTACAAATATCTGATCATCATTGAAAACTCTTAGAATATCATCAATTTCTGTATTCAGATTGATAACTTCATTATTTTTCTCAGGAAGTTTAGCAAATTCAGAGAAAGCAGAAGCAACAGTAGCAATTAAATCGATCTGATCGACCATAGTTTTGGTAAGCTGTTTTACTTTTTCGTTGACGTTGGGATCTTCCGGATTAAATTTCCTCTCAAAATTCTGAATCGTCAGCTTCATTGGTGTCAAAGGGTTTTTCACCTCATGCGCCACCTGTTTTGCCATTTCCCGCCACGCTTCTTCAGATGCCTTGAAACGAAGTCTTTCTTTCTGATCCTGAATCTGGAGAATCATCCTGTTATAAGCTCTGGCCAAAGCATTCAGCTCATCATTTTTGTAATATTTGATCGGCCGCATCTCATTTTCAAAAAGCGTAATTCTGGTAATCATATCAGAGAACTTGGTGATATTTTTTGCCAGATTTGTAGAGGTTACCCAACTTAGCCAAATGCTGAAAACAATAAGCAGAATATCAACGATCAAAATATAAATTACATATTTATGAAGCACATCAAGATAAGCAGATTCGTTGTGATACAATGGGATATAAATAATTCCGACCGGCTCCAGCATATTGTTTTTCAACAACAGATAGGAAGAAGTGAAGACCGCATCTTTTGATTTATCAACTTCCCGAAAATCATACCGAGCCTCAGTAGAAAGCAGTTTATTAACGATTTTCAGCGGAATTTTCTTTTGCTTAACTAAATTTTCATCTTTGTTGGAAAGTAAATAATTTCCTTTAAGATCATAAATGATAATATCGTGCTGGTTGATATCAGCAATTTCAAAAATTCTGTTTTTAAGAACTGCAGGCAGATCTTCTGTATGAACGGTCGACTGGCTGACAGCATAATCGAGAAATCTCATCACCGCATTGGTTTTCTCCTGCATATCAATCTTACTCTGCTGCAGAGAATTGTTTCTGAGAACAATGTAAGGCACCAATGATGAAGCGGCAACACTCAAAAGACATACGAATAGGAAACCAAAAAAAACCCGGTTTCTTAAACTATATCCTTTATACTTATTAAACGCCATTCTGCCTGTTAATTAATTTAGCAATGTATTTACCAACAATATCAAATTCAAGGTTGACTTTATCCCCGATTGTAACATTTTTCATATTGGTATATTCCCATGTGTAAGGAATGATCGCAACAGAAAACTGAAAATCTCCGCTTTTAGCAACGGTAAGACTGATTCCGTTAACCGTAATTGAACCTTGCGGAACGGTTACAAAACCCCCTTCTGAATTATACTGTACAGTAACAAAATAACTGCCATCTTTGTTCTCAATGTCAATTATCTCACCGGTTTGATCTACATGCCCCTGAACAATGTGTCCGTCGAGCCTTCCGTTCATCATCATACAACGCTCCAGATTCACAACGCTCCCTACTTCCCACTTTCCTAGATTGGTTTTTTCTAAAGTCTCATTGATCGCAGTAACAACGTATTGACTCCCGCTAATCTCAACAACCGTAAGGCAACAGCCGTTGTGAGCAAGACTCTGATCTATCTTTAATTCCTGAGTAAAAGGACAGCTTAAAGTAAAATTAATATTACTGCCTTTCTCTTCAATTTTTTCAATAACTCCTACTGCTTCAATAATTCCTGTGAACATATTATTTTTTGCTAAATTTGTAAAATTATAATCTTCAAAGATAATCAAAATGAGCCCAAAAAACCATAAAGTACGAGTAGGAATTTCAATTGGCGACTTCAACGGCATCGGCCCGGAGATCATCATGAAATCTCTGAAAGACAAAACTATTACCGACTTTTTTACCCCAATTATTTTCGGCTCAGGGAAATTATTCACTTATCAGAAGAATATTTTTAAGCTCAATTTAAATTTCAACTACATCACAGAAACTTCACAGGCTCAAAATGGAAAGCTGAATATGCTGAATCTGGTAAAAGACAATTCTAATGTTGAACTGGGAAAACCTTCAGAAGAATCTACCAAAATGGCCATTGATTCTCTTGAAGCTGCAACTGAAGCTCTAATGAAAGGGGAAATTGATGTTTTAGTTACTGCACCTATCAATAAAGATGAAATGGTAAAGTTGGGCTTCAAACATGCAGGTCACACAGGTTATTTCGAAGAAAAGTTCAATAAAAAAGGATTGATGTTTTTGGTAACTGATGGATTAAAGGTTGCGGTATCTACCCACCACATACCGATTTCTCAGGTTGCAGAAAACATTTCAAAAGAAAAAATCAAGAAACAGATCAAGGCTTTAAACCAAACGCTAATTGAAGATTTTTCTATTTCTAAACCAAAGATTGCGGTTTTAGGTCTTAATCCTCACTCAGGCGATGGCGGTGTAATCGGAAATGAGGAGATAGAAATCATTTCTCCAGCCATTAAAGAACTTTCAGATCAGGGAATATTGGCTTTCGGACCATTTCCTGCAGACAGTTTTTTCCAACCGAGTAAGTACCAGAGTTTTGACGCCGTTTTAGCCATGTATCATGATCAGGGCTTAGCTCCGTTTAAAACATTAGCGTATGAAGAAGGTGTAAATTATACGGCAGGACTTCCTTTCATCAGAACTTCACCAGACCACGGTGTTGCTTATGATATTGCAGGGAAAAATATCGCTGACGAGCAGAGTTTTATGGAAGCAATTTTCATGGCAATAAAGATTTTTAAAAACAGAAGTGATTACAAAGAAATGATGAGCGACAGACTCCAGCCAAGAAGAATGCCTTCAGACAACGGAATAGATGAAGATCTTCCTGTAGAAAGCGGAATGTAATCTTAAAGATAATTTAAAATTAATTTTGTTATACATTTTATTTGTAATATTAAAATAAATGCATATTTTTGCACACTCATTTTATGGACAAGTTAAGAAACTACGATATAAGCTTTTCCGGACTGAAAATCGGGAAGCACGAGTTCAGGTTTGAGATAGATAAAGAGTTCTTTCAATTATTCGACACTGAACAGGAATTTACAAATCCTAAAATCGCGGTGGAAGTTTATTTAAATAAACACACTACATTTTTAGAATTTGAAGTAAAAGTAGATGGAAAAGTAGAACTGGTTTGTGATATTACAAACGACAAGTTCGACTACCCTATTGAAAACCAAATCGGTATTTTAGTGAAATTCGGAGAAGAATATGATGACAGTGAGGAAGATGTAGTAACAATTCTCACCAATGATCACGCCTTCAACGTGGCACATTTGATTTATGAAAATGTGGCACTATCAATACCCATGAAGAAGATATCACCCAATATAAGTGATGAAGATTTGGCAATTCTTGAAAAATTCAGCCCGAAAGAAATTGAGGAAAAAGAAGAAGAGGAAGTTGACCCAAGATGGGAAGCTCTGAAGAAATTAAAAGATAAAAATTAAAAATAATAATAATATGATGAGATGATGCAAAGATCTCATCGCTCATCAAATTAAAAAAGTTATTACAAAATGGCACATCCAAAGAGAAGACAGTCGTCTACAAGAAGAGATAAGAGAAGAACTCATTACAAAGCAGTAGTTCCTCAATTGGCAAAAGATGCAACTACAGGAGAAATGCACTTATACCACAGAGCACACTGGCATGAAGGAAAATTATACTACAGAGGAAAAGTAGTATTGGAAAAAACAGTAGAAACTACTACAGAAGAAAATTAAGAGCTTTTTACCTTAAAAATCTCTATTTAATACAAAAACCACTCATTTTTAATAAAAATGAGTGGTTTTTTGTTGCTTTTTGTCTTTTTTTGGTATCTTTGACGACAAATCAAATATCAATTTTATGGACATTAAAGACATACAAAATCTTATCAAGTTTGTATCTAAAGCTGAAGTTTCAGAAGTAAAATACAAGACTAAAGATTTCGAAATTACTATTAAAACACCGCTTGGAGGTAATGAGGTAAGCTATGTTACCCAACCGGCAATGTACCAGCAGGCTCCACAGCAAGCAGCTCCGGGTCATGCACCTGCTGCTGTTTCAGGATCTACAGAAAAAGCTGAAGTAGCATCTGATGATAGTAAATATGTAACAATTAAATCTCCAATGATCGGAACTTTCTACAGAAAACCATCTCCAGATAAAGACGTTTTTATAAATGTAGGAGATGAAGTATCTAACGGGAAAGTAGTTTGTGTAATCGAAGCAATGAAGTTATTCAACCAAATCGAGTCTGAAGTAAGCGGTAAAATCGTTAAAATCTTAGTTGACGACGCTACTCCTGTAGAATACGACCAACCATTATTCTTAGTAGATCCATCTTAATTATAATTGATTAATGATGATTGATAATTGAAGAAAAAATCAATTTTCAAACTTTCAAATTTCAAATTTCAAATTAAATTAAGATGTTCAAAAAAATATTAATTGCCAATCGTGGCGAAATTGCAATGCGTATTTTGCGTACTTGTAAAGAAATGGGAATTAAAACTGTTGCGGTATACTCTACTGCCGACAAAGACAGTCTTCACGTAAGATTTGCTGACGAAGCCGTATGTATCGGCCCACCAATGAGCAAAGATTCTTACCTGAGAATTCCAAACATCATTGCTGCAGCAGAGATTACCAATGCAGACGCAATTCACCCTGGTTACGGTTTCTTATCTGAAAACGCTAACTTCTCAAGAATCTGCCAGAAAAACGGTATCAAATTTATTGGTGCAAGTCCTGAGCAAATTGAGAGAATGGGAGACAAAGCAAATGCTAAAGCAACCATGAAAGCAGCTAATGTACCATGTGTACCAGGTTCTGACGGTTTGATTGAATCTTATGAGCACGCTGTAAAAACTGCTGAAGAAACAGGTTATCCTGTCATGATCAAAGCTACTGCCGGTGGTGGTGGTAAAGGAATGAGAGCGGTATGGAAAGCTGAAGATTTAAAAGAACACTGGGAATCTGCCATCCAGGAAGCAGTTGCAGCCTTCGGAAACGGAGGAATGTACATGGAAAAACTGATTGAAGAGCCAAGACATATCGAGATTCAGGTTGCAGGTGACCAATTTGGTAAAGCTTGTCACCTTTCTGAAAGAGACTGCTCTGTACAGAGAAGAAATCAAAAATTAACCGAGGAAACACCTTCACCATTCATGACTGACGAGCTTCGTGAGAAAATGGGTGAAGCAGCCGTGAAAGCAGCAGAATTTATCGGTTATGAAGGTGTTGGAACCATTGAATTCCTTGTAGACAAGCACAGAAATTTCTATTTCATGGAAATGAATACAAGAATTCAGGTAGAGCACCCGATTACTGAGCAGGTTATTGATTATGATTTAATCAGAGAACAGATTCTTTTGGCAGCGGGAACTCCTATTTCAGGAATTAACCATTATCCGAAATTACATTCAATTGAGTGTAGAATCAACGCTGAAGATCCTTACGCAGATTTCAGACCGTCACCGGGAAAAATTACAGGATTAAATATTCCTGGAGGACACGGAATCAGAGTAGATACACACGTTTATTCAGGATACACGATTCCTTCAAACTACGATTCAATGATTGCAAAACTGATCACAACGGCACAAACCCGTGAAGAAGCGATTGCAAAAATGAAGCGTGCTTTGGAAGAATTCTATGTAGAAGGTGTGAAAACAACAATTCCTTTCCACAGACAGTTAATGGAAGATGAAGCTTATCTTTCCGGAAACTACACAACAAAATTCATGGAGAGTTTTGTAATGGACAAAAAATATGATAATCATTAAGATTACATTTGAATAAAACTAAAACCGCCCCAAAACTGAGGCGGTTTTTCTTATTTTAAACCTGAGGATCCTCGGGCGGTTCCTCGCCTGAAGGCGTATTGTAAATAATGTAATCATTATACTTCGCTACATCGCTGGCTTCCCATATATCCTGACCGGTTTGTGTGTACTTAGTGAGGAGCATATAAATTTTGTTGCCATCTTCTACCCTGTCTTCCTGCTGAATATCTCTTTCACCGATTTTCAGCTTCTGGTCTATCAACAATACATTAAACTCATCATTCAGTTCGGTAATTTTGTTTAAATGGGAAACCTGAAGACCCTCACCAGCCAGGTCATTTAGATTTGCAGTTCCCACTCTCACTACACGCTTTGCTGTGACAAGAAGATCAGCATCGTTCTGTTTCGCCAGAGAGTCTGATCCGTAGTTGGCATATCTCGCAGATCCTGCTCCATACTTCTGAGCCACACGGGTCATTACACTTCGAATGGCAGTACGCAGTTGTTCTGCCTTAAGGTCTTTCTGTTCGGTGATTTGCACCTGCTCATTAGACTTCTCAATGTCGGTAACGAGATTAGAAAAGGCAGTGATCCTGGCTTCGAGTTCTGCAAATTTGGTTTCATCGAGACCGAAAGAAGCAAATGCCTCAGCATCTCTTCTCATAAAGGCTATCTTTTCGTTTCCAACATCAATGAGTTTGGCGTCTGAAAAATTCTACAGCCTGGTAACTTCATTTTTTTTCATATTTAAATTTTTTTGCTTCACTAAAATAAAAAAAATTCATTACAATGATAATTTTGATGGCTTTTTTTCTTGATTTAACCAGTAATAAAGAATTAAAACATCCCGAAAACCCTTATCAGCACTCAGAAAATCACAAAACGTGTTCAGTAGTTTGCATTCCTCATTCCGAAGCTCTTGGGCGTCATCCCGAAGACTCAGCGCGTCATTCCGAAGCCTTCGGGAGGGCATCTTTTTGGCTACGGACAGTAGATTCTTGTTTACGGAATAATTCCTGTGTCTTTTCAACTGTTGAGGCTTTCAATCTGAATTTTAATTAATTTAAAGAAGAGAAAGTGATGATAAGCCGTGATTCTGATTTTAAAAATATTTATAATACAGCTATATTTTTATTGTTATTTTTGGGTTATTAATATACTCTTTGTGTGCTTTGAAAACAGGATTGCTCTTTTTGAAGAAAGCCACACGAAAGGATTCGTGTGGCAACGGGGGGAGGACACAAGCGAGACGCTTGCGCCAGCGGGGTGAAAATATCGAAACGTCCTTAATTTTAACAATTAATCAATCAATTATGAAAAATATATTTTTAAAAATTGTACTGCTAATAAATATGTTGTTAATTTTTAACTATAGTGCGCAGACAGTAAGCGATTATACTTCGTTCTATAATGATATTGTTCCTAAACTCGATACCATAGCAGTAAACAAAACTCAATTTTACGGTCAGAATTTCTCAAATTTCTACAATGAATTGTTAAATAAAAACATTACTGTAGTAGGATTGAACTATGATACCAAAGCTGATCCAGATTTAAAATATTATGTATTGAGATTATATTTTTCTGATATAGAAATGAATATTATAGCTTTAAATAACTCATTTCAATATCCATGGATATCCATTACTTTTGAAAATGAAATTCCGACTCAGATAAAAAATATGGTTTTGCAAGGTCAGGGGCAATGGAATTCTACTTTTCTACAATTTTTCGCTAATATGAAAATAGAAAAAATATTATTTGTAGGTACAAATGGACACAACAGTACAAATTGGACAGGTAAATAAAAAGTTTTTTCTTTTCGAATATTATCAGTCAACAGGAATTGCGATTTGAAGAATATTTCCCCCCAGCTGCCGCACGAATCCCTTCGTGTGGCTTTTTCTTTTAAAAACCAAAATTCTAAAATTGTATTATTTTTTATCTTTATAAAACATAAAGATGAGTAGAAATTACAAATTCATAATCCTGAAGGATTATATTTCATAAGTTTTAAATTTATCCGAAAAAGATATAAAAACCAAAACTCAATTATACTTCACCAAATATCTTCCGAATTATTTATCAATTGTTTACAACAGTTCTGAATCTTCATTTTAAACAGAAATTAGTTATTGATGCAAGTTATTTATAATCCTTAAATTTGTAAAAAAGCAAACTATATGTCAACAGCAGAACAAACAAAAGATTCACAATACTTCATCGAGCTCGAAGAAAAACATGGCGCACACAACTACCATCCGCTTCCTGTGGTTTTAGACAGAGGTGAAGGTGTATTTGTTTGGGACGTTGAAGGCAAAAAATATTACGATTTCCTTTCAGCTTACTCCGCTGTAAATCAAGGGCATTCTCATCCAAAAATTGTAGAAGCTTTGGTGAATCAGGCTAAGAAATTAGCTTTAACTTCGAGAGCATTTTACAACTCAAGCTTGGGAGAGTACGAGAAAAAGATCACTACCCTTTTCGGTTTTGATAAAGTTTTACCGATGAATTCGGGAGCTGAAGCGGTGGAAACTGCTGTGAAATTAGCTAGAAAGTGGAGTTATGAAGTGAAAGGAATTTCAGAAAACGCAGCGAAAATTGTGGTTTGTGAAAACAACTTTCATGGAAGAACCACAACGATTGTTTCTTTCTCAAATGATCCTGATGCGAATAAAAACTACGGACCTTTCACTCCTGGATTTGCAAAAATTCCATATAATGATCTTACAGCTTTGGAAGAAGTTCTGAAAAATGATGCTCAAAATATTGCAGCATTTTTGGTAGAGCCCATTCAGGGAGAAGCCGGAGTTTACGTTCCGGATGAAAATTTTCTGAAGAATGCTTCTGAACTGTGTAAGAAGTACAATGTTCTTTTCATTGCAGACGAAGTTCAGACCGGAATTGCAAGAACAGGTAGATTAATTGCCTGTCATCATGAAAACGTTCAGCCGGACATTTTAATTCTTGGTAAAGCAATTTCAGGAGGAATGTATCCCGTTTCTGCAGTTTTGGCTAACGATGAAATTATGAATGTGATCAAACCTGGACAACACGGCTCAACTTTCGGTGGAAACCCGATTGCATGCGCAGTAGCGGTTGCAGCTCTGAATGTGGTGGAAGACGAAAAATTATCTGAAAGAGCAGAAGAATTAGGGCAGCTTTTCAGATCTGAAATTGAAAAAGTAATTGAAAAATCTGATCTGATTACCAAAGTAAGAGGAAAAGGATTATTGAATGCAATTCTAATCAATGATACTCCTGAAAGTTCAACAGCATGGAATCTGTGTTTACAGTTAAAAGAAAACGGACTTTTAGCAAAACCAACCCACGGAAACATCATCAGACTGGCACCACCATTGGTGATCACCGAAGAACAGTTATTAGACTGTGTAAACATTATTGAGAAAACAGTTTTAGAATATAAAAAATAAATCACCAGAAATTTAAAAAAATAACACTCAAAATCAGGGTGTTATTTTTTTATTTAATAAATTGAACAAACGATTGTTTAACTTTTAATATAAATAGCTATCTAATCATTTTACTAATGAAGAGAGTTATGGAGAATCCTAAAATAAGCGCCTTGCTGATTGTATATAATGAGGAGAAAAATATTGAAGATGCTATAAAATCAGTTGAATTTGCAGACGAAATTATTGTCCTGGATTCTTTCAGCACCGATAAAACTTTAGAAATCATCGGATCAAAATTTCCTGCAGTGAAGATATTTCAAAATAAATTTGAAGATTTTACACAGCAAAGAAATAAGTGTATTTCCTATGCACAAAATGAATGGATTCTGTTTCTGGATGCAGATGAAAGAGTGACACCCCAACTTAAAACCGAAATCTTAAATGAAATCAAAAAACCTGTAACGAAAAAGGCTTATTTTTTTAAGAGAAAATTCTTTTTTATGGGTGAGCAGGTGAATTTTTCGGGAACTCAGAATGATAAAAATATCAGGCTTTTTAAAAAAGAGGTCGCGCACTACGACGAAAGTAAGCGCGTACATGAAGGCCTAAGCAATGTAGGGAACCCAGGAACCCTTCAAAATTATCTTCTTCATTTTTCATTTGATTCTTATGACGCCTATTACAAAAAGGTGATTCATTACTCAAAGCTGAAGGCCCGGGATCTTTACGAGAAAAAAATACCGTATCAACTTTTAAAGCAACTTTCGAAAAGCTTTTTTAATTTCTTTAAAATGTATTTTCTCAAACTTGGGATTTTAGATGGCAGAAAAGGCTTCACTCTCTCCTACCTAAGTGCGCTGAGCTCATTTAAAACCTACGAATTTTTAAAGGAAGAATATGCATAACGATTATTTTTTAAGACAATCTTATTTCTGAAAATAAACTGTATTTTTGCAGCAGTAAGTCATAGTTTAATGAAGCTTTCTGTAGCAATTATCACCTTTAATGAAGACAGGATTATCGGAAAAACGCTGGATGCCGTTCACGATCTTGCCGATGAAATAATCATAGTCGACAGTTTTTCTAAAGACTGTACACAAGAGATATGCGCACGATTTCCAAAAGTAAAATTTATTCAGCAAAGATTTCTGGGTTTTGGAAAACAGAAAAATTTTGCTATCGAGAAATGTCAGTCTGAATGGATTTTATTCTTAGATTCTGATGAAGTTTTGGATGAGGAAGCAAAAAAATCCATTAGAAAAATTATTGGTGACGATCAGCCAGAATATAATGTTTATGAGATTGAATTCAACAATATATTTTTGGGAGAAACTCTAAAATATGGCGGCTGGGGAAATATCAAACGAGAAAGGCTTTTCAGAAAAGGTTTTGGACAGTATTCTGAAGATATCGTACACGAAGAATTTATTACCTCTGAAAAAAAAGGAAGACTCGCGGGAAAAATTAATCATTACACTTACAAGGACATCTACCATCACATCGAAAAGTCTAACAAATACACTTCGATGATGGCTGAGAAAATGTATAAAAACGGCAAAAAATCAAGTGTTCTTAAAATCTTATTCAAACCTTTATACCAGTTTATTAAATCTTACTTTTTGAGATTAGGTTTTTTAGATGGTCTTGTTGGATATTATGCTGCCACAACTGCTGCTTTTTACACTTTCTTAAAGTATAAAAAACTTCACGAAATTCATAAATTCGGCACTAAAGAATGTTAGATTTTGTTAAAAGAATCTTTGGTCTTTCTAAAAAAGAAAGCATCAGAATATTGATGTATCATCAGGTTTTACCACAATCTATCGCTTTTAAAAATGATCTGATTGTCACTGCAGAAAATCTTGATGATCAATTGAAATTTATCAAAAGTAATTATCAGACAGTTTTTTTCAGGGATCTGGAAAACAGCAAATCATTAAAGAATAAAATCATTTTAACCTTTGATGACGGATATTATAATAATTTAGAATATTTGATTCCTTTGCTCGAAAAACATCAGTTGAAGGCTACAATTTTTATCCCGACAGAATTTATTCAGAACAGTAAACATGGAAATAACAAGCTGTACATGAATTTTGAAGAACTGCAATCCCTTGATCCTTCATTAGTTGAAATCGCTTTGCACAGCCATTCCCATCAAAATTTCTCACACCTATCACTCGAGGAATCTGAAAAAGATCTCTTAAAAAACATGGAGCTTTTAGATGAGAATAAAATCAACTATTCAAAGGTTCTCGCTTATCCATACGGACGGTTTCCGAAAGAAAAAGTGAGCAAAAAAGAGTTTTTTTCTATGCTTGAGAGAATTGGAATTGTCTATGCTCTGAGAATCGGAAATAAGATAGAATGCTATCCGTTTAAAAATAAATATGAAGTTAACCGTATTGATATAAAATATGGTGATACGCCAAAAACTTTCAAATGGAAGCTTAAGTTTGGAAAAACAAAACTTTAATCCAACAACTCCTTATACAGTTGCTCATAAGACTCTGCCATTTGCGCGTAGCTGAATTTTAAAGCTCTTTCTTTTAATTTTATTGCATAATCTTGTTTATCAGCATAAAACTTTGCAATTCCTTCTTCGTAAATTTTCTTCATCGAATCAGCAGCAAAATCATCAAAATAAAAAGCCAAATCTCCACCAATCTCGGGCAGACTGGTTAAGTTACTTAGGAAAACTGGTTTCCCGAAAAACATAGCTTCTACAGGAGGAATTCCGAAACCTTCCGCAAGTGAAGGATGGCAGTATGATTCGCAATTTTGAAGCAGAAAATACTTTTCATTATTGTCTATATTCTCAAGAATATGAACTCTTTTTTCAAGCCCTAAATCTTTGATTTTCTGCAGAAACTTCTCTTTGTAATTCGATTTGGCGGAAGAGGTTATCAAAACTAAATCCCGGTCACTTCCATCAATTAAATTCAGTAAAACTTCCTGATTTTTTTTGGGGAAAAGTACACCAATATTAAGAATGTATTTTTTCTCAATGAATTCATAGTTCATATCTGAACTGAATTTTTCATTGGAGGGAAAGATTAACCCGTTATAAATGACTTCAATTTTCACATTGTTTTTTAAACTAAAGAAATTTCTGTTCTGTAAAAAATCATTTTTAACAAATTCTGAAATACATACGATGGCGTCTGCATTTCCAATATTTTTCTGTACTTTTTTTTTAGACTTTGTTATTTTATTATGAGTGCTGCTGTCGTGAAGAAAATTTAAATCATGAAGTGTCACCACTTTCTTCTGATTCGTTTTTTTAGCATGAAAATAATCTGATAACTGATGCGTTACATGAATCAATGAAAAAGATGACGTATTCACTTTTAATTTTTTCTGCCAAAACTTCCAGTCGATGATCTTAAAATTGTTTTTAAGTGCTGGAATATTTTTTTCGGGACCATACAGTGTGTAATTGAAATGGCATAATTTTTCGTCCAATCCTCTAATTAGGGAGATACACACATTGGCTATTCCCGATCTGGGATATTTTAACCGTTCTACATCGATGAGGATATTCTTTTTCATTAATAACGGGGGCTTTTCTCCAAAATTAGAAATTTAACTTTAAAATCTTTACTTTTGTTATATGAAAATTTGTTTAATCAGTTTTGATTTTTGGCATTATGATGAACATATCGTAGATAAACTCAAAGAAAAAGGCATAGAAGCAAACCATATTAACATTGGAGCTTTCACGCACAAAAATTTTGGAGCAAGGGTGAAGAACGCGATGAGCAAAGTTTTTGTCGGGAAAAATCTTAAACACGAAAAAAGACAGAATTTCATAATAGAATCACTTCAAAAACTGGGAAAGCAGGATCAGATTTTAGTGATTAATCCGGAATCTATTGAAGACAAAATTCATCAGGAAATCCGAAAATACGCTGACCGAAATATTGCGTATCTCTATGACAGCATGGCGAGAAATCCTGCAGAACATATTCTTCATTACTTTGATACTGTTTTTTCTTTTGACCATGAAGATGTGAAGAATTATGGTTTTGAAAAAATAACAAATTATAATTATCTAAAACATATTCCTGCAGAAACTCAAAATCCAGATTTAGATCTTTTTTTCATCACTTCATACGACAGAAACAGACTGGCAACTCTACATATTCTGGCAGACCGCATTCAACATCTTAAATTAAAATTTAATGTTATCATAGCCGGAAAGAAGAGCTGGAAAAATCAGTTTAAACAAATTTTTGATAAAAAGTATATCCGTATTTTTACATTCAGAAGAAAAAACATACCTCAGCAGTCGCTTCCATCGTTATATAAAAATACAAAAGTAATTTTAGATCTGATGCGGGCTAATCAGACAGGGCTCAGCTTTCGTGTGTTTGAGGCGATGGCACTTGAAAAAAAAATCATTACTGATAATGAAAACATCAGGAACTATGATTTTTTTGACGCCGAAAATATTTTGATTTTGAATAATGATTTCAGCAATATTGAGAAATCTTTTTTTGAAAAACCTTACAAAAAAATTTCTGACGAAATTTATTACAAATACACTTTAGACAATTGGGTTAATACGGTTTTTAATTTAAACTAAATGACAAAGATTTCTGTTGCATTATGCACTTATAATGGCGAAAAATTTCTGAAACAGCAGCTTGACTCTATACTTTCTCAGTCTTTGAAAATAGATGAAATTGTAGTGTGCGATGACGGATCAACGGATAAAACTCAAACTATCTTATGTGAGTACAAAAATAAATTTCCCGATATTTTCAATATCAATATTAACCATCAAAATTTACGCAGTGTAAAAAACTTTGAAAAAGCTATTTCTCACTGTAAAGGTGAAATTATATTTTTAAGCGATCAGGACGATGTGTGGGAAGAGAACAAAGTGAAAGTTTTTTATGACTTTTTTGAAAACAACAAAAGCATTGATGTTGTTTGCTCAAACGGATTTATTATTGATGAAAATGATTTACAGAAAAATTTATATACGGTGTGGGATGTTCCCACCTTTTTAGGTCAGAACCACAAAGAAATTGACTATTTCAAAATATTCTTAACCATTGGTAATTTTGCTACCGGAGCATCAATGGCAATCAGAAAATCTTTTACCCATCAGGTTATACCTTTTCCAGATATTGAAGGTTTACACCATGATGAATGGATTGCATTGGTTTCTTCTGAACAGAAAAGGTTCGCTTTTCTAAATGACAAGCTCTTTTCATACCGTATACACAGCGAGCAACAGGTTGGAGGAATCAGTTATTCTAAAGATGAATCTTCCAAAGAAAAACTTATTCGCCGATTTGATCACGCTAAAAACCCCCAAATATTCAGAGATTTCAAAATCAAGCTGAGAACGCTAAATGATAAAGAGAGAAAATTTACAACTTATCTTGAAAAAGATTCTAGTAAGGAGGCAGAAAGATTTTTGAAAGAAATACAGGATGAAAAATCCAATTTATACCAAAAACTGAGATCTGATCATTTTTTAATTTTCTTATTCTTTAAATATCTCTACCGATGAACAAGATTCTCATCATCATGCACAATTATGCAGGACTTGCAGACCTCATCAAGAAAAATCTGGAATACCTGAATTTTGATAATGTAGATTTTTTACTGTATACTGAAGAGAAATTCAGATATAAAAATAGCCTACAAAAACTAAATAATCTTTATAGAAAAACATTTTTAGGAGATAAAAAATACAAGGAAAAACTGCGCGCTTCTTTCATAGAAAATACCTTAACTGAAAAAGCACATCGGTTACTGCAATATGAAACCATCCTGGTAATGACTACCGATTTCTTCTCTGAAGATTTTTTAAGCATCATAAGAACCAAAACTAAAAATCTAGTTGGTAATCATTGGGACGGACTTAAAAGGACGCCGAATGTTTATTCCAAATTAAAATTCTTTGACAAGTTTTTTGTATTCGATAAAGATGATGTTGATGAAAAAAAAAATATTTTCTTTTTGACCAATTTCTTCTTTAATTTTGAAGAGCATAAGTATGAACCGGAAATTAAAAATGATGTTTTTTATATCGGAACGTTTGTTGAAGAACGATTCAAAGCTTTAAAAAACATTTCAAAAATATTAAGTCAGAATAAAATATCCCAAAAAATACTTCTTTTTAGTTGGGATAAAAAAGATAATGACGGAGAAATAAATTTCACCAATCGATTTCTGACTTATGATGAAAATATTGATTTTGTAAAAAGCTCAAAAGCACTGTTAGATTTAAAACTGAAAGAACATAACGGATTGTCATTCAGGTTTTTTGAAGCTATGAAATACAGCAAAAAATTGATTACAGATAATCCGGATGTGAAAAATTACGATTTTTACAGATCGGAAAATATATTCATTATCGGTGAAAATGACGGAAAAGAACTGACAAATTTTGTAGAAAATCCGTATCAGGAAATTCCTTCAGATATTAAAAATAAATACAGTTTTGAAAACTGGTTTAAAACACTTACTTCTTAAGACATGAACGAGAAAATTTCCATCATTATTCCTTACTACAACGGTGAAGATTACATTCGTGAAACCCTGAAAAGTGTTTACGAGCAAACCTATCAAAATTTTGAAGTCATCATCGTAAATGATGGCTCGGAACAAACTGCTCTGGATGTAATTGAAAAAAGTGCAGTCTTCAAAAATTTAAAAATCATTCATCAGGATAATAAAGGTCAATCTTCTGCGAGAAACAATGGCGTACGGTCAGCTACTGGAAAGTATATTCTCTTTTTGGACTGTGATGATCTGATTGAAAAAACATTTTTAGAAAAAACTCACAGTATTCTTTCGAAAAAGCCGGAAGTGAGAGTCTGTTATACCAAAGGTAAGTTCTTTGAAAAGACTGATAAAGAATGGGTTTTACAGCCTTTCAACACATTTGACTTTTTAATTGAGAACTGCATTCCGATTACCGCTCTTATTTACAAGGATGACTTTGAAAAAGCGGGAGGTTTTGATACTCAATTGAATTATTATGAAGATTGGGATTTTTGGATTTCCTTAATTGAAATGGGCTTTAAAGTTCATAAAATAGATGAATTTTTATTTTTTTACAGAATTAGAAATACAACAGATTCTCTTACCAATACCAGTATTGACAATAGTTCAAGACTTTCTGATAACTTCTTTGAAATCTATAAAAAACATTATACTTTCTACAAACAAAACGGACTGGATTTTCACAGTATTATGAGTTTAATCCGTGAGAATAAAAAGTATAAAGCCAAATATTACGATGAATGGTACAGAAAACTGATCTATAAATTTTTCAAGCCTAAAAAGTATCAGAAAATTTATAAGAAATAAGTTTAAAATCCTAAATAGGTCTTTCCAGCACATTGGGATCCTAAGCTTAGAATTCCACGTGGACAAGTTGTCGCG
>JADMIO010819898.1_pt1 | contig 103076 bp, 74 predicted proteins | sample 8958161 | NCBI WGS metagenome assembly JADMIO01 (sample SAMN16585339, study PRJNA669376) | soil metagenome | isolation source: Crop rotation soil | place: USA: Cullars Rotation, Alabama | collected 2011
CTTTCCCTGCGTTCGGCCAGGGTTGCGACGAGATACTTCTCCAGGGGCAATACTCCGCCGTCCTTCGTATCGAATTTGATGCCCTGCAAGTTCACTGCCGTACCACCACCGTTCTCGGTGAAACGAGCGTAGAAAGCACGAATGGCAGCCAGTTTCTCTTCCGTCCAATCCCGCTGAGACGTGCTGGCCGAGAACCGAATTCCATCCGGCAACAGCACAGCGTGTTTCGCGATTTCCTTGGCCGCGTCCAGGTACTTGGGCACTAAAGAAGGAGACATCACCAGCGAGTTGCCCACGTTCATGAACCCCTCACCTGACGCCGAATCCGCGGGGAACTCCTTGACCGGATCGAGCGACTCAACACCGGTCAGGTCGCTGATGGTGTAAGTGTATTCCGCATTATTTAGCCGGCGCAGCACAACCGGGCCCGGGTCGCCCGCGTGGGCAAGGGCGACGGTGTCCAGCATCGAATTAACCGCCTCAATCAGGCGTCTTCGTTCCTCGGGCGTCGGCTGCGGTTTGTCCTTGGGCGGCATCTCGCCAAGGGAGAGTTGCTCGAAGGCCTGCTGCCATGGCTTAGGGTGTTTAAAGACCTCTGTGGCAGAAGTGAATTGTTCGAGGTCAATATCACCCTTGTGCTTCTCGGACGAATGGCACCTGAGGCAATACTGCTCCACCAGCGGTTTGACCACTTCGTCAAAAGCTCGCGCGCCAGGATCGGGAGCCTTCTCCCCCTGAGCCCCCAAAGCCAGGCAAGTCGCGCAAAACATCGCAAGCAACCGGTGCTCAGGATGCAGTGCACTGAATATTCGCAATGGCATCTCTAATTTTACTGCCCGCCGAGCTTGGAAACCAAGCCGGATCTTACACTCAACCCACGTGCCAGGTTTGTTAACACTTTTCCCAAGGATGGGACGGCCGAGTCCCAAGCCTGGGAGAAGACGGATACAGGCCAAACGAAAGCCCTCATTACTATTCATATTCCAGCAACTTATCTGAAACCCGACTCTTGGCATTCCTCCTGCATGCGCGGTGTTCTCAACAATCCACCATGAACGACTTCAAATTCGCTTACCGCCAACTGCTCAAGAACCCGGGATTTGCCACCGTCGCTATCCTGACCTTGGGGTTTGGCATCGGTGCGTGCACCGCGATGTTCAGTCTGATTCATTCGGTCCTGCTGCGGGCGCTACCGTTCAGAAACACGGAAAGCCTGGTATGGATTGAAAACCTTTATCCCGGCGATCTTTCCGGCCGAACCATCCGGATGGACAATTACATGGACTGGCAAGCGCAGCAAAAGTCTTTCGAGGAGTTGGCCGGCTACTACGCATTTTTCGACCAAAACCGTTTCGTGCTGACAGGCAAAGGCGACCCGCAACGGCTGCGCGGCGTGCCGGTCACTCAGAACTTTCTTCCGCTGCTCGGGATCCAACCGATGTTGGGGCGCAATTTCATCGAGGAAGAATGCCTGCTAAACGGGCGGAAAGCAGTCATCTTGAGCCACTCGTACTGGCGGCAGCTTGGAGCCGACTACCAGATCGTGGGCCGCTCCCTTGATCTGAACGGCAGCCCGACTGAAGTCGTCGGCGTGCTGCCCGCATCATTTGATTTCGATTCCCTGTTCAACCCGGGCACAAAGGTGGAATTACTGGTGCCGCTGCCGGTGGATAAACAATTGGCACAGCAGGGCAACATCCTTTTTGCCATCGGCCGACTCAAACCGACCGGCACCTTGCGCCAGGCCCAAGCCGAGTTCGACGTGATAAATCAGCGTCTAATCAAAGAACATCCCGAGCGCTATGGCTTTGGCGCGCGCATGTCGGATTTGGAAACAAGCATACGGGGAACTTTCCGGCAACCTTTGTTCATGCTTTTTGGCGCAGTGGGCTGCGTTCTGCTCATCGCGTGTTTCAACCTCTCGAACCTATTGCTGGCGCGCGCCAATGCCCGGCGCAAAGAGTTTGCCGTGCGTGTGGCGTTAGGCGCAACGGGATGGCGTTTGATGCGCCAGACTTTCATTGAAAGCTTGCTCCTGGCTGCTGGAGGTTGCGCGGTGGGGGTGCCCTTGGCCTACTTCGCGGCTGCCGGCCTGGCGCAACTACAAACCTTCAACGTGCCGCTGATGCAATCCACCTCTGTGGATACCAAAGTTCTCGTCTTCACGATTGCATTAGCCGGGCTTGCGGGCGTGCTGAGCGGGACATTGCCGGCCCTTCAATTGGTCCGCGGTAACACGCAAGCGCGGCTAAATGCGGATGGTTCACGAGGCAGCGGCGGGGCGGCCTCCGCGTGGGTGCGCAAGGGACTGGTGGTGTCCGAGATAGCGATGGCGTGCGTGTTGCTGGTCGGAGGCGGGCTGTTGATTCAGAGCTTTTCCAAATTACTGGAGGTGAGCCTCGGATTTCAGCCAAAGCACGCTGTAGCCTGGCGGCTGTCTCCCTTGCGCAACTTCAACTCGCTCATCGAGGCCAATCAATATTTCGAGCAACTGGTCAATCTGGTGGAGGCCATTCCGGGGGTAGAGTCCGCCGGCTTGAGCGATGCCTTGCCATTGGGACGCAATCGCACTTGGGGTGTGGGCGCCAAAGGAGTCAGCTATCCGGATGGTGGTTTCCCCGTGGCTGCTCCACGGGTGGTGGACCACCGATTTCTGCAGACGATGCAGATTCCGCTGGTGGAAGGCCGCTTTTTTGAGGCAAGTGATACGGCGAACTCGGAGAAGGTCATTGTGATTAACGAGAGACTCGCGCATCGGCTTTGGCCGGAGCGGAGCGCCGTGGGACAAATCGCCACCGTCAACAATGGTTCCCGGGTGATTGGCGTCGTAAAGAATGTGCGTCACGGCAAAGTCGAAGAAGAAGGCACTGGAGAGGTGTATTTGAATTTCCGACAATGCCCGGATTGGCCATCGCTGAACCTTGTGGTTCGCTCAGCTCGTCCCATCAATTCGTTGGCCGTCGATGTCCGCGCAACCATTAAGAAGTTCGATTCCACCTTGCCCAATACTGAATTCATCACGCTCAACGGCATTGTGGACCAGGCCGTCGCGCCGCGTCGTCTAATTACGTACTTGTTAGGGGCATTCTCTTCAATGGCAGTGTTGTTGGCCGCGATTGGACTTTACGGAGTCGTGGCCTATTCGGTCGTGCAACGAACTCGCGAAATCGGCATACGCATGGCCATCGGCGCGCGGCGCGGCGACGTCGTTAGCCTGATTGTGGGAGAGGGCCTGAAAATGGCCTCGGTCGGCGTCGCCATCGGATTGGTGGCCGCAGTCCTGTTGGTCCGCGTACTAAACAGTCTTTTGTACGGAGTGAGTGCCCGGGACCCATTGATTTTTGGCGCCAATGCGCTCGGGCTTGTGCTCGTTGCCCTGTTAGCCTGTGCCATTCCCGCGCGGCGAGCAGCCAAGGTGGAGCCCATCGAAGCGCTGCGGTACGAGTAGTTGCCGAGCGGTTAAGATAGATTTTACGATACGTGCACTCTGCCTGCGTGATTGCATGGATTAGTTACGGCAGCTCTTGAACGCGATAGAATCGGTTGCTTTGACTGAACGTGTCTACCTTAAACGCAGCATTCGTTTCGGCGGTCACATCGCCAGGAATGGCAATCCAGGTTCCAGGTCCCAAGTCCGGCTTAAACTCCAATCGATAGGTTCGATTTGAAACTGCTGTCCAGGCCAGAAACACGTTTAATCCCGAGATTGCCGGTTTCAGAAGCAGAGCTTGGGGATGTGTGCCATGAGTGACCCGGACAATGACAGAATTTACGGTGTTGCTCAACTCCATAGTGACCTGGTTCGATGGATAAGTGAAACTCGCGAAAGCGCTGGCTAGAGAGCCGGCTGTCACCACCGTGAACGCATCGTTTGTACTCGGCGCATAACCGTCAGTCAATTTCACACTGAGCCCGCCGTTTAAATTAACCGCGCCGGCAACCTGAAGTTGTGCATAATTCGTGGCTGGAACAGGACCACCAATAGCGCAGTTGAGCAAGGCTGCACCGCTGGAATTGTAACCGCCATTGGCCGACAGAATTCCTTTGAGGAGATCGACGACGCCGTAGTTGGTGAAAGTTATGCCGGCGCCGAGAGAGGTCGTGCCTGAACTGAGTGACTTGCGCAACGTGCCAGCATTGTCAAATCGTCCTCCTCCGAACCCTGAAAGGATGAGGGCGGCGTTCTGAGCCTCGAATACGCCGCCTGGTCGATTGGTAAGCACGCCGCCATTCTGAAGGGCGATATAACCGGTGCCGGTCCAGAGAATTGTGCCCGCGTTCTCCAAAACACGATGGTCCAGGTAAGTCCCCGTGCTTGTGACCAGAGTGGCTCCTGGAGAAATAATGGTTCGCCCGTTTCCGCTCAAGATGCCGTTCCAATTCATCAGCCGGCCGATAGTAAGCGTGCCTGTTCCAGTCAGTGTGCCGGTCAGATCCAGGTTCTGGACGGAAAGGTCGGCATCGCAAGCAAGGGTGCCCCCAGGCACCCGGTACACGCCAGCCCCCTTCAGCTGCGCACCTGGGCCAAGCGTAAAAGTGCCACTCCATTCCACCACGCCATCGGGTGCGGCGGTAAAAGAACCGTTGCCGGAACCAACGCCCACAAGACGGTTTGTCGAACCGGAGGAAATGCTTACCAGACCGTTGTTCAAAAAGGGGCCACTACAAAGCAGCGTGCCGGACTGGATGTCCACCATTCCAAAGTTGTTAACAGTGACTCCGGCGTCCGCCATGGTTGTTCCAGGACTGATTGACTTACGGAAAATTCCGGCATTGTCAAATCGTCCGCCTCCGAAACCCGACTGCAATGAGGCGGCATTTTGAGCATCAAATACCGCGCCCGATCTGTTCGTCAGCACGGCTCCGCTCTGAATCGCAATATAACCTGGGCCGGTCCATAGGATGGTGCCTGCGTTTTCGAGCACGTGGCCATCCAGGTACGTTCCTGCGCTGGTTGCCAGAGTCGCTCCCGGGGAAATGATGGTCCGTCCGCTTCCCTTGAGGATACCATTCCAACTCATGAGCCCGTTAATGGTAACTGTACCCGAACTAATGAACGTGCTGACGAGATCCAGGTTCTGGACGGAAAAGTCCGCATTGCAAGTGAGTACGCTCGCGACGCGATACAAGCCCAGGCCATCCAACTGCGCGCCAGGGTCGAGCGTAAAAGGACCGGTCCATTCTACCAGGCCATTCGGCGCCACCGTAAACGAGCCGCTGCCTGAACCACCGCCGGCCGGCCGGTTTGTCGAACTCGACGCGACACTTACAGCACCGTTATTTAGAAACAAATCATTACAGAGCAAAGTGCCTGCTTGCAGGTCAATGGTACCGTAATTGTTCAGGGGCACCCCGACAATGAACGTGGAAGTGCCGCGATTAACAGATTTTCGCAACGTGCCGCTATTGTCGAAGCGGCTGATCGCGCCGCTTCCGTAGGCAAAGGCCGACGCATTTTGAAGCTCGAACAAAGCTCCGGAGCGATTGGTGAGGACCACGCTGCCGAACAAGACGAGGGGGCCGGTGCCATTCCACAAAACCGTTCCGCCGTTCTCTAGCGCGCGAGTAGTCATATACATCGAGCCATTGTTGGCGATAACAACGGACGCACTTGACGCAACCAATGTTCGCCCGGTTCCAGAGAACGATGCATTGGCCCAAACCGAAGTTCCGTGCAACGTCAGGGTTCCAGGGCCAGTCAGAGTGGGGGATTCTACCGCAATGCCGAGATTCAGGTTGCCTACTTCTGCGTCGGCACTAACCGTGACGGTGACCGTGTTCGTAACTAGGGCGTTGTCATTCGCTGCAGGGACCAGGTTGGGACTCCAATTTGTTGCGAGGCTCCAATCTCCGCCTGCTAAATTCGTCCAGGTTATCGCTATCGGTGTAAACCGTGCCTGGATCGTCTTGTTAGTGGACATGACCACGGTAATTGGATTGTTCCGCGTCACTATATCACCCGTCCACGCATGAAATTCCTCTGGGGGTGAAGCGGTGAGCTGCACCACCTGCCCATTGGTGTAGCTGGGCAGGTTTGGACTCAGAGTGACCGTGCCTCCGTCATTGACTACCACCAACCGGTAGCGGGCGGAAGCGCTGTTGGTCGGGCTGGTTTGATCGAGAAACTCGCGCAAATTGGAAATGCCGTCGCCGTCGAGATCTGCAGTTGCATTTTGATTCAGGTTCCCAAAATAGGCCAACTCCCAGGAGTCAGGTAAACCATCGCGGTCAGTGTCGAGCATCAAACCGGCAGGCGCACTAGTCACGCTCCCGAAACCGTTAACTAACACGACGGAATATTGGCCTTCGTTCGCGGCGGCGACGTTTGTAAGCAAAAGGGCGTCTCTCGTTGCGCCGGCAAGGTTCGCTCCATTTAATAACCACTGGTAGCTTAGCGACTGAGGATTGCCGACTACGACGAAAAAGGAAGCTAGGTCTCCCGGCCCAACAACTTGAGTTTGCGGTTGGGAGAGGATCTGCGGCAGACTGGCATTCGCTGCAACCTGGGTCTGCAGATTTCCACGGGCATCGAAACTGAATTGCCATTCCTGGGCAAAAACCAAGTGAATTTCCGCCAATAAGAATCCGAGAGCAGCTAAAAACGTGAGCCAAAGGTCGAGACGTCCGCTGGAGCGTTGTGGATGAGCGGGAAATGCCGAGTTCACGCGTTCACTCCCAAAAGCACGTTGAAACGGGCACGATCAATGCAGGCGGTGCATAGGCATTGAAGGCGTCAAATGCCGGAGCGGGTTCAGAAGTGACGCAGCGAAGGTGCTTGCACTTGGGCTGAGAGCAACGGGTAAACAGACATGTGAAATAGTTGCCGGCGAGGGACGCCAAGGTGTCGAAGTATTTCTCTCGGGTCTCTTTGCAGGCTTCGGCCGCGTTCAGGATGGTCTCTTCGTCGAACGCGTGGGCCTCCGCGAAATCAAAGGCCTTGCACAAACGATCGACCAGTTCCTCCGCGTCTTTAAGAGCGACCTTTTCTTTTTCACAGCATAATCCAAGCGGATCTACCTGGTTAATGGGGTCGTTTGCGACGTAGGCATAAAGATTCGCCCCCTCCAGCATCTCGGCATTCCTGAGCGGGTCGCGCGAAAGCCACCGCCCAAGTTCGGGGTCGTAAGCGCGAAACCGAGCCAGGGCCAGTTTCGCCTCCCAGGACCAGAACATGCCCGCAAAGCCATAGTCCGATGAGAGGTCTCCGGAAACCTGGGTTTGGTGGCCGTATGGATCGTAACGATACCTGGCGCGGATATTTCCAGCGGTGTCGATAACCTCGCGGATCGATCCAAGATGATCCCGCGTATAATAGTACTTGCCGGCCAATGGACCTGCCGCGATCTGCATCCCTTGAGCATAGTACTTTTTGGTGATGGAGCCGGCGGCATCGCGTTCCTCCCGAAGCTGGTTGTCGCACCACACAAACCTTCGGAAAGAATCCTGCTGGCCCTGAGTGAGGTGAGTAATCGTGGACAATCGGCCTAGGCGATCATAGGCAAATTCCGTACGCTTAAAGCCAGCAATGACGGCGACCAACCGCCCACACGCATCCCATTCGTTTGTACGTGATGATGCCGGCCCCGTCGCCAGACTGATCTGATTCAAGCTGTTATATGCAGCCGTGGTCGTGGAACTTCCGATCTCTTCGCTCACGCGATTAGCCGCGAGGTCATAGCTGTACGCGAAGGCGTTGACCACGGTTCCGGTCCTGGAAATCTCGGTTGATAAAAGCTGATTCGCGGCGTCATACATCAAGGTGTAAAGTTCAGGCGACTGACTTCCGATTTGCTGAGACCATGTCGTGATCCGGGCAGCAGGGATATCACGGCTGTACACGAACTCGGAAATCGAGGTCGCGCCAACCTGATGAGTTATCCGTTGGGGAGTCATATCTTGCAGTGAATCACCATAGATTCGAATTGTCGTCTGATCATTGGGAAATGTCTCTGAATGGACCCTGCCCGAGGTGCCGTCAAAGGTATAAATGAATGCCCCAAGGTTATTGGTCTCCCCGATTATCCTTCCCGCTTCGTCGTAGCTCAGCCGCGAAGCCTCACCATTGATGGCAGTGGCGACCCGCCGGCCTAGTTCATCGTAGTTATATGTAATCGTGTCGTTAGGCAGGGGGCCATCCACTCTGGCCAATTCACCCGCTCCGAGGATGTGCGGCACTGTTATCGGTACGTACTCGTAAAGTGTTGTCCCAGTACCGTCCGTTATTGAGCTTGGCCTGGCATAATCCGGGTCATACGTGAAGGTAACGCCATGCGTAAAAACGGGGCTGTCAGCATAGCCAATCGCTGCGAGTGTGTTGTCACGGTTGTACGTGTACGTAGTGCGTTGCAGTCTTTCGTCCTTGACCTCCCGGATCCGCGTTATGGAGTTTTCGTAAGTGTACGTGATTTGAGAGCCATCTCCATACGATTTGCCGATAAGGCGGTTTTGCACGTCCTTTTGCCACGTCGTCGTCCGCCCAAGCGGATCCGTGATGCTCTTGACGTCACCACAGGAACACCACTGAAACAAGGTTACTCGGCCCAATGGATCAGTTCTTCTGTTTAGTTGCCTCAGCGAGTTGTACTCCATCGAGGTCCGCCGCCCGGCTCGATCCTGGAGCAGAATCGGATCGAGGCGCGCATAGACAATCTGGTCAAAAGAGGAATCAGGATATGTGAGACGTGTGATTCTATCGAGGTCGTCGTACTCAAAAGTGAGCGTGTATCCGCTCACGTCAGTTTTGGTGTGAGTTCTGCCCAGAGCGTCATAGCTAAGCCTGACGACGTCATTGGTTCCCGGGAGGGGGCCGTCCCGCATGACCAGGTAACCCTTATCGTCGTAATAATAAGTCGTGGTTTCGTTCCGTGGATTAGTTCTGGTGAGGAGTTGGCCGCGCGCGTTGTACGTGAAGGTGTTTGTTTGGCCGGCAGAATCCACCACCGCCAATGGCAAGTGGTGGTCACTGTAGGTTGTAAGGGAAAGCAATTCGTTTTTGCCGCCCCGGGTCATTCTGGCTTCAAGAAGGTCGATGCCGTTGGTGGCGTAAACATACGAGAACGTGCGTCCAACAGGATCGATCACATTAGTCACATGACCGAAACTGTCATAGACGTAGCTGTAAAGCTGGGTAGACCCGTCGTCCAACACTCGGCCAACGTGGCTGGGCCGGTTGCTGGGGCCGACCAGTAGAGATGAGCTTTGACCCGCGTAATCGAGCCAGACTCGCTCCTCGAACGCCTCCTTTGTGCTCTCCAAAATACCCGAGGTGGTGCTGAGGTCGGTCGAATGCAGCCAGTGAAACAATTTGGCCTTGGTATAATCCCCGTACCCGAGAGCACAGGCATTGCGACTCCAGTAAAAGGTATTGCGATACGACAGAAAACCATTCTGGGTGGACACACCACTGGGTACAGCGGCGGTTGGGTCCGAGTCCGGGATCTTAACGGTTTGGTTATACTCGACGCGGTCCCGGCTGCCGTCAGCGTAGATGGTTTCCAGGGCGCGAATGTTCCCGTTGTCCGCCCGGATGAACGTATTGGTGCCGTACGGCGTAATCAGCGAGTTGATGAAGTCGCTGTTTGTTTCATAATTGAATCGCGAGGTCAGGCCGATGACATCCGTGATGTTTGTGAGGCGACCAAGAGCATCGTAATCGAACGTAGCGAAGCGTCCGAACGGGTCGGTCACGCGAGTGATTTTGTAGATGTCGTTGGAGTTGTCGTAGGAGAGCGTGGTCGTCTGGCCGATCGCGTCGCGCAAAGCGGTGAGCCGAAGGTTGGAGTCGTACGTTAGCGTCACAGAATTGCCGAAAGAGTCAACTACCTCGGTCAGGAACACCTTGCGCGATGTGCCGACTGCGCCGTCGGAGTGACTGAACATCAACTTTGAGCCGTCGGGCCAAAGCATTTCATAGCTGGCTATCCCGGTCCGCGTCAGCCGTGTCTGGTCATATTGTTGAGAGGCGTAGTTTTGGGCATTGGTATCGAAACCAGTGAAGCTCCGAGTGCCTCCTCCTCGGATGTAATAGCTCACATCCGCCGACGTGCTTTGGGGATTATCCGTAATGTAGGAAATCCAGTCACAAGTCCACTTCGAACCGAAGTTTGAATAACTGAAATTACCCGGCTGGAAAGCTTCCCGATGATTGTACCGGACCCAGAACAAGATCGGCGGACCTACAGGCGGCGTGTATCCAACAGGTTGGTCTCTCAAGTTCAAGTTTACCAACATGAGATGCACACTGGAAACAGCCATGCCTTTACCCGGAACGTTCGGCGCCGGGCCGCCACTGCCACTTCCACTTCCGGCTCCAGAACCACTGCCGGCGGGGGGACAAGGCGGGTCACAAGGATCACTCCCATCCGATTGCGGGTCGCAAGGACCGTGGGGTTTGGGGTCGCTGTTCGTTGTCTGGCCTTTCCCCAAGATTTGCCCACCCTCTTGCGCCTCAACTCTGCGCCACCCCGTCAACAATGGGCCGGACGGAACGATAAAATAACCGCTGGTTTCCGTCTCTAAAGCCCGTCGCGTAGCCCAGACGTCGTTCTGAAACGTCGGGTCTTTGAGCAAAAAACGTTCCCCGTCCTGTCGCACGAGAGCCGCGTAATGGCCCACTTTCCAATGCACCACTGAAGGCACCGCGAAGTCTGAGCCTTGCCCTCGAAACGCCATTTGGTAGTTAAGCCCCACCTTTAGGGCAAGGTCCGCTACTTGCAGCAGAGAAAGACCTCTCTGAGTCGAGGCGGAATTGCGGATGATTTCTGTGGCCGGATTCTCAGGGTCAATCGCCAGCTTGATTTGGTGTAGAGCCAGGGGCCCGCAACGGAAGGAAGTTTCCGGCCGATTTTTCATGCTCCACAGCCCTTCGCGTGCGCCGGCGATCTTCTCAGTCGCAGGGCCTCGAAACACCCGATTCTGAACGGAAATGAGCAACGGCTCCAGCTCGGTCATCCGGCCCAACCGCGCATACATATAAGCTAACTCACCCACCGCCCGGTCACCGATGGCTTTACTTTTCGGATCAGTGGCAGCCTTCCCGAGCGCCCAAGCTTTCTTCCAAGCATCAAGCGCGACCGAGTAATGCGCCGTGTTGTAGTATTCCAGCCCGAGGCCCATCCACAAAGCAGCGGCCCAAGCCGATGCTGGATTCTTTTCCAGGAAGACGGTTAAACTGTCAAAATCATCAGGCTGTTTGCGGTTGGCATAGCCGAGCAAAGCTACGGCCAACGCTTTGTTTTCGTCGAGGGTCGGTTCGCCTCCAACCGGAATGAGCGGTTCCTCAAAAACCCGAGCTTTCCAAATCTCCTGAACCGTTGGAGCGGTGGAAAATTCCAAGGCGGAATCGGTCGCGTAGATGTTGAAATGAATCGAAATGCCTAAAACCAGATAAGCACAAGCTCGGGAGATAAACAGTGATTTCATGTCGCTGTTACTGCGCTAAATAGTGACGCACGGTGCAGAGCCCTTGTCCCCCCCTCTGAGAGAGAATTCAATCACGTCGCCTGCTTTTGATTGCTGTGATTTCCGAAAACTTCACACAAGCAAAATGCCGGCCTAAAGTCAGATGAATCAAGCCTACTATAACGAGCATTCATGAAATCACAAGCAGAAAGATCGTCGAGAACTCGATTTGCATGTTCATCGCACCACGCGTCATCCCCAATCCGGCCTACCCGGATGATTCCGCAACCAAGGTCAAATAGGAGGTGTGACCGATCTATCAGCGCTCTTTATGCTCGCGCTTGCCGCGTTGGTTCAAAATGGAAGGCCACCGACATCTGCTCAATTGGTTGAGCCCTCATCAGGTTTGAGAGGGAACAAGTGTTCGAAGGGGACCTTGTCCTAGTACGGTTTGCCCTCCTGGTAGTGGGCAACATTTTCGAGTAACTGAATCGCCATGTCCGTTCCCTGCAATATCCGCGAATTGATACTATAGAGGACTGCCAGGTCGGACACGTGGTCGACGATTTGACTGTATTCGGTGGCGCTAGCTTTAAGTTGGGTGCTGGCTTCGCGCAAGGTTGTCAGGCTGCTTTCCAGCCTGGCGACGAAGGCATCGTGCTCGAGTTGGTCGCGGACGCGGAAGGCCTCGTCGAAGCTCACCAAACCTTGCCGGAACGCGTTTACGCCGACAAAGAAGTCTCGAAAAGTCTTCGTTCGATTGATGAGATAGCCCAGTTCATACTTCCCCTGGGGTGCGACCTTCGGCTGAGCGGCCCATAAATGATTTAGCGCTGCATCCAGGAGTTTGATTGCTCCCTCGCGCCGCGCAATGAAATCGCTGGACTCACCTATGAACTTTTTCCAAGCGCCAATCACCGGGCCGGTAAACGGGTTGCGCTGTCGCCAGTACTGGTAAGCCGCGTTGACTTCCCGAATCGCGCTGCAACAGAGCACAATCCCGTAACCCCCTGTATATTCGTAATAGCCCAAGTAAGCTTGGAATTCCTCCAGTTTCATAAAGGCCTGGTACATTTCCTCGGAGGCAGCCTGTCCAAACATTCGTTCAGCACAATCGCGATAGAACTGCTCCGGCGTCAAGGTCGGCTGCCACGACGCGCGGGCCAGGAAACCACAATTGAACTCGGTGCCCCGGGCGCGATTAAGCTGTCCCGCCACGCCGGAGAGGCCGTGTTTGACCCCATCTGAAAAGATTCGGTCTTTCTCCGCATACAGCCGGACACTGAATTGAAGGCCCAGCATATCGAAATCGTCGTCCACTCGGGGTTGAATGATGCGTTCGCGATTGCCCATACCGCCGAAATATTCCATGGGGACGCCCATCATCGTCCAGACACCGCCGGATTCCAACGAGGAGAAGGGCACATCTGTCGGGACCATTTTATGGAAGAGCGGCAGTGCGTACCCGCGTCCGACAGTCATTAGGCCGAGCCTGGTTCCTGGCGCCACTTCATCGCGCTTTTTCAGAAGGTAGGAAAACAGGTCCATAAACCCAATGTTGGAGTCAACCACCTTGTCGCCTCGGGTGTCATAGATATTAGCGAGGGTCGCGGCCCAGGGAACACTCAAAGGTCGCAGGTCATGAAAACGAGGCCGTTCACGTTCAAAGAATTCGCGATGCTTGTCGTTGGCCAGTTCAGGGTACAGTTCGGCAAAATTCAAAAAGAAACCCTCGGCTTGCGGATAGGACTCCACCAGCGCTTTGAGCCGGTTAACCTGGATTTCCCGGTTCACCGGGTCTAGTGGATGGACAAATATCCCAAAGAGAAACCACCATGGGCCGGCGTCGACGGCTTCGGCGTAACGGGCCAGGTTGGGTGGTAGGGAAGCCATTTCGATTACCGGCCACACCTTGATGTTTCTCTTCGCTGCGTGGGCAATAATCCGTTGGAGCATGTCTTTGGATATGTTAAACGCTTGTTCTGGCGTCTCGACATGCTGCATTTCCAGCGGGGCGAGCCTGGGATGATCTTTGAAATGTTCGCGACCGATCGTGACGTCCTCGACGGTGCGTGAACCGAAACCGCCATAGAACCAATTGTGATAGCCACTCTCCTTTGTAGTGATATCGCCCATGAGTTTACTTTCGCCGCGGTATGAGTATTGGAGCCACGGGGCATATGCGAACCACCAGAATTGCAGATAATTGCATTTCATGCGCGCCATCTGGTCGAGCAGATGCTCGTAATCCGAGTAGGAGAAGCTCGAGACATTGTCAAAGTTCGCGGCGAAGAGAAAACCCCGTCTCTGCAATGACGGCTCCATCTTTAAGTCTGAATCCGGAACGGCAAGTTCTCGGCCCGGGGAGACGGGCTCGATAAAAGACTGTTCCCCGCTAAAACGATTGGTTGCCTGGCGTCCCGCGATGAGGTCGCCGCTAATGCGAAACGTGACCCCCAGTTTTTCCAGCAGCTCGTACGCTCCGTAAAGAGCACCTGCCTCGTCCGCCCCCACTAGGGCGACAACCGGACGTTCCTTCCAAATCAAGGTCCGGATAACAAATCCTTCCTTATTCAGCCCGCCGGAGTTGATGGATCCGCTCGCCGCTATCTCCCGTAGAAGCGCCGTCTGTTCGGTCGTACCGACGACCAGAATCGGCTCCGTGGCTGAGCGCGAAGAAAGCTGGGCCTCCGTAATCGTAGGCAAATGAGCACCTGAGAGTTTTTCGATATAACTCTGCAATTCGGCAGCGGCGTAGCGAGTCAACTCTCCGGCAGCCCCGCCAGTGACTATGACGGCTGCCGGCTTGCCTTCCTTGACCAAGGGAATCGGCGCTCCCCAGACCGGTGACCAGAAACATAGGGATGCCGTTGTTATAAAGATGCGTGTGAACGTTTTCATGACAAGTTTCATGAAGGCGGAGAATTGCTGCTGCGACCTTACACGCCCAGTTTCAGAGCAGCAATGGGAATCCGGGAATACCAGGGCTCTGGCCAGGTTGATGACAAAGTCGACCACCAGCTCACCCGGGAACGCCGCGTGAACGCGGCGTTCCGAACGACTTTGTTACAGCTTGTGGCTATGGCCCGTCGGGATTTTCAATTGGGCAACTGCCCCGTCGGCGGTTATGTTCAGCTCATGGCGCGCGACGACCTGTTTGCTTCACGGGAGGAGCCGGCCTTGACCGGCGAATCCGAGACCGAACGTCGCGAATTCCAAAACCAACCCTTGGCGGCGAGGATGCGGCCGCGCGATCTGAGCGAATTCATTGGGCAAGGGCACATCCTGGGCGAGGGGCAACTGTTGCGGCGCGCGATCGAGGCGGATCGTATCCAATCACTAATTTTTTACGGTCCACCAGGCACCGGCAAGACTTCCCTGGCGCAGATCATAGCGCGCCAAACCAAGAGCAAGTTTGAGCGGCTGAGCGGAGTGGAATCCAATGTGGCGGACATGCGCCGGGTTTTGTCGCTGGCGGCTAATCGGGTCGCGAACACAGGGCAATCCACGATCCTGTTCATCGATGAAATTCACCGGTTCAATAAAGCGCAGCAGGATGTGCTGTTGCCCGATGTTGAAGCGGGCGTGGTTCGGTTAATTGGGGCCACGACGCACAATCCTTTCTTTTTTGTCAATTCGCCGCTCGTTTCCCGCTCTCAAATATTCGAGCTGCGTCCGTTAAGCGAGGAGGACTTGCACTTGTTGTTGAGGCGGGCGTTGGCGGATAGGGAGCGGGGTGTCGGTTATATGACTGTTCAGGCGGAAGAAACGGCGTTGCGGCATTTGGCGAAGTTGTCCGACGGTGACGCCCGCAAAGCCCTGAACGCGCTGGAGATTGCCGTCCTGACCACGCCTCCTGATAGCCGCGGCGTTATTCAAGTGACCCTGGCGATCGCCGAACAAAGCATCCAGAAGAAAGCGATAGTGTACGACGACGAGGATGCGCATTATGACACCATCTCGGCCTTTATCAAGTCGATGCGGGGGAGCGATCCTGATGCGGCTTTGTATTGGCTGGCGAAGATGATTCATGCCGGTGAGGATCCGCGATTTATCGCGAGGCGGATTGTGATTCATGCGGCTGAGGACGTAGGGTTGGCTGATCCCATGGCATTAGTGTTGGCAAACGCAGCATTTCAAGCGGCGGAATTCATTGGATGGCCCGAAGCGCGTATTCCGCTGGCCGAGGCGACCATTTACATTGCCACTGCTCCCAAGAGCAACAGCACGGTGATGGCCATTGACAACGCGTTGAAAGACGTTGAATCAGGACGCACTTTGCCGGTTCCAGAACATTTGCGGGATGCAAGTTATCGAGGAGCCAAGCGGCTTGGACATGGCGAGGGTTACAAGTACGCTCATGATCATCCAGAGCATTTCGTAGTGCAGGATTACCTGGGAGCGGCTCGTAGGTATTACGAACCTACCGAACAAGGGTCTGAGAAGAAGGTCAAGGAGCGAGTGGAGAAATGGCGAGCCCAATTTGATGCCGGCAAGGAAGGCCGCAGCCATTGAAACGGTGCGCCGGTGAACCTGTGGATTCGGGACCGAGGGTCGCATAATGGACAGCGTGAGGGAACAAAAGGCAGTCCTGAGAAAAGAAGTCCGTCAGCGGTTGGCCAAAGTGTCATCCTCATTGCGGGTTGCAGCTTCGTCGGACGCTCGCAAACTATTGGCGGCTCAACCGGCTTGGAGTAAAGCCGGGTCCGTTCTGTTTTATGCCGCCCTGCCCGACGAGGTGGATCTCGAACCGTTAGTTGCAGAAACTCTGAGCCAAGGCAAACAAGTAGCCTTTCCCAAGTTTTGCTCCGAAACCGGACTTTATGAGGCTCGGGAAGTCTGTGATTTGAAGGCGGACGTCCAAGTGGGCCGGTTCGGGATTCGTGAACCGACCTCTGAGTGCTCTCTAATCGCAATAAACCGGCTGGACTTGGTCTTGGTTCCTGGAGTAGCCTTTGACCTGTGTGGTCGCCGGCTTGGTCGGGGGAAAGGGTTTTATGACCGAATTTTGGCGGCCGTGTGCGGGACAAGTTGCGGGGTCGCATTCGATGAACAGATCGTAGGCACAATCCCGGTCGAGCCGCATGACGTATTTGTGAATTGCATCTTGACGCCGTCGCGGTGGTTTGCGGTGGGACCACGCGCGGTTTTGGAATGAGCTCGTTGGTTAATATGGCGGAAAACGCCGGCTTGCTAGTTCTCGGCGGGCTACTTTTTTACTTTCTGCTTCGATGGCGAGACCGGTTTGTTGGAAAGTCGCAAGCTATTGAAGCTCAATCTATTCTAGAAAAAACTCGCGTTGAGGCAGACGCGCTTTTGCGTGAAGCTAGACTGAGTGCCAATGAAGCATCCCTGAAACTGCACAAAGAGGCCGAGCGGGCCTTGGCCGTACGAGAGGCGGAACGGCTGGAATTAGAACGTCGTCTGGGCGATCGAGAGACACTAGTCAACTCGCAACTCGAACGGGTTCTGGGGGCTGAAAAAAAGCTTGATATCGAAAAAAGCGCCTTGCTCCAGAAGCTGGAAGAGGTTCAGGCTCGGCAACAGGAACTGGGTCAATTAGTGGTCGAGGAACGTCAAAGGCTACAAAAGGTTGCCGGGCTGAGCGAGGCGGAAGCGCGTGAAGCGTTGTTTAAAAAAATCGAAGAGGAGGCGGCCCGTGATGCCAACAATCTTGCCCGACATATTGTTGATCAGGCCAGACTAAAAGCTGAAGAAAAAGCGCGGCAGATTATCAGTGTAGCCATCCAGCGATATGCCGGCGAGCACACGTTTGAGAACACGACGGCATCCATCGCGATTCAAGGTGATGAGATAAAGGGCCGGATTATAGGCCGTGAGGGACGGAATATCCGGGCTTTTGAGGCGGCGACCGGAGTGACAGTTCTCATTGACGACACCCCTGGGGCAGTGTTGCTCTCCGGATTTGACCCTGTGCGCAGGGAGATTGCCCGGGAATCGATGCTCCGGCTAATTTCAGATGGCCGAATTCACCCGACCCGGATCGAGGAAGTGGTCACCAAGGTAAGCCAGGAGATGGAGGAAACGATTGTGCGATTAGGTGAAGAGGCGGTAGAACGCGCGGGCACAGGCCCGCTGCACCTTGAAATCTGTAAGTTGCTCGGGCGTTTGCACTTCCGGCACAGCTACTCCCAAAACATTCTCGACCATTCAGTGGAGGTGGCGCATCTCATGGGGCTAATGGCTTCAGAACTCGGCATTGATACCCGGCTCGCCAAAAGGGCCGGGCTCCTGCATGACATTGGAAAGGCTGTAAATCATGAGGTTGAGGGCCCTCACGCAGTGGTTGGGGCGGAGTTGATTAAGCGATACGGCGAATCCGAGGCAGTAGTAAACGGGGTCGCATCGCACCACAATGATGTGCCACCAGTTGGACCTTTGGGTGTCCTGGTCAGTGCCGCAGACGCGATTAGTGCGTCGCGGCCCGGTGCGCGGTCAGAGAATATGACGACTTACCTGAAGCGGGTCGAGGATCTGGAGAAAATCGCCGCGGGGTTCAATGGGGTGGAGAAAGCCTTTGCGGTACAGGCGGGGCGTGAATTAAGAGTCTTTGTGCAACCCGAGCAGGTAGATGACGATGAAGCGTTTACTCTGGCGCGCAGCATCGCTTCGAAAGTGGAAAATGAGATTCAGTATCCCGGCCAAATCAAAGTAACGGTGATCCGGGAAACCCGGTGCGTGGAAGTGGCCAAATAAGAGAGGTTAGGCAGCTCCTATTTGAGGTAGGGCAGCGCCGTCTCTGCCGTCTCGGCGCGCCGCTGAAAGAGCTCCAACAAGAAAGCCCTGGCTAGCGGCCTTCGGTCATCGCGCTAGGCAAACCGTTTTCCCAGCTTTTGGGACTGTTCCACGGCCTGGCGGAGAGGTTTTCATTGTCCGTGCTCGCGCAACCAACCAGGGAAAGAGAGGCGAGGAGCAGTAAGACCAGAGTGCCGCAGAATCTCCAGCGGGCAGCTTTCATGACGCAGGATAAGCGGGAATAACCACATCGCCTTCCAGCACCTCACCAAGTTGCCAGCCTGGGAGAATATTCGCGACGCAACTGTTCTTTTTTACGCTGGTGACTTTAACCTTCGCGACCAGTTTGCCATCCCGATTGACGAGCAATTCACCATAAGGAAGCATGCCCTGACTTTCGCCGATGCTCAGAATAACAAAATTCCATTTAGGATCAGTCTCAAGGACCTTTCCGGTGCATGTCGCAGGCAAAGGTGGGCCGTGGTATTCCGGAGTGACGTACCGGGCGAGTTCGTTTTTCAACCGTTTGATCTCCTGTCCACGCGCTTGAATGACAATGTCATTCTCGTTGGTGGCGGCTTGGAGGCTCTTGATCAGTTTATTGGCTGCGAGGATTTGCTCGGGCTTGAGACCAGTGATGGTGTAGCGTTCCAATTCGTCCCGGGCAGTATCCCTTTCGGCGACCGTTTTCTTCAAATCGTCGTTAAGTTTTTCAGCGCGTTTGATCTGGTTGGCAGCTTCAGCTTCGGCCTTTTGCTTTGCCTCGGTGGTTTCGGCCAAGGTGGTTTCGGTTTGTTTGAGTTTCGTTGTGGTCTTCTCAAGGTCCGACTTTGTGGTGGCCAGTTCGGACAGGGCTTTCTCTTTGAGGTCCGTCTGCTCTTTGAGGTTAGCCTGTAAAGTGGTGATCTTTTCCTTTACCTTAACAAAATTTAAAACCCCGACGGCCAACCCAGCGAGGATAGCTAAGATTAAACTGATTCGAATCAACATGAGCTTAATTCCCGATTGATTGAAATGACGAAGTACAGATTAGACAATTGAGTTAAGCCTGTCAACGGCCCTTTCGGTCGGATTGGTCGGATCCATTAGATTGGTCGGATCGCAATCTTAGAGTTTGTCTTCGGCCCTGCTAAAACCTTACCGTAGGTCAGCCTCACCTGTGCATGATGCGCCGAACTGGCGCGCAGCTTGCCGTGGGAGCGCGCTTATATGGAAAAGATACTTTTGAAGCCTGCAAAGTTGCTTTTGGTTGCCTCCCTGGCCGGCGTGGCATCGACTGCACTCTCCGCAAATCCCAAAGGCGTCGGGCCCGAAGCAGCGCGAGAGGCGTTGAGCAATTTCAAGGTGGCTCAAGGCCTGGAAGTTTCGTTGTTGGCATCGGAACCTTTGGTTCGCAATCCCACTGATCTCGATGTCGATCAGAATGGACGGGTCTGGGTTGCTGAGGGCGTGAATTACCGATCCTCGTTCCAGAAATGGGGAGTCTTGCAACCCGCCGGGGACCGGATCATTGTTCTCGAGCCGCAAACGAGCGGTGGGGTCAAGGAGACGGTTTTTTATCAAGACCCGAGCGTGAACACGGCCCTTGGAATTTGTATCCTGGGGAACAAAGTGATCGTTTCGGATTCACCGAACATTTTCGTACTGACCGACACGGACGGGGACGGAAAAGCGGATGAGCGAGAGTTAATATTCACGGGAATAGGAGGTCATGACAACGATCATGGCATCCATGCCGTCGTTTTCGGTCCGGATGGCAAGCTCTACTTCAATATGGGCAACGCCGCCAAGCAGCTTTATTACCCGGTAACCAAAACAGTCCCGTTACATGGGCAAGTCGACCACGTCCCGATGAAACCGGTGGTTGACCTCGCTGGTAACGAGGTCAATGACAAGGGTAAGCCCTATCGCCAGGGCATGGTCTTCCGCTGCAATCTCGATGGAAGTGAAGTCGAAACCCTCGCCTGGAACTTCCGCAATAACTATGAAGTCGCGGTGGACTCCTTCGGCACACTATGGCAATCCGACAATGACGACGACGGAAACCGGGGTGTCCGCATCAACTACGTGATGGAATACGGCAATTATGGGTATGTCGATGAAATGACCGGCGAAGGCTGGCCCACAGGGTGGAACAAAGCCAAAGCCAAGGGGGCCTCCGAGGATACGAAGATTGCTTATGAATGGCATCAGTTCGATCCGGGTGTCGTTCCCAATCTTCTGCACACTGGCGCCGGCTCGCCCACGGGAATCATCTTCTATGAAGGCAAACTCCTGCCGTCGGTGTTCCGCAACGCGGTCATACATTGTGATGCCTTGCCCCGGGTTGTGCGCGCCTATCCAACCCATTTGGAAGGAGCTGGGTACCAGGCATCCATTCAGGACCTGCTCACGACAACCGATGATTGGTTCCGTCCCGTCGACGTCTGTGCGGCGCCTGATGGCGCGTTGTACATCGCGGATTGGAATGACGCAGGTGTGGGGGGACACTACATGGCCGACCAAAAAGTCGAAACCATGACCGGCCGGATCTACCGGGTCGGTCCGGTCGGTATAAAGGCTTCAGTGCCGAAGTTAAACTTGGGGACGGCCGCCGGGTGTATCGAGGCGCTCAACTCGCCGAATTTATCAAGGCGCTACCTGGGCTGGACGAAACTGCATGACATGCAGGGCCGAGCTGAGAAGCCTTTGCTCAAATCTTGGAAAAAGAGTGGAGATAGTCATTCCCGGGCGCGTGCTCTGCAATTGCTCGCCCGAATCCCAGGGTGCGAACAAAAGTACGTGAATGAAGCCGTGCATGATGCCGATCCTGACTTGCGCATTACCGGTCTTCGCATTGCGCGCTCCCGCAGGCTCGATGTCTTGCCGATTTTGAAATCGCTCATTCGCGATAACTCACCGCAAGTCCGGCGGGAATGTGCCATCGCGCTCCGTCACAATACTTCGCCTGAAACGCCCCGGCTCTGGGCCGAGCTTGCGCGGCAACACGACGGGCACGACCGTTGGTATCTTGAAGCATTGGGGATTGGCGCCGATCAACAATGGGATGCCTGCCTCGAAGCGTGGATTTCAGCGGTTGGTGAGCAGTGGGATACGCCTGCCGGACGTGATATTGTGTGGCGTTCGCGGGCCAAGAAGACGCCTGAACTGCTTGCCAAGATTATCAAGGAAAAGAATCTTAGCCCGCAGGAACGCGAACACTATTTTCGGTCGTTCGATTTCATTGCCGGTCCCGAAAAAGAGGCGGCGCTGCTTGAGCTCATCACCGCACAATGACAGGCGCAATTGTTCGATCCGGGCTTGTTGTCGTCGTCGCGGTTGGCCTGACCGCCAAGCTATCCGCCGCTGATTCGGCCTCCCCCTCTGCCTCGGAGTCAACCCGCAAGGCCATTAGTCTGGAGGCGTTGAGCCGGTTGAAAGGGGTGGACCTGGAAACCAACCCTACGCTCAAGGGCGTGGTTTACAAGGTGCTCGAGCAGGTGCGTGGTACTCCGCCGTTTGTGGACCTGGTACGCGACTTCAAGCTGAAAGGCCAAGAGCTTGGTCTGCTCGAAATTGCGGCAAATGATTCCTCCGGGCGCGTGGGTACCGAAGGAATGCGCCTGGTGCTGCACGGGGAAAACGGCCAGGCGCTCAAGCAAGCCCTGGACGGTACCAACGCCTTAAGCCTCGTCGAGGCGCTCGGGAACACACGTGATAATGCTATCGTCGCGCTGCTGGAACCGCTCGTCCTCGACAGCCAACGCGTATTGGCTCTCCGACAACAGGGTGTTCGCGCCCTGGCCAAAGTCCAGGAAGGCGCCGCAGCCTTGATAAAGCTGGCTCAAACCCAAAAGCTGCCCGAGGACCTCCGCACAACCGCCGGCCTCGAATTGAAAGGCGTTCGCTGGACCAATCTTAAGGCGGAGGCCGCGCAATGGTTGCCAGTGCCATCAGGCGACGCGCACGTGCTGCCACCGGTGTCAGAATTGATAAAATTGAAAGGCGACCCGGCAAAAGGTGCGCGTGTGTTCAATAGTCCCAGCGTTGGTTGTTTTAAGTGCCATCAAGTCAATGGCGAAGGAACAGACTTTGGTCCTAACCTGTCAGAGATCGGAACCAAGTTGGCGAAAAATGCGCTCTACGAATCGATCCTCGATCCAAGTGCCGGCATCTCCTTTGGTTACGAGGCATGGCAACTCGATTTTTCCAACGGCGACGATGCCTTCGGACTTATCGTGAGCGAAACCGCGGATGAACTGGTGTTGAAAGTTGTGGGCGGAATCGTCACACGTTACAAAAAAGCTGACATCGTCAAACGGGCGCGACAGAAACTTTCCATCATGCCGGCGGGGCTTGAACAAACCATGTCCCAGGCAGAACTGGTTGACCTCGTGGAATATCTCTCGTCTCTTAAGAAGTCGGAACATTGATGCGAAAAGAAGGGATTGCCCTTTCGCTGAAACTGCCTTAATCGTGCATTATGAATCCAAAGCTCCTCTCCGGCTGGCTTCTTTGTCTCACCACAATTGTTCACGCCGGCGAAGCGTCGCTGCCTCAGTTTAGGGCTGTCGAGATCGATTCCCACATCGAAATCGGTTACGCAGTTACTGTCGCCGACGTGGACGGCGATCATAAGCCCGACATATTGTTGGTCGACAAGAAGCAGATGGCTTGGTACCGAAATCCGACCTGGGAAAAGTTCGTGATCGCGGAAAACCTTACCACCCAGGACAACGTCTGCATCGCGGCAACTGATTTGGACGGCGACAGCAAAGCAGAAATCGCCGTGGGTGCGGCGTGGAATCCAAATGACACCGTAAACAGTGGTGCGGTTTTTTACCTGATTCCTCCTTCAGACCGCACACAAAAATGGGAGCCGGTTGAATTGGTTCACGAACCGACTGTCCATCGCATGCGTTGGTGGCATGGTCCCGCAGGAAAAGCCGAGTTGGTGGTCGTCCCTTTGCATGGGCGAGGCAACCAGGCAGGACGCGGCGCTGGAGTGCGGATCCTGGGATACCAGCCGCCAACCGATCGCCGCAAGACCTGGGGTACCGAAGTCATCGACGATTCATTGCACATGACCCACAATTTCGAATTGTTAAGGTCAAATGAACTGCCGGAGGGTGGAATGCTGATCGCGGCCAGGGAAGGAGTTTTCGAGGTTGTGAAGAAACCTTCAGGCTGGGTGCGCCATCAGGTCATAGGGGCTGGAGAAACGAACTTTGATGGGGCGGGGGAAGTGCGGTTGGGCAAGTTGCCAGGCGGACGGCCGTTTATCGTTACGGTGGAGCCTATGCACGGAACGAATCTGGTAGTTTATACACCCCCGAAATCGAGTGGCGGGAACGTTTCGTGGGAAAGGCATCTCCTGGATTCGACGTTGAAGGAAGGCCATGCCATTGCGTGTGGGGACCTGATGGGTAGTGGACACGAGCAAATCGTCGTCGGCTGGCGCGGTAAAAACAGTGACGGCAAAGTGGGTATCAAAGTGTTTGCACCACGCGTAAGCACGGAGTTCGAGTGGGATCAAAAGTTGGTGGATGACAATACGATGGCCTGCGAAGACCTTTGCCTGGCAGACCTCAATGGTGATGGCAAACTCGACATCGTCGCTTCCGGTCGCGCGACGAAGAACGTTAAAATCTACTTTAACGAAAGCAAGCGCTAGTGATGATGATGCTCATGGCCGCTGTGTGGCAACGAATTAGCTCCCAAGTGGAAGGGTTTGAGTTCCTGAGGAACGGCCGTAGCCCGATCTTCTTTGATTTGGTAGCACTTATCCAGATCAAGGTGAGTTAAGACCTGGGTCTTGCCTGTGCTGGGCCAAAAAATTTCCACTCGTGAGATTGCCTGGGCTTTGCCCAGGCCGATCTCCTGACGCAACGGCGAGGAGCCGAAACTCCCGCCCGTTCCAACTGTCTTGAAGAAGCTGTGCTCTCCGGTGGTGCTTTCGACTACAACTTGAATGCGGGCGCCGATGGCTGCGCGATTCGAACGAACACCTTCGAGCTTGAGCTTGAGCCAGTGATTACCGTGCCCCGGGTTTTCGTACAGGACGTTGTGGTAAACATCGCTGCTGACCGCGCCACCCATGTTTTCATAAACATCCTGGTCGCCGTCATTATCAATATCTCCGAAGGAGACGCCGTGGCCTTTCTGTAGATTTCCGAACCCGCCGGAGGTGGTTACATCCTGGAACCGCTTGCCACCGTCATTACGAAACATTCGGTTAGGAACGATCGTAGCCAAATCCGGATCGCCCGTGCCCAGGTAGAAGTCCAGAAACCCGTCGTTATCCAGGTCGCCAAAATTGGCGCCCATAGCATGCAGGACGCGATAAAGGCCGGTGGCCTTGGTGACGTCTGTAAAGGTTCCGTCGTGATTATTGTGATACAGGCGAGGGCGCTCTGCCTCCGTAGGCAGACCGAGATAATCGGCGCAAATATCCGCCACGCTTTTGATATGATAGCCGCAGACAAAGAGGTCGTCCCAGCCGTCGTTATCATAATCGAAGAACCAGCATGGGAAGCTGTAGATGGGCTCAGTGACACCCGCCTCTTTGGCCACATTTGTGAAGTGCCAGACCGGTTTGCCTGACGAATTCGTGGACGTCGGTCCATCGTTGCGGAACAAAATATTTCGCGCGCCGAGGACGGAAAGAAACAAATCCGGACGCCCGTCGTGGTTGTAGTCGGCGCTGCCAGCGCCTTTCACGAACCCCATGTAACCCAGCCCGGAATCGAGAGCGCATTCAGTAAAAGTTCCGTCCCCATTATTGTGAAAGAGTTCGCAGCGGCTCCGGTCAGTTCCATTGGATTCATTGCCGAAAAACAGGTCGATCCATCCATCGTTGTCGTAATCAAACCAGACCGCAGCTTGGGACGGTCTAGGCGAAAGCAGCCCGGCGGTTTCGGTGACATCTTCAAAAGTGCCGTCGCCATTATTGCGCAGCAAGGATTTGGGGAAGTGGCCCTCGGAACCCATCCAAGCTCCGCGCAGAACCAGCACATCAGGAAATCCGTCGTTGTTGAAATCGGTTTGAATCAGATTCAAACCGCCTACTTCGCCGAGAAGCCCCGCTTGCGCGGTGCGCTCGGTAAAAGAACCATCACCGTTATTGTGGAAGAACCGAAGCTGATCCTGGAAACCGATTGAAGAACACATGATATCGAGATTCCCATCGCCATCGAAGTCTTCCATGATACTGCCGCCGGACAACTTCATCGGATCCAGGCCAGCAGCGCCGGCGACGTCAGGAAATGGCTTTATATCGTAATCGGATGCAAAAGCGCTCGGTGGAATGAGCCACTGGGATGGGACTTTTTCCGGGTAATCCCCTACCGTCATGCTCGCCACATTCAAGAGCCACCGGGCTTTGAGGTCGTCCGGTTGCTGCTTAAGCAATTCGCTCAGAATTTCGATCGCCCGACGTGAGCCTTCCTGAAAGCGGTGAACGCCCCTGCCTCGGATGGGCGCCAGGCAGGAGTCAGGATTGTGGTCTGCCAGGCAATTGGTGATTTCCCCAATGCGCATCCAGCAGAGAGCCTGCTTGATTTTCATGCTCGTGCGGTTGCGATTAAAGTCGGCAGCATCCAGTCCGGGCAAGATTCGCTCCACCTCGTCGAACATTTGCAAGGCCTCTTCATTTTGACCCGCATTTAGCAGCGTGCACGCGAGAAAGTAATTCTCCTCCTGTCGCTTGATCGGATCCGTGGTCGCAGCCACCGCCGGCTTGAGGAGCTTGACCCGCTCGGTGCTCAGAAACGGGTTGTTCATCGGATTAGACCGTTCAGCCAACTTCGCCAGGCGCTGGGCCATGGCGATAGTTCCTGGGCCACGCGGATCCGGGGTTACCTCCGCTGAAAGCGCGCCTGAACCTTCCAACAAGACTTGGAACCAAAAAAATACTGTAAATAAACGTTTCAATTAACAACGGCGCTTGCCCGGTTCAAGAAGGAGACTGGCTCCGTTCGTCACCACTGTCAACTGAAGGACGTGGCGACTGATGTCCTGGCGCGCACTCACTTTGGCGGTCGATGGTCTTAGTGGATTACCACACCGATAAAGCGAGTGAAATTCGTGTCTCGCTGCTGTTGGACCGAACATGCCTGACACGAATCATAATCGCCTGCCAAGCCCAGGAAAAAATTCATCCGAAATTGTAATCTGCTGCAACGATCCGCTGTGATAAAGTCAGACCCGGAAATGAAAACCACTGCCAGAAACGCAACAGCGGCCCGCGTCAACGGTGCGGGATCCTGGGGACTGCCATCCACTTACCTGCGTTGGGTGACCGAGTTTGAGCTGGAAGACTTGCGGAGCAGCCTCACGACAAAAGGCTTGCCGGTTGACTTGGAAATGAAGTTGAACAAGCTGGCGACAGGTAATTTGAGCCAAAGGTTTATTGAACAGAATTGTCGGACCATCCTCACTTTTCTCACAGCATCTCTGGGTGGTGTATTTACTCAAGCAACTGATGCCGAATGCGACCGGCTTCTCAGGGTGCTGACATATGTTCGCAAGGATGATGATGCCATACCCGATTACCAGCCGGATGGGTTCCTGGATGATCAGCAGGAAGTCAGGGCAGTCAGCCTCGAATTGGAGCCTTTGCTGCAGAAATTCAAAGCCTGGCGATTGCGTCACCAGGTTCCTATCATGTGGTTGGCACAGACACGGCATCAACCTGCGAGGCACGTCGAAAGAGGTCAAAAACTCGGCGTGCGAGTCGAGTAATTCTTGAGTGAGTTTAGAGAAGGCGACTGCCTAAGGCACCAGCCGCCATCGGCCACCACGACGCAGGGCTGTAGACAGAGTTCACCGCCAACTCACACGGGGCGCCGCGTTCACGCGGCAGAGCCACGGAAAACCTGCTCTTTTTCACCTCCTGCGGCGTGAACGCAGCTGTGAACGCGGCATCCCGTGGGGGTTTGTTAATTGCCCTGCACCACGCCAGCGCGGCTCCGCCTTCCCGCTGGTCAAGGGGGATTGGCTCTGCTAGGTTGCCCCCCCTATGCATTCCTGGGCCAAGACATGGCTGGCAGAAGGGCTGGAAGGCCTGGGCCGGTTGACTTTATTGGCGAAAGAATCCGTCGCCTCGCTTTTCACCTTCAAAGTGGCGTGGCGTGATCTGCTGTACCAGGTTTATTTCATCGGGGTCAAATCCCAATCGGTGGTCCTGATCACTGGCGCGTTCACGGGCATGGTGCTTGGTGCGCAAACCTATTTTCAGTTTCACAAGGTGAAGATGGACACCGCGACGTTGGCGGTCGTGAGTGTTTCGATGTGCAGCGAGCTGGGGCCAGTGCTTACCGGCTTGATGGTTGCCGGGCGCGTGGGGGCAGCCATCGCCGCGGAGCTGGGCACGATGCGGGTGACCGAACAAATCGACGCGTTGCGGACCTTGGCCACGCACCCGGTCGATTATCTGGTCGTTCCCCGTCTGATCGCGTTGATTGTCACGCTGCCGCTGCTGACAGTGGAATCGATCGCCGTGGGGATTGGCGCCGGGTATGTTGTCGGTGTCGTTCTCTTGGGAATCGATCCGGTGTATTCCTGGTATAACATGCTGAAATACACCAGCCCTTCGGAAGTCGTCATTGGCCTTATCAAAGCCTTCGTTTTCGGGGGGATTGTGGCGATCATTGGGTGCTATAAAGGGATGTATTGCGGCGAGGGCGCTCAGGGCGTGGGGCGGGCCACCACTGAAGCCGTGGTGTACTCATCGATAACCATCCTAATCACCAACTTCTTCCTGACCCTTACTTTGGGCGAGATCTTTCACACGCTATGACCCGCCTCGCGCTGGAAACTGATTTGCGGAGGGTCTGGTGATCGAAGTCCGCAACCTGCAAAGGAGCTTCGGCACCCACAAGATCCTGGACGGTGTGAGCTTCCGGATTGAGAAGGGAGAATCGGTGGTGATCATCGGGCGGAGCGGTGGCGGCAAGAGCGTTCTGTTGAAACACCTGGTCGGCCTGTTACAGCCGGACTCTGGGCAAGTGCTCATTGACGGTGAGGACATTGTTCCCATGAACGAACGCGAACTGCTCCGGGTGCGCCATAAATTCGGCATGCTCTTCCAGGGCGCGGCCTTGTTCGACTCGATGACCGTGGCTGAGAATGTCGCCTTCGCCTTACGGCGCGAGCGCATGCCCGAGGGGGAGATTGCCCGAAAAGTTGCCGAGGTCCTGGAAATGGTCGACTTGCCTGGCATCCAAGACAAGAACCCCTCCGAACTCTCCGGCGGCATGCGCAAACGGGTTGGCTTGGCGCGGGCGATCATTTATCAGCCGCAAATCGTGCTTTACGACGAACCTACCACAGGCTTGGATCCCATCGTGTCGGACAGCATCGACCATCTTATCTTGCGCGTCCGCGATCGGCTGGATGTCACGAGCGTCGTGGTTACCCATGACATGCGCAGCGCCCGCCGCGTCGGACAGCGCATCCTGATGTTGCATCAAAAAAACATCTATGTCACGGGCACGCCCGAGGAGATATTTCAATCCACTGACCCGATCGTTCGTCGTTTTATTGACGGTGTTTCGGATGCCAAGGAACCGCACTTTTAAATTCCCATGAGCAAATCACGCCTTGAATGGAAAGTCGGCCTGTTTGTGATGATCGGCCTGGTGCTGCTGGCGGCGCTGCTTATCGCTTTCAGCAAAGGGCTGACCTTCTTCCGACCGACCTATACCATCCTTCTCAACGCTCCCAACGTCGGCGGACTCAAAACACGCGCCGATGTGCTTCTCTCGGGGGTAAAGGTGGGCACCATTTCCGACATCAAACTTTCACCGGAAGGCACCAATGCAACCGTCAGCCTGAGCATTTACAGCGTTTACCAGATCTATAGGGATGCCACCTTTGTTATTGAATCCGCCGGGTTCCTGGGAGACCAATACGTGGCCATCGTCCCCACCGAAAATAAAGGTCGCGTGCTTCATGATGGAGACCTTGCGACTGCCGAGGCCCCTTTTAATCTGCAGGAGGTCGCTCGCTCGGCGGGCGGGTTGCTCCAACGCATTGACGAAACGGCGAAGCGACTAAACGACTCCATCGTCGACATCCGCCGGCTTTTGCTCAATGAACAGACCCTCACGAATCTCTCGGCTGCCCTGGTCAATGTGCGCTCCCTTTCCGAAAGAGCGCGTGTCGCGGTGGACAACATTAACTCCATCATTGAAACCAACGGTCCGGCCCTTTCGCAGGCCGGCAGCAACCTCGTCCTGTTTACCGAACAGATCAACCACTTTGCCAATTCTCTGAGTGACGTGGTGAGCACCAACGCGCCCGAATTAAACACCGCGGTGAAGAACATTAAAGCCTCCACGGAAGATCTGAAGAACATGCTTGGCGATTTGCACGCCGGCAAGGGAACGGTCGGGAACTTGCTCACGAACGATCAAATTGCCGCGGATGTGGGACAGATTTCAGCCAACTTGAGCGTCACGACCAGCAATCTGAACCGGTTGGGCCTTTGGGGCATCCTCTGGCAACACAAGCCACCCAAGACCAATGCCCCGCCAAAAAACTCGCAGGCCCCCAAATACTCCCAAAACTAAGTTATGGCCCTTTGGGTAATCCGAATCCTGTTCTTATCGCTCTGCACGGTGGGGGGATATGCCGTCAGCCAGGTGCGACCCGAATTTGTTTTGCACAGCTACGCCGGGCTCCTGGGGATGATCATCGGTTTCGGGTTCGGCTGGTTGATGATTGCCCTCGACGAAATGTTGAAGGGGTTTTCCCTGCGCGCCTTTTCGGCGACCACATTCGGTTTGCTGCTCGGGACCCTGGTAGCGCTGCTGATCGACAACTCGGGACTATTTGAATACGCCGAGCATACCGCCACCCGATGGTTGATTCGGTTGGGCTTGTTCCTCAGCTTTGGTTATATCGGTATCGTCCTGGCGATGCGTAGTAACAAAGAGGATTTTTCACTGATCATTCCTTATGTCCGCTTTGCCCCGCAGAATAAACCGGACAATCTCCTGTTGTTGGACACCAGCGTCGTGATCGACGGGCGAATCGCCGACCTGGTGGAAGCCAATTTTATGGAAGGCATCATTGTCGTCCCGCGCTTCGTGCTAAGGGAACTCCAGCAAATCGCCGATTCCAACGACCCCGTCAAACGTGCGCGGGGAAGGCGAGGTCTGGAAGTCCTTAATCGCATTCAACGCAACACGAAGAACGAGGTGAAGATCCACGACGGCGATTTTCCCGATGAAAAGGATGTCGATGCAAAGCTGATACGGTTGGCGCGCAATTTGAACGCCAAGCTGTTCACGAATGATTATAACCTGGGCAAGATTGCCGAACTTCAAAGCGTCAATCACGTCAATCTCCACGAATTGGCAAAGTCGATGCGGGTGATTTTGTTGCCCGGCGAAGTGCTGTCTTTGCGACTAGTACGAGAAGGCAAGGACAAAGGCCAGGGGGTTGGTTACCTGCCGGATGGGACCATGGTCGTGGTCAACAACGGCCAACCGGCCATCGGCCAACAAGTCGAAGTGCAGGTTCAGAGTCTGCTTCAGACCGGGGCGGGAGTGATTGTTTTTGCGGACCTCAAATCGAATCCTGCTGCCTACACGTTTGCCAACGCCGTGCCCAAAGCGGGAACTTAGCGAGGACCATCCTGGCTCAACCTGAGAGCGAATACGATTTTCAACCGCCAGGGAATTTATGCTGCGAAATTTTCTTCGTTGACGTGAACTGTTAAAAAGATGCGAACCGCTGAGGCTTTTTGGCTGGGAGTCAGAGCTCTCCATCCGGCAGACGCATAGCATTGCTCCCGGGCCACCATGAATGTGCGTTCCAACTTGATGCGATTAAGCTCTTTTTCGGGCCTGATTTGACCTCTGCAACCCGCCAGCCCGTTGAACGCAATGTTGCATAGCGCCGCATAGAAGGCCGCCCGGAGAAGCGCGAATAACTCGACGCGACTCATTTCCCGCTCCAAGCCAAGGCCGGTCGCGATTCTGCTGAATTCCTGTTCGAATGTCGCCAACATCAATTCTTAAGAAAAAGGGCGGGCAACCTGGCCAAGGCAAGGCGCCCGCCGGTCATGGTGACCTTTGGGTCAGACTTCTGACCGACAAGAAGATGCGTTGCAAGACTGTTCCTTTCAATCCAGGGAAGGCCTGGAAGGGGGATCGGGGATTCCCCGGGACTTCATAAACCAGTGTGTGGTCCCTTAAATGTAGAGACGCATGACCGCCAAAATGGTCAGTCGGTTGAATGGCTGTAAAAACCGTATCCGTAAGTTTAACGAGCACGATAACGGCCCATTGGAAAATGTGAGTTACGCCCTCTGTCGCATCGATGGAGCCAGAATCAACCCCGAGGTGAAAAAGGAAAAGCGGGCGACCCGCTCATGATTAGGTCGCCCGCCGTCATGCTGGACCTCGGGTCGGGCCTTCTGACGATTAAAGTTTGCATCAAATGAGGAGGTTCTCAATTCGGGGCGAGGATGGAAAACCCACCGGGGATTCCTGGGTGAGCCGATCAGGCTGTCGCGAATTGCGGCTTTCAGGAACTTTCCACCAACACGAGTACGGGATGCCGCAAGAATGCGCAAAAAACGCAAAACTAGAAAATCAACTTCTTCAATTTTTGCGTCTTGTGCGCCTTTTCGTGGCAATGCAGTTCCAGGTTTGTGGTCGCAATGCGCTCTTAAAAAAGGATTCGAAACTATACACAGGTCATAAATCAGCACGTCATGACGTGCGCGGGATTGGGGACGGCGACCTTCACCGAGGGGGTCACAATGGAGCACGTTGCCAGGAGACAAGCCGTCCCAACGCCGGCTGCCAACCACCTCTACCAGTGCCAATGGTAACGTCGATAAAACGGATAATAAGGGTAGGGATACGGATATGGGGGGGCCATATAAATGCTCGGTGCGTAATAGGGATAGGGCGGCGGTGGCATTAGCGGAGGCGGGTGCGCCGTGGGCGGTTGTTTCATGTCTAAGTAAATCTCCCTAGGGACATAATCCTCGGGTGTGAAATTGCGGCCAGTGCGATACATTCGCGTCTGCACAAACTCATTGGTTTGTAACGGAAATGCTTGCACCACGTAGAAATAAGAACCGAAGTTATGAAAAGTGCCGTCTTTGTCCGCAAAGATTTTTAATATGAGGGGAGTGGTGCCGGCATACGCGCCATTTGTTTCTACCCGCACGCCATGCTGCGAAGCGGTAACTTGCACATTGTAAGCGATGGTTCCGTGTGGACCTAGCTCGGTTCCCGGAGGAACGCTCTCACACCCGGCCAACAATCCCGCCAGGAGCAGCCCGCCTCCAATTAACTTGGCATCCATTCTCGTGCCCTTTCCAGTTTGACGAGCGGTAGGGTGATTCGATTCAAGCAGCTCGTTGGCAATTATTCGTAAAAGAGTCCGCACGCAGTAGAGCGACGCTGTGAGCGACGCTGTCCCGGCGTGCCCTCATGCACGACTGTTAAGCGGGTCGTCACCTATTCAGGAATGGCACGGGGCAGCGTCGCTCTACTGCGTGCGCAACGACTGTAAAAGGCTTTCACCGGTTTCATTTCGGAATAGCTGGCACCTTGGAGCTTGACGCTCGTTATTACAGGCGGTACCAGTTCACGCTCCAAAACCAATATGGAAAAGCACCGTACCGTTGAAAAGGATCCGAGGCTCAAACGAGATGATCTCATTGTGATCACGGGCGCCGGCGGGTTTATCGCCGGCAATCTCGCGAAGCATTTTCATGAGCGCGGGTTCACCCGGATCAGGGCAGTGGACAAGAAGCCGCTATATGAATGGTATCTGCGGGTGCCGGGGGTTGAGAATTTGAGTTTGGATTGCAGCCAGGAAGACAATTGCCGTCGAATTTGTGAAGGTGCGGTTGAGGTATACAACCTTGCAGCGGACATGGGAGGCATGGGCTTCATTGAACGCTTTCGTGTTGAATGCCTGCGCAGCATTCTGATCAACACGAACCTCATAGAAGCCGCTTACCAGGCAGGCGCGCGGCGCTATTTTTTTTCCTCTTCGGCCTGCGCCTATAACGTTCTTCTGCAGCAAGACCCGAATGTCCGTGCTTTGAAGGAATCCGATGCGTACCCCGCAATGGCGGAGCGCGGCTACGGATGGGAGAAGCTCATGAGCGAGATCTTCTGCCAGGAATATTGGGCGGAGCGCGGGTTGAAAACAGCGATTGCCCGCTTTCACAACGTCTACGGACCGTGGGGCACCTGGGACGGCGGGCGGGAAAAGGCCCCGGCGGCGATTTGTCGCAAAGTGATCGAAGCCAAAGACACCGGCGATCTGCGGATTACGATTTGGGGCGACGGCCACCAGACGCGCAGCTTCATGTACATCGATGATTGCATCAAGGGCATTGACCAGATCATGCATAGCGATGCCCTGATTGCCACACCCATCAATCTCGGTTCGAGTGAGTTGGTCTCCATCAATGAACTGGTCTCGAAGGTGGAGAAGATTGCCGGAGTCAAATTGAAGCGGGAATACGACCTTGATGCTCCGCGCGGCGTGGCCGGACGGAACAGTGATAACACCTTCATTCAAAAAATGCTGAAGTGGGAACCCGATACGTCCCTGGACAAAGGCCTGCGCGCCACCTATAAATGGATAGCCGAGCAGTACTTCGCTCGCAAAAAGGGGCGACGAGTCGTTGAGTAAACTCACTCCTGCGACTGATTGTGAGCCAGGCTAAAACGCTGCGATTGGCCAAGGCAATTGGCCGGATGCCTTATCGCCTGGCACTGGCGGGTGGGTGGATTGATCAACCCTTTGTGTCCCGGCTCAACCCTGACCCGCCGGGCTCAATGGTTGTGGTGAACATTGAGCCGACTTGCCGATTTATGGATCGCAGCGGAATTGCCACCGGGACCCGCTCGGTCGCCGCAAGACTTTGGGGAGGCCGATTGCCGAAACGGCCCCCGGCGGAACTGGCGCAGGAACTTTACGAGAGCGAAAACAAAGGAAAGCGCGACCCTTCCGGATCACAGGATATGATCGGCCTGATTTATCCGGGAATCAACCGCCTCGATTACAATTATGCCGCGAACGGAGGCGTGTTCCCTTGCCATATTGAGTCGCTGCGGGACCTTCGATCGGCGCGTTGGCTCGAGCGGGTGTTGCACCTGCTAGCGGTCGCGCCGCGGCCGGAGGGCTACCATCCGCTCGGCGAGCAATGCCTCGCACCAGGTTGGATTGCACGTCTGGGAGAAACCGGCCGTCGATGTTTTGCTGCGATTCGGGACAGGGATATTCGGGAGTTGGGTGTTTCCATGAACGACTGCATGCAGTGTTGGCAAACTTTGCTGCCTCACACGGTGCGGCACCCTTCATTGACGGTTGACCTGGTAGCGTTGCTAAACGCTTATCAGCGACGATATCCGGGGGCAATGTATTCGGGTTGCGGCGGGGGGTATTTGTTTGTCGTTTCAGAGGAACCCGTGCCTGGGGCCTTCAAAGTCAATTTGCGCACTCGCTGACAAATGATCCGCCAACAAGTCGCCGTCACTGGCCCATTCGATGATCTTCGTTCCCGTGATCTTCGCTTTTTGGAAGAGGCGGCTTGTTTGGGGGAGTTGACAGTGTATTTGTGGTCCGATGAACTCACCCGCCAGCGCGAAGCCAGGCCGCCGAAGTTTCCAGAGACTGAACGGGCATATCTCCTTGAGGCAATCCGCTTTGTTAAGGAAGTAAGGTTGATTGATCGATTGCGAGATGACGCGCTTCCGGAAAGGGTGCATTCAGAGCCGGATTGTTGGATCATCACCGAATCTCAAAGCAACTTCGGCAAGGGGGAATTCGCGAAAGGGCATCTAAGGAAATACAGGGTGATCGCTGATGCAGCGTTGCGAGGATTTCCTTCGGGCGATCCGCGCAAACCTAGTCCAAGCTCGAAGAAGGTGCTCGTGACGGGCTGTTATGATTGGTTTCACTCAGGGCATGTCAGGTTCTTTGAGGAGGTGAGCACTTACGGCGAGCTTTACGTGGTTGTGGGGCATGATGCCAATATCCGGTTGCTCAAAGGTGAAGGCCACCCTCTCCTGAGCCAGGAGGAACGGCGGTATATGGTGGGAACTGTTCGTTACGTTTTTAAGGCAATGGTTTCATCGGGTGATGGATGGCTGGATGCCGAACCGGAAATTGCCCAAATCAAGCCTGACATCTACGCCGTGAATGAGGATGGGGATAAAGGCGGCAAACGTGAATTTTGCGACCGGCATGGGATCGAGTACCTGGTGCTTAAACGGCGACCGGCCCGCGGCCTGCCGGAACGCACCAGCACAAAGCTCCGGGGATTCTAAACCGGGTTGTCAAACTGCTACTGGAACGGAGTGCGCCCGTCCTCGGACGCAGCAGCGTTGGCATCCTGAATAACCACTCGTTGCTGCGCCCGAGGACGGGCGCACTCCGTTCCGACTCTTGCAGCGGACTTTGGTCCTATGGACCACCGCCAGCAATCGTTAAGCGGCTAAAGCTTGCAGTGGCGCGGCCTCACTTTCGGTGGTCTCCACCGTTCGAATATTCACCGCGTCCACGACTTCATGTTCGATTTGGGGAAACTCCCGGTTCAGCTCCAGGGCGAGGCGGTCAGCTTCCTCCCGATCGAATAGCTTGGTGCCACGACCCATGCGGCCGTTCACTTTCGACTTCCATTGAATTACGTAACTTTTGTTCATCTCGACCTTCTTATCGTCCATGTTTGCTTCCTGTGCTGTGGGGTTTATCACCCGATGCCCTGTTCTTGCCAGCGGCAGCACCGCGCCCGTTTTCTTGGACTCTACGGCAGTTGCGGACGTCAATCGCGCCCGACTTTTTTTCTTTTCGTCGGTGCTCTGCTTCGGGAACTTATCGGCTTATGCCGTCAGAACTTTAACGCCAATCGTGAAAATCCTATTTGTCCACGCGCACTTTGATGATTTCGAATTCACCGCGGCCGGCACTTTTGAGATTTTCCGGCAGCACCGAAGCGACGGCTTGCGTCGGCGCGTCCTGATTTGCACCGACGGTAAGGCCGGTCACCATTTCCGCACACGTGAAGAGACGCAGGACATGCGGTTGGCCGAGCAAACCAATTCGGCGCGGATTGGAGGCTATGAATTCGAGATGCTCAAGTTGCCGAACGGCCAGGTTCCACGCGAAGCCTGTCTTCTGGTCACCACCGAGTTGCTGGCCGCGCTTTGGAAGTCCATCCGCGAGTTCGAGCCGGACTATCTCTTTTGCCCACCGGTTCCTGCCGATCCCTTGGCGGGCATTCACGTCGACCACGTGGCGGTGGCGGAAGCGGTGCGGAATGTGGCGTACATGATCAACGTGCCGCATGCCTTTACGCCCGAATATTCCGCGGATGAGAGGCATTCCAGACCTTGCAAGGTGCCGGCGATTCTTAACGTTTACGATGCCTATTCTGCCGGCACGAACAGCCATGACCTGGCGGTGGACGTGGAAGCGGCTTTTGACCGGATTTGCGAAATGTCCTGGTGCCACCAATCGCAAATCGCCGAGTGGCTGCCCTGGGTCGGCCGTCACAAAATGGCTCCGCCATCATCCAAAGAGGATTGGACCCGCATTTTGCGGGAACGGTTCCAACGGAAAAATCGCGATTTAGGCCTGGCGACCGAGCGCGCTTTAGAGGTTTTCACCGTCACAGCCTGGGGTACAGTTCCAACGTACGAACAGCTGCTGGAAGATATCCCCAACATCGTTCTCGCGGCGTCAAACTTGGAGAGAATGAAACAGCGTCTGGCAAAGTATAATGTCTAGTGTGGCGGCTGGGCTCAACAATATCGCGCAGTGGCTGTCGGATTGAATCCTGAGAGTTCAAGGCAGCACTTGCACTCGGTAGAATCGCATGCCGTCTTTCAGGGTGTCGGTTTTTGTTGCTGTGGCGGTGTCGGCGCGCACATCCCCGGCAATGTCAAGCCAATCCACCGCATTCAGATCTGCTCTGTATTGCACTCGATACACGGTGTTGCTGATGGCCGTCCAGCTGATCTGGATGATTCCCGAGCCGAGGGGTACGAGCGATAACAAGGTAGGATTATCCCCAGTGATCGTTAATGTTCCCGGATTAAAAGTAATCGTGTAATTAGAGCTGGTTGACCCACTTGCAGTGATGGAATAACTCCCGACAGTTTCCCCAGCCGCGCGACTGAACGACAATGTGCCGCTTAGCACGGCCGGAGTCTCGCCGTTAACAAACCCCGAATAAAGGGCCGTAAACGACGGATCCGCCTGTCCCAGGACTTTGGTCTTGTTTTCTGCGGTAATTGTCAAAGTTGCTTTGGTTATTGTCAGCGTGCCCGTGGTAAACGTTATGGCGTAATTGGCGGCCGTCAGTCCGTTTGGCGTGATGCTGTAGCTGCCGACGTTTTCGCCTGGAACACGGCTGAATGTCAACGTCGCAGTCAGGACGGCGGGTGTTTCACCGTTGACAAAGCCAGCGTAAGAGGCAGTGAAGGCGGGATCGGCGGCACCGTAGGTTTTGGTCTTTGAATCAGCGGAGACTGTTAGAGGGGCTTTGGTGATGGTCAAGGTGCCGGCATTGAACGCGATTGCATAATTGGCGCTACTCAATGCACCTGGAGTGATGTCATAGCTGCCGACGTTTTCCCCTGGGGCACGGCTGAAAGCCAATGTGCCGCCCAGAACGGCGGCTGATTCACCATTAACAAGGCCGGCGTAAGAGGCAGTGAAGGCGGGATCGGCGGCTCCGTAGGTCTTGGTCTTTGAATCAGCGGAGACTGTCAGAGGCGCTTTGGTGATGGTCAAGGTTCCGGTATTGAAAGCGATTGCATAATTGGCGCTAGTCAATCCATTTGGCGTGATGCTGTAGTTGCCTACGTTTTCTCCTGGGGCACGGCTGAATGTCAACGTCCCAGCCAGAACGGCGGGTGTTTCACCGTTAACAAAGCCAGTGTAAGAGCCAGTGAAGGCGGGATCGGCGGCTCCGTAGGTCTTGGTCTTTGAATCAGCGGAGACTGTCAGAGGCGCTTTGGTGATGGTCAAGGTTCCGGTATTGAAAGCGATTGCATAATTGGCGCTAGTCAATCCATTTGGCGTGATGCTGTAGTTGCCTACGTTTTCTCCTGGGGCACGGCTGAATGTCAACGTCCCAGCCAGAACGGCGGGTGTTTCACCGTTAACAAAGCCAGTGTAAGAGCCAGTGAAGGTGGGATCGACAGCTCCGTAGGTTTTGGTCTTGGAATCGGCGCTGACCGTCAAAGTCGCTTTGGAAATAGTCAAGGTACTGGCATTGAACGCGATTGCATAATTTGCGCTAGTCAATCCACCTGGAGTGATGTCGTAGCTGCCGACGTTCTCTCCGGGAGCGCGGCTGAAAGCCAGTGTGCCGGCAAGTAGGGTCGGCGTTTCACCGTTTACAAATCCAGCATAGGTTGCGGTGAAGGCAGGATCGGCGGCGCCGTAGGTCTTGGTTTTGGAATCAGCGGTGATTGTTAAAGGTGCTTTGGCAATGGTCAAGGTGCCGGAATTGAATGCAATGGCATAGTTGGCGCTAGTCACCCCACCTGGAGTGATGTTGTAGCTGGCGACGTTCTCTCCGGGAGCACGACTGAATGCCAATGTCCCGCCCAGGACGGCAGGAGTTTCCCCTTTAATGAAACCAGCGTAGGTGGCGGTGAAGGAAGGATCAGCGGCGCCGTAGAGTTTGCTCTTTCCCTCAGCCGTGATCGACAAGGGTACTTTGCTGATCGTCAGCACGGCGGGAACAAATGAAATGAGGTAGTTGGGATTGGTCACACCATCAGGCGTAATGGGATAAGAACCCGCGTTTTCGCCCGGAACGCGATTCAAGACCAATGTCCCGCTCAGGCTGGACAGTGTTTCGCCATTCACGAAACCGTCGAAGGCCGCAGTGAAAGCCGGATCGGCATCGCCGTAATTCTTTGTTGCAGGTTGGGCGGTGACGATCAAGGTAGCCGGATTTACGGTGATGTTGAACGTTGTGGCTGTTGACAAGCTTGGAACGCCTGCGTCGGTTGCCGTCACGGTCACGGGAAAAACACCGGTCTGAGTCGGTGCGCCGGAGAAAGTCCGGGTGGAACTGGAAAAAGTGAGGCCTGGTGGCATTCCGGAAACTGAGAACGTCAAGGGATCGTTATCGGGGTCCACGAATGTGTTGGCGGCAAACTGGAAGTTGAACGTGGCGCCGTACTGGACCGGAGCAGGATCAACAACCGGATGGGCCACCACGGGTTTCAGATTTGTGACTTTGATTTGAGCCGAAGTTGCGGTGTAACTGATCTGCATTCCGATATCGCTCGAGGGATTGTTGAAAGTGGCAAACGAACCGGCACGGGTATCGGCGGTGAGAAAGGTGAAGGTGGCGCCGTTGGTGGGAGAGAAGCCATTGACGAGGTTGACGAGTAGCGTTCCCCCGAGCGTGGCCACTCCTCCCGCTCCTCCGCCAGTTACAGTTATTAAGTCGAAATCGGTGCCTGCAACGTAGCCCCCGAGATCGATATTCAAATTGCCCGCTGAGGTTTGCTGGTAATTACCACTGATATCGAGTCGGCCCAGTGGCGAGCCCGGACTAAGCGAAGAGGAATTGATGACATTCTGAACATTCGCTACGGTGACCGAGCCCGTTCCGACGAGGCTTCCTCCCAGCAGTTGTAAGGGCTGTGCTTGCGCCGATAAATTGCCACCGTCGAGCAATGTGAGACCCGCCAACTGCTGATTGGGACCATAACGCAATGTGTTGGTCTGAACCTCTACTGTCCCGATGTTGATAAACTGGAAATCAATGGAGGTGGTTCCCGCGGGAGCGGTCCCATTCGTTTTTTGAAACAGACCTGCGTTTATGAACAACGGAATGCTGCCGGCGCCGCTTGCCATATTGCCGTCAAAGCTGTTGATGAATGTGCCGCTAACCAGGTTGCTGAAAGCGGCGCCGTTCGCTCCTGTGAAATTGCCGGCGTTCCAAACGGCGTTCCCCGGGTTGACCAGCCTCGTCCCGTTCAGAGTGGTATTGCCGTTAATCAGGATCCCGCCATTGGCTACCACAAGAGCGTTTGTGAGTGTACCGCCGGAGAGAGTCAACAGCCCGGTGACAGTCACGGGACTGCTGCCGCCCAGGGTGCCGGCTGTTACGTTCAGCGCCGCAACCGATCCGGCAGATTCGAAGAGAATAACTCCACCAGCGCCGCCGAGGGTCAAAGTCGCCCCGGTCACGTTGCAAGTTCCGGCGAGGGTGGCAACCCCGACACTCACGTTCAAAGATGAGCCAACATCAAATGTGCCATTGGCGGAGAGTGTTGCGTTCCCATTGAGGACCAATTGACCGGCCCCCGTGACCAGTGAACCGAGCGACAGGACATGATTGCCGCCACCGAGGGCGAGCGTTGAGCCTGCCGCGGTGCTGAAAGTGCCAGTATGTGTGCCACCCAGATTAAGGCTTATGGTGGCGGCTAGTACCTGCAAAGCACCGCTGTTATTTACGGGAGCGTTAACGATCGTGTTGACCGACCCGGCTAGCAGACGAATCAGCCCTGTGTTGTTAATAGGAGTTGTGGCACCGCCATTAACCCTCCCGTCAGCCGTAATATCGAAAGTTGCGCCGGCCTGGTTATTGAAGATATTCCCGGCAGAAAAGGTCAAATTGCCCCCGCTCCAACTCACCGTGCCGCTGTTATTTAAAGATCGGCCGAGAGTGACACCGCCATTGCCGATGCTGAGCACACCACTATTGCCGATGGTCATCAGACCGGTTCCGTTCATGCTGCCGTTGGCCCAGTTTATTGTGCCGTCGACCGTAAGATTTCCTGGTCCAGTGATGACACTTTGAGACACAAGCAACCCGACGACGCCGTTAGGATTAATCACCCCCGCGCCATTCAAGGTCAAGGTTGCCCGATCCACGGCCAGCGTCTGGACGCCACTCACCCCGCCCAAGGTCAGGTTCGCGACGGCGCCGCTGCTGCCGGCAAGTATAGTGACGGTGTAGATTCCATTATTGGTGATCCAAACGTTGTCCGCCGACGTGGGTATCTGAGCTGGGCTCCAGTTTGCTGCGAGGTCCCAGTCCCCGGTGTCGCCAATCCAGACCAGATCGGTTGCCCTTGCTGTGGCGAGGGACAAAGTCATTGCTGTGATCAGGGTCTGCCAATTCTTGAGGGTGCTTTGCATAGCTTGATGACAATGGCGGTGCTCAAGCAAAGGCAATGCCACCCAATATTGAGTGTAGTGCCAGACCCGAATGCCAATCAGAAACCCCATCATACACTTCTGAACGGGCTGATCTGGAAACGATACCTGCCCGTGAACTCGCCCGGTGATTCGGCACTACTCCGGTTCCGGACCGTGATCGCAAGGCATGGTCCAATTACGGACCCAGTTTAAGTGCACGCCGGAGTGTCTTTGGCGCAGAGAGAATTGGGACCGGACAGAAGCCATGCCGAATGTCTCACATCAGCACCGCGACTTCATGATCGAGGATCGAGTCGAGTTGGAACTGAGCCCAGCCCTTTGTCGTCTTAACTGGGGCTTGCCGGCCGGCGACCAAAAGGCGGAGGTGCTTGCCGCGAACATCATCGAGCAAGCGCAGCCGAACGCTGATGGGTCCAACCGGAATCAACTCATCCACCGGTTGGCGCCACGCACCCGCATTGGTTAAGTTAACCAGGTGAAGGACCAGGCGCCCAGGCTGGTGATAAAGGTGCACATCGAGCAACCCGGGGCCGTCTGCCCAGAGCGGCAGGTTGTCTTTCGTCACCCAGCGAACCAGGTTCGCGAGCAAGCGGCCGTGGTCGGGAAGATTGTCGCGGCCATAACGACGATCCAAGTCAGCAGGAAGGAAGGCAACTCGACCGCCGCTGGGGGTTGTTTTTAAGAGAAGGCCGGGGACATCGGTTTTCGATTCGCGCATCCAGGCGGTTTCCGGCGGGTAAATTGGAAAAGGCGGAATGAAGGTCAGGAGGACTTGTGTTCCCGGGTCAACTCTCATGGAATCAAGCGTTCCACCGAAAGGAATAATGTCTGTGTCATCGAAGCCGCTGAAAACGGGGTGCCGCTCTCCCTCGATCGCCGGTTCGGAGGCGACGTGCGGTCCATCCACGCGTGCCCGCAATTCTGGAGTGAGTCGCAAATAGGTATGAGCTGTTTCGCCGACGCTTTTAAGGTGCGCGGCATCGTTGCGCACAGGCTTGGTCGTATGGCCTCCAAAGAGATCTGCGAGAGCGAAGTCAGGCCGCGGGTCGCCCCCTTCGTCGAAGAGACTGCTCAGGCCGGTGGCCAAAAGGCCACCACCGCGTTCGACGAACCGACGGACAGCTGTGATTTGCCCTTGCGACATGACCCCCAAATTGGGGAGCACAATCGCCGAAAATCGGGGAGCCTCGCGCTCGAGGTCATCGGCGTGAATGGGCACATAAGGAATGCGGGCGCGAATGAGCGACTGGGTAAGTCCACGCCAGGGCAAATCCACCAGCACTTCGGAATTGTCGCGGCCGAAGAAGTCGGTGTTTTCCTGCGACCAAAGCACTGCCACGGTTGCGATTGGTCGACGATCAATCAAGTATCGCTCGTTGCTTTTGTGCCAGTGGTAGACAGGCCCCGCGGTTTGGTACATCCGCCGATCCTCGTGATAAGCACCGACGTGATGCCACCAGGGCTGTAGTCCGCCGGCTACGCCATCCAGCATCCACAGGCGCGCCTCAGGCTCCGGTTTGCTGGCGAGACGAAAAGTGGGTTTCCCGGCCTGGTACATCGCCATGCTTTCAGGGATTAGCTTGTCCCAGCCCAGCAACTCATGGACGAGTTTTCCGATCTCGCCGTTGTTTTGGAAGCCACTCGAGTCGCTGCGGGATTGATGGTCGAGCATTATGATGTCAGCTCGCCGACAAATCTCACGATAATCCCTGAAGCTTTGGCATTGGCTGGAAATTGAGCCGCTATTCATCCCGGCCCAAATGCAATTCGCGCCACCCGCGGCGCGTGTCACTCGATTGTTGAGATCCCAAATTTCAAGGCGTCGTTGGTAATTCCATTTGATCCACTGCCGATAAATCGGGTCGTTCCAGTCTTTTCGGGCCGGAATTGAATGACCGGCGCATTCCTTGAATTTCGCCTGGCAGTTGGCGCAAAAACAAGGACTGCCACGCCCGAGCCCGCTCCAGCTATTGTCGGTAAATCCTTCGGGATGGTAGCGTTCGATGATTTCGCGGAGGATGGCCGGAATGTGTTCCTCGTAATAAGGGCCGTTGACGCAAGTGACGAAGAGGTCGCCGGCTTTGTGAGGCTGACCCTCGGCATCAACGGCAAAGTAGTCCGGGTGAGCGCGATAAAAATCTTCTTGCGCGCGGTTTGAGTCCATCCTGGCAAAAACCGCCAGGCCTTGATCGTGGGCGGCGCGGCAGAGTTCGCCGAAGAGATCGCGTCCTTCGAGGTGTTTTGCCGGCCGATGAAACGGCACTTTGCTTGGGTAATAAGCCACAATACCGCCGGCATTTATGATGACACCCTGGGTTTCAGTTTTTCGCCAATGCTCCCGCCACCAGGTGATATCGTAAACCTTCGGGTCGGCTTCGGTGATGTTGGTTTGACCCCAGCGAGTAACCCGGCGGTACCAGGGGATTTCGAGCGTGGTCTGTGCGCCAGGCAAAGCAGTTCCATGCGATGCACGCAGCTTGATGACCGTGAAAGCGGCCGCAACGCTGCCGGCTCGCTTGAGAAACGAGCGACGGCTTTGGCTTGCGCTAATCAGCGTCGATTCCAAAAGTCAGTTTTTGGATAGGGCAGCGCCGTCTTCGGCGCGCCGTCGAAGGCGTCCAGCCATAGTGGCGATAGTCATCGTAGTTCCCGGCATAACGCGCGCGGCGCGCCGAGGACGGCGCTGCCCATCGGCGCTACCCTACCCAATGCCAACCTGTGCTCGCTAGGTTCCCTTAAGGTTATAGCAAAACAGCAAGTCCTGATCACGAATGTATAGGCACCCATTCGCTATGGTGGGATGGGTCCAAGCCTTTTCATTCGACCGATCGGGTTGACTAAACCGGCCTTTCTCGGAGTAGCCGGTTGGGCTTGCGTCGATCAAGGCCACCGTGCCCGAATCTTCCTCGCGGCAAATGAGCTTGCCATCCGCGAAGGAGAGGCAGCCCTTTTTGAGCTTTTGCTTTTCGTTCCACACCATCTCTCCTGACTTGAAATCCTGGCAAACCCAACCTTTGCCTTCCGAATAACCGTAGAGCTTCTCGCCCACCAGCAGCACTCCGCCATGGTGATTGGCCATGATCTTATTCGCATACACCTGCTCGGTGGTGAAGGCACCGCTGTTGGAAAGGATTTTAAAAAGGTTGCAGCCAACTCCATAGCCTGAGCTCACGTAGACTTCGTGATCTGAGTAGATGGGGGTCGGGATCACCGCTGTCTCGCCTTTGCGCTTTGCCTTCCACAGCACCTTGCCGTCTTTGGGTGCTATACCCACAATGTTCGCTGCGGTGAGTTGGATGTAAGTAGGAACGCCGTCAATTTCTGCCGAAATGATCGAAGAATAATGCGCAGGATCGGTGAAGTCCTTGGTTTGCCAGCGTTTGGCTCCGGTCTTTGTGTCCAAAGCCACGATCGCGCCTTGGGAACCGCCTGGCGTCACAACCACTTGCTGACCATTGACCAGCGGTGATTCGGACCAGCCCCATTCGGGGCGTGAAGCGCCGAAATCTTTCGCGAAGTTCTTGTGCCACTGTTCTTTGCCATCCACGGCGCTGACGCATATCAATTCGCCAAACTGATCCAAGCCAAACACCAAGCCGTCGGCGACCGTTGGTGTGCAACGCGGCCCTGGTCCGGAGCAGCAGCCGGCAGTCCCGGCTTTTCCTACCCTGGTGTTCCAAAGAGGATGGCCGTCTGAAACGCTTAGAGCCTCAATGACACTTGTGTCACCCTTTTCCCCCATTGTGAACAGCTGATCCCCGACCAAGGCAACGCCGGAATAGCCGCGTCCCAATCCGGGAACCTTCCAGACCAGGGGAGGGCCCCCCGATGGCCATTGTTGAAGCAAGTGCGTATCGGCCGACTTTCCGTCCCGATTTGGCCCCCGCCACTGCGGCCAATCAGCAGCGTGGAGGGGTTGGGAACTAATCAGAATTGAGGAATAAATAGCGAGCCCGCAGCAAGATATCGACGTACGCATAGGAAAATAGACAAAACCAGCCATTTCTTTCTCAAAGAAAAGCGGTGGGTTCCGCGGATGGCAAGCGCGAACTGCAGGCAGCTGTCACTCGTCGCACCCCCGAAATCAGCGATGCGATGAATAGAATCACCCGGAAGTGCAGATAGTACAGCCGTTACTGCGCAAAGGCTGTGAGCGACGGTTAGCGTCTTGGCTTCGCCCTCGGGGCTGCGACCAAACAAAGCCAATGAAGCACCTTGCGTTGCCGCGTCTGAATCCTGAAATTGAAATCCAGCCTTGCGGTGATGCTCCTCCTGTCCGGCGATGTATTGCTTAACCTGCATGTCGATGCGTGGCGGCCGCGGGCGTTGGAAACCTTCGCCTGAGAGTTTCTTCGTCGCGTCGAGGCCGAGTTTGCGGCCTTGTCCCGTGAGGTAATCTTTGTCACGAGTTGCACAGCGACGTTGCAAATGATTTTATCTCATGCGGCGAGGCAATTTCGCTGGTGGCGTGGTTCGACCAAGTCGCGTGTCAGTCGAGTCGCACCGCGCGATAGAAACGACTTCCTACCGAGATAGCATTGGTGTCCGTCACGGTTACTTCACCACCTGTGCCCATGATTGAGTCTTTGAGCACCGGCCTGAAAACCGTGGGGAGATTTGTGGCGTAATCCACGCGATAAGTCTTGTTCGTCAGGGTCGGAACCCTGATGAGGATATCGTTTCCGACGCGTTCGGCCTTAATATTAAGGCCGGTGTGCGCTATAACCACGCCGGTGGTATCCGTGAAGTAAGCCAACAGGGCGATCTCGCCGCGATCGTTGAAGGGAGAGCTACGGCCATCCTCTGGTCCTGCCATGAACACCGGATCAACACCGAAGGTCACATTATCCAATTGCCGCACGGTCCCATCGCCTGTGTCGATCATGTCTCCGGAGCGCGCGATGAGATTCACCGTGCCATCTGATTCAGCAAGCCAGATCCCGAATGAAAAATTCCCGATTCCCGGCCCGCCGAGACGAGCGCGAAAGACAACCTGATTGCGGGAATTCATGAACGCTTGCCGAATCGGGGGCGCGTAGACGGCAGTGGCGTCGTTGAATACGACCCCGGCGGGGGTGCCGGGCGCCTGCTGTCCATCCCGCATGAGCAGCAGTGGCGTCGCGCCGTTGGTCGGTGCCAGCCAAAGCCCGAAGTTTGTCCCGGTTGTGGAGTAACAACCGACAAATACCACCGCGCCGTCGGCTCCCAACAGAACGTGGCTGAAGGCCGAGCCGAGTTGGTAAAAGGGCTGGAAGAACGCGCCTGCAATGCCCGGCGCAGGCTGGCCGCTTTGCACAATGACCCGCAAATTACTCGGCGTGCCCGCGACCACGAATTCGGAGTTGGTATCGTTCAGCCCCGGTCCATTCAGAAAAGTGGAAAAGGCCAGTTCCCCGCGCCCGTTTACTTCGAGATTTTCGCCTCTTTGGAAACCGAAGGTGTTGCCCGCTCCAAGCAGCGACACGGGCGCGGGACGCCCATATAGCGCCACGCCCACGACATCGTCACCATCCCCCATCCAGACGCCGGAGTCAGCAGTGGTGCTGCCCATGAACGCCACCTTGCCACTGGGCATCAGCGCGACCGCTCCGGCAGCATCTGAGATTTCGGTGAAATTACCCGTGACGCCCGGCGCGGGAAATCCGATTCGCGCCACAATCGCGGCGTTGGTGGGCGGGCCGGCCACGATGGCGATATTGTTCGTCGGACCAATGCCTGGTCCTGAAAGCTCAGCTACGCCCGCGACAGCATCGATGACATGGCCGTTAAAGCTGTAATATCGGGGTGTAAGGAAAGCAAGAGATCCAATTTCGGCTCGAAAGAGTTTTCTTTGCCTAAGTCTTTCCTCAACTCTAGCCTCATACAATCTCCTTCTTTTATCCGCTGGACTTTCTTTGCTCGCTTTTGCCAGAAAGCCCACAGTACCATGATTATCAATATTCGGACTATCCAAGTAGGTAAACGTCTCGCCATTCGTGCCGGGCACGGGATCGCCCGTTTGCACCTGCAAGTTCAGGTCGCCCGCCCATCCAGCCCAAAGCCCCAAGTTGTTCGTGGAACTCACTCCCGGCCCGCTGATGTTGGCCGTGAACGCGATCCGCCCGTCGTCCGCCAGCGATACGTCATTGAAGCCGGAGAAATGAACATTATTGCTCAATCCGGGGGCAGACTGGTTGATGATGGCGACAGATTGGAAACTGACTTCCGCTCCGGCAGCAGAGAACCACGCGCCCACACCAACAACCAAAAGCGAATAAAAACTGGCTTTCATGAAGATAAGCAAAAACAAGAGACACTCGCACAAAAGCGAAACAACGCCAGGCTTGTTCAGTCGAAGAGTCGAATTGCTCTAACGCCGCTCAACTTGACACCTCAAACCGCCTCCATGAAACCGTAATGGCGAGCGCTTGAAAATGGAATAATCGGTTCCACATTCCAGAAATTTACTGTATGAGCTTTGGGAGTTCATGGACAACGAGATTTGAAGGTCGAGACCAATGAAGTGCGAACAACTGATTTCCCCATCAACCGGGAGGGCGAGGAAACCGACCAACTGATGACCGACGTGGCGACGCAGTTTGCACGGCAGGCGGCGCAGCGGACGGTGGATGTCCTCATGCCCATCAAGGTGTTGGATCGGGAAGAAAACACGGTAACCATCAACCGGGGTGACCGTTCGGGCCTGAGCGTTGGGGAAGTGCTGGCGGTTTTTGGACCTGGCAAAGTCATCCTTGACGAGGAGACGGGCAAGCAAATCAAGCGCAAGGGTCCTTTGATAGGCAAGGTCTTGATCCAAACCATGGATTCGGGCTACTGTCAGGGGCAGGTCCTGGAAGAGAAGGAGCCGGGCAAAAGCATCGCCAAAGGGTGTGTGCTTTCCAGGCAGAGGGCCGGAGAGGTGGCCCAATGACAACCCACTAAAATGAGCTCTATGAACATGAAGCCACAGCTTTGCCAGAACCACCCCAACACGCCAGCGAAGTATGAGGTACGGATTCAGGACACCATCATCCGGACAAAAATGGTAATTGACCTTGTGACTGGTAAACCAATCTCTCATGAGGAGGGCACTAGGACATCAAGGAACTCAGAATCCCGCTACTTTTGCGAGGTTTGCCAAAAGGACACTCAACGTTGGTTCTGATCGTCGGCAATGCATTCATGCCGCACAGCTCAGCGATTGAAATAAACTCGACGCGCTCATTGATTAGCCAACGAGTAACGATTTTGTCCCACTCTCAGAAAGCTGCATAAGGATTAGAAAAGTCCGCCATAACAAAAAATGCTTGCTCCCCATAGCCAGGCTGAGATAAAAAGTTCGCGTTGCCTCACCGCGGCTGGGAGCGTCTGCGCAGGCTTTCTGAATAGAAGCATGGTGGCGGGCTACGCCGTGACGGCGTGGAGCATTCACAAAGAGCTTCAGATTTGGCTCACGATGATTTGCCTTGTGCAAACAGGCCAGCCTCCGCGTTCTGGCGCAGGTCCGGATTAGGCGCCGCCGCGACACCATGCGCTTGCTTCTCGAGGGTGAATGGATTCGCGATACTTACGAGGTCGAGCGCCTCTTAGGGGAGGGAGCTTTTGCTCGAGTCTACCGCGTTAAGCATCGATTCCTTGGCCGGCAAGCCATGAAAGTTTTCAAGTGTATCGGCATGGCCCGAGGCGAGATCGAGGGATTGCTTGGTGAAGCTATCCTTCTTTCTCGAATTGGTCATCCCAATATCGTTCGAGTTTTTGACGCCAACGTGATGGAAACCCCACAGGGACCCTGCGGCTATTTTACTATGGAGTACATTGCCGGAGGTAGCTTGCAGAAATTTTGGCAATCGCATGGTGTCCATCGGATACCGATTGAAACCTCCGTGGACCTGATGCAACAGATCTGCCGCGGACTGGCCCAGGCACATCGAGAAAAGCCCCCCATCATCCATCGCGACATCAAACCGCAGAACATCCTGGTTGGTTACGAGGCGGATGGCTTGAGGGCGCGAGTGGGTGATTTTGGACTGGCTAAGTCGGTTAACCCATTAACGCTCCTGGCGACGGCGGCTGGCACTTTAGCGTTCAAGCCGCCCGAGGCCTTTGCCGAACAGAAAGCGGATTCCTGTGCGGGCGATGTCTGGGCTATTGGAGCAACTTTTTACCTGATGCTGACCGACAAGCTGCCGGTTGTGTTGCCTGCCGGAACAACCTGGGGTGCCGCCAGGCTATTTGACCAGGCCGTCATTCCGCCTTCTCAGCATCAACCCTGGGTGGACTCAGGGTTGGAACGAATCATAATGAAGTGCCTGGCAAAGAAACCGGAAGATCGTTACCCCACGGCCAAAGAGGTGGGAGAGCAATTGGCGGCCTGGCAACCTGCGTCGCCCCCGCCGCGCCGGGTTGCCAGGACTCCCGGCAACGGACGTCCCAAGAGCGCCTTGGGGGGTACTGGCCCAACAAGCGGCCGCCAGGCGCTGGAGTTCACCAGACAAGCGTTTCTGGCGATGGCCTCGGGGCGCCTTGCGGAAGCCGCGGACTTGATGGAGGAAGCATTCAACCAGTCTCCGGAACTGCGAACCAAGTACGCCCAACAGGTCAGACTGTGGCGTTGTGGAATCAGCATGTGAACATGACGTGAGCACGCCACTTCCAAAAGCCGCGCCCTCAACCCCTGAGGCTTTGGGGGGCATCGCCCCGCGCATCGAGCGTGCTCAGCGCCTTGGCCGGGCTGGACGATCGGTCGAAGCGGCTCAGCTTTATGAGGCGATCCTGGCTGCGCTGCTGGCCACCGAGCCGCATTCGGCCCCAACGGACGAAAAATCCAAATTGATTGTGACGGTCACGCTGGCCGTGGGCGAGATTTACGCAGGCCAAGGCCAGTTTGACTCAGCTCTCCGCATGGCAGAGATGGCCTTGTGCTACAATCCGAGTCCAGTACAGCGGACGGGCGCGTTTGTATTAAAGGGGCAGGCGTATTGTGGAATCGGGAACACGGAGGGGGGCATCCAAGCATTTACTACCGCCGCTCAGCAAGAGCCTGTCGGTGGCCGCCTGGCTGCAGTGCGAATGATGGCTCGGCTGGTGGCCTTGGCGCCTACCGCCGGCCAGCCGCAAGGCCAACGGGAACGCTTGCAGCAATGCGCGGAAACTTGGAGCGAAATCCTGCTCAGCGACCCCGGTAAAAAGACAACCGCGCAGGAACGAGCCGAAGCTTGGACAATTCTTGGGATGATGTCCAATGCCAGAAGGAATCGGCTGCAGGCTATCGATTACTTCAAGGCCGCCTTGTCTGCCGCACCCGGCTACGCCGAGGCGGCCCGACAACTGGAGGAGTTATCCCGGGCGCCGCGAGTCATCGTGCCTAATCTGCCCCCTCTCAAGCCAAAACCGCCACCATGCAGACCGCTGCTCGACTCAGCAACGCGCTTGCTTTATGCGCGAAACGCGTTTCGGATTACTGCACTTCCTGTGGACGCTTCAGCTAGAGACATCGTCCGGCAAGCCGACCGGCTTAAAATCCTGGCTGAGCTAAACCACGCTCCTGTAGGGAACTTCGCCGCATTCCCATTGAGTCCTGCTCCGTCGCTGGACGAAATCCGCGACTCCCTGCAAAGGTTGAAGGAACCATCCAACCGATTGATTGCCGAACTTTTTTGGTTTTGGCCCGAGGAATTTGGCAACAGCCGCGGTGACGCTGCGCTCCAGGCGCTTCTTCGCGGGGATCACCAGGTCGCCTTGGAAATCTGGCGCGAAAAAGAGTACGATCCGGCTGTTGGGGTTATAGCCAGCCACAATCTGGCAGTATATTGGCATTGCACAGCCCTTGACCGCGAAAATCAGGCGTTAGTTGGCAGCGTCGAGGGAACTGGAGCTGCAGAAGCCGAGGCAGCTTGGGCAATGGCTACGGCGCGTTGGATTAAGCTGGTTGAGAATACTTCTTTTTGGGACCGCGTTCGGACACGCACACGGCAACTTGATCCGGAGCGGTTAACGGATAGCTTTTGCGAATCGCTGCAGGGATGGCTCTTGCAAGCGATCGATCTGGCCAATGGAGACCTGGCCCTTGCATTTGCTGCGGCCAACCGTCCGGTCGACGCGCGACGGCATGCCCGGCGCATCGAACAAACTGAGGCGCGCCGAAACGAAGTGGGAAATACGGCCGAGTTGGTCCTCGCCCCGCGCAAGAAACGACTCGAACAGCAAGTAGCCTTCGCCAGAAGCCAAGGTCAGCAAAATCCCCAGCATGGGCCTGAGGCCGCACGCGAACTTTTTCACCACGTTCGAGAAGTTGCGTCACTAGTGGATGTATTAACTCCGCCTGCAGTTCAATCCGCACCGCCTTCTCCGGCTGTTGCGTGGAAGGCCCAATTCTTTAAGCCGGCGACCGACACTTGCGCGCAACTATTGCTACTGTCGTTGCCCCGCAGTGACGTTCCGCCGCGAGGACGCCTGGATGCGTTTTCAAACCGGATCATGCCCCAGTGGCGCAAGTTCGCCGAGCCCAACACGGCTGAACTAAGAGGGCCCGTCGCCAAAGAGCTGGTTGCGGTCCTGACGCACATTGGTGCTGCGGCGCACCTAGAGAAGGATTCGGAAACGGCCGTCGAGGCGTTTGAACTGGCAGTTCAGGTTTGCGACGAACCTGCCCAAAAGGAAAAAATTTCGACGGACCTGAAAACGTTGAGACAAGCCTTGGAATTGACAATGTGCCATTATTGTCATCGGGTCAAAGGCGATTTGGGGAAACACAAGCGTGTTTGGATGTGGGGTGACATCATCCGGTCTGCCAAGAGAGTCAATTTCAGTTACTCCGAATTTCAAGTCCCGCGCTGCAGCAATTGTAAGTCTGTTCACAATCGTTGTTTTGTGCTAGCCGCTCTCGCAGCTTTTTGCGGAGGGGTGCTGGCAAAATCGGTTTGTCAGGCACTGGGAAGTCCGGTCGCTTTTCCTGCCTGGGTCCTCGCTGCGCTCGGTGCGGGATGGCTGGTGGGGCAGTGGTTCCTCAAACGCCATAAAACCAACGATGCGACTGATTTCCGAACTTTCTTACCCGTGGCCGATGCGCTGAAGCTTGGCTGGCGGTTTGGGAAGCGTCCTCAAGACCATTCCTGGAATCCAAAAACGCTGAGGAGGGTGATTTTTTTGCTGGCCGGAACCATGGGTGCGATTACGGTTGCTCTAGCTCCGCTATCGCCGCCCGCTCGATGGATTAGGTATGAGTGGGCTATTTCTCACAACACGCGTCAAGCCTACGAGACCTTTCTGTCGGCTTTTCCGGGGGGCGATTACTCCGAAGAAGCGAACCGGCGGCTTAAGACCATTGTGGAAGAGGAGGAATGGTCTAAGATCCGACCTGATGAGATTGACCTGCCGATGCTTCGCAATTACATAGCTAATTATCCGGACGGCGTTCATCTCGAGGAAGCAAACCAGTTGCTCGATAAAGAACTGCAGCAACGTTGGATGATGCTGGAAACCACTGGCACTCTTGAGGACATCCGAAAATTCCATAAGGCTAACTCGGATTTCGTTGATGACCAAAAGGTTTTGGCGCGCTTCGAAACATTGCTTTGGGAGCAAGCCTGCGCGGAAATAGCCACGAACGGCAAATGCAACAGCCTGCGGGAATTTGTTGATTCCTGCCCGAAAAGCCAGTTTGCAGGTGAAGCGACTCGTCGTCTCAATGAGCTGAGCGAGAAGCGGTGGCCCGCCTTGGAGCAATCAATGAATACAGCCGAATTGCGGGAGTTCATTCGGGTTTTTCGAGGCTGCCCGAGGGAGGCGGAGGCAAAGTCGCGATTGCTTCAGGTAAGGAATGGCTGGACTTCAGATTTGCATACGGAGCGTCAAAACATTGAGATTGCGCAATCCTTGCTGGTGTCTAAAAGCCAGGATTTGATGGTTCGGAAGCTGTCTCTCGATGCGGAAGCAAATTCGGTCGACCGCCGTAATCACTCGTTAGTGAACGAACATAACCAAAAGGTCGCCGAGTACAATCGGCTGGTGGAGGAACAAACGCGCGCGGAATCACTTTTAAAGCAAAGAATTGATGTGTTTAATGAAAGGCTGGTGCGCGAAAAAGTAAACGCAGATCTGCGCAAACTGTGAGCAAGCGATTTGAAATCCCACGCCCGGAGTGGCCCAACGAGCGTAAGGTCATCGAAGCGGTGACGAGTCGAATCGAAGCGATTCTGGCGGACCGCGGCGACACTGGCCGGGACGGGGACGGGCACGGGGAGCCCCCCTCGGAGTGGATCAAAGGAGTAGCAGATATCGCGACTAACGCCTGGCGGGCGAAGAACAAAATTCCAAAAGAGACGGGTACTGGAGCGGTGCCGGAAGAACTGAAAGGAATCAATCGGCATATCGAAGCCATGATACAGAATTTCGAGGACATGGGAGTAAAAGTTAAGGACCACACGGGCAGCCGCTTCGATTACGGTCTGCCACTGAAGGTTGTGGCTACCCAACCAACGGAAGGGCTGGGCGCCGAGACCGTGCTAGAAACGATAAAACCAACCATATATTGGAACGATCGCATTATTCAAATGGGTGAAGTTGTCATTGCCACGCCTGCGCTGTCAGGAACAAAGCCATGAGCCGAACAACGATTGATTTCGGAATTGATCTCGGCACAACTAACAGCGCCATTGCGGTACTCAACGGCGTCTCCACCGAGATAATTAAAAACAACGACGATGCGGATGTCACACCCTCGGCCGTCAGCATTGACCGCAAAGGCATCACCATCTACGTCGGGCTACGAGCCCGAAACCGAGTGATCGACAACCCTCAGGATACTTACCTGGAGTTCAAGCGCCGGATGGGAAGCGACTTTAGCTACCAGTTCAAATCAAGCGGGATTAGCCGCAAACCAGAGGAACTATCGGCGGAGGTCTTGAGATCGCTGCGAGCCGACGTGCAGCAACGGACAGGCGAACTCGTGGAGAACGCGGTGATTACCGTACCCGCGGCATTCGAACTGCAACAGTGCGAGGCTACTCGGAAGGCGGCGATTTTGGCAGGCTTTAACCAGAGTCCTCTCTTGCAGGAGCCAGTCGCCGCGGCGCTGGCCTATGGCTTTCAGGGAGACACAGCGAGTTCTTACTGGTTGGTTTACGACTTTGGGGGCGGGACTTTCGATGCGGCCTTGATAAAGGCCGGGGAGGGCATGATCGATGTTGTCAACCACGGCGGCGACAATTTTCTGGGAGGGGCGGACATAGATTGGACCCTGGTTGAGAAGGTGATTGTCCCCAAGTTCCTGGAACAATATAAGGTGCCGGATTTCGACCGCGCTCATGCTGGCTCCGGGCAACGTTGGCGCCAAATCTTCGCGAAGTTTAAATGGGTAGGCGAGGATGTCAAAATCCAGCTGACCCGGCGCGAAAAAGCGGTTTTCGAGGTCAAAGATTTGCGCGATGAAGGCGGTGATTTGGTTTGTGACTTCTTCGAATGCGAGATCAGTCGCAATGAACTGATCGAGGTCGCCGAGCCGATCATTCGCCGATCGGTTAACATCTGTCAGCAGGTGTTGAAGGAGAAGAATCTTGGAACGGGTGCCGTAGAGAAAATGATCCTTGTCGGCGGACCAACACTGGCGCCTTATTTCCGGAACATTCTTTCAGCCACCTGCGGTATTCCGCTCGATTACAAGCTGGACCCTTTGACTGTTGTCGCGCGCGGCGCGGCGGTATTTGCGGGCACCCAACGCGTTGGCGCGGGCCCGGGCGTCGTGGCGGCTGCTGGTGAATTCGTGATTGATCTGAAACACAAGCCCATGGGCCTGGATAGCGCCCCCATGGTTGGCGGCAAGGTTTCGGGCCAGGCGCCCCAAGATTTTGCGGGTTTCACACTTGAAATCATCAACACCAAGACTATGTGGCGCAGCGGCAAGATTGCACTGGGGCCTGAAGGCGTTTTCACGATTGATCTTCATGCCGATAAGGGAGAGCGGAATGTCTATGCGATTGAGTTATTCGACGCCGCCGGCCGTAAAAGAAAGACAAACCCGGACGAACTCACCTATACCATCGGAGCAATCGTTGAAGAACAGCCTTTAATTCATTCTATGGGCATAGCATTGGCCGACAATGAATATGACCGGCTGTTCGAGAAGGGGCGAGGCTTGCCACTCAAAGCTCGGCGAGAATATCGGACTATCCAAGCCCTCAGGCAAGGAGAAGGCGGAGGGTTGTTAAAGGCCCCGATCGTAGAAGGAGACCATAGCCGGGCAGATCGCAATCGGCTGATTGGTCTGTTGGAGATTAAGGGAGAGGCGATTCGTCGAGACCTGCCCTCCGGGAGCGAGGTCGAGGTCTCCTTGCGGGTGGACAGTTCACGGATCGTGACCGCAATCGCCTACGTGCCACTCCTCGATCAGGAATTCGCTGTCACCCTCGATCTCAAAAAGGTGAGTCCCTCCCCTGAGTTTCTCAAGAACGATTATGAGTTGGAATTGAAACGGTTCCAAGAGATAAAAATCAAGGCGACGGCAAACCAGGGTGACACCGCGAGCGGCTTATTGGCCGACGTCGAGATTTCGTCACTGATGGACGAGGTAAGAGAATTGTTGGATTCCGCACCCGGTGATCCGGATGCCGTGGCCAAATGTGAAAAGCGCCTGCTCGAATTGAAACTCAGATTGGACGAAGCCACCGACGCTCTAGAGTGGCCGACGTTACTGACCCAAACTCGCGAATGGCAGGAACACTTGCAGCGGGTCATCGCGGTGCATGGCGACCGGTTGCAAGCCAGCCAGGCGCCTCAGCTGGAACAAGAGCTCCAGGAGATCATTCGCGAGCGCAAACCGGATCGTCTGCGTCAGAAGATGGAGCAGATGAAAGAGATGTATTTCCAAATCTCAATGGCTCAGCCGGCTTGGTGGGTCCATGTTTTTCAGCAATTGGAAAAGCAGCGTCTCACGCTGACGGACCCGGATCGGGCCGACCAGCTCCTTGGGCAAGGACAGGACTGCCTGGCAAAGAACAACGTGATTGGCCTGCAAAATGTCGTCCGGCAACTTTGGGATTTAGCGCCAAAGGATATTTTGCAGGCGGCGCAACGCGGGTATCAATCAGGACTGCTCCGCTAGATGAAAACGCTGCAATACCAACTAGCCCGTCAAATTCAATCAACTCTCGAGGAAGCTTTCGACCAAATCCGGTTTTCACGCGCCGCCGAGCTGGCGCGCTCCCAACGTTACTTGGAGGCCGCGGCGCTCCTCGCGCCGGGGGGCCGACTGCCGACCAGCACTACCAACCTGGACATGTTGGCGCGGATTGCCGTGGGAATGGAGGATTTCCAAACTGCGGAGAAATGCTGGCAGCACGCAGCACAGATCGAACCCGAGAATCCGATTTACCGAGAGTATCTGCACGAATTAGAGTCGGTTCAGAGACAAGCCAGGCTTCGGCATAACGTCATTCTGAGTTTGTCACTAGCTATCCTCGGAGCTTTATTGACGCTGCTAGGGTTCCTGCTTTGGCATGAGCTTCGCTCTGTTGCGTCATGGCCGGCACTCCACGGTGTGTCCTCTACTTCGAGTACGTCGAAACCAGCGCCCGCGAAGAATCCCCTGGAGCATTCGGCCGGCAAAGGCAATGAAAGCGCGGCTCCCCGCTAGTACGGTCGTGGTTTGGCGCTTGGCGGAATTGGAAGCCCGCCGCGCACAGGCCATCCACATTGAACCTTCTCATTTGTTGCTTGCCCTATGCAGGATCATCGATTTGGACCTGGTGGCCCTGGTACCCAAGGACTTGCCCAACCGACACGATGTTTTGGAAGAAGTTTTGCGCGAAGTGCGGCGTTTGCGAGACGTCTTTTGCGCCGCCGCTTTAGATGCTGGAAAATTCCGCCGCCGCCTGCGACAGAGCATCCCGGCGGGAAATTTTGTGGTAGCCTCGGCAGAACCACTTCACCGGAGCGACGCGGCCAAGGAAGTGTTCGCAGACGCCGAGCGTTACGCCGAGCTTTCTGGCGGCAGCGTGTTACCGGTGCATCTGCTATTTGCAGTCCTTCTGACAAAGGAAGCACAGCGCGATGTTCTGCTGGCGGAATTTGATGTCGACAAATCAAAACTGGAGCGAATAGTCAGAGTTGCGCTCCTCTCTAATGGAAGACCTGCTCAGAACAGCTCAGACGAAATGAAACGGCGTCTGAACTAAGGTGGTGCTCAGATTAACGACCGGTCTCTAAACGCCACGGGGAGCAAGATCGCTTGCTCCCCTTGCTCGATACGCTCTTCAGGTGATCAACCACCCGACAGTCTCCGCCAGCACTTCAAACGCTCCAGGTAGCCCATCCTAACTAACTAAAATGGAATCCTGGATTCTCGCGTCTTGGTTCCGGCCGTCCACCGCCCCATGCACAGGGGCGAAGCGTTAGCATTGGGGCTGTCCATAGGAGACTATCCTTAAAGCGTCTGCACAACTGCATGCGAGATTTTCCGCACCCAGCGGACGGTCGAGGTTCTGATGCCGAGCAAGGTGCTGGACCGGGAAGAGAACACGGTGACTATCACGCCGTTCTGCGGTTGAAGTCTCGTGGTTCCCTTCTTGGTTCTACACACAAATTCTGCCACAGACCCGTCTTTATCATGGCCGCTTCTTTGTCAACTATGTCGGTCGCCTGGCACGCTTGACTCAAAATAGCCCCAATAACCTGTGAATTGGCCGTGAAGAACCATTCGTTGCCTCAAGGGAAAAACACCCAAGAAAATATTCTGCCGGGGCTCGCCTCGCCGGTGCAACGGAAATAGTTGGGCGTCAGGCCGAAAAATTCCGATTGGGCTTGATTTTGGAGTTGAGATCGGTGTCCGAATTAGCCAAGCGCAGCCCGCCCGGACTAAATAGAGCAGGGCACTCCAGATCCGCCGCAAATCGGCAGGCGGCCGACTGGCGACTGACAGTCAACCGCGCCGGGTTGTTTTGCGCGCCCCCATAGAACGTCCATCCGATCCCTCGATCAAACCTGGCTGGCACCCTCTAGATCTAGAGGACATGGTCCAACCACTAAGAACTCGGTTTTTCCAGACACCCTATTACACACCCTAACCGAAATGGTCCCACCAAGTATCACAGATCCTCGAGGCTTTTGGCTGTCCATCGACCTGGCGCACAAGGAAGGCCTTCCGACTGTCCCTTTCGATGTCAATCACCCACACCTCTGAGTGATCTTCGAGTAGATAGACATCAAGCGTCATCCCGTATTGCTGGATCTGTTCCGCCTTCTTGTTGGCTTCCAGGCCTTCAAGACGAAGTGTCTGAACTCGGTCCCCGATAAACTGCCCACGAAGTCGACCCTCGAAAATGGTTTTCTTTTCTAGGCGTAGTTGCTCTTCCATGAATTCGTGGAACCGGGGTCCGGTTAGTGGTACGCCTTGATCTCGCGCGCGTCTAACAAGCCAATGTTCTTCACGACTAAAGGAATGTAGCATTTGATGGTACAGTTTTTATGTGTTTTACGGATTTGCCTGGCGAGCCAATGTTCTTACAAATAGTAGCATGTTGAGCCTCGGTTCGTTAGTAATAAACGGCGCCTGCACTAGTGGTGCTCAGGTTAACAATGGTTCGGCGACCCTGCCTGGCGCTCTAAACCCCGAAGGGAGCAAGTATCGCTTGCTCCCTTACCCGATACGCTCCTTAGTTGATCAACCACGGTCGTCGGGCGACTGCGGGTGCACTTTGAGCGTAACTTCATAAGTTCAATGCTTTGCGCTGCTCTTGGGGGCCCCTCCGGCAGCCGAACCGTGGGAAGGCCCACCACCGGGCGTTACGTGCGAAGGCCCACCACCGGGCGTTACGTGCGAAGGCCCACCACCAGGCGTCACGTGCGAAGGCCCACCACCAGGCGTTCCATGAAATGCATGGTGAGCAGTCCTATAGTGCTCATTGCGAATGGCGTGGTGCGCCCAATCGGGATGGTATCTGGCCCATCCGTGAAAACGTTCTAACCGGACGGGGTCGCAGACCATCCAAACATCGCCCGGGCCAAGATACATATATTGGCCCCCCACGAAACCGACATACTCGATGCCGTCCCAGACATAAGTCTCGGGAATCATCACGGGAGCAACCACTTCCACCGCCGGTGCCGGAGCAACCACTTCCACCACGGGCGCGGGAGTCTCCACGACGGGTGCCGGTGCTTCCACCACGGGCGCAGGGGCAACCACGACCATAGGCGCCGGGAACACTATTCTGGGCGGAGCCAAAACTACCTGCGGGGCAGCCACGACCACCCGCGGGCCAAATACCGTCACCGGTTGCAACCAGCCACCTCCGCTCGCACCCAGGACCGATCCGGTGATTAGGCTCATCGCTCCAACCGTCTTCATTAAGTTTGTCTTCATGTGTTAATCCTTCATTCAATTTGGTTTTGTTTGTGTGTTACACCCGGCTTCATGGCAGAATCCATGCCAGATCGGAAATGCAGATTGGTCAATGTTTCGGCTGGGGTTTGGCTGCTGAGAGCAAGTGTGACTACAAGCACGCCCCCACCCGATTAGGTTGAGCGTTTCGCGGTGATTGAGTCTTCGTGTGACACCATTGCGATGTCGGGCCGGATCGCTTCACTGATATGCGTGATCCTGAAGGATTTCCAACTCTCTTGCCATTATTTGGCTAACGTGAAAGAAAGAAGTCGAGATGCACTCCTTCGGCATTTCCAGGACTTTTCTCAAAACCTGCGCCGGCTGCGAATTTTGTGGGTCACTTCTCAGCAGATCGCCCTTCAAATAAACTCAAAGAGGCAAGTCCTCGTTGCTTGGCTTCCTGGGCAAATTTGGGCAAATACCCTGTAAACGCATGTCTTCCGAGAAGCCGGCCCTCTGCAGTTACTACGTCTTTCTCGAAGCGGAGGATATCTTCGCAAACATACTCTCCGTTACTCAATGGTAGGACCTCGCTGATGTGCGTAACTTTGCGCGAACCGTCGAAGAGCCGTGCCGTTTGGATTACAACATGAACACCGTTGGCGACCTGCGCCCGCAGCGCCGAAAGCGGGATCACCGTGCCGCTTTGCAGAGCGCAGTTCTCCATCCGGATCAGGCTTTCGGTAGGGCCATTCGCGTGGATGGTGGACATAGTCCCGCCATGGCCAGTGTTCATGGCTTGCAGCAAATCCAGGGCCTCACCGCCGCGTATCTCGCCAATAACGAGCCGGTCCGGACGCAAGCGCAGCGCGGAGTGGAGTAAGTCACGAATCGAAACCCCGTTTTTTTCATGCTCGTCAGGCTGGCGAGTTTCGAAACAAACCGTGTGAGCCTGCTGTAGTTGGAGTTCGCTGGAGTCCTCCAACACCAGAATCCGTTCACTGGCCGGAATCATCGTGCTCAACACGTTGAGGATCGAGGTCTTGCCCGATGAAGTTGCACCTGAAACAAGTAAACTCTTGCTGAGCGCAACAATTACCTTCAACAGATGCGCTCCTTCCGGGGAGATGCTGCCGAGCTCGATAAGTTTTCGAACGGACAGTTTCTCCCGGCTAAACTTGCGAATGGCGACGGTCGTTCCGGCGCGCGCCATTGGGGGCGTCACGGCATGCAAGCGTGAGCCGTCGGGCAACCTCGCGTCGAGCCGTGGGTTTTGCTGGTCGAAAAAGCGTCCGATACTTCGCGCGACGTTCATCACAGCCGCTTGGAGCGCTTGCTCACTTGCAAACCGGGCGGACACTTCCTCCAGCTTGCCATCGCGTTCAATGTAGATTTGCTTGGCGCCATTGATCAGGATTTCCGAGACGGTATCGTCCTGTAGGTGGTCTCGCACTGGAGTGAAAAAGAGGTAGAGATGCGAGAGCAGGTCTGGCGCTACAGGTCTTAATTCAAGAAAGGGTTCGGTCATTGGATTGTTCCGGATCCAGTCTACCTCAGTTATTCATGCGAAACTTCTGGTTTTCGTTGTGTGTTTCTTACCGCAATGTCAGTTCGCGGACGATGCCCCGCCAATGCCACTGCCACTGACGGTCCTTGAAGACACACAGCGTGTGCATCAGCATTCTACCAATTCGATTATTTGCCAGATTTGCACTCATAAATCTTATCCTTTTGTTGTCCGCTGTTAGCTGATTCCAACCGTTCAAGTCCAATGCTATCCCTTGGCAATTCTCATGCCACGACCTCTCTCTCTTCTGGCGTTCTACCAATTAATTCCAAGAAAGGCCGACGAGAATGTTCCGATCCTGCAGTGCGTCCGGCGTACGCTCGGTTGGCACGGCTTTTGCCTTACAGCCGTGCGTTGGTAGCGAAAATGATCGATAACCAACAACAGCAAACCAAGTAAACAAAACTAGAAAGGACAGTATGAAGTTAATTAGTGGTAAAAAGGCCAAGATGGGTATCGCGATGACTGAATACCTGATTATCCTGGGCATTGTGGCTTTAGGATGTATCTGCATCTTCGGTCTCTTTGGCCAGGAGATCAAGGTCGTCGCAAAGAAAGCGATGATCGCCATGTCTGGTGGGGAAAACAAAGAAGTAACCGACATTGATGCAAGCACCGCGGCCAACCGGCAGACCGGTATGCTGGACTTCATTAAGGGCGGAAACGAATAAACTGACTCTTCGTCCTTGGCGACTCATGTGGAGGCGTTGGGTCGGAGTAGATTGGTTGTCTAGCCGAGCCGCGAATGTTGCAAGGCCAACCCAACTTTCCGATCCAGCCCTCTGTGTTCCACTCCTTGGTAACCAAGAAAGCGTAAGCGAGGAAAGCGCCATGCGCCTCCCAACTCGTATTGGATGCCGCATTGCTCCGGGATGGGAGGTCGGCCCGGAGTGAGATATAGTCGGAAGACCTCTGACGACTCGAACTAAGGAGCTTACACACTAAAGATACATGAACTTCAAATACGACACTGAAAGAAACCTGGGAACCGCTGTAACTGAGATCTTGGCCTTAGTGGTCCTGATCGCACTAGGGTGCATCCTTTTGTTCGGATTATTGGGACGCCAGGGCAAAGAAATTAATAGTCACGCCGCGATAGCTCTGGCCGGATTCGGGCAACCGGGGTTCACAACAGACATTAAGTTGACGGGCGCCGACTTTGGGGTTCTTGATCAGTCGCCCGAGCCCAACTCCAGCGCGTCGGATGGAAGTGGCAGCCTCGGTCCTTCCACCCAGCCGCCAAAGGGTACCACCGACGATCTGTTGGACGAATTTGCAAAAGCGATGCTCGATGCGTCTTTGGAGCGAGGGAAGATGACCGCGGAGCAGATTGCGGCCTTAGCGGAGCGAACTCTGCAGGACATGCACGTCTCCCAGGACCAATTTGTACAGATGCTCGAGCGTGCGAAGCAGGCGTATACGGTCAACGGTGAACCTGGCTCCACCCTGGCGATGGAATCGCTGCAGCAGGCGCGAGCCAATGTTCAACGCGATGCGGCAGCCTTGGAAGCCGCCTGGCAAAATGTACAGGTGGGCAAGGGGTTAAAGTACGTTGCGGTGGGTGGCCAAGTGCTCTCGGTGTTAAACGACTCAGCCACCATCCTCTCCGAAGGCTACAAATCCATGACCGACCCCGCGCACTCACACGAGCATGATGGCAAGCTGGTTGGCACGGCGGTTGGCGCTGTCGCAGGCGGGGCGATTATAAGCGCCACGGCCGTGAGCGCCCCCCTCCTGATTGTCGGCATTGCCGGGGCGGTCTTGGTTGGCTGGGGCTCAAAGAAGTTTTTTAGTTGGTGGGGCCGCTCAGTTGATTCTGCGAATGCAAACCGAATCAAAGCCCCCTAACAAACTGCGGTTAGTCTGAGGCATGGTGGTGTCGATCATTTCTGCCTCAGCCCAGATAGGCAGTGGCCCGCAGCAGACGGCGCTGCTGCAATCCTCACCCCTATTAAGCCCGCGAGGTCAACAGGTAAAAGAATTCAGTCCGGAATTTTTTCAGTTCCGTAATAGCGTGCTCGAAACGGAAACTCCGACTTAGTTTAGCGTTGAACAGCTCAGAAACACAACCGACCGGCCGCAGCGATGAGACCACGGGTTTGGGTGGGGCTCCGACTAAACACCTATTGGGACTCGATCGGGCCAGTGTGGAGTTCTCGAATTTTTTCAAATCTTCAAATCTACGTTCGCTGAATTGCTGAATTAACAGGAGGAAAACAGCGACGTGGAGATCCGTTCAAGCCGGGACAAATCCAGAAACTTGAGAGACCTTCCGCGAGAGCCATTTTGTCACAACAGCCTTGAGAAAATCACTGACTAGCCCGAACGCGATGACGATAGACGGATTCGTTTGTGGATTATCTCAGAGAAGAATCCACGTTTTTCCTCAAAAAACCGACGCGTAAAACCCGTGCAACATAGTGCAACTTGTGGGGTGCGTAAACTTGCGTTTCCTCGTAAAAGCATAGGACAGCGCTGGAATACGAAATACATGAATGTTTAGCCTATTATAACGCATGTTCACGCTATAGTCGAGAATGCATAAAAACGGTTTCGTAAACCGTCGGTCGCCGGTTCAATCCCGGCCATTGGCTCCAGTTTTGAAGGAGCAGTGGAAGAACAATGGAGGAACATTGGCGAGCCGTTAGATTGCGGCAGGGTACGTGTGGTGTCATTACTGCCAATCTTCCTTCCCGCGTCGGCGGCTCATTCAAAACCATACGGCCAGCGCTGAATCACGACAAAAATCGAGCGTTGAATCCTGTATAGCGTTTGCATTTCCACCAACGACAACTCGAGCAGGGGGGCAGGTGGAGGCGTGATACTTGATTCTACGGCCGGCCGTGCCGCCTCACAGCAATCTTGCTCTCAAAGCATCCGCAAAGCTTTCAGTTCCCGCTTAAGGTGGCGGCCCACGCGGTTTTTGGCCATATAGATCGCTGCCCTGGTTGCTCCGGCAGCCTCGGCCGTGGCGCGCACAGACAATCCCTGCACTACGTGCAGCTCGAACAGCTGAAACTGTCGCGCGCTTACTCTTCGTTTAACTCGCCCCAACGCCGATAAGCGCACATGTTCTTCCCATTCTGCCTCCCACAACCGTTCGAAACTGGGATCGGCTTGAAGTTCCGGTGGCTCATTGACCTCGGGGAGCGCAACCTCGCTTTCTGGGGTGTTTTTTCTTAGGTCATGTTCTTGCGGGCGGCAAGGAGCGGTTTTCGCCCTTAGTCTGAACTGATCCGCGATCCGCCAGCGAGCCTGTTGGTACAGCCACGCACGAAACGAGCCGCGATTTCCTGAATGTTGGAACTGCGCAATTTTCTTGGCGACCGCTATCAATGTCTCCTGGGCTGCTTCATCGGCCTCCGCGTCGGTGAGGCCTGCCTTGCGTGCCACGTTGCGCACCAACGGCGCGTAATCCCGGTCGAAATCGCGCCAAGCTGTCTGTTGGCTCCAATCTTTCAAGCGGGCGAGCAGACTCAGGCGGGTCGCTAACGAACTCTCTTTTTCCGTAGACATAAAAGCATCCACCCTGACAACGGCCGAATGCATTCAAAGTTAACAGGAAATGTGGCCCCGGCCAGTTTCTTTGGAATCGAGCCATTAAAGCGGCTGCGCCCCATGGACTGACATTCTAGCTTTCTGCAGGGTTCAAAAATCGGAATTTGAGGGAATTCTCTTGTTAGATCTGGGTTGCAAGATCCGTTTTCAGTATGAGCACACTCAGGAACTATGACATTAATAAAAGCAATTCATGCGAGGGCCGAGGCTCGGCACTCGATGCGGCTTTCCGCGACTCTTAATCGCGCGCCTTCGACTCCTGCCGGATCCACTGAAAGAGGATTCAATCCTCTTTACCTCGTGGTCATCTCGATTATCGCGCTGCACGCAATGCCTTCGCCCGTCTGCGCCCAAGCCAATTTCACTAAAGTCACGACTGGCGATATCGTCAATGATTTTGGAGACAACGGAATTCCCGCCTGGGGCGATTTCAACAATGATGGCTTTCTCGATCTCTTTGTTTCCGATTACGGCGGGACCAACGCTCTTTATCTAAACAACCGCAACGGCACGTTCACCAGGATCACGCAAGGCGACCCACTTCAGGACGCAGATTTTCACATCGGTTCTGTTTCCGGCGATTTTGACAATGACGGCAACCTTGATTTGCTGGTTCCCGTCGGTGGCGGAGCGAACCCACGGAACAACCAACTTTTCCATGGCAATGGCGATGGCTCATTCACCCGCGCAAGCGGAGACGGTATAACCAGCCACCTCGGCTATTTCGGTCCTAGCGCTTCGGCAGACTATGATAACGATGGCTTTCTCGACATCGTCATCACCAGCTACGTCGACGCCAATTTTGACGGCGCGCCAGGTCTGCTTTTCCACAATAACGAGGACGGCACGTTCAGTAACACCGCGTCGCCCCCGCTTACCAGCGATACAGCCGCGTCTCCCGCCGCGGTGTGGGCGGACTATAACAACGACGGCTTCATGGATCTGCTCGTTGTCGACAGCACAACAAATTCGGTTAACCTTCTTTATCTCAATAACGGGAATGGCACTTTCACGCGTATCCTCACTAACGCCGTAGGCACCGACCGGCGTCCGGACGGCGCTCATGGCGCTGCTTGGGGAGACTATGACAATGACGGATACCTGGATCTATTTGTCACGACATTAGCCAGCGCTCAGAATCAGCTCTATCATAACAACGGCGACGGGACCTTCACAAACATTCCCGATTCGACATTTCCTCGGCCGGCCCCAGACGTCAACTCGACGGGCTGCGCGTGGGGCGACTACGACAACGACGGATTCCTGGACCTTTTCATCGCGAGTGGTGGCCAGGCAAGAAACCAATTATTTCATAATAACGGCGACGGCACATTCACCGAAATTCTTTCCGACGGTCCAGGTAATGATTGGGATTCACAAAGTGAGTTCACCTCGGTCAGTTGGGTAGATTATGACAACGATGGCTTTCTCGATCTCTATGTGCGCGGCGGACTGTCGATTGTCGGGGGTTTTCAAAACCTCCTGTACCACAACGACGGCAACAGCAACGCCTGGCTGGAGGTGAAATGCCTCGGCACAGTTTCAAATCGCTCGGCCATAGGGGCCAAGGTGCGGGTGCGTGCTACGATTGGCGGAAAAACATTCTGGCAGTTGCGCGAGATCAACCAAGGCGGCGAATACAGCACCTCGCCATTGGTCGCGCATTTTGGGCTCGGTGACGCCACTAATGCGGATACCGTTCGGATAGAATGGCCCTCGGGCACCGTCCAGGAATTCCAGAAAGTCGCTGCAAGGCAAATCCTGACGATTTCGGAACCGCCACGTTTGCTTCCGACCATCACCAACGGCGCGCCTCAATTCTTTATCCACGGAGGACGAAACCTCCAATATGACATTCAGTCTTCGACCGACCTGATCGCCTGGTCCTCGATTGGCACGTTGACCATTACGAACGTTCACGGCATCGCGCCGATTATTGACACCAATATGCCAATAGCACGCCAAACATTCTACCGCGCCTTGTCCCCGTAAACACAGCCTCCACTCACGCGCATAAGAAAACAAAGCTAAAGACTAAGAAGTTATGAAAAAGATCCTCCATATCAATCCGGTAACTGCGATTCTGCTTTTACTGACCATGACCACGGCTCAACCTGGCCACGCCGACCCAAAGGACGAGGTCGAGCGTATCAAAATCAACGAAGGCCAAATCGTTTCGGAAATTACTGGCCAAGCCATCAGTTCTCCAACCGGTGGAACACTCTTTGGTTATTACACCTTCATTAAGGGGATCGACATGCTCTTCGCCCATGCGCCGGAAGATGAAACGGCGGCTTTGTTCACCTTTTTCCGCGACACGACCAACGTGCGGGTCTCATTTAATGGACCCTTGCTCATCCTCTCCCGGGAAGGAACAAACAGCGTCTATCTGAATGCCGCGCCGGCCGGAGATTTCTCCAACCCGGATTCCTTCCGGACAGGTACCGCCATCCAATCCGCGACCCTTCGGTTCCAAGCCGTCATTGACACGATTACTCAAACGGCCGCCGTGGTAATCGAGGACACCATCACCGCCACCTCCGTTTTTTCACTCAACGGCCACAAATACCAAATTGGGCAAGTCGGAGACGTCATCCGAACTACACAGCATGTGCATCTAAATTCGGCCGGCGCGCTGCCTTCCGCCGGGTTCGGCGGATACTCGGTTGGGGCGCTAAAGGTGGATAACAGCCAGTAGGCGGGCAGAGCGCAAGCACAAGCCGACTGTCTTCCGTCTTCGTACGATCCGGTTGCGGATCCCGAGCGAAAACGGCCCTATCTCTACTTGCGCAACCATGGGGGTAAGCGAGGATCTAAACACCGCATGACACCGCAGCGTCAGACTCTTCGCCGGGGTTTCACCCTCATCGAACTTCTGGTTGTGATTACGATCATCGCGACCTTGGTGGCGTTGCTGCTTCCCGCGCTGCGCCAGTCAACAGCATCGGCAAGATCGGCCGTTTGCATGAGCAATCTGCGCCAACTTGGGATCGGGCTGGGGCTCTATGTTGACGATTATCAGAGGTACCCGTTGGATCAAACCTGGGACACAAACACAAGCCCCTGGGCGACACGCTCAACCTGGGAACATGACCTTCTGCCGTATTTCCACGGAAGCGGAAATCTCTTCACCGACCCCAACTGGTTGGAACGGGGATCCGGGGTCGCGTCGGTATGGGGGAGTTGGTGGCGGGAATATAGTCGTCACATACAGCCGGATGCTTGGGTGGGGTGGCATAACTGGTGCTACGGCTACAATGCCCTCGGGATTGATCCGGGTCTGGGCTTGGGATTGCTGGGTGTTGTCAACACCAGTGTGCCTGAATCCCTGGTGCGAGCTCCGGCGGACATGCTGGCTATTGGAGATGCCGTTCCGTGGTTTCAGGATCTTTGGATGACGACGACCGGATTCGGATGCCCATCCCAAAGCGGGGGTGTGCATCTGCAAAAACTCAGCAACGCAGTCTTCTGCGATGGCCACGTGGAGACCAGCAGCTCCGCTTGGTTTCCAAAGCGGCCGGGCGGAGGATTGCTGGAACCATTCATCTTCGTGCCGGACGAGCGCGTCAAACGCTGGAATAATGACAATCAACCGCACCCGGAACTTTGGTAGCATGCAACCGGCCACACGCAGCGTCGATCGCCTGGAAGCATTTACCTTGATTGACTCCGGTTGTGATCGCCATCGTTGCGATCCTCGCCTCGATGCTCCTGCCCACGCTCAGCCCATCGCATGATCCCGATCTTTCGCGCGATGTCTTTGAAGCGCTTGTCTTCGTGGTCAAAAACCAGGGCAAACGTGAAATCGTCGGCGAGGCTACCATTGTGTTCATCGACGGCTTTCCACAACCATTTGTACGCGAGATCTTTTTCTCCCTTCGCGGCGTAATTTCTGGCAATCCAATAGGAGTTTGGCTTGGCGTCGTTCCGCGCCAGTTCAAGCAACTTGCCGTAATACCCATCCGCGCCCCCGGTTCGAAACGCTTCGCGCAGTTTTTCATAGTAGTTCTTTGTAGCAGGCTCATTCCTACTCATGTTTGCCAGTTCGTCCTCGTCTATGGCCTTCAAGATATCTCCGTTGGCCTCGGCAATCTGGGCCATCGCGCGGTGGCATAAGAGGCCATCAGGATCGATCTTCAGGCTCTTTTGATAGCGGTAAAGAGCCTCTTTGAATCTGCGCTGGACAAAATACGGGTGGCCGAGATGGCTCTCGATAGTTGGATTGTCCGGCAGCAGGCGCTCAGCTTTCTGATACTCTTCTAAAGCCTCGTTGGGATGGCCGGTCTCGACCAAAAACCAGCCGAACAGGCAATGCGCCCACGCGCGGTCCTCCCCGGAGGCGGCTCGCAGCTTGGTGGCCTTTTCCGCCTCGGCGACGGCGTTAGTGAACTTCCAATCCCACCATTTCATGCACGCCTCCGCGTAGTGGGCCTCGGCCAACTTCGGACAGATCTGCATCAGGTTGCTGGCGGCGGCGAGAGCCTTTGGGGAACCCGGTGGATAAGCGTTGAACAGGCCGAACTGGGCAGGAATGGAAGTTGGCTCAAGCTTAAGAGCTTGCTCGAGAAATTCAATTCCTTGGCGCCGCCGTTTCGGGAATTCGCTATCGAGACAACGGTTGCCTTGCGCCACCAGGATATCCGCGTCTGAATTCGTTGGCACCGGGTTCCAAAATGCCGATTTCCCGACTATCACCAAAATGGCCAGCACGGCCGCCGCCAGGGAGACCTTCTTTGCCAAGCTCACCTGTCGTTCCCAGGTGCGCTTGCGACCACGGAACCGCCATCTTGCAGCAGGGCTAACTCGGACGCCAGTGCCGCGACCGATTGATAGCGCTCGCGCGCGTCCGCCGCGCAAGCTTTGAGGAGGACGGCATTGAGTTCGAGCAACCGGGCATGGTCTGGCCTCCAGGCGACATCCGTCGGCAGCGCAGGAAACTCCTGGCGATCCTTACCGAACGCGGCTTCATAAAGCACCTTGCCCAATGCGTAGAGATCGGCCTGTGGCGTGCCTGGCCCTTCGGGCGCAATGTAGCCCGCGGTGCCGACCAACGAGCGCGCTTCATCCACCGCAGCGACCAGGCCTGCGTCCGCCAACTTCGGTTGCCCACCGATGAACAGGATGTTCGAAGGCTTTACGTCGCGATGCACCAAGCCATGGGTGTGTAGATGCGCGAGCGCGGCCGTGAGCTTGAGTCCCAGCGCCACCACTTCGTCGGCTGGCAAAGCCCTGCGGTTTTTCAATTCCGCGCTTAGTGTTCGAGGTGAATAGGAATCTGTTGCAGGCAGACCGGAAACGGACGCGCCGACCTCACTGTAAGAGGCTTGGGTTTCGGTTCTCGGCGTACGGAATTCCGTCGAACCTCGGTTTTCAACCTTCGAGGTTCCAATAGCATCCGCCAGCTCCATCACATAGTAAAAGCCTGCCCCTTCCGGTAGGAGACCCAGCGTCAGGATATCTACGAGACCTTCGTGCGTGTGCGGGAAATCGGTTCGAATTTCTGAAGGCCCTTGAATTCGCGCTCAAAGGAATCGACTGAGGTATGCTGGTCGCGGCGAACGAGCTTGACGGCTCTCGGCGTCCCGACGGCATTCCGGGCCAGCCAGACTTCCCCGTAAGCGCCCGAGTCAATTCGGACCAGCAAATAGTGCTCGGGGATACGCGGGGATGACCTCGCCTGCGTGTCGGCCGCAGGGTCGGGTTGGCGAGCCTGTTGCTCGCATGACGTCTTGGCCACGTTTGCGCGCATCGCTGGAGATCTCGCGTGCACAGTAATACGCTTTCTTGTAGAATCCAGCCGGAAAATGGCTCGGGCGTAGAGAGCCCATCGAGGCCGTGGTGTTCAAAGCAGGTGATCGCCACAGAAATCCAACGATTCGTTCGAGAGCATATCTGGATCAACAAAACCCGACCGCAATCCTTCCGCCAGGTCCTTGATGCCGGGACAGCCCATCGTGTGCTCTCATCGATCTCGGACCCGGCACCCGAGCTCGCATTAGCAGATCCTGGTCCGTTATGGCTAGAACTAACTATTTTTGAAGTCAGACCGCATAGCTGCGAAGAGTCGGAGGGTGTGCACAAAACTGTGCACAAGAAGCGGTGGAAAAGCGATGAAAGAGCAATGGCTGAAACGGCTTGAAAAACCCTGAAAACTGGGTAATTTTGACTCGAAAACATTGGAATACTAGTTCAATCCCGGCCATTGGCTCCAGTTTCTGAGGGAGTAGTGCAAGAGTAGTGGGCGATTACATCCAAGCAGCCTTGATTTGGCAAACGATGTGCTCTCGGTCGATTTATTTGATTAATACTTAATCACAACTAGCACATAATGGTATGTGATTATGCAATGGTTCAGACGCCGCTGTGAAAGCCACAGCGTGCATCAATCTGAACCGACTCTCGGTTTCGGTCTCGGACTTTCTGTTGGGATTGTGCCGAAGATCCGGCCTTGATTTTAGGCCGGTGGAGAGGAGGTAGCATGAGCGCAGCCAGGATTCCAAATTTCGCCATCACCACCAGGAACTCGGTGAGAGTTAACCCTGGCCGACTGAGCTGTTGGATCGTTTCATGAACACAGGACGGTCCATTCGGAGGTAGTTCCCAAGACGTAGTCGCAAAGGAGCCCATCAAACAAGAAAGCGCCTTCCCCTGCGACGAAAATCCATTGAGCGCGGCAAGCGCGATGGCTATGGCTCCGGTACGAGGTGGTTCGGCCTCAGAGCCCAGAGCCGCATCCGGTGACCAACATCCTGATTTGTCGTGAATCCACTGAAAGAACTGGCCACGCCGATTGTGGGCTGGCTGCAAACAACCGAAAAGATAACTTCGAAATAGAATTGCTCTAATCCGACGGTTATTCTCCACTAGCGGCTTTCCGGGGCATGAACGTCCTTTCCAAAAGGAACTCAGCGAAGGAGGCGCATTTGGTTTGCGGCCGTTTAAGGCCAACTGAGTATGTCAGAAATCACAGAAAGGGAGAGGAATCGACTTGAATCTGCGCGCTGGTTATCGTTGTTCCAGCGTTTGGCATGAGCGGCGTCGGGCCTAAACCATGAATAGAATGCTCCCGGGACTGAGTCCTTTGGAAAAAGGTCCGATCTGCAGGTCTCGACTTGACCGTCGCAGAATACGCCGTTGTTGCGCCAATTGTGGGGCCCAGCGTCACACCAGGCAGGCCAGCCAAAACCAACTACGTCGCCGAAAGAGGCATCTCCGATTGCGATCATGTCGCTTGGCACTAGCACCGTTGATTCCGGTATGGTCGAGCGGCCACACAGGCAAGCGTTGTCGTCCCGTCCCCGGTCCACCGGAGAGTTCCCCATCCATTGTAGCCATACCCTGCGTCAGAAGGCCCCACCATATGGCTGTGGCTAAATCGTAGAATAGGGATTCCAACCCCGTTGCCGGGCACTCAAAAGAGCTGGAACGTTGCCACAGTAGGATAGGATTACGTGACCCCACGGGGAAGAAACGGCGCTGTCATCACCGTGCAGGCAGCAGCAAAGCTGCCAGAATGGCAATGAGTACCAGCAACTCGAGGAGGGTGAAGCCGTTCTGCCGTCCTGCTTTGGTATAGTCGCGCATTTTCTCAAGGCCACGTTTCCGCGTGTGGCTGGTCGTCGCGATTCCAGCGTTTGGCGTGAGCGGCGTCCGGTATGAAATCCGCAAAGGAGGGAAGGGTTCCAGAGGCTTTATGGGGCAAGAGATCGCATCGAGAGCTTTCCACGTGAGCGTCACAAAAGACCGCGTTCACACGATGATCCCCGTGGAGCCCGCTCCAGTATAATCCAGGGTATCCAAAGCCGGCGAGCCATCCCATGATGCCATCGCCGTAGGCAAGCATGTCGCTTGGCGCGAGCACCGCCGACTCGGGAACCGGCGTGTAGATTACCGGGTCCAGGTAACCGAGTCCAAGCGAGCCTGTTCCCCAAACATTGTAACAGTAACTCCATACTCCCATTTCTTCAAAACGCTGCGCGGACGGACACTTGAGGACGTTCGTGTTGCCGCCGCAATAGGGCACGAGGATACGATAAGGATCCGAGCCCAGCGTTGGGTATTTTTCAAAATCGATTAAATACAGACCGAGCGCCACGCCTGTCTGGCGGAGATTGTTCTTGCAGGCCGTAGAACGGGCGGCGGCTTTAGTCCGGCTCAACGCCGGGAGCAGCAGCGCTACCACGATGGAAATGACTGCGATGACCACCAAGAGCTCTATTAAGGTGAAGCCGCGCCGTTGCTCCGCTCTGAAATCCTGATGCATGGTGTTATGGCCAGGTCTCCGGGTGTGGCTGGTTGTCGTTGTTCCAGCGTTTGGCGTGAGCCGCGTCGGGCCTGAACCAGGAGTAGAATGCTCCCGGGACTGGGTCCTTTGGAAAAAGGTTTGATCGGGAGGTTTCGACGTGATCATCACAAAAGACACCGTTGTTATGCCAATTGTGCGGTCCAGCTTCGCACCAGGCAGGCCAGCCAAAACCGACTATATCGCCGAAAGAAGCATCGCCGATCGCGATCGTGTCGCTTGGCACCAGCACGGTTGACTCGCGTTCGGGTGCATGCCCTCCCAAGCCGAGGGTTGTCGTGCCGTCGCCTGTCCACCGCAGAGTCCCCCATCCATTGTAGCCGTAGCCAGCGTACGAAGGCCACCAGGTCATGATGTCAGTAATAATTCCAGGGGTTATACCGGTGGCCGGGCACTCGAAAAGGACCGGAACGTTTCCACAATAGGGTAGAAGTACTTGGCACCAGCACGAGGTAGGAAAGTTGTAATCATATGCCGCCGGAACCGACATTGGGTAATTATGAAAATCATTCACGTAAAGAGAGAGGCCCACCCCGAGCTGCCGCAGGTTGCTTCGACATGCCGTAGACTTGGCGGCTGCCTTCGCGCTGCTTAACCTGGGTAACAAAAGCGCCGCCAGAATCCCAATCATAGCAATGACCACCAAAAGCTCGATTAAGGTGAAGCCGTGTCGTCGCTGCACTTTGAAATCCCGAGGCATGGTTATGGTGTTAAGGCCAGGTTTCCAGGTGTGGCTGATTATCGTTGTTCCAGCGTTTGGCTTTGGCGGCGTCCGGTTTGTACTGTCCGTAGATCGATCCGGGTGTCATTATTCTCTGGAGGTCGGACCTGCTGACTTCCACATGGCCATCACAGAACACCACATTGCTACGCCAGCCGTGCGTGCCCGACTCACACCAACCTGGCCATCCAAAGCCCAGGATGTCGCCGTAAGAGCAGTCCCCGATGGCGATCATGTCGCTAGGCACAAGCACGCTCGACGCTGGGATAGCCGTGCGGACGCCCAGTCCGAGGGTCGGCTCCGCATCGGGAAACAACCACCGATCGGTCCCCTGTGAATTGTAGCCATAAGGTGAGTAGATCGGTCCCGGCCAAGGGGCTGGGCACTCGAAAACCCTTGGAGGATTGCCAGAGTACGGAACAAGCTTCTGGTAAAAGGGGTTGGAGAGAGGATTGCTATCAAGCGGCGGGGTATCTAGAACCACGGTCGGATATTTTTGGAAATCATTCACGTAAAGCTCAAGCGCCAGCCCGAGTTGGCGCAAGTTGCTCTTGCACGCCATAGACAGCGCCGAAGCTTTCGTGCGCCTCAAAGTCGGGAGCAACAGCGCCGCCAGAATCGCGATCATGGCAACCACCACCAACAGTTTGATCAAAGTGAAGGCGCGCTTGGAGTGATACCGGGACGACCTAACACTCCCGGCACGGAGCCCGATGAGAGAGCTCATGGATGCCACGTCAACCGATAGAAGCCGTTCCAACCCGGAGGGTACAATTCGCTCGACCATTGATTAGTCCCCTCGCTGGCGGTAAACGTCTTCACCTCTTGCCAATCAACTAGATCGGCGCTGGTTTGAAGGGTGTAGTCGCGCCCGATCTGTAGGCGGTTCATTTGGACTTGAGCGCGACTGGCGAAACTTAAGTCAAGCGTTTCGACGACCGCGTTGGTCAGGAGCGCAGAGCACCAGGTGGCGATTAGTGTGTTGAGCTTGCTGGTCCCGTGGAGCCCGTCCCAATAGAAATAATCCTTCCCGGGACCAGCAAAGGATTTATCCTGCAAAGTCGAATCATTCAACGCATTGGGAAAGACTTTGGTGAAACCGTTGGCCGCGAAATTGTCCTGGGCTTCGTTGAGCTCTGACCACATGTCCTGAAGCAAAAGCCTGAGATCCGGTTTCGTACTGGCGATTGCCTGCATTGCCAGTTCAAGTTCCGCGTTGAAAGCTTCCGCGTGCCGACGAAAGGCGAGGAAGCGATTCGTGTTATTCCCGAAGTCCTGAACCAGAGCCGGGTGACGACTGAAGTCGTCGAGATTCTGAACCACAATCATCCTGGCGCCCTTGGCGTAAAGATGTTCAACCGCGTTCGAGTTGTTCCGGACCGTGTTCTGGATCATCACGTTCCAGGCCACATCGTTGGTCCAAGGTATATACGGCGTCGAGCCGATGTAGCTGCTGTCGGCTGCGTCTAGAAAATCGCCACAAGCCCACAGGAAGTAAAGGTTCAAGCCGGGCTTTGTTCCAAACGAGCCGCTGATAACCTGGTTAAGCACATCAGAGCTTTCCGCCCCACCCCGAGCGTAATTGTTGCCGGGCACATAAATTAATCCCAGGTTGGTGGACAGAAACTCCGGCCACATGGGCCCGTTGGCGGTACGATTTTGCCAATACTGCGGGTTGTTGTGGGCGAAGTCATAAGACCCATCGGGAAACAAACCTTGTGTGTCGGTCCAGCTGTAGCCGAAACAGTAGAGAGCGTTAAATGGCACGATGCTCAGCGTAGCCACTTGGCTGGTGACGGAACCGCTGCCATCGCTAGCGACTACCGAGTACGCGCCCGCTTCAGCTTTCTGAACATTGGTAATCGTCAAGCTGTTCGACAGGGCTCCATTGATTGGCGCCGCGTTGTAAAACCATTGAAAAGCGATGGCTTGTGTGTCGGTTGCCGTCACGCGAAACATCGCGTCAGCGAAGAGGCTGGCAGTCTGGTTCGTGGGTTGAAAGGTGATGACAGGTTGCGCAGTGACGGTTGCAGCCACGGTGGTCATAAGCCACAAAGCAGCTTTAGTGTTTCGAGAGAATGGAATTCGAGCTTTCATAAATTGACGTTCATTATGGGTTTTGCGGCGTCCAGGCTTCCAACTGGCGGAGGTCTTTCAGGTCTTCGCTGTTGGCGTCAGGCTGCTGGTGAGCTGTGAACTTTTTGGGATATTTGAGGGACCAACGCGCGACGTGGCCGTCGGCAAAGGAGAGGTTGCAGCCCTGGCTGTGGCGGTCCGAAGGGAGATCGAACCAAGTGTCTGGAGGTGAGATTCCGTCCAACAGATTGGACGCCTCCATGGCTCCATCATCGATGCTCTGTTCGTGCTCTTCCATGAAGGCAAAGACCTGCACGGGCTTTTGGAGTTGGTTAGCTTTCGATTTGAGGTACGGCCAAGTGCCTGGCTTGAAGGTTGGAAATGTGAAACTCAAGTCCCCATTGAGCCAAACGCTGAGGGAGTAGCTGCGTGTGCGCTGCAAGGCAGGGAATCCATCTACGGTTGACCGGTCAGCGGGGCAACGATACACGCCGGGGTTCCCAACGTATTTAAACAGGACACCGGTTTGGAGATTGCTGGTGCTGGTGTCTGTTACTGTGTTCCCAACCACCCAGGAGCCAAGTCTGGACCTCTGCAGAGGACCATCTGCTTGTGATACATCCGGCGGCATGGCGTCCTCATTGTCCGGTGGGTACATCAGCCAGGCGGTTTGGAGCTGTTTGAGGTTGCTGAGGCACGAAATCGCCTGTCCTTTGGCTTTAGCCCTGCTGAGTGAAGGTACCAACATCGCAGCAAGGATCGCGATGATGGCGATGACGACAAGGAGTTCGATCAAGGTGAAGGCTACTTCGACGGAATTGCTGCGGGCGTCGGTTACACAGGACAAGCTCAAGCAGGAGGCGAGGCCAAGGTCTTCCGTCTTCATCGCTTAGCTCCACCAGTTGTCGCATTCGGAGCGTCGGGAGTCGCTTTACGGGAGACAGGGTTAGCAGCGGAAATCTCCTCTGGTCCTGATGCCCGCCACAGCTTGACCAACCCGTTGGCATCTTTGCTTGCCAGCAGCTTGCCATCGCGTGAGAAGCTGAGACGCACCCCAGGCCCCTGGCTGTGCTCGAGCGTGAGCACCACCTCGAGCGTGTCGAGGTTCCAAAACCTGATCAAACCGTCGTTGCCTGAGGTGACCAGGCTTCGGCTGTCGGGAGCGAAAACTGCTGACCATAATCCGCTGTGAGCTCTCCATACGAAGGCCTGCCTGGCGTTCTTGGGATCAGCGACATCGAAAAGGGCCACCGTCCGGTCCCCAACCGAACACAGCCAGCGGCCATCGTTGGAAAAATCGACGAAGACGCCGAACTCGACAGCATCTTCCTTGAACTCCGCTAACAACCGCTGCTGCTTATAGTCCCAAAGACGGATCCAACCATCACGGTGGCCGATCGCCAATAGCTGGCCATTGGGCGAAAAAGCCACGGTGCCTGCGGCTGATCGCTCAGTTGCGTCGCCACCCGCGCCTTCCAGAATGTTCAAAGTGCGCCAGGAACCGACCTCGCGGAAGGCCAAGCGATTGCTGACGCCGCTGGGCTTTTCCGGCGAAAAGGCGATGCCTGCCAGGGCCATGATTTTTCCATCGGGCGAAAAAGCGATCGAGCCGGCCTCAAATCCATTGGTGAAATACGCGAAGGGTTCCAGCGGGGACTCAGCCCGATCCCAGAGCGCTGTATCCCACAGGCCCACCACCCGGTCTTGATCTTCGCCGCCGAGAGCAAAGAGCTTTCCGTCAGGCGAGAACGCCGGGGCCTCTGGCTGCTTGTTCCGGTGGACCAGATGGAATTTTTCCTTCCGCGAAGCCAGGTCCCAAACCTTGACCGCCTTGCTCTCCGAATAGTTCTTGACCGCAGTCGTTCCTTCTCGTGTGACCAACCATTTACCGTCGGGCGAGATCGTGGGCTCCCCCCATTCCTGGCCCGTTTCGATTACTTCGGCGGCTTGGCGTGGCTCGCTTGGCCAGATCCGTAATTCGTCGTCGGTCGCGGAAAGGATTAAATCGCCCCGCGGGGCGAAGGTAACGAAGCGCACCTCCCGATCGAGGGGGTCGCGGAACATTCCGATGGCTTTCTGTGACGCGATGTCCCAAAGACGTAGCGTTCCATCATCGCCGGCGGAGACCAGGCGCTTGCCATCCGGGGAGAACGCGAGCGAGTTCACATGCCCTCGATGTCCCGTGAACGGGACTTTCACAGTTCGATTCGTGAAATCCCAGACATTGATAGTGCCTTGCACGCCCGAGGCCGCGAGCAGGCTCCCGTCTGCCGAAAAGGCAAGAGTGTTTATGTAGCCGACGGATTCCTTCGGAAACGTCGCCAACTCTAGACCCGTTTGCGCATCCCAGGCTCCGAGAGTGCCGTTCTGGGAGGGTTTCCCGCTCCCGACGATGGTTTGGCCATCCGGACTGAATAGCAAAACGCGCAAGCCAACTTCCACATCAATTGGTCGCGACCAGAGGGGCCTCGGCGGATTAGGCCGCGGTGAAATATCCCACAACCCGAGCCTGGATTCGTTGCTCTCGCGCTCGTTGACAGCGAGGAGTCTGCCGTTGGGTGAGAGAGAGAGCGTGCCCAGCCCATTCGACAGAGTTTGGAAAGTCATGACTGACGCCGGAACAGTCAAATCCCACAGAGCGACAACCCCGGCCGCCAGATGAGCTGCGAGCAAGTTGGTGTCTCCGGAAGCCAGAGCGATTAGGGGCCAGGTCTCGCTCACGCCGGCCTTGGGGTACGGAACCTTGCGCAACTCCCGTCCGTCATTGGGGTCCAGCAAACGGATAGTCTTATCACCGCACAGGGCGACAAAGCCGTGATTAGGAGAGGTGGCCAGGCTGCGCGGGCGATCGTCCACGTCGCAGCGGAGGACGTGCAAGCTTTCATCCTGGCAGAGGTTCCAAAGATAACGCCATTCAAAACCACGAAGATCGCTTTCGCCAGGCTTGGGCAGGTAACCGCGAAGCAGTTCTGCGGCTCGTTTCGGATCGCCGCCGCCCCAGAACTGCCTTACCAGGTTCATATCCGCGACGTACCGATGCCGGCGAGTGTCCGCTTCGCGCGCTTGGGCGCTCTGGCGTTCTCGAACTGCGATGGCGGCACTCAGTTCGGCCCGGCGCCATTCCCACAAAACGCCGGCAACGCCGCATCCAAAGGCGAGGATTAGTGCTGCCGTCAGGGTGGCAACGACCGGCTTGCGCCGACACCAGCGCCAAGCCTTGCCCAGCCGGCCTATCGGACGAGCTACAATGGGCTCATCGCGCAAGAATCGCTCGAGATCATCCACTAACGCCTGGGCGCTGGCGTAACGTTTGGCGGGGTCCTTTTCGAGGCACCTGAGGCAAATGGTTTCGAGGTCCGCGGGCACGGCCCGGTTGTGCACACGGGGTGGCAGCGCTTCCTCTTCGCGCAATGCGCGCAGTGTCTCGGAGAGCGTTGCGCCGCCGAATGGGGCCGCGCCCGTGAGCATTTGGTACAGGATGGCGCCCAGCCCATAAATGTCCGAAGCGACCGTGGCTTGGCGCGCGCCCCCTGCCGCAACCTCCGGCGCCAGATAGGCGGGCGTGCCGAGCAGCCCATGGGTGAGGGTAAGCGAGGATTCCTCATCCATTTGCCGAGCCAAGCCAAAATCGGTGACGTGCGGCTCATGTTCGCGGTCGAGGAGGACATTCGACGGTTTGAGATCACGATGCAGCACCCCGCGCTGGTGGGCATGGTGGACCGCCCGGGCCGCTTTCGCCAGGACCGTGGCGGCGTGCCGGCAACTGGCGACATCTGGCCGACCGGTAGTGAAGAGCTCCTCGATCGTCGAGCCTTCGACCAGTTTCATGCTGTAATAGCAGAACCCGTCATGCTCCCCCACCTCATAGATGGGAACGATGTTCGGGTGGTCGAGGCTCGCGGCGGTGCTGGCCTCCACACGAAAGCGTTCCCGCGCCCGCTCGCCGCCGAGTTGGAGGGGCGGGTAAGTCTTGAGCGCCACGACCCGGCCCAGGCCGCGATGGCGCGCTCGGTAGACCACTCCCTGTCCGCCCCGGCCCAATTCGCCAAGGAGTTCGTAGCCCGCAAAGTCCCGGGCCTGCCCTGCGACTGCGGCGGGTCCAGCCACCGGGCCGGCGTCCACCGCTGAGCCGAATTCGGCGCAGGCGCCGTCCATAGCCGTGTCAAAAAGACAGCGCAAGCAGAGATTGTTTGTGGAGGCAAGCGGAACGAGCGTCCCGCACCGACCGCAGCGGCGATGGCTACTCATAAGCATGGGAACAGTCACGCTCATTCTAATCATTACTAACGGAAAAGGCGATCCCGAGGGACAGATGGAAATGTAGAAGGCAGAAGGCAGAGTGCGAATCCGGGGGAGGGGCGAAGGGAGCAATGAGGAATGCGGAGTGCCGTCTCCGGGGCTCCGCCTCAGGAGCCCGAGCCCAGGGCCGCCCGGAGATAGCGCAGCTCCTCCTCGATTTGGTCAGGGGTGCCGACTGTCCGGGCAACTTCTGCCCGGAGCGTGTCGCGAAAGCGCTGCCGGAGGCGCTGAACCGCCTTCTTCACCGCCTCTTCGGTGAGGTCAAGCTGGGCGGCGATTTCCGACAGGTTCAGTGTGTTCTTTTCGCCCCAAACATAGTCTTTAAGCAGGTCAAATAGAGCGCCTCGCCCGGCGCCGGCATAGTCGTCACGCAAGTGATTGAGTGCGTTCTCCACCTGGAGCCGAGCCCAGCGGCCATCAAAGACCATGTCCGGGGTTCTTAGATCCACCGGCTGCAGCTCCTCGCGCTCTTCCGATTCCCATTGATCCAAAGACAAGAGAGGCTGGCCGCCGCCTCGCTTACTCGCGGTGGCTCGCTCGTGTTCGTGAGACAGAAAGTGCTTTAACGAGGTGAGCAGAAACGTGCGGAAGCGGCCCCGCTCACGGTCGGCCGCAGCGAGCCAGTTTCGGCCCAGGAGATACTCAAAGAAGCCTTGGGTCAGGTCGCGCGCGTCTTCGGGGAAATGGCCCCCTCGACGTAGAAAGGCATAGAGTGGCTGCCAGTAGGCGCGGCAAATCGACTCCAGCGCGGCAGCCGCCCCCGGGCTTCCGGATTTGCCGGCCTCCAGGACAAGGCTCCAATGCGTCGTGGTGAACCGCGCCGTGTCTGCCCTTGGGTTGTCGGAGCCGGCCATTACACCCGAATTTCACACACCGGGAAACGATGGTCAAGCCGACGGGGCGACGACTCGTAGACCTGTTTGATGAGCGCAGCCCATCCTTTCCGGGCTTCTCGCGCCGTGGGCGGCTGGGCCGGAGCGGGGTTGGTCGCCGCTAGCATCTTCTCCTCGGCGTGGACGGAGTTCGCCGTGCGGACAGCGGCATCGGGGGGTCTGGTGGGTAGCGGCGAGCTACGGCTCTACCGGAACTCGAGTTCTTTGCTGGATTTCGCGAATCGGACGCGCATTGGCTGAGCTTCCTTCCCGCTTGGGCTTGAGCGAAGGGGTTCTAAAGGCGAATCTTCACCGGCTGCGTATACGCTTCGGTCATTTTTTTGCCGAGGAGGTCTTTGAGACCGTGGACACCGAAGATGATTGGCGCCGGGAGCTAGCTAGCTTCTGCTTATCCGCATGTTTCAGCAAACCACAATCCCATGGGCCGGTGCGTCCTCGTGAGCCCTTCCAGAAGGTGAAAGCTGAAACAACCGGATAAGCAGAAGCTAGCTAGAGTATCTTCTAGGGCTCCTGGGGATTGTTGAAAAGCAGAGGAAGTTTGAAGAATAGCGCGCAGACCATGCGATTGAGGTGTGCACAAAACTGTGCACAAAAAGCGGTCAAGGAGCGGTGGGAGAGCAGTGGCAGAAACCGCTTGAACAGCTCGTAAACTCGGGTATTTTTTCATGCGGAAACATTGGAATACCGGCCCAATCCCGGCCATTGGCTCCAAATTCTGAAGGAGCAGTGGAAGAGCAATGGAGGAGCATTGGGCGAGGGGTTGGATCCTGGCAAAGTAGATGCTTTCACCGATGTTGCAAATCTCTTACGCCACACAAGGTAGTTAGCATCCGGGTCCATTGGCTTCCTTCCTGTGGACCACACAGGTCGGCAAGGCGCCGTGATCATGCGGACTCGCCACGCCCGACGCCAGAATAACCTTATCAAGGCCGAGTTTCCGGACGTGGCTCGTGGTCGTCATTCCAACTCCGTGCGCAATTGCTTGAATTTAATTAGAGGCCAACTACGTGGCACGAGTTCCACGCGGGCGTCGCAAGCGGCCACATTGTAGCCGTGCCTGTGACGTCGAGGCGTGATCTCCTCCGCGTCAGTGAGGCTCGAGATCGGTTTTTGAATTGGGAATTTTTGCGACGAGCGCTAAATATTTTCATGGGCCGAAACTCGGTAAAACCGTTTGGGAAAATTCGTCGCGTAGAGGTCGGTGAACTGGAACGTTCCGCTTAAGTTGGTGCGAGTGCCAAGCCAACTCCAATTCAGCAGATTGGTGGAAGCCTCGAACAAGTATCGAAACCCCGTGTCTCCAGTGACGGACAACTCGGTTGGTCCTGCGAGCACACGCGAAACGTGGGTGAACTGAGGTGCTGAACCTGGGCCAGGCGACTGTCGTTCCACTACGGTCAGGAACTGCTTGGCTGGTAGGTTGGTCATCGTCTGGACGATGCCGGACGGCCATTCGATCCGAACCAGATCAACATTGGTGGCATCCCCCAGGCCAAAGTGGGCACGCAAATCACCCTGAGCGCCATGCCCTCCACCACCGCCCGAAATCTCCCTCATCTGCCAGAAATTCTTTCCACCAATCGTGGCCTTCATCCGGACCTTTGCCCCGATCGCACTTCGATTCGACAGGGTCCCAATGAGTTTCAAAGTGATCCAGTTGTTGCTGTTCCCGTTGTTATGGTAAAGGAAATCATTCTCACTTTTGGTAAGAAAGCCATTTGAAACAAAGAGATCCAGAAAACCGTCGTTGTCATAACCCGCCCAGGCAGGAGCAACCGAATAAGCCGTGTCGTTGACAAGACTCCCGGAGGTCAATTTGGTGAAGGACCCGTCCCCATTGTTGTGGTAAAGGCAGTTGGTTCCGGGAGACATTAGAACAACCGTTACGGGGTCAAACTCGCCCACATTCGTCACGAACAGGTCCAGCCAGCCGTCGTTGTCATAGTCCGCCCAGGCACAGCCGGCCGAGTTCCCTTCGTCGAGGACTGGTGCGACATCGTTGACAAGACTTAAGGTTCCGTCCCCATTATTTCGATAAAGGGCATTGTGGCCGTCAAAAATCCGCGTCACGAACAGGTCAAGAAAACCATCATTGTTGTAATCACCCCAAGCACACGCGACAGAGTAGGCGGTGTTAGTAAAGGGGGCACCGTTGGTCCGCAAAGTGAAAGTGCCATCCTGATTGTTCACATAGAGAAGACCGTTCTGTCGGCTGGTGACGATGCCTTGTGGGACAAAGAAATCGATCCAGCCGTCGTTGTTGAAATCAGCCGCGGCCACATCGGCCGAATCACCGTTGCCTGGCAGTTTGGCTCCAAAGGACACGGGCGTAAAAGTGCCGTGGCCATCATTGTGATAGAGCACATTGGGGAGCGCCGGCTGGTTCGTTCCGTAACTCCAATTCACGATGAAAAAATCCAAAAGGCCGTCATTGTCGAAATCGGCCCAAATCCCCGCATGGGATCGTTCGTGTTCGGACACTAAGACTCCGGTATTGACCTTGGTGAATCGTCCGTTCCCCTCGTTATGGTAAAGCGAATTATAGCCCAGACCGCTAGGGTCGTCGTTAATGCTTGTCACAAAGAGGTCCAGCTTACCGTCGTTATCATAATCTCCCCAGGTAGCGCCCAAGGCGTTGTGGTTTGCATTGACAAGAGGGCCGGACGTAATGCGTTCGAAGGTCCCGTCTCCGCGGTTATGGTAAAGAAAATCATGGGGAGTTATATTGTCCTGGCCCCAGTTGCAGACAAACAGGTCTGGATAACCATCAGCGTCATAATCACCCCAGGCGCAGCCCCAACTGTAACCACAACTGTAACCACCGCTGGTGACCACGGGCCCGGTGGTGATCTTGGTAAACGTGGGGTCCAAGTCCAGATGCGCGACTCGGCTGGTCACGGAGCCCGAAGAATTGCTCACGACCACGAAATAGTCGCCGGCGTTAGTCGGTTGCACGTTCATCAAAACCAAGGTGAGGTTGACGGCATTTGACAACGTCATGTTGTTAAAGTGCCATTGATAATGGAGCGGAGCAGAGCCGGTCGCTGTGACCTGGAAGAACACTTTCGCACCAAGGCTCACGGATTGATCCGGTGGCTGCCCGGTAATAACAGGTTGAGCAGGGACAGGGAAGGCAACCATGAGGATTGTGCCTCCGAGCAAGAGGTAGAGTTTGGTTTTCATGTCCTGAATTGTTCGGTCAATGATTTGGTTTTTAAAGCTCTCGAGTTCATTGGGTGTTAGCACCGTAATACACTCTCTTCCAATACGTATTCAGCTGAAAGATAGTGCCAAGAGAAGTGAATCGACCTGAAGAGTTGCTTTGAAATACCGCTTACGCCTGCGCTACAAGATACGTGGCAACAATGGTGATGACGACCAGTTCGATCAAAGTAAAGCCGCTGCTTCCTTTCTTTCAAATCTTGGGTCAGCGTTCATCACCAAGTCTCCGGGTGCGGCTCGTGATCATTATTCCAACTCCGTGCACTGTTCGTTGGATTAAGCAGCCAGCTTCGTGGCACGAGAGCTACGTGGGCGTCGCAAGCGACGACATTGTAGCCGCGTCCATGGCGTGGAGCCGTGATCTCATATCGAGGATCATCGGGGCGCAATCCGCAGTCCATGGCATCCGTACCGTTCCACGGGTCGCCAGGTAGTTCGCGGTAAATCCTGGAATCGGCGATGGCAAACATTTCACTCGGAGCCTTCACCTGTGACTCGGATATCGGAAGGACCAGTGCTCCATTCCTGAAACCGCCAAGACCAAGAAATGTGCTCGAGCCTGGCCGACCACTATTTCCGCCAGTCCCGGATACATTATAGCCATAAGTTCGCACGTACGCTCCTGACATCCCCAACCTCTTCCAATCATAGCTCGGACACCGAAAAGAAGGGTTGTCAAACCAACCAGACTGATAATAGGGTTCGAGATACATCTCCCAAGATTCTACCGGCCCTTGGAGAAACGAATCTTGACCATACCTATAGTAGGGATATTTCTGCTGATTATCGAGGACATACAACGCCAGAGCTGTACCTAATTGGCGGAGATTGTTTGCGCATTGGGTTCTTTTGGCCTGGGCCTTCGCTCTCGATAATGCCGGCAGAAGCAACGCCGCCAGAATCGCGATAATGGCGATGATGACCAATAGTTCGATAAAGGTGAAGCCGGTGCTTCCTTTTCTTTGAGGTTTTGGGGCAACGTTCACCACCAAGTCTCCGGGTGCGGCTCGTGATCGTTATTCCAACTCCGTGCGCTGTTCGTTGGATTAAGCAGCCAGCTTCGTGGCACGAGAGCTACGTGGGTGTCGCAAGCGACCACATTGTAACCGCGCCCGTGGCGAGGAGTGGTGATCTCATCCGGATAATCGTCCGGAACCCATCCACCAATCATTGCATCAACACTGAACCAGCCAGGATGATGGTTGAAAATTCTGGAATCGGCGATTGCAAACATTACACTCGGAGCTTTTACCGCTGACTCGGAGATCGGAGCGCTCCCTGCTCCACGCGCGAAAGTGCCGAGACCAAGACAGGGGTCGCCCCAGTTCCCGTCGGTCCCACTAACGTTATAGCCATAAGTTCGCACGTCCGGTTCTGACATTGCCAACCTGCTCCAGTCATAGCTCGGACACCTGCAAGAAGGTTTGGCAAACCAACCTAACTGATAGTAAGGTTCGAGAGACGTCCGCCAGTTCATTATTTGCCGTAAGTCTTCTGAATAGGAGTAGTACGGATAAGTGTCTTGGTTATCCATCACATACAGCGCCAGTGCCGAACCCAATTGGTGGAGATTGTTCGCGCACTGGGTCCTTTTGGCTTGGGACTTCGCCCGCGATAATGCCGGCAGTAGCAACGCCGCGAGAATGGCGATAACAGCGATGACGACCAATAGTTCGATCAAAGTGAAGCCGCTGTTTCCTGTTCTTTCAGATCTTGCTTCAACGCTCATTCGAAACGTCAAGGTTCAATTTTGATCCAATCAAGAGTTGATTTCTCTCATCAACGCGCTTGCCAGCAGCCACATGAGCTGTTCGGATCTCCGCGGTTCAAGTTTTTCTGTCGTTTTTTGCACTCTCTTCCAATACGGATTCCGCAGAAAAAAAGTGCCAACAGAAGTTAGTTAGATCGTTGAACCGACGTGAGAATCGCCTTGGCGCGTCTGGCTGAGAAAATGCCCATAACCGTGGCGGCTAGCGTAAGGTCGAAAATCGTGAAGGTTTGAGAGCCTCGTCCACCGGGGTTCCAAGTGGATGGTTATTCAACCGTTAGCGCCATCAGAAACGGGCCCGGAGCTTCCATGCTTGAGACAAAGTCGATGCTTTCGAGCACCGAATCCGGCCGAGGATTCTCTCGCGTGCTTTTATAAGCATAAAGGAAAGAAGTTCCCTCTTGTTGAGTGGACGGATTAACTCCGGCCCAGACCGGCACCGCGCCGTCTGCTGTTTTTGGTACGGGGAGAGGAGTGTCGCCCTGCCAGTAGTCACACGTGTCTTTACCATTGAGGATGGGCAGTTCCGCTTCTCCTCCGTCCGCATAATGCAGAACATACCGCCCAATCAGCTTCTCCTCGAAGCCCTCGGGAGTGTGTTGGCACGCTTGTAGAAAATATAGTCGGTGGCATTTGAGGCCGATGTGGATTGCATTAACGCGTTCGGGACATTGCGAGCCGAGCCCTTTCAACGTCTGACCGCTTAACTGGACGAGTCCGCGCACGTCAAACCATGTTCCGCCGAGTTCCTGCAGCCCGACGCGAAACTCTCCGTAGCCAAGTCCTCCAGGACCATTCAATGGGAGATTGTAAGAGGTCGAGAGATCGATCTGCGCGGCGCCGGCTTTGGGATTCCTTGGCGGGAGAAGTGCCCGCGACGCCACCGCGTGAGAACTGGAGCGTTTACCTCTAGACAGGGCGGCACTCAGGTTCGCCCGTTCTTGCGCCAGTATTTGGTCTTGGGAGGCAAACTCCGAAGCCAGATTCAGGTGAAAAAGCGCAGCCGTCAAATTGGTCTCCGCCTCACTCAGGCGAGCCTCGCGCAAATGCCAGGCCGCCACCTCCTCCTGCCTGGCGCTAAACTGGCTGGGGAATCGGTCGCGCAGGAGCTCCCAATCCCGCGTTAACTCATCGAGTTGAAGGGGAACAAGGCTGCCTGTTTGGTCGATGCGACCCACCGCGAGCATCTGGGAAAGCCGCACCAGATCGTCGACAGAATGATTATCAAACGGCAAGGTCTCATTACCCGCGGCCGGCAAGGCACTCTCTGAAATCGTATCCTCCCGCGGTGCGCGAACCTTTCGAGGTAGCGTGAGCGGCTCTCCCGTAGCCAGATCCCAAACTTGGAGGTAGTCGTCCTCGGTCAAGGTGTACAGCCATTTGGCATTTTGGCTCCAGGATGCCTGAACCAGCTTGGATTTGTGAGGGAGGGGCGGGGTTAGCGGCTGTCCGCTGAGATCCCACACTCGTGCCTTTTTGTCGCGACTTAGAGTTACTATGCTCTGGCCATCCGGGCTGAACGCACCCCAAGTAACGGGCTGTCCATGCCGCATTAACCTGCCGTGCGGTACGCCGGTGCGAATATCCCACAAACGTGCGGAAAAATCGAAACCACAGGCTAACAGACGCGTGTTGTCCGGGCTGATGGCGGCATAGATGAGCCTATTGCGCTGCAGCACAATGGGCGCCCGATTAAGCTTTCTGCCGCTGAGAAAATCCCAAACAAAGACTTCCGTAGCCGTTTCGGACACCCAACTCCAGCTTTGGTCTGCAGCTCCAGTAATCACTCTCCGGTCATTGCCAAACCCAGAGTAGACCACGGCATTTGGGTGAGGCAGCGGTACCCGTCTGTTTCCCGCCCGGGTGTCCGTGATCCAAACCGTGTTGCTTTCCCCTTGAAGGAGGACGAAGCGGCCGTCCGGGCTAATCATGGAATGTTGGCTCCTGATTTCGGGACGGGATGGTTCCGGCAGATCGCTTGTGGCTAAATCCCACACCCGCGCAGCCTGGTCGCAACTTTCGATCAGCAATCGTCGACCATCTGGGGCAAAATCCAGGAAACGCGCGTGGAGAATCGTTTTGAAGGGTGGCGCCTCCAGTCGGCCGGTCGTCGTACTCCAAAGCTTCGCCACGGCATCATTACCCGCCGTAATGAAACACCTACCATCCGGAGAGATCCGGGCGCTGGTAATGAAGCCATCGTGCTGGACGGGCAAAGCGAATAAAGGTTTGCCTGAGCTTGCTTCCAAAACTCGAGCCGTTGCGTCAAGCCCAGCGACGACTATCGCATCCCCAATCGGGCTGAACGCGGCGTCCATAACCTCAGGTTGCGCCGGGGGGGAAAAGGGCAACTCGTGGAAGGTTTTGCAGTCCCAAAGACGAACCTTGGAATCCTCGCAAGTACAGAACTGCTTAGTGTCGGGACCGAATCTAACCGCCAAGTCGTTAGCATAATTGGCGGTATCCATGCGTTTGAACAGGCACTTTCCCATGGCAACGTCCCAAATACGTAAAGCACCATTGTCAATCCTCGTCACCAGGAGTTTCCCGTCCGGACTAAAGGCAAGTTGTACCGCGGGAGCCTCGTGTGGGAGTGGCTCGGTGCAGGGCATGCCCGTGGCGACGTTCCAAAGCCTCACGCACTTGTCCTCGCCGACGCTTGCCGCTATCGTGCCGTCGAAATTTAACCTCGCGCGCATTACCGGGGTCGAGTGGCGCAAACTCTGGAGCAGAGCTCCGGTTCGGGCGTTCCAGATTCGAGCAGTCTTGTCCTGACCGGAGGTTATAATCCGCAAACCATTCTTGCTGAACCAGCCATCATTGATTCCGCCGTCGTGAGTGAACTCAAACAAGCTTTTGCCGGTCGCGGCGTCCCAGAGCTGGGCAGTGCTCTTCTCCCCTGTCGTCAGAACTTCAGTGCCATCAGGGCTGAACTCCGAATGGTTCATAGCGCTCCCTGAGAAAACATTGATCAATTTCGGGCACTGCCGGAGCACCGAGGCAATGCGAATCCGGTGAGGCTCTTCGCGGCGCGGATCGCCCTGATCCAGATGAAGCGCCTCGGCATACCAGAGCAACGAACCGAACAGGTCCCCAGCGTTAACCAGCTCGGTCCCACGAGCAACATATTGCCGAACGGCTTTATTTTGGACCTGCCTGCGCTCATGTTCCGCTCGCGCCGCCTGCCACATACTGATACTGACCACCGCCCCCAATACAAGCGCAAGCGCGACCGCGGTTCCCGCAGCAAAGGCGAGTCTGTTTCTTTGAATGACCTTTTGCCATCGATAGAGGGCATTGGGTGGACGAGCAACGACCGGTTCGTTCGCCAGGTGACGCTCAATATCCCTGGCCAGTCCGTTAGCGGTCTCATAGCGCCTGGCGCGGTCCTTTTCCAGGCACTTCATCACGATCCAATCGAGGTCGCCGCGGATAAACTTGACCCGCTCGAGGATGTGATCTTTCCCGGAAATACGGAGGGAGCCTTGAGGCTCAAGGGACTCCAATTCCATCGTCAGGCGGGTTGAAGGTCGCAACGGCTCTCGCTCACAGATCGTGCGCCGCAGTTCATCCAAACCTAAGGCGAGCAGCGCCTGGGTGTCAAAGGGAGTCTTGCCGGTGAGCAATTCATAGAGAAACACACCCAAGCTGTAGATATCGCTTCGGGTATCGATGTCCAGGCTGGTCATGCTGGCCTGCTCGGGACTCATGTAAGCCGGTGTGCCCAGGAACTGTTCGAAGGCGGTAAAGAAAGTGTTATCCGTCAGACGACCACTGGTGGCCTTGGCGATGCCGAAGTCAATGACCTTTGGCACGGGTACCCCGTCATTGACAGTGACCAGTTTGTTTGAAGGCTTGAGGTCCCGGTGAATAATCCCCTTTTGATGCGCGTGCTGTACCGCCTCACAAACCTGGATGAACAATTTCAGTCGCTGCCGGATGGAGAGCTGCTCGTGGTCGCAGTACCGGGTGACCCTCACGCCCCGGACCAGTTCCATGACGAAAAAGGGCCGGCCCGACTGCGTGGCCCCGGCATCCAGCACGCGGGCAATGTTCGGGTGATCCATGAGCGCGAGGGCCTGGCGCTCGGCTTCAAACCGAGCCACCACGCTCTTGGTATCCATTCCCAGTTTGATGACCTTCAGGGCAACCTTGCGACGCACGGGTTTCTCCTGTTCAGCCATGTACACAACACCACAACCGCCCTCGCCCAGCTTCTCCAGGAGCCGGTAACAACTTATCCAATCGCCAATTTCTTCCTTGATCGGAGCCTGGAATTGGGCGTTGGGACAAGCCGCGGCTTTGGCCATACCGGCCCACGCCGCGCGCGCCGCATCGGGTGAGGGTCGGTCGGGTAGAAATTGACCGGCCGCACTCTGCGCGGCAATCAGCATCTCGACATGCATGCGCAGATCCGCGTCCGTCCTGCAGGCCTTTGAAAGGAATGCGGCTCGTTCCTCGGCGCTCTCAATCTCGAGCGCTTCCAATAGCAGGCTCTGAATAGCCACCAGGCGGTCGTTCATGGCGGAACCATTCTCATCTCAATTCCAATACGCAAATGCCAGCCGGAAAGTGCCAAAAGCCGCAAACGGGGAAATTACTCCGCGGAAAGTTCGTGGTACAGCCAGGCCCGGGCGAAGGTCCATTGTCGTTTCGCCGTGCGTTCGGAGATATCCAGGGCTTTTGCCGCCTCTTCGTAGTCCATGCCGACAAAGAAGCGCAGTTTGACTAATTTGGCGGCTTCCTCGTCCTCCAAGGCTAATCGATCCAAGGCCTCATCGATCCGCAGCAAGAATTCGTCGTCAGCCTGAACGGCAACGTCCACTTGCGCCAGGTCGATACGATGAGTGCCAGGGCGACGCTTGCCCGCATGCTTTCGCCGCGCGTGGTCGATGAGGATGTGGCGCATCGCCTCGGCGGCCGCGGCGAAGAAGTGAGCCCGATTTTCCCAGGCTTTATCTTTGCTGCCAGCTAACCGCAACCAGGCCTCATGAACCAAGGCGGTGGGCTGCAAAGTAGATGTTTCCCACTGGCCAGCCATCCTTGCCGCGGCCAGCTTGCGCAGTTCTTCATAAACCATCGGCAACAGCTCACGAGAGTCTTTTGGTTGGCCGTCTGGCGTGGTCAGAGACGACTGTGAAGCATCTTGCATGGCTTCTCCCATATGTCGCATCAGCTGAGAGGTTCTTCAAGGGAGGCTCGTCCATTGGGGGCATCTTGGAACATAGGCGGTTCATAACGAATCCAATGCCTGAAGTTGCCGTAGGGAGAGCGAGTTTGGAGGGGTTCAAGCACCGCGTATCGTCTGGTTTGAGGGCGAACTCACTATCAACAATCTAAATCGTTCGCGAATTGGGGAACGCACGTCGGCCAGTCAAACCATGATCTGATCGGGTTAGGTCACGAAGGAACCCTCGGACGCTGCCCACTGGGCTTCGTCCGAAGATTGCTGTCGCTGCCTTAGCCCAGCCCAAAAGGCAGCTCCAGTGAAAGCTCCAGTAATTGAGTACTGGACGAGTTAGTTTTGGCGGCGGCGAGCAGTGGTTGCGTAGCCGGCGGAAACTGGTAAATTTTGCCTGATTTGAGGCCTTTGCGGGACCAATCCCGGCCATTGGCTACATCTTGCTGATTATCATCGACTTACAACATATACCTTCTCCAGCAATGTTGAATTCGCCAATGGATGAGAACCGGCCATGGGCAGAACGCCTTTTGAAGGAGTCGATTGCTTTGCCAGGGATGGGCAGCGTCCCGTGAGGCTGGGGTCAGCTTAGTGTTTCCACTTAGTTAGTTCTTGCCAACTGGCTGCGAGCGTCCTCTTCACACTCAACCCGGAACGTAATCAATGAAATTCTTGAATAGACCAAGTTGCGCAAGTCCAAATAGACTCGATGATCGGACCCGAGTTACGGCACCCACGAGGCGCGGTAATAAATGGCTGTGAAAGCCGACGCGCCTTTGATATGCGCGCAAACCCCTCCAGGAGGCATCACGAAGTTGGTTAGAACGGTCCAGTTCATGAAATCCATCGAGCGGAGCACTTGATATCGCTGACCATCCGCTCCTGAAACTGTCAGATCACTGCTGCCTGCCGTGCTGGCAGCAATTAAGTCAGGCGTCTCTGGCGGCCACAGGCGGAACAACGCGCCGAAACCCCAAGCCGCTGGCGGGTAAATCTTATCGCGTCGACCATGCCACCAATCTCGTCGCGCCAGTTCACTGGTCGATACTGAGCCCTGCGGTGGTGGGCACCGGCGGCCAATGACGGTGACCGACAACGCGGCAACCTTACCACGACGTTTCTACCGCGGCGTGCGCGTGACCTCGCCGTAGGTGGTTTAGCATCTGGGAGTCAGTGATCCCAATCGCTGGTGAAGTTCAGTTGATCCGAACACTTACCGCGAAAACCATGCTTGCTATGATTCACCTGGACTGGCGAACGCTTGAACGCTGCAACCCGAAACAACAGCCATCAAACTGAGCAGAGTCTTAAGTATCCGGCAGCCTCTATGTCCTGTTGAACTAGACTCCTTGGTGAAAAGCGAGCTCGTGAAGAAGGATTGGCGGATCGCCGTTACACTGATACTAGTGTCGGTGAACGGATCCGCATCGCATAGAACGCCCGAATCGAATGCAGTTTTGTGAAAAGAAGTGTGAAAAGAAGTGTCAACAAAACTGTCAATAACCGACTAGTGGCGAGTAGGTGCGAGTAGTGAACGAGTATACTTGATTTGTCCGGAAAATGGGCTTTATTAAGGGCGAAAGCAGGGGCTTGATGGTTCAATCCCGGCCATTGGCTCCAAATTCTGGAGGAGGCAGTGGAGGAACATCGGCGAGCATTTTTTCGAGCGCGTCGTGGTGAGAAGGGACCGCCTGCCCTTCTCTCGCGGGGCGTTGCGTCGACCTCGCAGCGACCCTACAATTTATCCATTCGCTCATTGGCTCTCTCCACACTGACCCGGTGGCGGAATCAGCTATACGCAACGAACGAACTCGCCGGCAAAGAGCGCTTTTACCGCCTGACGACATAGCCAATTTCATTTGACGGAAGTTCTCCTTCCGGCCTTTGGCAACACAAAGACATTTAGTTAGAATCATTTCGTGAAATGAATCTTGGTATAGACGTGGGACGAACGATGGGCGTCGGATACTTAGAAACACGTTCCGGTTGCTCGCCTTCACGCCTTTGACGCAAGACCTTAGGGCCACGTCCGAAGCAGACAGTGCAACTCAGCCGCAATTCCGCTACGCCCGTCGGACTACGTTACATGACAACAAGAGGGAAGACCCCTGCCGCAGGCACATTAGCGCAAAGGGGAATGCTAAGAAACTGTGAGCGACGTAATCTGGACAGTTCTTTCGCGCAACATTTCCACCAATCAAACCATGAGAGGCATGGCTAACGCGGATTAACCCGGATAGACCCCTCGAATTATTTGCGCCGGCTTCTACTTACTTTTGATGATGCACAAGGAAGCTCTTTCTACGCTACAAGTACACAGTTGACAGCGTGGGGATCGGAACGCAAAAGCGAATGAACAATGAATCTTCAACTCGCACTCGGCTTTTGGCTGGTCTTAGAGCGGTGACGATGGCGGGTACGGCCCCCCTTTGCGTCCAGGATTTTCGGATCGCTCAAGTCACTCTGACCCATCGGGAAAGGGTCGCCTGGCGCATCCGGCCTATCCCACCTATTACATCCTGTTTCGGGGCGACGAGGTCGAAGACATCCGTCTTGCCGCTGACATGGCGCTCGGCGTGACAACGAACGGCGCGCTGACTGACGCCCACAACGCTGGCGTGAGCTCTTTCTATCAGGTCCAACAACCGCTAGATACGGACGGCGCGTTCCTGGGTTTCGCTGACCTACCTCACAGCCCATGTTCGATGTTTTGAAAACAATCCTGCGAATATAGGTCGTGCCGGCTCAATGGCTCAAGCGCTCGCGGGACGAGCGATGTTTGGAAATACAGAGCCATCTCGGGCCTGAACGACGAACATGTCGGCCAGTTGAGCGACGGCCAGCGTGTGATGGGGAGAAGAACAAACCGAACAAACCAAATCAGTTCCATGAAAAATATTACCGTTTTTGCATTGTCCTACACATTGCTATTTCATCTCAGCCAGGGGACCGTCGCAGAAGAAATTGGCTGGCACGACCAGTTGACCTTCATTCCCGGACGCGGCGTTGAGCCGCGCAATCCGCAGCGTCTTCATCCCGCCGTCGCCCAGATGGATGTTAATGGCTTCGATTCGTCCGGGGGCGGCGAGTCCTTCATAAGCGCGTCGTTCTCGCAGCATCAGTTCGATCTTGTTAGCCGCCTCAACCTCAATGCCAGCTACAGTGTCCAAAGTTACCTCGGCGGCAACGGAAGCTTCCACATGAGCTTCCTTGACGACCGCCGTTACGCGCAAAACACGTTGAACTTTGTTTGGGAAGGCACGCGTAAGTTCGGCGGGAAAACTTTCCGAATTCAAGCACTGGATCTCGATTTTCTGGCTCGTGTGAACAACCTGAAACAAACCTTGCGCGGCGAGTTGTTGCACAACCAAATTGTCCAGGAATACGGCTCCGACTTCGTCACTGGCTGGAAGAAGGAAGCCAAAGTGATCGTGGTCTATCAGTTCGCGCTCACCTCCTCTGCCGTGACTCGCTCACTCGAATTGAGCTATGACGCCAGCTACGGTGGCGGACCCTCGAGTGTGGATCTGAACACTTCGATCAAGGCCCTTTTCCAACGCAATGATACGACCGTGACTTTGAACTACAGCTTCTACTCCTCCAGCACCAACATTCCCACGGCCTTCCCGCTGGTTGGCAAAATCGAGAACTACGACGCCTTCCTCGCTTTTTCTGAAAGAGTGCAGGATTACTTTGCCCATATAACCGAAGCCGATGCCAAGCCGACTGCCTACGTCATCGAGCCGATCCAAAACTTGCCGGGTTACAGGAACCTGGTGGACGTCTTCTCACCGGCGAACCTAGATAACGCGGACTATAACCGCTTCCTGAAAGCCTATGCAAACCTGCGTCGCTGGAGCGACCTGCTCGACGAGATGGCAATTGATGAACGCCGGATGAGTTGGCTCAACGCCGTCGGCAAACAACAAGTGCTGGCTATCCGCAAGGACGTTGCCAACTACCTTCGGAGCTTGGAAGAAATGGCCCGCCAGCACTTTGAAACGGGTGCGACTTTGCATGTCCCGGACGAAGTCTTTAACTACTTCGTGAATTTCAACCGCATTCCTTTGCCCTCGATAAGCCTCATGAGGAATATCCCATATTTCTCTGCGATCGGGCATTTCTTCATCGGCAAAATCAATTGCGGCCCGAAGCTGCTCGTCACTGAAACGCCGTTTCGAGCAATCAGCGGGAGCCGAAGCGATGGCGCGCAGCTACCACTCCCCTCTTCGTGGGCCTCCGATATCTATTACTCTGCCCAGGAATTTACCAATTGGCTTGGCGGCGTCCTTTCAGCGCCGGCGGTGGATCCGGACCAGCGAGCGGCCTACTACGCCTTTCTGAACTCACCGCAGTGGGGTTCAGCCGTGCAGGACGCTGCTCGGTGTCGCGTCGGCTTTTTCGTCGTGGATTTGTACAGCCAAGACCTGTCCAAATGGTCGGTCAGCGTCCGGGATGCGGCTGACGGAACCGTTGAATCCACAACCGTGCTATCGAACAACGACGCCCCCTGTCTAGACATTCTCGAAGCCGCAGCAGAGGCGGAAGTGGCGATAACCGTGCTCAGCCAACCCACTGTTGGGGCCGTTGACACTAAGTCAAGCTACGAATACGTTATCATCAACCACGGCCCTGGCGCCGCTTACGGCCTCAAGCTGTCTGTGCCGATTCCTGCTAACTTGGAAGTCCTTTCCGTGACGGGTTCTCATGGATACAGCATCGTGACCAACGGGCAGGCGTTGTTCGAAGTCGGCCCGCTGTCCTACGGCAGCGTGGCGACGGCGAAGCTTTCCTTGGTGCCGCAGCGCCCTGGCATTATCTACGGTTCCCCCGCGCATGTGACAGTCGGAGAGGGCCTCACCGACTCGCAACCCCAGAACGACACGGCGATCCCCGCGCCACTCACGGTGAACAAGCCTTCCCTTTCCATCGCGCAAACGACAAGTTATGTCGAACTGAGCTGGGTCTCGGAGACGGGTCGTCTAACGCTCCAAAGCGCGCCACGTCTCAGCGCCTCGCCCACTTGGGAAAGCGTTACGGACTCACCCAGCACCCAATTGAGCCGGAGGACAGTACGCATCCCGATCACAGATACCGGCAGGTTTTTCCAGTTACAAGGGCGGGGCCCCGTCCTGAAATAGATTGGTACTTGGTAATGAAAAAGCTAGAAAACCATGCCCGCAATTTGTTTTCGTAAAGGGTTTAAAATGCAGTGCGCGCGAGGTGGAAGCAGGCAAGGTTGTGCCTCCGTTGTGCAGCGCAAGTACGAGATCAAAGGAAGGCTAGGGTTGATGCGGTGGGTCCGACAATTTGGCATCGGCCGCCATGGTAAGATCATTCGCGTGGAAAAGGCTCATGAAGTAAATAAAACGGGGCCCGCCCATTGCCGAGCGCCTGCGCATCTGAATAGCTACAACTTGCAAAGGAAGGAGATGATTTTATCGATTATGGGGAAACAAACCGTGTTGGCCGGAGTTGTTTGGATTCTCATCCGTTCGGCGGCCTGTGCGCAGAGTGGCGGCAGCCCGGAATACCATCTGGAAGCAGTTCCCACCGGGTGCATCCGAGCCCATCTGACCTATACGCTCTTGACGCCAAACATGCAGGCGCAGGAGTGGTGTCTGTTCGCTCCTGCTCCTCCCGAAGGGATAGGCCAGGGCCAGGTTGGTATTGCAGGAGCTACGATTAATGGCGTAAGCGTAAGAGCAGAGAGTTGCTTCGAGGGCGGTCCTTTGCGGCGTGCGGTTTTGCGCTTGCGCGGCGACGCGAGGGTTGGCGATCGCCAACGCTGTGTAGCCGAAATCACCTATACAACAACCCTGTTTTCACGTCGTCTGGTTTTTGGCGCGCCGTCCCATCCGGTGCCACTCCTTCCCGAAGTCCAGCGAAGCGCGTATCTGGCATCTTCGTCTTACTTCGACTTCGACTCGACCATTGTCAAGAATTGGCAGAGCACAAACGGCCTGCGCCGGCAACCGGGTGAGTCCGAAGTTTCGCTTGCGCGGCGCGTGTTATCCTGCATGCAGGAACAATTTCATTACGAGAAAATCAATGAACCGAAAGCCTCGATCGTTTGCGGTGCTCGCAAGGGAGAGTGCGGCGGACTCTCCCTCCTGTTTGCCACCGTTCTCCGGGCCGAAGGTGTTCCCGCGCGGGTATTGTACGGCATTCATACCGACAGAACTACTCATTCGATTTCGGAGTTTTATGCAGTGGGGATCGGCTGGATCCCTGTGGAGGTAGCTGGCGTGGTCACTTACAAGGGACCAATCAGCAATTTTGTCGGCCGTACGCCCGGAACCTATCTTGCATTGCACGCCGATCCGGATCTTGAATTGGATACCATTCATTTCGGCAAGAAACGGTGGCCTTGGTTGAATGTGAACGGGATGCTGAATTGGTCGTTTGGGCTGGGAAAGTATGAAGGCCAAATCACCAAGGCCTCCTGGACCTTCGAAAACTTGCCATTACCGACGATGCAACAGCGGCCTGATGTAACAGGCCGACTGAAAACGGAGTGAAAGGCACTTCTTATGGCGCTTTGCTTGACTTTTTGGCCTCAATGAATTCAACGTTAGATGTGTCCCCGTAGAAAACTCAGGCTGCTCTCGTGGTTATTGTGGGCTGGACTCGCGTCCCCATTGGACGCGGCTGAGTTGGTGTCGAACGCGATTGGCGGATCGGCTTACGGGATCACGCATTGGACCGCGGAAAACGGACTTCCTGAGAATAAAATCCAAGCGCTGCTCCAGGCACGGAACGGTTACATTTGGATTGGAACGTTGTATGGGTTAGCCCGATTTGATGGCGTCAGGTTTACGATTTTTGACCACAGCAACACGCCAGAGATGAGCAATGACGCCATCGTTGGACTTGCGGAGGACAAAGTTGCTGACACCCTGTGGGTTCAGACCGCGGGTGAGTTGCTCCGTTACGAGGGTCATCATTTCGTTCGCGAGCCTGGGTTTCCCGGATCCGGTCAGCGGCTCTGGCCCGCCAATCAAGGCGGATTCTGGTTCGTGCCACGGGCCGGCCAACTCGGCTTGTTTCGCAATGGTCAGGCGAAAGTGTGGGACCTTTTTTCGGAAGGTTGGTATCACTCTATTAACCAACTGCGCGAAGATGGACCAAGTGCACTGCTTGTGATGCAGTTCACCGGTCTGTTCGTATTCAACCCGGTGAATGGCTCGGTCACTCCGTTTGCGCAGCCACCGGAAGGGACAATGACCTTCGACTTCCTCACCGATAAGGATGGAAGCCTGTTGGTCACCTCGGACCATGGGATGTGGAGTCTGGCCGGGACCAACTGGTCTCAACTCGAGGTCGCCTACCCGGATAAGGGCCTTCGGCCTTCGGTCATTTTTAAGACACCCGACGGTCAATTATGGACGATGTGGAAGGATTCGAACCACTCCAGGCTGGCTCACTTTATCGATAGGAAGTCTGTTTTTATCGAGCTCGAACGAATATTGGGGGAGGCGATAATCGATGAACTCATGGCGGACCGCGAAGGAAACCTCTGGGCCGTGACTTACCATGGACTTTATCGGATTAGGCCCAAAGCGGTGCGAGTATACTCTCGATCCGAGGGCTTGAGAAACGATGATATTCAGCTGGTCACCGCGGGTAGCGATGGTACCATTTGGCTTGGCACCAAGCAGGGGATCAGTGGGATTAAACAGGATCAGGTGTTCAATCTGCCGGCAGGAAGCGCTCGGGGCCTGGCCATGGGAGATGGCATCCTCAACGACGGCTCAGGGCGTTTATGGACCCGGTCTGAAGCGAATGGCATGTCATTTTACGAGCATGGCTCCTGGCGTGCCGCAACAAGACTCCAAAGCCAGGACGACTTAGGCTTATTTCGTGGGCTCTTCGCGGACCGGGAGGGACGATTCTGGCTTGCCTTTCAAGGAGGAGTGCGGTGTTTGGATCGTGACGGTGAGGTGTTGTTTTGCGCGACCACTCAGCTTTCGCATCCAGACGTCCGATTCGTTCATCAAGACCGCCAGGGTGACATGTGGTTTGGCACCTTTGGCGGAGGATTAAATCGACTTCACGCGGGCAAAATCAATTCCTACACCACCACCAAAGGCGACTACAACAACCGCGCCTGGCACATCCACGAAGATAAGGATGGCATCTTTTGGGTCGGCTCGCAGAACGGCCTGAACCGATTTGTGCCGCCGGGTCATGAGCTGGCGGCTCCAGGTTCGGGCAAGAAACTTCGAATTCCCGACGCCAGCAATGAGCGTTTCTTCACGTTCACGACGCAACACGGCCTGCGCGAGAACGTGGTCAACAATATCCAGGAAGATGATTTTGGGTCTCTGTGGCTAAGCGGTCTGCACGGCATCTATCGAGTTTCACGAGAAGAGCTGAACAAGGTGGCTGCCGGCGAAAAGCCAGAAGTTCAGTGCGTCGCTTATGGCGAAGCGGATGGTATGCTTAGCAGTGAGTGCAATGGCGGTGATGATCAACCCGCAGGCTGCAAGGATGCTGAAGGCCGCATCTGGTTCCCCACAACTAAAGGGGTCGTTGTCATTGATCCGAGATCGATTCGACAAAATGATGTTCTACCGCTCGCGGTTATTGAAACCGTAGTAATTGATGACGAGATTGTGTTCGGAGATCGCTTGACTGAAACGATCGAGGAAGGAAGCGTCTCCCCGCACGGGGCCCGGATCGGGGAGCACGCGGGTTCACCGGAAACAGAATTACACTTGGGACCTGGGCGCGCGCGCGGCCTGCAAATCCGTTACACGGGCAACAGTTTCGTGGCACCGGAACGGATGCGCTTCAAATTTCGTCTGGAAGGATTTGACCGGAATTGGCGCGAGGCTGATGGAAGTGAGCGAACGGCGTTTTATACGAATTTGCGGCCCCGCAAGTACAGCTTTCGGGTCCGGGCGTGCAACAACCACGGGTATTGGAGCGTTAACGATGCCGTTTTTGCCTTTTCGGTCGCGCAGCATTTTTATGAGACGTGGCCGTTTTACGTCGTCTGTGGTCTTGGGGTCGTTGGACTTGCGGCGGCCGTTCAGTCCTATCGCCTGGAATGGCAGCGGCGAGTGTTGAAGCTGGAGCAAGCCAGCGCATTGGCCACAGAACGCGCGCGCATCGCCCGGGACCTGCATGATGACCTGGGCACGGCCCTCACCGGTCTTGCGCTGGAAGCAGAGATCGGACGGCAGGAACAGGCTGAGCCGTCATGGCTTCGCTTCCGGTTGGGTGAGGTGGCGGCTCGCAGCCGATCGCTCGCGGATCGGATGCGCGAAGTGGTCTGGGCCATCAGCCCGCGCTGCGATACAATCGAAAGCCTGGCGGGCTTTTTGTGCCAACATACTGAGCAGTTCACCTCGGCCGCAGGATTGCGCTGCCGCTTGCACCTGCCGGATCACCCGGAAGGGATTTCACTGCACAGTTTGGCGAGGCATCAGTTGTTTCTCGCGGTCAAGGAAGCCCTCACCAATGTCGTCAAACATGCTCGAGCGACTTGCGTCGAATTGCGCATAGAAGTCGTTGCGGGCACTTTGCGAGTTGTGATAGGCGACGACGGCTGCGGTTTGAACGGAGAAAACGAGAGCGGCGAGGTTGGAAACCCAAAATCGCCAAACGGACACGGCTTGAACAATATGCGCGAGCGATTGAGCGCCTTGGGCGGCGAATTCCGGCTCGAACCGAACGGAGAGCGAGGAACTCGCGTCGTGTTCATTATTCCCCTTGCGGGTCAACCCAAACCGGGCTCGGTCGAGCTATGAGCATCAGGGTGGCAATCGTGGAAGATGAAGGGAGTGTGCGCGAGAACCTGGCCCGACTAATCGACTCGGCCCAGGGCTTTTCCTGCGTCGGCAAATTCTCGACTGCGGAAGACGCTCTGCGATTCCTCCCCAAATTGCTTCCGGACGTGGCGCTCATGGATATCAATTTGCCCGGCCTGTCTGGCATCGAATGTGTGCGCAAACTGAAACAGAAGCTGCCGACCACTCAATTCCTGATGCTGACGATCGAGGAGGATGGACAGCGTGTATTTGAGTCGCTGCAAACGGGCGCGACCGGGTATCTTGTCAAAAACCTGCCCCGCGACAAAATCCTCGAAGCCGTCGCTGACGTGCACCGCGGTGGCTCACCAATCTCCAGCCATATCGCTCGATTGATAGTCCGGTCCTTTCAGCGGTCCCGCCCGACGCCGGAGCCGGAAACCGACCTCACTTTGCGCGAATCGGAAATTCTTTCCCTGCTCGCCCGAGGGTATCGCTCTAAGGAAATCGGCGACGAACTTCGCATCAGCGCGACCACGGTGAACACGCATGTTCGCAACGTATACGAGAAACTACATGTGCGATCACGGGCCGAGGCCGTAGCACGTTTCCTCAATCCAGGAAGTCGCTAGATCGTCTATGCAGGTTAATTAACGAATTTCTGTTTCGGGCTGTCTTGGTCTCAGACATGCTTCATCCCGACTGTACGAAGCCGCCTTGTCAAAGTCATCCACGACTTATTCTGCAAGCGCCGCGATGCGGTCCAGCGAAGCCGTACTGAAAGAAAGGTCCCCTTCCGAATGGCTCACGAATGAACTGGAGGACAGGTGTCATGCTTAGAAACGCCTTCTGCGGGTGTGCACAAAACTGTGCGTAAAGAGCTATCAAAGAGCAGGGAGAGAGCAGTGGCAGAAAGCGCTTGAACAGCTCGTAAACTCGAGTATTTTTTAATGCGAAAACATTGGAATACCGGCCCAATCCCGGCCATTGGCTCCAATTTCTCGAGGAGCAGTGGAAAGGCAATGGAGGAAGTATTAACGAGCAGTTCGATTCTGGCTAAGTAAGTGCTCTGCCACTGCTAATTTCAGCGGGCCGCGGATTGTGCGTTATCAGAACTGTCGGTTGGCGATTCTCTCGTCATGAATTGGGGTGAAGAAGAATCATTGGGTTCCGAGATTCATGCTGTGCTCCAGAAAGTACGACCCCCCGTTCACGCTTTGCTATGGAGATGACTGTGTCCGTCGCGTCGCTGAAGGCTGTGGGATTTCACAATTGCTTTGATATGAGGAACTGCACTTGCGGTCTAGGGTTTTGGATGGGCCAGCAACCACTCAATCACCCGGGAGGCAAACTCCGAGGATGAGCTGCCGCTGTAAAGGGTCGGGGCATGGCTGCCCCCGTCGATCGTCCACAGTTCGACTGCGCCACCGGGCGGGTGGTTCATATAGCGGGTGATGACCGTGTCGAGTCCCGGCAAAGCCAAATCGAGATCCATGGAAGGTGCAGGATCGGTGACCGGGTCGCGGGCGCCGTTATTCTCGGCCCAGAACTGGACGGTCTGCAGAGCGCCGGGATACGCGGGCATATTCGAAGAGAAGAATGCGTCCGCCTTGAGAGCGCCGCCGCCATAAAAAATCGCGGCGTCGGCGGTGCCGTGGATGTGCAAGATATTAACCGGCTGGCAGGGCGTGCAGCGGCTGGAATCCAGGAAGGTCCCGCCAGCCAGGCTGGCAATGCCGGCGATAAGATCCGCGGACTGACAAGCCATCCGATAGGTCATGAAAGCTCCGTTCGAATGTCCGACCAGATAAACCCGCTTTCGGTCCACAGCACACTGCCGGCCTATCTCTTCAATGAGAGCCCGCAGGTAGCCGGCGTCGTCGGTACCTGATTAAAAAAGTCGCTCACCGCATCTGTCGCGTTCCAGAACTGGAAGCCTGCGCGATCGACGGTGCTATCGGGGTAGCAGTAGAGAAATCCTCGCGACTCGGCCAACGGGCGGAATTGCATGTAGCTTTCCTGGTTAGTCGCGGATGAGCTGTACCCGTGCAGGAGGATCACCAAGGGCTTTCCAGCACATTGGGATCCTAAGCTTAGAATTCCACGTGGACAAGTTGTC
>JADMIO011006343.1_pt1 | contig 103066 bp, 87 predicted proteins | sample 8958161 | NCBI WGS metagenome assembly JADMIO01 (sample SAMN16585339, study PRJNA669376) | soil metagenome | isolation source: Crop rotation soil | place: USA: Cullars Rotation, Alabama | collected 2011
GCCGCGACTTCAAGTCACGTGAATTCCAAGCTTCGGATCCCACTGTGCTGGAAAGGGTCACAGAGGCGGAGATGCGAAAGCAGCCGGATCGGCGGCTACCGCGATGCCATCTGGCGGCGAGCCGTATGGACGGCCGTTTCCAGGGCGGCGTCGACCGGAGCAGCCGGCACGAACTGGCCGTCGGCCGTCGGACGGGCAGCTTGCTGCGCCGCGGCGGCGGCGACCGGCACGTCGGGCGAGACGCCGACACGGCTAAACGGGTGGCCGTTCGGCGAGTAGAACTTCGCCGTCGTCAAACGAATGCCGCCGTTGATCGTGCTCAGGGGATAGATTCCCTGCACGGAGCCCTTGCCGTAGCTGCGCGCCCCGACGATCGTTCCCCGGCGGTGGTCACGAATCGCTCCGGCGAAGATCTCGCTGGCGCTGGCGCTGTCGCCGTCGATCAACACCACGAGCGGCACTTGCCAAGTGCCCGGCCGATGAGCCGTGTAGTTGTAGTCTTCGTACGGGTTGCGCCCGCGGGTGGAGACGATCACCCCTTCGTCGACAAACTTGTCGACCACGTCGACCGAAATGTTCAGCAGACCGCCGGGGTTGCCGCGCAGGTCGATGATCAGGCTCTTCATCCCTTCGCGATGCAGACGCCAGAGGGCGGCATCGAGGTCGCGACTCGTGGTCTTCTGGAAGCAAGTGAGACGGAGATAGGCGACACCGCTCGAGGCATCGATGATCTTAATATCGTCCACGCTCGGGACTTCCACTTGTTCGCGACGGACGCGAAGCCGGCGCGGTCCGGCACCCGGCGAGGCCACGGTCACCTCGACGCTGGTGCCCTCTTGACCCTGCAGCATGTTGGCGGCTTGGTCCGTGGAGAGTTCTTCCGTCGTGCGTCCCTCGACAGCCGTGATCAAGTCGCCCGGGCGAATGCCGGCCTGATGCGCCGGGCCGCCGGTGAAGACCTTCACGATCAGTAGGCTTCCCTCATGCGCCTTGAGTTCGACGCCGAGGCCGACGAAGTTCCCTTCGATTTGCGAGTAGACTTCGTTGAGCTTGCCGGTCGAGAGGAAGGTCGAGTACGGATCGAGCGCGTTGGCCGCGCCGCAGACGTATTCGTAAACGGTCGCCGATTCGCTCAGCCCGATCTGCTCGCGGCCGGTCTTCGCGGCGAACGCTGCGAGGTTTAAGGCAGCTTGGCGATCTTGGGTCGGCGCGGCAAACATCTTCTCGCGAAGCACGCGACGGAACGCTTCGACCCGTGGTTGCGGCACGTTCGGCAGATTCGTCTCTAAGAAAAGCGGATCGAGCAGAGCTTCCATCAGCGCGGCGGTACCGCTATCCACAAGCTGCTGCCAGTGCGGCGGATCGACGTAGTGCGATTGGATCTTGAGCAGCACTTCGTCGTAGAGTTCGAGCGTCTTGTCGCGCCCCATTGTGCGGAGGCTGTCGACGTACGTCGGATCGCCGTAACGGCCGGTGAGATCGTAGTGGATCCGCGTCAGGTGCAGACGTTCTTCGAGCGTTTGCTGCTGCGGCGTGCGGCGGAGCGCTTCTTCGTAAAACGTGAGCGCTTCGCTCCAGCGGCGTTGCGACTCGAGTTCGCGGCCGACGCGAATTGCCTCGGAGACGTCGGCTTGTACTTCCGCCGGGACGCCCGCTTGCGGCGACTGCCCGGCATTGGCCGGGAGCGCCTGCAACGGCGGGGCGGCCGGCACCGGCTGCGTAGGCTGAGCCGAGGCCGCCGACGGAGCGAACGACAACTGCGCCTGCGCCGGGGCAACCGTCGCCAAGCAACAGCAGAACGAGACGAGGATCCATCCGGCAGCTAGAACCCGACGCGGCATACGTTTCAACATCCTGAACGCAGCGGGCTCGGAAAGCGGCGCAACCGCAGCCAAGGTCCTTGCAATGCAAGTCCGGCGGTCGGCGACTCTCGTCTCGCGGCGTAACGTCATGGTGGTACGTCAAGCGACGCGGCCGAACTCTGGGTACAGAATTCAGGCCAAGGGAATATAGGACACGTTTTCAGACCGGTCAAAGAAACCGCGAAAAAACGCCTTCCCTTGCAGAAGCCGCAGGCGGCACGTGCGACATAATCGCTACGTACGACCATCGGCCGACGGCATCATCGATAATGCCGTTACGAGAGCCAACCACGACAGGAGCCGCACGACCGTCACGACGATGCGTCGCCGTGGTGCGGCAAGTCCTGCCGTGTGAACTGTTCTACGCCGCGGACGGGCGCAATGTTCGGTTGGTCATTATGAGTTCAGAGTTATGCGTTATGAACCGGAGGCGACCATCATAACTCAGAATTCATTACTCATAACTTTTGCAGCTTGCCGCTGCGCACCGATTCCGTCTGCTTGTGGCACAGCTTCAGCGCGTCTAAGGCCAATTCGCCGGCCAGAAGCTCTGACGGCTTGCCCGTCTTCACGGCCCGAGCCGCCTCTGCTAGCTCCGCCGCGAAGGCGTCGACTTCGCCGAGCTTCGGCTGTTTCGCTTTGCCGTCTTGCGTAAGCACGGTCAGCGGCATGCTTAACGTCGGCTTCCCGTCGAGCACGCAGAAGTCGTAGAGCAGCGTCGCCTTCTCCAAGTGGATTTCGAATGCGTGGGTGAAGCTGCGTCCTTGCTGATCGATCACGCCGCTCGAGGCCGTAACGGCGAGCTTCGGATCGTCGAAGATGAATTGCGTCGTGAGGAACCGCACGACTTCGTCTTGCATCCGGCCCGAGCTAAACACGGCCTTCGGCATGCCGCAGAGCAAGCGAATGAAGTGGGCATCGTGAATGTGCAAGTCGACGACCGGCCCCCCCGTGCCGCGCGGATCGTAAAAGTCTTTGATCCAGGTCGGGTCGCTAATCACCCGTTTGAAATGACCGCCGAGCAACTTGCCGTACTTACCGCTTTGTACCGCCTCGCGGGCAAATGCATATTCGGGAAAGAACGGCAGCACGTGCGCCACCATGAGCAGCTTGCCGACCTCGCGGGCCTTCTTGGCCATGCGCTGCGCATCGGCGGTTTCGAGCGAAATCGGCTTCTCAACGATCACGTGCTTCCCCGCGGCCAGCGCCGCGAGCGCCACCTCGGCATGCAGGGCCGGCGGCAGACAGATATCCACCGTATCGACCTTCGGGTCCTTGAGCATCTCGCGCCAGTCGGCATAGCGGCCGATCGGCCCGAGGTCCATCTTCTCGCCTGGCGGCCCGAAGTTCCCTTTGATCCCGCGCCAATCGCCGGCCAATTTCTTCGCATCGCGCGCAGCGATAGCGGTGACCTTGGCGCCCTTCACCTTTTTGTAGGCGAGATAGTGGATCATCCCCATGAAGCCGATGCCGACAATTCCGACGTTCATACTTGCTCCCAGTTGCCGATCATGATTTCCTGATTCGAAGTTCGCACCGTCTCTTTCGACGCGATAATATAGCCGCGTAACGCGACGCAAGCGACGCGGCGAATAAATCAAATCTCGCGACCGGAAACCTTCTCATGGCGGGCGTTCACGGCGAACAGATGTACGGCAAGGTAGATCACGTACCCGGCCTGTTTTACGTGTCGACGATGTTCTGGCACATCAACTTCGTACCGATCATTCCGCTGCGCTCGTACGTCGTGCTGGAATCCACGGTGCGGAACGAACGGTTCCAAGGAAAGCAAATCGGCTGGAATGCGAAGTCGGTGCTCGTCGGATATCTCCGCGGCTGGTCGGCGGCCGTCGGCATTATCGCGTTAGTGGTCGCCGGCGTCGCGGGCAGCGGATTCTTTATCCCTCGCGGAGAGGCGCCTCTGGCAATCGTCGTGTTTCTGGCGTTGTGCGGCGCTTGGTACGCGACGATTTACAAGACGCCCGGCACGCGGTTCATCCTCGTGCAATCGCTATTACTCGTCGTCGGAGCCGCCATGATCGGCTGGGAGCTTTCCGTTTTGCAGCCGAACGGCTTGCGCGGCGACGCAATGAAAAAGCTTCAGCATCTGCTCCAAGCGTTGCTCGCCACCGACCTCGCCATGCTGCTGTATTTGCTCTCACGCCTCACGACTTCGGCCGGCTACGATCGCGCCGTCGTACTTGCTCAGGAGATCGGCATGACGCGCGACGACTTCGATGCCCATTGGCAGCAAGCGGCATAGCACCGCTTGCCTGCCGCCTCGCGAAATGCCCCGTCTAGGCGTATCATGCCCGCTACGCTCCCGCCTTGCTCGCACCCCGCCTCAGAAAGTTCACGCCATGCGGTTCTCAAATCTTCATCGCGCGGCGTCGCTGGTGCCGTTCATTCTGCTCTTATCCGTTGTTGCAACCACGGCGGCCGGAAGCCAATTGCACATCGGCGCTGCGTCCGTCAGCATCACGCCGGAAGAGCCGGTCGCGCTGTCGGGCCAGATGCGCACGCGCATTTCCACGCGCGTCGATAGCCCGGTCACCGCTTCGGCGCTGGTCGTCGAATCGCGCGACGGCGACAAATCGCTCGACTCGGCGATCATGGTCTCCTGCGATTTGGTCGTCATTCGCGACGGGCTGCTCGACGAAGTACGCACGGCCTTGAAGCGCCGGCTCCCGGAAGTCGATCCGCAAAAGGTGTTCCTTAGCGCCACGCATACGCACACGGCGCCGGAAATGGTCGAAGGGCGTTACGAGTTGCCGAAGTCGGGCATTGTGCAGCCCGAGGACTATCGCAAGTTTTTCACCGAGCGCGTGGTCGGCGTCATTGAGAAGGCCTGGACGTCGCGAGGGCCGGGGAGCGTCGGCTGGGGGCTCGGGCATGCCGTCGTCGCGCAAAATCGGATCGTCGTCGCACAAGACGGCCGCGCAAAAATGTATGCCGCCACCGGCACGCCGGCCTTCGATAGGTTCGAAGGTTACGAAGACCACGGCGTCGAAGTGCTCTGCTGTTGGGACGATTCCGGCAAGCTCATCGCCACGGCAGTCAACATCGCCTGCCCGGCGCAAGAGGTCGAAAGTAAGAACGCGGTCGACGCCGACATCTGGCACCCGATTCGCGAAGCCTTGCGGCGCGAGCATGGCGAACAACTCGTCGTGCTCGGCTGGACCGGCGCGGCCGGCGACCAGTCGCCCCATCTGATGATCCGCAAAGCTGCCGAAGAACGAATGCGCAAACTGCGCGGCCTCGAACGCATGGACGAGATCGCCCGTCGCGTCGTCGTCGGTTGGAAGGAAGCTTATGCCGGTGCCGTGCGCGAGAAGCATCGCGACGCGCCGCTCGCTCATCAAACGGCCATTCTAGAACTACCAAAGCGCGTCGTGACTCAAGCCGAGGCGCTCGAAGCGCGCAAGAAGGTCGAAGAGTTGCGGAGCGATCCCTCGGCGCGCTGGATCCTGAACTGGCACCAGAAAGTCGTCGACCGTTTTGAGCAACAGAAGCCGGGCGATACGTATCCCACGGAAGTGCATGTCGTCCGCTTGGGCGACATCGCGATCGCCACGAACCAATTTGAGCTCTATACGGATTACGGTATTCAGATGAAAGCACGCAGTCCCGCGTTGCAAACGTTCGTGATTCAACTCACCGGCCCGGGCACCTACTTACCCTCGGCCCGCGGCACGCAAGGCGGAGCCTACGGAGCGATTCCGCAGAGCAATACCGTCGGCCCTGAAGGGGGTCGGGTGTTGGTGGATCAAACCGTCGGAATGCTCGAAACACTCTGGCCGAAAGCAAAATAGTCGTGCCAAAACGTCTCATTCGCTCCCGACACTTGATTCCCCACGCCTTAGCGGGGAGATTAAGAGCAGAGGCCGGGGAACTCCGGGCCGTTCGGTTATCTTCGGGAGGCCGACATGCGGTGCTCGGTCGTCATTCCGGCGTGCTTCGTGCCAATGTTTGTAGCGTGGGCCGTGAGTTGCGGCATTGCCGCCGTTGCACAGGCCGACGATCCGCCTGCCGCGAAGCCTAACAGCCCCGCGCCTACCGTATCGTCCGACCCCGCGATTGCCGCCGCGTTGGCCAATGCCGAACGTCTCGCGCGAGAAGCGTTCGCCAAACGTCCGGAGTTCGCCGAACGTCAGAAGCTCGACAAGCAGATCGCTACCGGCGCGAGCAAACGTACCGACGACGAACAGCTCTTGCTCTTGATCCAGCGTGCCGAGTTGGCCGCAAAGCTCTTTGCGGCGGCGGCCAAGCAACTGCCCGGCTTCCCGACATCCGCCCCCGAGCTAACCGAAGACGTCATCAATCGCTATTACGCCGCCGCTGAGAATTGCCGCAGCAGTTCCGACTTCAAGCATGCCATTCTATTGTACGAGCGTCTCGATTCGGCTCTCGCGGCCGCCTATCCTTTCGACTATTGGCGGCGCGTCGATGTGCGAGTGAAGGCGCGCGGCGCCGCCGAATGCGATAAGGCGACCATCGGAGCCATCTTCGGACTTAGCACCAGCGCTTTGGCTCTATTCGCCAGCAAGAGCCTCGAGTCGCAAGGGCGCTATCGCGAAGCCATTGTGCAAGCCACGGCCGCCGCGACGAGTTGCGAGCGCGCGCTCGGTCAGGAGAGCTCGGAGTACATTTGGGCCTTGAAGTCGCTGGCCGGGATCCATCGCTGTCAGAGCAACTACATCGAAGCGGAACGCTTATACGCGCGCACGATCCTGCTTACGGAAAAAACTTTCGGAAAGCGTCATCCGGCCTACGCCGAGGCGCAAAACGATCTCGCGTCCCTCTATTTTTCCTTGGGGCGATATTCCGAAGCCCTCAAGTTGCTCCGAGAAGCCGCGAGCATCTATGAGACGACCATCGGCAAAGACAACGACACCTACGCCCTCTTCATCAACAACGCGGGTGCATCGCTCAACAACTTGGCCCGGTTTCGCGAATCGGAGCCGCTCCTACGCGAATCGTTGGAAATTACTCGCAAGACATTGGGACCGCGCTCCGAGCAATACGCCCTGGCGCTTACGAACATCGCCTATCTCTACGATTGCCGAGCCGATTATCGCCGCGCCGCCGAATATTACGCGCAATCCGTGGCGGTTTACGAACAAGCGAAAGGGAAGAACCACCCCGAAACGCTGCGTACGCTGACACTTCAGGGCAACATGTTGGTCGAAACCGGCAAGTATGCCGCGGCGGAACCTCTCTTCCAACAAGTTCTCGCCGGAAACAAAGCGATGCTCGGCGACAAGCATGCCGACTACGCCAATTCGCTCTTTAGCCTCGGCAGCCTCTATCGCGCGCAAGGAAACTACGCCGCGGCGGAGCCGTATTTTCGCGAAGGTTTAGCCGTGAACATCGCCGCCTACGGCAAGCGATCGGGCGGACATGCCATGGGCCTAAACTACATCGGCGCACTCCATTGGTCGCAAGGCAACTACGACGAAGCCGTCGCGCTCTTCGAAGAATCGCTAGCCATCTATCGCGAAATCGGCAGCGAGAAAACCGCCAACTACGCGCGCACGCTCAGCAACATCGGCAGCGCTCTTTCGATGCAGGGCAAATACCTCGAAGCGGAGGAACCGGAACGGCAGGCCGTGGAAATCTACACGTCTCTCTACGGCAAGGACCATACTTCCGTCGCTTTCGCGCAAAGCAATTTGGCCCTTGTCTTCGTCGGGCTTTCCGACTTCGCGGAAGCGGAACGATTGCAGCGCCGCAATCTTGAGATTTTTCTCCAAGCCTACGGACGCGAGAGCCTCCCTTATGCCCGTACGTTGGCAAACCTCGGCAATATTTATGGTCGCCGCGGCGAATATGCGCAAGCTCGCGGCATCCTGGAAGAATCGCGTGCGTGCTACCTCGCGTCCGCGGGCGACAAGCATCCCGAATACGCACGCTCGCTGAGCCAAGTAGCGTCGGTATACCGCCATCTTGACTTGCTCGACGAAGCTTCCAAGTTGCTCGAGCAAGCCCGTGCCCTGCAGGAAACGCTCGTCGGCAAGTCGCATCCGGAATATGCCATGACCACGCAAACGCTGGCGTCGGTCCGGTTCTTGCAAGGTCGCAGCGACGAAGCACGAAACCTCTATCGAGAGCTGATCGATCGGACGCGCGCCGAAGAAGGAAACGACTATCAAGGCCTGCCCGGCCGGTTGCTCGGGCTCGCTTCGCTGGAGCACGTTGTCGGCAATTCTGCGGCGGCAGAAGCGCTAGGCCGCGAGGCCCTCGAGCGCTCGCAAGCTTGGACTGAGCGCGTCATGGAGGCTCAAGCCGAACGTCGCCAGCTCGCGATGGCGGCCGAACAGGGACGCTTGCTCGACGTCTACCTCGCCATTGCGCTAGATGCCCATGACTACACGGAGCGGGCCTACGGCTTTGCGCTGCGGCACAAAGGAAGCGCATGGATGCAACAGCGCCGACTTCGCGCCGCGGCCGACGATCCAAAATCGGCCCCCTTATTTCAAGCACTGCAGCGCACGACTTCGCAACTTGCCGATCGAGCCATGAGCGATCCGAAGCCGGAACAGCGTGAGACCTGGCGTGCGGAGGTCGAGCGACTTACGGCCGAAAAGGAAACCATCGAGCGTCGGCTTGCCGCCGAAAGCTCGGCGTTTCGCAATGCTCGCCAAGTGACGACCGTCGAAGACCTGCGCGCCGTCTTGCCGGAAGACGCCGTGCTGTGCGACATCTTGGAATTCGAACGCTCGCACCGGCCGGATACCCATCAGGCCGGCAAGCAGCTTCCGCCCGACCGTCGACTGGCGGCGTTCCTCGTACGGCACGCCGGACCGATCGAACTGATTGAGTTGGGCTCGGCGGATGAAATCGCCGCCGCCGTCGACGCGTGGCGGGCATCGTACGGAGCGTCGCCGGAAGGGATCGCCGCGGGACAAAAGCTACGCAAGCTTGTCTGGCAGCCGCTCGAAGCGCACCTGAAGAGCGGGCAAACCGTGCTTGTGTCGCCCGACGGCGTGCTCGGCCGGTTTCCGCTAGCCGCACTCCCCGGCCGAGTCGAAGGAACGTATCTCCTGGAAGATTGGGCGGTAGCGACCGTCCCCGTCGCGCAAGCCTTGCCGAGCATCCTTGCCGAGAAGCCCGAGAGTCCGGTAGATCTCGGCAACCTGCTGCTGATCGGCGGCGTCGACTACGACGCCGATGAAAGCGGCGCCGCTCCGCAACTTGCCAAGAAATCATTCGGCCGACGCGTGGCGCGCGGAGCCGAGTGGCGCAAGTTCGAACCTCTCAAGGGTGCCATTGGCGAAATTGCCGTCATCGAGAAGACCTACCGCGACCTGTTTGGCGACGCCGGCCTCACGCGGCTCGAAAAGGCCGCGGCCGCCGAAGAACGCTTCAAAGCCGAAGCCCCTAAGCATTTGTTCTTGCACGTGGCGACGCACGGCTTTTTCGCTCCGCCCGAATTGCGCTCGGCGCTGGCGTCGTCGAAGGATGGCGATCCGAGCGCAGCGACCGGCGGCGGATCGTCGCGCTCGCTCGGGGGCAACGTGCCGGCGCTCGTCGGGCAACACCCGGGCCTGCTCTCAGGCCTGGCCTTGGCGGGGGCCAATCGCCCTCAGGCGCCCGATCGCGCCGACGGCATTCTCACCGCCGAAGAAGTGCAGACGCTCGATTTGCGGCGCGTCGACTTGGCCGTGCTCAGCGCCTGCGAGACCGGCCTTGGCGAAGTCGCCGGCGGCGAAGGACTCCTCGGCTTGCAACGTTCGTTCCAAGTCGCCGGGGCACGCACGACGATCGCCGGCTATTGGAAAGTCGACGATCTCGCCACGCGACTCTTGATGGAACGCTTCTATCGCAACTTGTGGGACAAAGAAATGCCGCGCCTCGCCGCCCTGCGCGAAGCGCAACTTTATCTGCTCAACAATCCCGACGCCGTGCGCGGAGCCGAACCGCCGGAAGACGAGCCGCGTTTGCGCACCGCCGCCCGCTACTGGGCCGCGTTTGCGTTATCCGGCGATTGGCGGTGAAGGGACGTGGCGAGTGATGAGTGGTGAGTGGTGAGTGACGAGTGACGAGAAACACCACCCGCCACTCGTCACTCACCACTTCTTCTTACCCCGGCGGCCAGCGCAGCGGACGTCCGCCGAGAATGTGGAAGTGCAGATGGTCGACGGTTTGGCCGCCGTCATCCCCTGAGTTGCATACCACGCGGTAGCCGTCTTCGAGTTGCAGCTCGACCGCGAGATTGCGAATCACCAGCACGATGTGCGCGACCAGCGCCGCGTCGCCGTCGGCCAGCGTCGCCCAAGACTTGATCGGCCGCTTGGGAATCACCAACACATGCACGGGCGCTTGCGGCGCGATGTCGCGAAACGCCAGACACTCGTCGTCTTCGTAGACGATGTCGGCCGGAATTTCCCGCTCGATGATCCGTTGGAAGATGGTCGGTTGTGCCACGGGTCAGGTTCCTTCACTCGCCGGCATTCAAAGATTTCTGGAAGAGCCAAACGGAGCGGGCGATTGGGTGCGAACCGTATTACGAACCGCCGGCCTGGGCCAGGGCCAGACCTTCGTCGATCAGCAAAATCGGAATGCCGTCGAAGATCGGGTAGACGTAAGTGCCGTCGGCCCGAACGAGCCCCCCTTCGAGCTTGCGGCTGACGACGTCGCCCCCCCGATTCCGCAACGTGCCCGCGGCCATTGCTGCGTTGATCCGCTCAAGCGTCGCGGAGTCGACCTCCGCCAAAGGCGTGCGGTCTTCCGGACAGCGGAGCATTTGCAAGAACTCAGGATGGATCATCGAGCGATCGGCGGAGGGGAAACATCGAGCGGCGACGCCCGAAAGTTATACCCCGCCGCCGGGACGGTTTCCAGGGAGTCGCATCCCGCTTAGGCCGGTCGGCCACGACCGGCATTCGACGCCGCGTGGCCGCGGCGGCTAAGCAACCAATAACAACTCCCTACGCATCCAGCAGCGGGTCGACCACCGGCTGAGTTTGCAAACCTTCGGGCTTGGCCGTGCGGCGGCGGCGGCGCGGAATCTTCGTGTTGGTCCACTCTTTCGTGAGGGTCTCAAACACTTCCGGCGACTCGTAGCGCACGAAGCCTTTGCCGTCGGGAATCGGGCCGATGAGCCCCTGGAACACCGGCAGGCCGCGCAACGTCAAATCGGTGCTGCAATCGTCGATGCCCACCTGCGTGTGCGACTTCTCCAACGTGTCGATGCGCAAATACTCCTTCGTTGCAATCTCGCCGTCGGTCCCTCGAGTGACGACACGATACACGAACTTGTCTTGCGACATCCTGAGCGACTCCGGGGAAGACGGGGGGAAGGACCGTAGATAAGCTAAGCAGGTATCGTCGCCCCCGGCGGCGAAATATACCGCTTTCCCGCCTGCCGGCAGGTCCGTACGATTCGCGTGAACCGGCATCCGCCGCGCTTCGGCTAGGTTCGCTACAAGCGGTCGCCCGACCCGAAGTGAAACGCGGATCGTAACGACTATGCCGAGCATGCCGGAGCGACGACCAAGCAATCCGCACAAAGACCAACCATGATCGCTTTCATAAACCCCATTCATGTGCTGCGAACTCTGGTGCCGCTCGTAGCGATGATGCTCACTGCGAGCATTACGCGCGGCGACGAGCCTGCAGCGGCGGCACAGGCAACGACGCCGCCGCTCGCCCCTCCTGCTCCGCTCGACGGTCGCGACGGCCGTGACCTAACGCTAGAAAACTTTCGACCGCAATCGATGCTCGCCGTCCCCGTGCATCATTTGCCTCGCGCGAAGTTCCCCGTGGTCGACGTCCACGTGCATCCGCGGATCCGGCTGCATCACTCGCCGGAACAGCTCGACGACTTCGTCCGCACGATGGACGCCCACAACATCGCACTCTGCGTTAGCCTTGACGGCGGCCTCGGCACGGCACTCGACGAACACATGGCGTACGTCTGGACCAAGTACCGCGACCGGTTCGTGATCTTCGCCAATATCGATTGGCGCGGCGACGGCCGTGCCGACGATCCCGCGAGTTGGGATTGCCAACGCCCGGACTTCGCCCGACGGATGGTCGCCGCCCTGGAAGCGGCCAAAGCCAAAGGGGTGAGCGGGCTCAAGGTCTTCAAAGACCTAGGGCTCGTCTACAAAAACCCCGACGGCACCTACATCCGCATCGACGACGAACGTTGGAGCCCGATTTGGGCCGCTTGCGGTCGGCTCGGCCTGCCGGTGATTATCCACAGCGGCGACCCGACCGCCTTCTTCCTGCCGATCGACGAGAAGAACGAACGATGGGAAGAGCTGCACCGGCATCCGGAGTGGAGTTTCTACGGGCCGGACTTTCCGAAGCGCGACGATTTGCTGGCCGCGTACTTGAAGATCGTCGAACGCCATCCGCAAACGACGTTCATCGGCGCGCACGTTTCGAATAACGCCGAAGACTTGGCGGCAGTGTCGTCGTGGCTGGATAAGTACCCGAACCTCGTCGTCGAGATCGCTTCGCGCATTTCCGAACTCGGCCGGCAACCATATACGGCGCGAAAATTCTTTCTGAAGTACGCCGACCGGATTCTCTTCGGCACCGACGGCCCCCGCGCAGCCGGACGACTCTTTCCTTATTGGCGATTTATGGAAACCGACGACGAATACTTCGCCTACGCCGAAAACCCGTTCCCGCCGCAAGGTCTCTGGAACATCTACGGCATCTACCTGCCCGACGAAGTGCTCAAGAAGGTGTACCACGAAAACGCGGCGCGGATCATTCCGGGCGTGCGCGAGAAACTGGCGGCACGGAAGTAATCAGTCCGCCTGCCGGCGAAGCGCCGTGGAAGAAACATCCTCGCGGAATTCCACTTCGGTCACCCCCGTGGAGATCGCTCGTAGCGCCGACGGCAGATCGAGATCGTCGAGCGTTTGAAAGCCGTGCGGGGTCGCGCGGCCGAAGACCAAGAAGCGACAGCCGAGCGAGGCGATTTCGGCGATCGTCGCGTCCCGTTGGGCTTCGCTTCCTTCGGCGAACCTCACATCGGCCACGCGCGTGATGGTATCGAGACCGCAGACGATCGTCCGGCCGGGATACAGGCGGGCCTTCTGCACCATCCGAGGCGCTCGAGTGAAGTCCAGTTCGGCGGTGAGTTGCCGCGAACGATTGGTCATGTCTTCGAAATCGAGCGGCAGCTTGCCGACGTTCTCGATGGAAATCTCAAAGTGTACCGGCCCGCCCAGCCGCGCTTCGGCAAGCGCATGGATGCGCCGATGTCCGTCGTGCAGCGGGTTGAACGAACCGGGAAAGATCCCAACCGCCGCTTCGCGCTCGGTCGGGGATTCCGGGCGGGCCGAGATCCGATCGCATTTCCCCGCCATCAGAGCCTGCCACGATTGAGGCGCGTTGGTGGCCCGACGCTCCAATGTCTCGTTCGGGTTCAGCAGGACTTCCGGGCGGTGCAACAGCCCGCAGGCTTCGGCGAACAAGTCGAGCAAGAGAGCGGCGGCGAGCAGTTCTTCCTCGTCGCGCGAGCGGACGCCCTTCGCAAGCTCGACCGATTGCGACCAAGTACACGCTGCGGTTTGTGCCGCGAGATGAATCCGATGCGCCCCGCGCTTCGGTCGATCGCTGGCAAGGCTGGCCGTGAGACCAAGTCCGACGACGGGAAACGTCTCCGCCCCGCGCAATTGCTCCGCTCGTCGATACCCGGCCATCGCCATGGCCCGGGCCGTTGCGGAGGAGCAAGCCTGTTCGGGTTGTAGCCCGAGCCAGTCGCCGAGCGCCGCCGCCGAGTACGGCACGCGGGCTTCGAGCACCGTTTGCGAAGCGCCCGGCACGCAGAGGAGCCGGCTCATCGCCAAACTCCCGCCGCCGGTTACCGAGATCACCGCGCGCTGCGGCGAAGCATGAATGCGGCGAACAAGCTCGTGCGTGGGGTCGTTGGAAGACATCGCCCCATTCTAACCAACGACGGTTACTTCGCGACGGTGATCTCGTACGTCAGCGCGTCCTTGTGGCCCGTGCCCCGTTCCTCGGGAAGGGTCAACACGGCCAAATCGTTCTTGAGCACATACTCAAACGGCCGGCCGGTTACGGCGTCAAGCTTCGGCAACGGCACGATCTGCACTTCGTCGAGCGACTTCGGAAGCCGCCCGTCGTTCTTGGCCGCGTGGAGCCGCAAGGCCTCGACGATTCGCAAGAGGTCGAGCCGTCGCTCGCCGCGAGCGTAGGACTTCGACACTTGCGCTACGGCAGGCAACAAGAGCGCCGCGAACGGAATGATCTCTTGATCGTCGCCGTTTCCGGCCTTGGCCTTCACCAATCGCTGCTCGGCCGCTTCGATACCCCTTCGGGCCTCGGGATACGGCAACATCGTCCAGCGGAACATATCGTCGCGCAAGTCCTCGTATTTGAGTCGACTGAACTCGATGAATAGTTGGGAGTCGCTCATGCGTGCGACCTGTTTCTCGTCGGCTCCGCACCGCACCAGGAACGTCTTTATTGTGTCGCGCCTCGCGGCAACCTGCGTCATCAAAGTCACCTGGCTCACGACCTTCGACCACCACACGGGCGACTGTCCTTCGTTGGAAAGCAATTTAGACAATTCCGTAAACTCTTTGGCCAAACGCTGCGCCGTAATCTTCCATTCCTCTTCGGTGCGCTCGGCAGGCTGGAGCGCGGGGAAGCTGATCAGCAGCGCCGTCATCTCCATTTCCAGCCCGGGCCGAGGATCGACGAGCGGACGGGGTTGAAACGTCAGCGCCCAATACAAGCTCGGCGCGCCGGGCACTTGGGCGAATTCGAGCACCACGCGATCCATCATGGCGGCCACGGCGACGCCGACCAGCCCGTTGATCAAGGTCGGCCCTTGCGAAACGTGCCTGGCGATCGAATAGCCTACGCCGAGCGATTCCACGGCCTCCGCATACTTTCCCTGCGCCAATTCCAGCCGAGCTCGCAAGGCGACGTACCGTCCCGCGCGACGCATATCCTGTACTTCGGGCAGCTTGATTGAGAATACCGACTGATCGCGAATTGGCAGTTCCCAATTGCACGTTTCAAGGCGTGCCGCGGCGAGGAGATCTTCGTATACGTACCACGATGTCCACCAAGTGCCGGTGGCGTTTTTAATGGTGACGAGTGTTTCACGCTTTGAAAACTCCGCGAACGGAAGCTTCAGCCAAGCGTCGACTTGCTCTTCGGTCTTCTCTTCCGACTGGTAGCCGAACATCGCTTTCGTGTACCGCAACGCCGCATTGCCAGGACGGCGGTCGATGAATTTTGGTAGCAGCTGATACTTCAACGCCGGCAACGGTTCGACGGCCGGCGTAACGGCTAAACGGATTGTCGCCTCGTCGTCGGCCGAGGCCTGGGCGGGGAACGAAAGCAGCAAAGTCGCGGCAATGAATACGATGCGTTTCATATCGATGATTCCCAAATCGGAAGTTGTGGGCAAAGCGAGCTAGTTCAACAGTTCTTGCAGCAGGTCATTTCGCGAAGTGGACGAATGCGGCGACTCATTGCGCGCAGCACGATCGGCTCGCGCCAAAGCGTCAGGGTTCAACTCCCGTCGCAGTTGGGCATAGCTGTCGGGCGACGACAGGCGATCGTCCGCAATCGCTTCGGCGGGTGCCGTGGACTGCGATTCCAGTATGACGACCAGCGGCGCCGGACCGGAATCCTGAGGCGCCGTCCAACGTCCCACGACGAGCGCCACGGCGGCGGTGAGCACCGTTGCCAAGGGCCAAGCCGCGCGACGGCCGACCGATTGAGAACTCGTCGTTGCCGCGCGCCCGGCTTCGTACATCAGCTTATCGCGGTCGATGCCCGCCATTGGCGCGAGGCCGGCCAGTCGGGCTTCCAGAGCTTGCAGGTCCGGCGTTAGGGGTTCGTGTTCGTGCATGTTCGCTCCAATCGTGCTCGCAATTGTTCCAGACCTTGTCGATAGCGGCGGTGTGCCGTGCTCGACGTCACTCCGGTCAGGCCGGCGATTTGTTCAAAAGTCAATCCGCCCCACAGGTGCGCCGTCACGGTTTCGCGCAAGTCGTCTTGGAGTCCTGCGAGCGCCGCGGCGGCGGTGGCGGCGTCGAGTTGTGAATCTTCCGTCGGTTGAAACCACTCCGGCCGTGCCGAGGCGACGGCCTGCTCGCGCTTCCGGCGTCGCCAAAACGATCGCCTCGCGGAAAGCGCGCCGTTGCGCACCGTGCGATAGAGCCACGCCGGCGGATCAACCGGCGGTACCGCCTGTCGCGCAAGTTGCACGAACGCTTCCTGCACTACATCGTCGGGCCCGTGCCCTTCCGCCCCCTCGCACCATTGCCGCGCATAAAGTGCCAGCGGGCCCGCATAGCGAGTGACCAACACGGCAAGTTGCTCGGGAACAATGGGCATGGGCAAAGGTGTCAGGGGCGGGGGCCGGGGGTCAGTTGCCTTCGACGACTTGCGCCTATAGTAAAGACTCCGCCGTCGGCGATTCATCCCGCCGTTTCGCAAAATTTCCCCTCTCACGGGGCCGGGTTGTCGGCGGAGGGCTAAATTGCTAGTTTTGCCGCGCCCCTCCGGTCCCGAAACTTTTCCACCGACTCCCTTCATGCTTCGCATCTATAATCCGCGCCTGCTCGATTACCTCCGTTATCAATACACACTTGACGACGTCCGTCGGCTTACCGCGTTCCTGCGGGAGGCGGGCACCTTTCACTTTCCTGCGCTTGCCAGCGGCTTGCATCCTGCCGCACACGTGTCGCATGACGACCCTTCGGGCTACGCCAGCATTTGGGTGCGCGATAATGCCCACGTCGCCCATGCCCACCTCGTCGACGGCCGGCCGGAAGCCGCTGCCGCCGTCGTTTCCGGTCTCGCCAAGTTCCTCGCGACGCAGAGGAAGCGGATTCAGGCCGTGCTCGACGGCGAGAACGATGCGAGCGATCCGATGCATCGGCCGCACATCCGTTTCGACGGTCACAAGGTCGCCGAAATCGACGAACGTTGGGCCCATGCTCAAAACGACGCACTCGGCTACTTCCTCTGGATCGCTTCGAAGCTCGTAGCGCAGAAAGCCCTGCCGCTCGATGCGACATTGCGCGAAGTCTTGGCCGGCATGGTGCTGTTTCTTGAGAAGATCGAATACTGGACCGACGAAGATAGCGGCCATTGGGAAGAGACCCGCAAGCAAAGCTCGTCGAGCATCGGCACGGCGCTCGCCGGCCTGACGACGCTGGCAGCACTGTACGACACGCCTTTGCTAGGGAACGAACTCACATTCGGCAAGCAAACGTTGACGCGAGCCCGCTTGCACAAGCTGGTCGACCAAGGGCGCGCGACCTTGCTCGAAACGCTGCCGAACGAATGTGCGAATACCGATCCCACCAAACGTCGCGAGGCCGACGGAGCGCTCTTGTTCCTGGTCTATCCGCTGGAGATCGTCGACGGCGCTACTGCCGACAACATCATCAAACTCGTCGTGCGCGACCTGCAAGGGGACATCGGCATCCGTCGCTATCGGGGCGACTCGTACTGGTGCGCCGACTACAAAACCAAAATCTCTTCCGCCGAAGCCCGCTCGGCCGACTATAGCGACGACCTCAGCGGCCGCGACGCGCTCTTGCGCGAAGGAGAAGAAGCGCAATGGTGCATCTTCGATCCGATGCTCTCCGCCGCATACGGGCGCAGGTATGAGCAATCGCGCTCGCCGGCCGATCTCAAGTTACAGACGGAGTACCTCAACCGCTCCTTGGCCCATCTCACGAGCGACGACTCCCGCTTCGGCGGCCTCCGCTGTCCGGAGTCGTATTACTTGGAAAACGGCAACTACGTGCCGGTCGACCAAACGCCGCTGCTCTGGACGCAAGGAAACTTGCTGACGGCGCTGCGGATGATGGAGCAGAGCCTGGCGAAATGACGGAAGCCGACCGAATTCGCCTCCCCGCGACCTAGACTTGCATGGCCGCCCGTTTTTTCGGGCCTGCCGAAGGTCTAGCAACGTGGACGCCATGGCATCGTCGGCAATTTCCGCAAATTCAGCACCCGCCCCCTCGGCGGTTCGGGCCAGTTCGTTGGCCGAAGGGGTGATGATTTTGCTGGCGCTGACGGTCGTGCAGCGCCTTGTCGGCTTCCTTCGCAGCATTCTCTTCTGCCGCTGGCTCGACGCCGAACAACTCGGCCAATGGGATCTGGCCTTCAATTTTCTCATGCTCGCCGCACCGTTGGCAGTGTTCGGCTTGCCGGGAAGTTTCGGGCGCTACGTGGAAACCTACCGCGACAGCGGTCGGCTCCGCGCCTTCTTGCGCCGCACCACTTGGGCCAGCGTCGTCCCTGCGCTTGCGTTTTGCCTTGCGGCGGCCGCACTGAGCCCTTGGTTGGCGGAGTTGATTTTCGGCGAACGTGAACAAGCGTCGCTCGTGCTCACGATGTCGGCCGCGCTGGCCGCGCTGATCGGTTTCAACTTCCTCACTTGCTTCTTTACGGCGCTGCGTGCCGGGCGCATCGTTTCGTACATGCAGTTTTCCAACACGGTGCTGTTTGCCGTGTTGAGCTTAGTGCTCATGACCACCTGGCAAGCGAAGGCCGAGGCCGGCGTCGCCGCGTTCGGCATCGCTTGTTTCATCTCCGGCGCGGCGTCGCTTGTGTGGATGGTTCGGCTTTGGCGCGAGTTGCCCGCCGTCGAACGGCCGCTCGGGCACGGCGAGCTCTGGTCGCGGTTGATGCCGTTTGCATTTTGGGTTTGGGTGACGAATTGGGTTTCCAATTCGTTTGAACTCGCCGATCGGTACATGATCGTGCATTTCGGCGGACTCGACGCTCACACGGCGCTGGATCTCGTCGGCCAGTATCATAGCGCTCGGGTCATGCCGGTGCTGTTCCTCGGGCTGGCCGACATGCTTTCGACTTGGATCACTCCGCACCTGATCGGCGATTGGGAAGCCGGCCGGCGTGAAGCGGTCGGCGCTCGACTGGCGTTTATTCTGAAAGTGTTTCTGCTCGCGTTTCTGGGCGTTTCCATTGTGATGTTGGTCGGAGCGCCGCTCTTCTTCCATACGGCCCTGGCCGACAAGTTCGGCTTCGGGCAGGCGATCTTCCCGTGGACCTTGGCCTGCGCCCTTTGGACCGGCTTGGCGATGATCAGCAACAACTGGCTCTGGTGTGCCGAACGTTCGCGGCTCGCCACGGTCGGGCTCTTCGTCGGCCTGGTCACGAACGTCGGCCTGAACCTCGTGCTGCTGCCGAACTACGGATTGAACGGCGTCGTCGTGGCTTCGGCCTCGTCGAAGTTTCTCTCACTAGCGTTGCTCTGGACGATGTGTCGCTTGCTGAAGATGCCGGTCGATCGCCGACTGGTGCTCGTTTCGCTATTGCCCGCGCTTTTGATCCTCGGTCCCTGGTGGGCCTTGCTGGGTGCGGCCATCGTCGCTTCGGGAATCGTGCCCGTGCTCAGCATCTTCAACGCGGAAGAACGAGCGACGCTCACGAATGCCGCGACCAAGATTCTTGATCGCGTTCGAACGCGCATCGCCCGCGCGAACGCCTAAAACGGGCACGCAGCCGAGAACGCAACGGTTCTGCCGCAGTCGACGCGCGGGTCCCAAGCGTCCTCGTCGGGGTAAGTGAATTCCAGACGTTCCGCGTGCAGCAACAAACGCGGGGCCATCGCCTCGACTTCCGGCGGGGCATACAACGGGTCGCCTAAGATCGGGTGCCCGAGCGCCGCCAGATGGATGCGCAGTTGATGCGAGCGACCGGTGATCGGCTCAAGCTCCACGCGCGTCCGATCGAACGACCGACCGACGACGCGCCAACGTGTTTGTGCCGGCTTGCCGAGTTCGGGGTCGACCATATGTCGCGGCGGGTGATCGAAGTCTTTCCGCAGCGCAAGATCGATGAGCCCCGCTTCAGCCGCGATATTGCCGGCAACTACGGCCGTATATCGCTTGCGCATGTTGCGATCTGCGAATTGCCTGCTGAGTTGCCGCTGCACTTCGGGGTTCAGGGCCATGACCAGCAGGCCTGAGGTGTCGCGATCGAGACGATGCACCACCAGCGCAGAGGGGTGCGCCTCCTGAACCCGGGCGCTCAAGCAATCTTGCAAATCGGGTCCGCGGCCGGGTACGGCCAGCAATCCGGAGGGTTTATCCAGCACTATCAATCGGTCGTCGTGATAAACGGTAACGAACGTAGGGGTCATGCGCGGGAAAACCGGTGGCAACTAATTGGCAGGCCGGATTGTAGCGGCAATGCCAGTTGCACCGCACCGGTAGTATGCAACGTGCCGGCAACGCCGGTTTCACCCGAATTGCCGAATGTTTCGATAGAGAGGCGTAGAGCGATCGTAGTCGAAACGGCGAGGTTCCTTTTCGAACGCGAAGAAGCTCGCAGGTCGTCGAAACGGTGACTGCGGGCTTGGGCACCAACTTCGGGGAAGGTTTCGTATGCGTCGATTCACTTGGTGGAAACTTTCGGCGGCCCTGTTGCTAAGCACGGGCTTCGTCGACATGGTGCAGGCGCAACAACGTCCTGAAGCGCTGCCCACCGATACGTTGCCGCCGTCGCCGCCGAAGATCGTGAGCCCGATGGACTCGTCGGCCGTGTCGCCCGAGCCGATTGCGCCGATGCCGCACGACGACGTCGGCATGACGCTCGACGAATGTCAGTTCCTCGCGCAGACCACCAACCCCGCCTTGCGCGAAGCCTCGGCGAAAGTCGGCGTCGCCCAAGGTCAGGCCGTACAGGTCGGCATCATCCCGAACCCGACGTTCTTCACCAGTTCGCCGCAATGGGCAGGCAGCATCAGCCAATACAACTGGGTGTTCGCCCAGGACTTTATTACGGCCCATAAGCTCGGGCTCAATCGGGCCGTGGCGTATCGTAGCGTCGAACAAGCACAACTCGATTTCACGCGCAGCCGCTTCGAAGTGCTGACGAACGTCCGCAAGACGTACTACACGGCGGCCGCGGTGCAGCGACGGGTCGAAGTGTTGCAGGAGTTGATGAACGTTTCCGGCCGTTCGCGCGACGTCGGTCAGAAACTATTGCAGGCCGGCGAAACGAATCGGGCCGACGCCGTCCAGCTGGAAATCGAATACGACAAGGCGAGTGTCGCGCATGCCAACGCCCAAGCGACAGTCGCCGCCGCACGGAAGCAACTTGCCGCGGCGATCGGGGTGCCGGAAATGGAGATCGGCAGGTTGAAGTTCGACTTCACGCTGCCGCTCCCCGACTACGAATTGGAAGCGGTGCGGCAGGGAGTCGTCGATCGCAACGCGGTGGCCCAAGCAGCCGCCGTGGAAATTCAGAAGATGCAGTTTGCCTTGCGCCGGGCACGCGCCGAGCCGTGGCCGAACTTCAACATTCAAGCCGGTTATCAATACGCGACGGAAGCCCCGTTGCACGATCAGGGCTACGCGCAGTTCTTGACGACGATACCGCTTTACAATCGAAATCAGGGGGGTATTCGCGCGGCCCGTTCCGATATTGCTCGCGCCTCGGCGGCGTTGCAGCGCACGGAGAACGAACTCTCGCAACAAGCGGCCCAGGCATTGGGCGTGTATCTAGCGGCCGGCGAACGGGCGAAGATTTACCAAGAGAAGATCTTGCCCAAGGCTCAGGAAGTGTTCCGCGTAAATCGTAGCCTCTTCGAACAAGGACAGACCGACTTCCTGCGGTTGCTCCAGGCTCAACGAACTTTGATCGAAGCAGACCTCGGCTATATCGAAGCTCAGGAATCGCGCTGGACGGCGGCCGCGGAAATCGCCGGACTCTTGCAAGTCGAGCAATTCCCGTAAGGGGTCGGTGCGCGCAATTGTGTCATTTCGCGACACACCCCGTTAGCCTTCTTGAGGTATTGCGCACGGGCAGCGTGCTTGCGGGCTAACGAATCAGTTAGCATCGATCGAGATCGATTAAGACTCCGCAAGTCTCCTCGATCTGCGCTACGTAGGCGGCAGAATAGTTCTAGAATTCGCTAGACATTCACCCGTTCTTTCCTCTGCCTTAGGTCTGTGTGAGCTATGACGTCGGCGCGCGGAAAAGTATGCGCTGCGGCGCTTACCGGTCTGATTCTCGGCGCCGCGGCAGGCGGTTATTTCATGCGGCAGAAAGCCGCGCCGCCGGCCTCCGATTCGGTTCGGCCGGTCGCTTCGCATACGGCTGAGCCGAAGTGCGAAGCCTGCCTCGCGGAAGGTCGTCCCGACACGCTGGTCCTCCCGACAGACGTGATGAAGCGGCTCGGCGTGCGCATCGCGCAAGTGGAGCCTGCCCCTAAATCGCGGCCTCTGAAGCTGCCCGGGTCGCTCATGCTCGACTCGAACCGTTTGGCGCGGATCCATTCGCGCTTCGAGGGAATCGTGATGACGCTCGGCAAGGTCACGCCGCCGGGTGAAAAACCTCGCGCGCTGCGCTTCGGCGACACGGTGAAAAAGGACCAAACGCTGGCCGTGGTCTGGAGCAAAGAGATCGGCCAAAAGAAGAGCGAGCTCCTCGACGCCTACTCGCAACTAAGCTTGGCGAAAGCGACGCTCGATCGATTAAAGACTTTGCGGCCGGGAGAAATCTCCGAGCATGTGATGCGCGACGCTCAGCGCACTTACGAAGGAGCGCTGATCAGCGCTCAAAACGGCGAGCGGACACTGCGCTCCTGGCAACTCTCCGAAGCCGACGTCACGGCGATTCGCAACGAAGCGGAACGCTTACACCGCGAAGGGGCGAGCGAACAAGCGACCGCCGCTCTGCGCGAAGGTTGGGCCGAACTCGAAGTGCGCGCGCCGTTCGACGGCGTGTTGTTGGAAAAGAACATCACGGTCGGCGAAATCGTTGACGCGAGTCTCGACCTCTTCAAGATCGGCGACGTCAGCCGGTTGATGGTCGCCGCGAATGTTTACGAAGAGGATTTGGCCGAGATCGAACGGCTTCCTCCCGAGAAGCGCCGCTGGAAGGTTTCGCTCACCGCCGAGCCGGAAGAGCCGCCGCTTGAAGGAACGTTCGAACTTGCCGGACGGCTGATCGATCCCGTGCAACATACCGCGCAACTCGTCGGCTTCATCGACAATCCGCAAGGTCGCTTCATCGCCGGGCAATTCATCTCGGCGCTCGTCGAGCTCTTACCGCGGACCAATGAAGTGGCCGTGCCGGCGGGCTCGGTCATCGAATCGAGCGAAGGGGCGGTGATGTACACCGTCGGGGGCGAAGACGGCAACGAGTTTACGCGGCGCGTCACGGCCGTGGCGCATCGCGGACGGTCGTACGTGCATCTGCGCACCGTGCTCACCGAAGATGAGCAGCGCCGCGGGTTCACCGTCTTACAGCCCGGCACGCGCATCGTCACTTCGGGCATCGTCATTCTGGAAAGCACGTGGAAAGAGTTGGGCCTGGCGCGTCGCGCCGACGCCGCCGAAGGTTCGCCCCAACTCACGCGCGCTCCGTAAAACGCTCTCTTTCGACTCCGCCGCCGACGCGAATTCACCGAGGATTCGCGGCCGTTCGGCGGAGCCAACCTCTCGCCGCGTACGGGTATCGTCATGGTGCATCGCCTCATCCATTGGGCAGTTCACAACAAGCTCGTCGTCATTCTGCTCGCGATTGCCATCGCGGCGGTCGGCGGCTACTCGTTGGTCAACATCAATATCGAGGCGTACCCCGACCCGGCGCCGGCCATCGTGGAAGTCATCGCGCAATATCCCGGCGCTTCGGCGGAAGAGGTCGAGCGGCAGGTGACGGTGCCAATGGAAGTGGCGCTCTCCGGCATGCCGGGCCTGACGACGACGCGCTCCAAATCGCTCTTCGGCCTCGCGCACGTGCGTAACCAGTTCGAATACGGCATCGACCCCGTCAAAGCCAAGACCGAAGTGGTCAACCGACTCGGCGGCGTCAACTTCCCCGCCGGCGTTACCCCGCAGCTCAATCCGGCCTCGCCGATCGGTGAAATCTACCGCTACTACATCGCCGGCCCAAAAGACGCCGACGGCAAATCGATCTACACGACTGCCGACTTGAAGTCGCTGCAAGATTGGGTGCTCGATCGCGAGTTTCGCCGCATCCCGCGCATCGGCAGCGTGGTGAGCTTCGGCGGCGAAATCAAACGCTACGAGGTACAGCCGGATCCCGAGCGATTGCATAAGTACGGCATCTCGCTCAATACGCTGGAAGACTCCCTACGCAACTCCAACAGCAACGCAGGCGGCGACTACTTGATGCTCGGCGAAACGGTGCAGGCCGTGCGCGGGCTCGGCCTTATCGGCGGCGGGCAAGACCCGGTCGGCAACGTGCTCGGCTGGGAAGATCCTCTGAAGGCGGGCGAATACCTGCGTACGGCAGAAGAACAACGGCTACGCGGCATTCGGCAAATCGTGCTGGCCGCAAACAACAATATTCCGGTGCGCATCGGCGACGTCGTCGACGGCGGCCGCGCCGAAACCGACTTACAACTTTCCGATACCGGAGTCGTCGTCGGTCGGGCCACGCGCATGGGCCGCGTCGCCGTCGCCACGCCGCAAAAAGACGGAGAAGACGAATACATCCTCGACGCCGACGGCAATCGCATCTGGAACACCGATGACGACGTCGTCGAGGGGGTCGCCTTGTTGCGTAAGGGGGAGCAATCACTTCCGGCGCTTCGCGACGTCGAAGTCAAAGTAAAAGAACTCAACGAAGGCAAGGGGAAGCTGCTGCCGGGCGTGCAACTGGTCACCTTTAACGACCGCACGGAACTGATCAATCGCACGACGGAAACGGTGAAGGAAAACGTCCTTGTCGGCCTTGTCCTGGTGAGTTTGATTCTGCTCATCTTCTTGAACGACTTGCGCTGCGCGCTGATCGTGGCGATCAACATTCCGCTCTCACTGCTCTGCGCTTTCGCGGTGCTGTATCTCACCGGGCAGTCGGCGAACTTGCTCTCTTTGGGCGCCGTCGATTTCGGCATCATTGCCGACTCGTCGATCATCATGGTGGAATGCGTTTATCGTTTCTTGGCGACCGGCCGTGATCCGCACTTGCCGATGGAAAAGCGGATTGAGAAAGCGGCGAGTTCGATCGAGAAAATTCTCTTCTACTCGACGCTCATCATGATCTTCGCGCTGCTCCCCCTCTTTACGATGAAAGGCCCGGAAGGCCAGATCTTCGGCCCGATGGCGAACACGTACGCCGTGGCGCTCGGTTCGGCGCTGCTGCTTTCCATCACGCTCAGCCCGGCGCTCTGTCGCATTTTCTTCAAGAATCTGAAGCCGCGGCAGGAAAACTTCCTCGTCCGCTGGCTCAACCGTCTCTATCTACGACAGCTCGAATGGATGCTCCGGCATCGCGTCTTGGTGGTCGTCGGGTTCCTCGGGATGATCGGCGCCACGGTCATCGCCGTGAACTCGCTCGGTCGCGAATTCATGCCTGCGCTCGAAGAAGGAAACATCTACGTCCGCGGCACGTTCCCGGTGAACGTCTCGCTGGAAGAAGTGACGACCAAGGCCAAGATCGCTCGCGAGATCATGCAGAAGTACCCGGAGATCAAAGGGGTACTCAGCCAACTCGGCCGGCCCGACGACGGCACCGACCCGACCGGCTTCTACAACGCCGAACTATTCGCACCGCTGCTGCCGCAGGAAGAATGGCCGCACGTGATGGCAGAAACCGGCTGGCGGCGCTGGCTCGGCGGCACGCACCGCCATCGCAGCAAGAACGAGCTCATCGAAGAGATGAATAACGAACTCTCGCGCAGCATCCCCGGCGTCGACTGGAGCTTCTCGCAGGCCATTCGCGACAACGTGCTGGAAACCCTCTCCGGCGTGAAGGGGGAAAACTCGATCAAGATCATCGGCCCCGATCTCACGCAGCTTCAGGAACTCGCGGAGAAGACGAAGCAGGCCCTTAACGCAGTGCCGGGCGTGGAAAACGTCGGCATCTTCAGCATCAAAGGACAGACGAATCTCGAGTTCTTCATCGACCCGGAGAAGTGTGCCCGCTGGAGCGCCAGCACGGCCGATGTGCAGGACGTGGTCCAAACGGCGATCGGCGGCAAATCGCTGACGAAGATCGTGGAAGGAGAGCGCACGTACGACCTGACGCTGCGCTGGCCGGAGCGGCTCCGCTCGAGTGCCGAGCAGATTCTGCAAATCCCGGTCGACGTACTGCGAAACGCGGTAAAGCCCGCCGGTGCGACTCCGGCCGGCAACGACGACCTGGCGATCTCGCCGCTGGGCACCAACCGTTTGCAACCGTCGCTGGCCGGCAATGCGTTCAACTCCTCGACTGCGTATCTCGACCAAGTACCGCGCCGTCGGCTCGGCGATTTGGTATCCCCGGTGAATGAGCAAGGCATGCCCGACGCGAAGGGAAGCTTCGTCCGCTCCGCCGCATCGACGATCTACCGCGAGCAAGGGAAGCGGCTCATCGCCGTAAGCTTCTCCGTACGCGGTCGTGACTTGGCGAGTGCCGTATCCGAAGCGCAAGCTGCGACGTCTCATATCTATCCGGCCGGCATCGACGTCGAATGGAGCGGCGAGTTCCAAGAAATGCAGGAAGCCGGCCATCGGTTATTCCAAGTTTCTTCGCTGGCGTTGATGTTGATTTTGGTCCTGCTTTATTTGGCGTTTCAATCGTTGCTCGATGCGATTGTCGTCCTCACAAACGTCATCGTGCTCTGTATCGGCGGCATCTGGGCCCTGATGCTCGCCGGCGAAACGTTCAATATTTCCGCGGGCGTCGGCTTCATTTCGATTCTCGGCGTCGGCACGATGAGCGCGATGTTGTTCATCTCGCGCTTCAACATGCTGCGCGCCCACGATCATGATCTCGGGGAGACGCTGCGCCTCGGTACCGAAGCGTTGATCCGTCCGCAATGCATGACCGCACTCACGGCAATTCTCGGCCTCTTGCCCGCGGCCGTTTCGACGAAAATGGGAAGCGAAACCCAGCGGCCGTTGGCGATCGTGGTCGTCGGCGGCATGCTCGTGACGCTCGCGCTCACGAACCTGATTCCCGTGCTCTACAGCTTCTACGGCAAACGAACGCCGCCGGAAGGCGCCGGAGACTTGGCACACTAGAATCGCGATCACGCTCACGTCGTCTGTAGGGAACGCCCTCCGTGGCGTTCCGCCGCGTGCGATTCTCAGAGTGCGCGCGAAGACGCAAAGACGCCAAGAAGGAAGTTGGCGGGCGGACTGCGAATTGTGATCGCGCCCTATCTTGAGCTTCTCCGGCTTTGCGTCTTAGCGTCTTGGCGCGCACTTCCGTCGCTCGGAACGCCACAGAGGGCGTTCCCTACAGACCTTTGTTCCCGACTCGCAAACACCTGCGGTTTTTACCCCCTCGCGCCGGGGAAAAAATTTCGGAATAGTGGCTCGCTAGCGGTGCCGGCAAACCGTGTCAAACATTTTCACCGAAGTGACTGCGCCGCAAAAACTTACATTCGCAGCTCATCGATTGCCCACAAATGGCTCATCGCTTCTTGTTTTCCTAAGCTCGCCCTCTGAAAGGGGTTGAGACGCGTCGAAAAAATTTCGTTGACGACGCCCGGTTAACGGGTAAGATCGAACCCCTGTCGCCCGTATGTTGTGGTAGGAAGGGCATCTGCTACAATATATTGGTGTCGAGAGCCAAATTCTGCCGATCTATGCGGTGGTTTTGGAGATTCGGGAGACTACGGCAGCGAAATGGTTTCGCACAGAGCCGCGTCTTGCCGATACTCCTATCTGGCTGTAGTGTACGTGCGTACATTTAATCGTGCGCAGTGGTATGGATGCCCCTCGTCACCCGCTCCAATCTCAAGGGTTTCTTCATGGCAGATTCCAGTGCATCCGGCGTGGCTGAACGCGCCCCTAAGAAGTCGTCGCGTCGTCTCTCCACGGGCTTGATGGTCGAGCCGGTGTTTTGCCCGACCGACGTCGCCAGTCCGTTCGACACCGTGCAGTGGGAAACCCGGACCGCCGCCATCAAAGGCGAAAACGGCGAGGTGCTCTTCGAGCAAACCAATTGCGAAGTGCCGGTGTTCTGGACGCAGTTGGCCACGAACGTCGTGTGCAGCAAGTACTACTACGGCGAAATCAATACGCCGCAGCGCGAGTACAGCGTCAAGCAATTGATCCACCGCGTCACGCGCACCATCGCGGACTGGGGTATCAAAGACGGCTACTTCGCCACCAATGAAGACGGCGAGCGATTCTACCGCGACCTTTCCTGGCTCTGCCTCCACCAGCACGGCGCCTTCAATTCGCCGGTGTGGTTCAACGTCGGCCTCTTCCACCAATACGGCGTGAAGGGTGCGGCTTGCAATTGGCACTGGGACCAAGAAACCGAACAAGTCCGCATTCCGGAAAACCCGTACGAATATCCGCAAGGCTCGGCCTGCTTCATCCAAAGCGTTGAAGACAACATGGAAGACATCATGGAGCTCGCTCGCAGCGAGGCCATGCTCTTCAAGTTCGGCTCCGGCACCGGCACCGACCTCTCGACGCTCCGCTCCGAACGCGAAAAGCTCTCCGGCGGCGGCAAGCCTTCCGGCCCCCTCTCGTTCATGCGGGTCTACGATCAAATCGCAGCCGTGGTGAAGAGCGGCGGCAAGACGCGTCGCGCGGCCAAGATGCAATCGCTGAAGATCTGGCACCCGGACATTCTCGAATTCATCGAGTGCAAGGCGAAGGAAGAAAAGAAGGCCCGGACGCTCATCGCCGCCGGCTACGACGCCAACTTCAACGGCGAAGCCTACAGCTCGGTGATGTTCCAAAACGCCAACCTCTCGGTGCGCGTCACCGACGAGTTTATGCAAGCTTGTGCCGCCGACGGCCCTTGGACCACGCATTGGGTGACCAACGCCAAGATCGCCGGTCCGACGTACCAAGCTCGCGAACTGATGAACAAGATGGCCGCCAATGCTTGGCAGTGCGGCGATCCGGGCGTGCAGTACGACACCACGATCAACAAGTGGCACACCTGCCCGAACTCCGGCCGCATCAACGGCAGCAACCCGTGCAGCGAGTACATGTTCCTCGACAACACGGCCTGCAACCTGGCGAGCATCAACTTGATGAAGTGCCGCCAAGCCGACGGCTCGTTCGACGTCGAACGGTTCCGCAACGCTTGCCGGCTCTTCTTCATCGCTCAAGAAATCTTGATCGACCACGCCAGCTACCCGACGAAGCGCATTGCGGCGAATAGCCACAAGTTCCGTCCGCTCGGCCTCGGCTACTCGAACCTCGGCAGCTTGCTTATGTCGAGCGGCCTGCCGTACGACTCGGACGGCGCCCGCGGCGTCTGCGGAGCGATCACCGCTCTGTTGCACGGTGCCGGCAACCTGACGAGCGCCGAGCTCGCTGCGGCCGTCGGTCCGTTCGACGGCTTTGCCGAAAATCGCGACCCGATGCTGAACGTCATGCGGATGCATCGCGATGCGGCCGACAAGATCGACCCGGCCTGCCCGGACTATATGAAGGAAGCGGCTTGCGACTTGTGGGACGAAGTGCTTGCGGCCGGCCGTGTGCACGGCTTCCGCAACGCTCAGGCCACGGTGCTCGCTCCGACCGGCACGATCAGCTTCCTCATGGATTGCGATACGACCGGCATCGAGCCGGATATCGCGCTCGTGAAGTACAAGCAACTCGCCGGCGGCGGCATGCTCAAGATCGTCAACAATACGGTTCCGGCCGCGCTGAAGAAGCTCGGCTACGATCAACCTTCGATCGACGGCATTCTGGACTACATCAACAAGAACGACACCATCGAAGGGGCCCCGGCCGTGAAGGCCGAGCACCTGCCGGTGTTCGACTGTGCGTTCTCGCCGCGCAACGGTACCCGCAGCATCGCTTGGCATGCTCACGTTTCGATGATGGCCGCGGCTCAGCCGTTCCTCTCGGGCGCCATCTCGAAGACGGTGAACATGCCCCGTGAGAGCACGCCGGAAGATATCGCCGAGGCCTACACCGAAGGTTGGCGCATGGGCCTCAAGGCCTTGGCCATCTATCGCGACGGCTCGAAGGAAAGCCAGCCGCTCAACACGAGCAGCGAAGAAAGCAAGACCGCCGACAAGGCGGCGAAGGCCGCCGGTCCTCGTCGTCGTCGCCTGCCCGACACGCGTAACTCGATTACGCACAAGTTCTCGGTCGGCGGCCACGAAGGCTACCTCACCGTCGGTTTGTACGAAGACGGCAAGCCGGGCGAAGTGTTCATCACGATGGCCAAAGAAGGTTCCACCGTCGGCGGCTTGATGGATTCGCTCGGTACGGCCATTTCGATGGGCCTGCAATACGGCGTGCCGCTTGAAGCCTATGTGAACAAGTTCTCGCATATGCGATTCGAGCCGATGGGCTACACGAAGAACCCCGATATCAAGATCGCCAAGAGCGTGGTCGACTACATCGTGCGGTTCCTCGGCGTGACCTTCCTCGAAGGCTTCCGCGAGGCGACCAACGGCGAGAAACCGCCCGCGGCCAAGTCGTCGGAAGGAGATGATGCGTCGGGGCAATCGGCGCCCACCGCCAAGAAGGCTGGTGGGCTGAGCGCGAACGGGTCGGCCACGAAGGCCAACGGTAGCCATGCCAATGGTTCGGCTGCCAAGCCGGCCAAGGCGGAAGCGACCAAGGCCACCGAGCAAACGGCGAAGGCGGATTTGGCGAAGGCCGAAGCCGACGACGTCCTGCTCCGTGCCGGAATCGCCCCGAAGTTCGATCTCAAAGTGCTGAACTCCGGCAACATGACGAACCGCAGCGAACAATTCGCGGGCTTCCAAAGCGACGCCCCGAGTTGCGATAACTGCGGCTCGATCTGCGTGCGAGCCGGCAACTGTTACCTCTGCCACAACTGCGGAGCCAGCATGGGCTGCTCGTAAGTTCGTAGTTAGCCGCGTCGCTCGCGACGCGTGAATCACTGGGTGACCAACTCAATGGGCGGCGGATCTTTCGATCTGCCGCCCATTGTTTTTTATGACCAAACTTCAAAAACCGGTTAGCCGCGATGCGCAGCAGAGCGCGTTCTCGTCGCGCCGGCATCGGCGTTGGCTGCCGTTGCATGCCGTATTCGCGCTCCGCTGCGCATCGCGGCTAACGTGCATCGACTTCGGCGCGCACGCTGAGAAAATTGCAGCCGGCCAAAAATCGCCTGGATTTTGGGCCGGCACTTCCGGGATAATCACTCCTGAAATCGCGTTCGACAGTGCTTGTTAACGGCAAGTCGAACCGTTCGTCTGCGGAGGAAGGTGCTCGAATAGACGCTGTGCGGGAGGCAGGGAACCACCGGTCGGAACACCCGGTCCCGAGGTAACGCGCATGCTTGGCACCGACCTTCGGGCTATGCACGCCGTGCGGGGCGGAGTCCCTCAAGCGGCCTTACGAAGCGAGCGGCTGTTCGTGTTTTCGCGCGAAACACGGAAAGCCGGTAGCGGTGTCGACGGGTCGGTAGCCAATCCGACTTCTTACGTCGGCGCGTGAGTCGCCGGTGCGTACGAAGCCGTGGCCGAGTAGGCGGTCCTTTTGACCTGAGGCGAAACGGACACCGCACGTTGATCGAGCGGACAACAAAGAAGCCTCTACGGACGTGGGCGAGACCCGGTGCGTCGGCGTGCGGATAGTAGCGTTACACAACTGCCGTTGTGGAACGACGAAGTCCGAACGCCCGTGTTGTCCATTTCCTTTCGCGTCTCGGCAGGCCGTACGCCGACGCACGAACTTTTTTCGCAACGGAACTTTTTAGTTCACGATGTTTGACAATCCGTAGGGAAGCCCGTATTTCCATTCGCTCCAACTTTGCGATATGACTAAGCAACGTAACTCCCTCTCTTCCTCCGATAATGGCGTCATGACGTCGCGCATTCCACCGGCTCTCATTACGATCTTCGCGATCGCAGCGACGTCATCTCTTGCCGCGGAACTGCCGCCGCCGCGGACGTCGACCGTCGAGTTTCGGCCGCTTGAAGACCAAGCGAACGTACCTGAGATGTTTCGGCTCGAGGCGCACTCGTTTCCCTACATCCAAACGTTCGTGCCCGACGCGAGCCGCACGACCCAGGTTTCCGAAGTGACGTTTCCCTCACCGGTCGAAACGGACTTCGCCTGCAACAACACGGTGCATTGCGAATACTTCCGACCGCACGGTCCGGGCCGTCGTCCGGCGGTCGTCGTGCTTCACATTCTCGGCGGCGATTTTCCCTTGGCCCGGTTATTCTCGCGTTACCTCGCCGCGAGCGGCACTCCCGCGCTCTTCGTGAAGATGCCGTACTACGGGCCCCGTCGACCGACCGAAGTGCGGAAGCGGATGATCGACGTCGATCCGCGAAATTCGGTGGTCGGCATGCGTCAAGCGGTGCTCGACATTCGTCGCGCCGGCGCTTGGCTCGCTTCGCGCGAGGAAGTCGATCCAGAACAGATCGGCATCTTCGGCATCAGCCTGGGCGGCATCACCGCGGCATTGACCGCCGAGCAAGAGCCGCGGTTCCGTAACGTTTGCCTGATGCTCGCCGGCGGCGACCTCGGCCGCGTGAGTTGGGAAAGCCGGGAAGTGAAACAGGCCCGCGAGCATTGGTTGGCGAAGGGGGGCACGAAGGAGGAGTTCTTTACGGTGCTCCAACCGATCGATCCGGCCACGTACGGCGAACGGCTTCGCTCGCGGCGGCTGTTCATGATCAACGCCGCGCAAGACGAGGTCATTCCTCCGGCCTGCACGACGAGCCTCTGGGAAAAGGCCGGGAAACCGCCGATCGTTTGGTACGACGCCGGGCACTACACCGCGGCGCTTTATATGTTTCACGGGCTGGCGGAAGTGACACGGTTTTTTCGCCGCGAGCCGATGCTATAATCGCCGGTCCACGATCGGGAATTTGTCGCCATCCTACGTCAGTTGAGATCACCATGGGCTATCACCAAACCAAGACGCATCGTTCGGGCAAGCACTCGCATCATCAGATCGGTCTCGTACGGGGCCAGTTCGGCAACGTGCCGGAAGACCAATGGCTCGACTGGATTGCCAAGACCGGCTTCGACGGTTGGGAAGAAGCTTCGTGGGAGCTCGACCTCGCGCGCTGCGGCGACGACGCCGGTGCGGAAGCTTATGCCAAGGAGCGCGTTGCAAAGGCCAAGAGCCGAGGGCTCGAAATCCTTTCGCTCGCCGCGCATCTGCAAGGGCAAGTGCTCGGCGACGAACCGAGCGCGAAGACGTTGCAATTCATCGGCGGCGAGAGCGTGGAAGCGTATAAGGCTTGGCGCGGCAAGGGAAACAATCCGCCGCGCACCGATCCGTTCTACGTGCCGGGAGACGTCGCCGCGATTGCTCACAAGCAAGCGCAAACCGCGCTCGTGAATACGGTGCGCCTCGCCCACTTCATCGGCAAGCTGCAAGATCGCACCGTGCCGGTGTCGGGCTTCGTCGGATCGCCGGCGCATTGCTGGAGCCATTGGTTCCTCTTCCCGCCGTTGCCGAAGTCGCTCGGCGGTTACGAAATTCCCGACGTCTTTCAATTGAGCCTGGAACTTTTGATCGAGCGGTTCTCGCCGGTGTTTCAAGCTTGCTTGAAGTACGGCACGACCTACGACCTTGAATGCCACCCGAGCGAACGCGCGATGGGCGACATCACGAGCGCCGGCGAATACTTGGCGGCTTGCGACAAGGCCGGCTTCGAAAAGGCGACCGGCTTCAACTTCGATTGCTCGCACATGGAATGGCAAGGCGTGTCGGGCGTCGACTTCATTCGCGCCTACGGCGACCGCATCCATTGCGCGCACATCAAAGGCGTGCAAGTGAGCAAGAGCTACACGAAGAACGGGCGCCTCGGCGGCCACAAGCCGATGGGGGACAAGCACAACGGCTGGAACTTCGTAACGGCCGGCACCGCCCGCGACGCCACGCCGGTCGAAGAGCTGTTCGTCGAGCTCAATCGGGCCGGCTTCAGCGGCGGTGTGTCGATCGAATGGGAAGACAACGACGTGGAGCAACATGCCGGAGCCCGCGCGGCGCTGGCCAACGTGCATCGCGCGGATCAACCGCCGAGCATGATGCGACACGACGAACAACTGAAGGCCTAAACGCCGGCTGATCTCCACGGACGCTAACGCAACGTAGCGAGCGACTCGCGCACTTCCGCGGCGGTTTCCGTGCCGGGCGGAATCAGCGCGAGCGCCGCTTCCAATTGCGTGCGCGCTTCCGCCGTTTTACCGACGGCGGCGAGCGCGAGGCCGTAGTTGTGCCGTGCTTCGAAGAGTTTAGGATCGAGCCCCACGGCCGCGGCTCCCTGTTCGACCGCAAGCGCAAACTTGCTGAGCAAGTAATAGCAGCTCGCCAATTCAATATGGGAAGCCGCCGAATCGGGCGCTGCGGCAACCCACGCTTCCAGATACGGGGCCGCTTCGGCAAGACGATTCGCCTCGACGAGCGCATGGCCGCGGCGGCGCGGAACGTCGGAAGATTCGGGCCCAAGCTCGGTGGCGATATCGAACTCTTTATTCGCCTCATCCAAGCGACCGCGCTTCATGAGGAACTCGGCCAACCCCAGGTGCGGCACAATGTTATCCGGCGCGGTCTTCACGGCCTTGCGATACCAACGCTCCGCATCATCGAACTGCTCCTTCGCTTTGTATGCGTCGGCCAGCCCGATCTGCACCTCGAACGCCGAATCATATTTTTTGAAGGCGGCCTGATACTCCTTGATCGCATCGTCGTAACGATGAAGGGCCATGAAGCAAACGCCGCGATCGTAGTTGGCCCAGAAGTAATCAGACCGAATCTCCAAAACTCGTGCAAAGTGCCGCAACGCGAGATCGTATTGCTTCTCCTTCCGATAACGTCCGCCGAGATTCAGATGAGCCATGTAACTCAGCGGAGTCACGTCGATGCCGTGGCGATAGACGACCCAATCGTCGCGCCAGTATCGGCATTGGTCTACCGCGCGATGCGCGAGCAATCCGAGAACGACCGAGGCGACGGCAAGCGGACCGATGACCGAACGTCGCGTCGCGAGCCACGCGGCCGCCATCAGGCCGAAACCGAACATCGGCACATGCATGTAGCGATCGGCGGTCGTCGAAATCGATTGATAGAGAAACGGTACGATGCCGCTGACGGGGAGAATTGCGACGATAAAGATTGCGTAACAGCCGAGCCAAATCCGTCGCCTCGGGCAGAGCCACAAAATCAAAGCCACGACGGAAGGCAAAAACCACGCGCGCCAAAAACCCGGCAACTCTCGCACGAGGTGAGGAGTGCGACCGTAGTCGAACGCCATGTCCAGCGGCCAGACGAGCTTCTGCAAGTAAAACGCGTACGCGTCGCCGGCAATGAACGGGCGATCCCACCACGGGGCCACGGCAGGCCCGAACATGTACGTATCCTTCTGGTAGTACTTGGTCATCAGCGTGATGACCGCCGCGGCGACGAACCAGGGAATCAAATGGCGCATTGCGGTGAACGACGACCGGCGGAGAAGGACAACGTCGATCACAAGCAAGATCAGCGGCAACGACGCAGTCGACGGCTTCGAAAGCAGCGCCAAGCCGAAACAGAACAGCCCAAACCAACAGTCGCGGTTGCTGCGCTGCGGCGGCTCGTACGGCGCGTCGGCAAACATGCCCTCCGTCGGGCTGACGCCGACGTACCGCAGATAGAGCCCCGCAGCCAGGAACGAAAAGAGCGTACTCAGCGTGCCGCGCGTTTCGCCGACCCACGCGACGCTTTCGACCTGGAACGGGTGGACACAGAACAAGAGCGCACCGAGAAACGCGGCCCAGGCGTTGCACGTGAGCCGAAACATCAGGCGATATGCGGCGAGCGTACAACCGAGATGCACGAGCACGTTGCCGATATGGAATACCGCCGGGTTCATCGGCTGCAGTGGATCACCGGTCGGAAACCATTGCGCGATCCAAACTTCGCAGGCGAAAAAGTTATAGCTGACCGGAATATAGAGAAAGATGTACGAGTAGCCCCAGAAATGGAGCCAACTTCGCCAAGTGAGCTTCTGAAAGTATTCGTTCTCGGTGATGTGCTGGTTGTCGTCCCACGACAACAGCTCGAAAGTGAAGGTGCCGCGGTAGACGAAGTAGCACGCTGCGGCGAGCAACAGCCCGAAAAGAAAAAGACCGCTGCGCGAAACGGCGACCTGCGTGCGGTCCGCGGTCGGAGAAGTATCGCAATCGCCGGGGGGCGACGGGAGGGACGACGATACGTTATCCACGACCACGAGTGCGGCCTTGCTGCTCGATGACCGATGCGACGGAGCTTAAGTGCTCACGCCTCACGGCCGATCGCGCGCCGCAACAGGTTGTGCGTCATGCGTTGCACCCGATCGTCGGGTCCGTGCGGCCGTGACCAATGAGACCAAGGTAGCATATGCCCCGGCGGTGCGGCGAGGCCTTGGGCCCACCAAATCGTTGAGGCGTTGAAGACGAAATTCTGCTTGGGGCCGGGGTAAATCGTAGACGTCCAATGCCCGGGCTTCACGCCCCCGGAGAGCACCGTCCCTTCGCCGACAATCTCTAAGCCCGGAATGTTTGCCGGATCGCCATGAAACTCCCAACCCACCAAGCCGGGCACCGCATCGCCATGTCGCATGCCGGTCCCTGCAAACATCCAATGCTCGGGCCGCGTGCAGATCCAATCGCCGCCGCCGTTGAAAGGCACGGTCGTCTTCGCGCCGATGAGCAATGCTTCATCGGGCCCCGCTGAAGGGAACGGCCCCATCATGTGGCCGTATGCCTTCGTCTCCTCGTCGGACATCGGGCCGAAGCTCGCGGTGCGCGTGATGATACGATTCGCCCTGCCCGACGCGCTCGGCGTGAACGGCGACACCATATATGCCGTGTTCGCCGAGAGGAACAAAATGCTCACCCCTTGCTGAACGGCGTTCTGCAACGATTCATATTGCCGCAGGTCCCAGTATTCATCGTGACCGACACTGAGCACGACTTTGCCGCGCAGCGGCTGTGCCGAATCGACCATGTCCAGATTCGAGCAATACGTGACGTCGTAACCGTGTTGCTCGAGCCAATAACAGAGCGGGTATTCCCACAAGAGAAACTCGCCCGAGCCGACGGACTGCGGCGCTTCGACGATTTGCGGATATCGAGCGTAGGGACGATCGAACGATCCTGCGACGCCCGGATGATGCGCACCTTCGGGATGCGTGTAGAGCGAAAAGTCGTCGGGCCAGCGATTGTAAGCTTGCCAAGTATTGTCGGAGCACTGGAACAACACGTCGGCGCGACGATGATCGCGCACGATGAAGATCACGTAGCTCTGCCAGTAACCGGAGCCGTCGCGACCGGTGAGCGTCGTGAGTCGACCGAGATAAACGCCGCTCCGCCAATCGGCCGGAATTTCCAAAGAAGCGGACGGCTCCCAGGTACACTCGCGCACGCGGTTCGGCCCGATCGGCGGCACCGGTTGTGGCCGACCTTCCAACGGTCCGAGCGTCTTCATCAGCCGAGCCCCGGCACCGCCGTAGTAGCCCATGCGGAAGATTTCGAGCTGAAAGGAATTCGCCGGCTCGGTACTTACAAAGAACTCAATGGTCTCGCCCGCCTCGACGCTCTGCTTCGAGCAATACCCCTCGATTGCCGGCGATCGGTACCCGCCGCTCTTATCGAGCCGCACGCGCGTCAGTTGCCAGTCCCGCGTGCCGGGCAGAGCATTCTCGACTGCGACTCCTTGGTCCGACTTTTGATTCGATAAAGCCGGCGCGGCATGTGCTATAGGAGTCGATTCGCACGGCATCGCGATGGCACCGACCGAGGCCGCTAGGGCACCTTTCAGAACATCGCGACGCGAGCTTTCCGGGGATCTTTTTGACATTAAATTGCGATCGAGCGTGCGGCGAGTTTTGAGCAAGGCTGGTCAGTTTTTGACCAGCGGTACGTCTCGTGATCGTCTGATAGTCAGCCTACGCGGTCAAGCAAAAACCGTACGTTCGTCGTTCATCACTTCGGCGACTCGCAATAGCGCTGCCGGAGGGAAAACTGGAAGTCTTGTGAGGTAAGGCGCGGGATATGGAGCGATCTCAGGAGGTTGATACGACGGGATGCGAGCAGGAACCGATTCGCATTCCCGGCAGCATTCAACCGCACGGCTTTCTCCTCGTGTTGAGCGAACCGGAACTCCGAGTGACGCTGGCGAGTGCGAACGCGTCCGCAATTCTCAATGTCGCATCGCTTTGGGATCGCCCCCTCGACGAATTGCTCCCGTCGACGACCGGAACATCGTGGCGCCGTCTGCTTTCGCAAACGCCGATCTCGGCGAACCCACAACAATTAGGGGCCGTCGAACTAACGGATGGCGCCTATCTCGTGCTCGCGCACCATCACGGCGGCAAGCTGATTGTGGAGTTCGAACGAACTTCGGGAACGTGGGAAACGCCGCTCGCACAACTCTACGCGCAATCCACGGAATTCGTTACGGCGCTGCAGGCGTCGGACGAAACACGCGTCGCGCAAGATCTTGCCGTGCACAAGATACGCGAGTTGACCGGGTTCGATCGGGTGTTGCTCTATCAGTTTGACGAAGACTTGCATGGTACGACCGTCGCCGAATGCGGCAATGGTCGCCTTCCCTCGTACCTCGGCTTGCGATTTCCGGCAGACGACATCCCCGCGCAGGCCCGAGAGCTGTATCGCTTGAACCGCGTGCGATTGATCGTGGATGCGACGTACAACCCGGTACCGCTGAAGTCGTCTTCGGCCGTGAGCAACGACGGTCCGCTGGATCTCACATACTCGGTGCTGCGGAGCGTATCGCCTGTGCACTTGGAATACATGCGCAACATGGGGACGGCGGCGTCGATGTCGATTTCGGTGGTGAACCGAGGCCGACTTTGGGGCTTGATCGCGTGTCATCATTGCGAGCCGCGCGCGGTACCCTTCGCCGTACGCTCGGCGTGTGATTTCATAGCGCAGATTTTATCGCTGCAAATTGAGACCCATGAACGAGCCGCCGAGGCCGAGCGTCGGGTCAGGTTGAAGTCGCTTGAGTCGCGACTGTTGACCTCGATGGCCGGACATGGAGCCGACTATGCCGCAGGCCTTGTCGAGAACGAGAAGGCGATTCTCGAATTTGCCGACGCGAGCGGCACCGCAGTGATTACCGAACGTGAAACGTTTCTCGTAGGTCGCACTCCGGACGAGCGAGCGCTCACGCAGATCACTCAAGAGCTTGCGAAACGCGGCAACTCCGACGTCTTTACAACGGATTGCTTGACCGCGGAATTCCCCTTTGCGAAAGGCATCGCTAGTTGCCCGGCAGGAATGGCGGCGATTTCGGTGTCGAAGCTCCATCCGAGCTACGTGCTTTGGTTCCGCGACGAGAAGGCCACGACCGTCCATTGGGCCGGCGATCCGCGAAAGCCGCCGAAAGTGCCGGGTGAAGAACGGCTGCATCCGCGCAAGTCGTTCGAGGTGTGGAAAGAAACTGTGCGCGGTCATTCCGCACGTTTTACGGCAGCGGAAAAGGATGCGTTTGCCGACTTGCGCAATTCGATTATCGGCATCGTGTTGAGAACTGCCGAAGAAAACGCGGATCTCACGTCTGAGTTGCAGCGCAGCAACAAAGAGCTGGAGGCCTTCAGCTATTCGGTTTCGCACGACCTTCGCGCACCGTTTCGACACATCGTCGGTTATAGCGAGCTGCTCCGCGAGCGCGCCGCGGAGCGACTCACCGATGACGACCGAAGGCACTTGCAAATCATTGCCGACTCCGCGCAAACCGCCGGTCAACTGGTTGACAATTTGTTGGCCTATTCGCGTATGGGACGAACGAAGCTGGCAAAGCGCGCGGTCGATTTGAACGAGGTGTTTCGCATTGCGCAAGTCGACGCCATGTTGGACGCGCGCGGCAGAAATATTCGCTGGAATATCGGTCCTCTCCCGACGGTGGAAGCGGACCCGGCGATGCTTCAGGCAGTGGCACACAATTTGCTTTCCAATGCGGTGAAATTCACTCGCCCGCGCAATGAAGCCGAAATTTCCGTGCATGCCGAAGAGGCGCCGCACGAGTACACAGTTGCGGTGCGCGACAACGGCGTGGGTTTCGATATGGCATACGCAGATAAACTTTTCGGCGTGTTCCAACGTATGCATCGAATGGAGGACTTTGAAGGAACCGGCATCGGCCTCGCAAACGTACAACGAATCATTGCGCGCCATGGCGGACGCGCGTGGGCCCAAGGGGCCGTCGATTGCGGAGCCGAGTTCTCTTTCTCAATACCGAAGTCGAAGCCATGACAAACTTACTCAAACCCATCTTGTTGGTGGAAGACAATCCGAAGGACCTGGAACTCGCACTCGTCGCTTTAGCTAAGAGCAACTTGGCGAACGATGTCGTGGTCGCGCGAGACGGCGTCGAGGCGCTCGACTACCTCATGCGGCGCGGCAATTGGACGGAGCGTCCGCAAGGCAATCCGGCCGTGGTATTGCTCGACCTCAAACTACCGAAGTTGGACGGCATCCAAGTTCTGCGGACGATTCGCTCCGATCCGGCGCTGCAACCATTGCCGGTCGTGATCCTGACGTCGTCGCGAGAGGAGCAGGATCTCGTCAACAGTTACAAGCTCGGCGTCAACGCGTACGTCGTGAAGCCGGTGGGATTTCCCGACTTTATCGAGGCCATTCAAGCGCTCGGCATTTTTTGGGCGGTGCTCAATGAGCCTCCTCCCGGCAGCGTAAAGCCCCGATTCGCGGACGCGGCGGGGAACTAATCCGTTCACCCCGAGGACTAAGGACGGCAAAGTCTTTCACCTACGGCAAAGTTCGGGGCAAGCAGGTACGCCGACGTTCACGTACGTCTCATAAGGATCGCGATCGTGTCGGATTTCCAAATACTTCTGTTGGAAGACAGCCACATCGATGCGGAATTGGTACGCGAGCGCCTGCGCGACAGCGGACTTCGATTTCAGTTCGAAATCGCGGACTCGCGTCGAGCGTTTGAAGATGCCGTTCGCACGAAACAGTTTGATCTCATTCTGGCCGACCACACCTTGCCGGACTACGACGGCCGGGCGGCGCTCCAGCTTGTCCGTTCGCTCGACCTCGATACGCCGTTTATTTTCGTGTCCGGGACATTGGGCGAGGAACTGGCGGTCGACATGCTCAAGATGGGGGCCAACGATTACGTCCTCAAGCAGCGACTCGATCGACTGTTGCCCTCGGTGCGCGATGCCGTGAAGTTAGTGGAAGAGCGGCGCGACAAGCGCCGAATCGAATCCGAATTGCGAATCGTCGAGCAGAGGTATCGTCAGTTGGTGGAAGATGCTCCCGACGGTATTTTCATTGCCGACTCGGAAGGGGCGCTCATCGACGTGAACCGCAGCGGCTGTGAAATGCTGGGCCGCAGTCGCGAACAGTTGCTCGGCCAATCGGCCGCGGAACTGCTTAGGCTCGACGAAATCCCCCGCTTTGAGCAATTGCGAACGCAGTTGGGCGACTCCGGCGGATTGCATTCCGGCGAATGGGAATTGCGTCATGCCGACGGCAGCTTTCTCCCGGTGGAAGTTCGCGCACGCTCGATGCCGGACGGTCGTACGCAAGCATTTGTTCGCGACGTACGGGAACGAAAGCAGGCGGAAAACGCTTTGCGGGAAGCCGATCGGAGAAAAGATGAGTTTCTCGCGATGCTCGCGCATGAGTTGCGAAATCCTTTGGCGCCGATTCGCAACGCGTTGCACGTGTTGAAAATGGAAGGGGCGCTCGACGCACCGCTCCAGCGCGCGGCCGATGTCATGACGCGACAAGTCGATCATATGGTTCGGTTGGTCGACGACTTGCTCGACATTTCGCGAATCACTCGCGGGAAAATCGTCTTACGCCGGGAACGCACTTCGCTCAACGACGTGATTGCGCGGGCCGTGGAAGCCGCCAAACCGCTGATGGATGCTCGTGAGCATTGCTTACGGACGAACACGCCGAATTCCGAGATCCACGTCTTCGGCGACGGCAATCGCTTGGCGCAAGTCGTCATCAATTTGCTGGTGAACGCCGCCAAGTTTACGCCGAATCGCGGAACCATTGATGTAACGCTCGAATGCGGCGGCGGCCAAGCCGTGATCAGAGTGCGGGACGATGGGATCGGTATCGCGGAAGATGCGCTAACTTCAATTTTCGATCTCTTTACACAAGCCGATCGTACGCTCGACCGCGCTCAAGGAGGCCTAGGGATCGGCCTCACGCTCGTACGCCGAATTGTGGAAATGCACCACGGCGTCGTCGAGGCACGCAGCGCGGGACTTGACCAAGGGAGCGAATTCACGCTTCGATTTCCAATCATGGCGGAATCAACGACGATCGGACGGCCGCGGGGAAGCGAACGTCCGGCGGATTCGCCTCTGAAATTCGACAAGCGTCTCCGTATTTTGATCGTCGATGACAATCACGACTCTGCCGCCACTTTAGCAATGCTCGTGCGCCTCTGGGGTTGCGATGTGGCCACGGCGTACAACGGACAGGAGGCGCTTCAAATCGCCGTAGAGCGCCCTCCGCAAGTCATGCTTCTGGACCTGGGGCTGCCGGGGATGGATGGTTTTGAAGTGATACGACACGTGCAGCAATTGGAACCTCTGCAGAATGTCCGCGTCGTCGCGCTCACGGGTTACGGCGGGGAAGATGATCGCCGTCGAACGGCGGAAGCCGGCTTCCATCATCATTTTGTCAAACCGACCGACCCTCAAGAACTGCGCACACTGCTTTCGGGGGTCATGCAATCCATCACGCAGACCGACGGGATTGGAGCACGTTCGAACTAAGCGGAACACAAATGCTGTTGGCAAAACTGAAACAAGCGACGACGCAGGCCCACAAGCGATTGGAGGGGGACCTCGATTTACTGCGACCGGATTTGACACGGCGCGACTACTTCGAATTGCTGCGAAAGCTCTACGGTTTCATCGCGCCCTGGGAACTTCACGCGGGCGTATTGCTGAAATCGACCGAGCGCTTGATGTTCGACGCGCGCCGGAAAGCGGAACTACTCCTCGACGACTTGCGATTTGCGCAAAGCAGAGATCTGGGCGACGTGACGACGGACGAGTTACTAAGGTCGGCGCCCCAAAATTGCCTTCCACAATTGAACTCGGCGGCGGAAGCCTGGGGATCGTGGTACGTCGTGGAAGGATCGACGCTCGGCGGAGAAATACTCGCGCGGCACTTTCGAGCCAAATGGGGCCTTCAGCCGGGTTGCGGACTGTCGTATTTTTCGTGTTATGGTCGCGATGTCGGACGAAAATGGTCGGAGTTCGCCGTTGCCGCCACAATTGCGGTGCCGCGAGATTCGTACGAAGCCGCGGCTTCCGCGGCGGTCGACACTTTCGAATGCCTTCGTGCGTGGCTGATCACCAATTCAATCACATTTCCGGGCCTTCCTGAAAACTCGGATGTTTCCCAGATGCAGCAGTAGGAGCAACGGAACATTCCCCTCGTCGCGCGGTTAGATACTCTGTCGATAACCAGCGATCACAACGAGGTGGAAAATGCACGCCGAATTATTCGATCGCCGCTCCGTTTGTACGTTGCGGCGATTCATTGCAGTTGCGAGCTTGACGGCGTGCTTTGCGACGCGACTGGCGGCGGACGACGTAGCGATTGGCGCGGCGGTAAAGCCCCTTCAAGTTGAATTGCTACAAAGCGACGGCAGTTATTTGCAGATCGATGCGGCCCAAGCGGCGGCCGCTAAACCGATCGTATACTTGCTGATTCCGAGCGCCCGTTGGGATCGACCCGTGGCCCGATTTATGAAAGTGCTCGACGATAAGTTGCCCGGCTACAGTGCGACGGCGGAAGTCCGAGCGATTTGGCTCAGCGCCGAGCCGGATGCCACCAAAGAGTATTTGCCGCGCGTGCAGCAGTCGCTCCAATTTCAGAAGTCGCTTCTCGGCGTGTTTGCGGATGCCGAAGGTCCCGAAGGCTGGCAACCCGGTGGCGAGGTGCAGATGGCGGCGATCGTCGTGCATCGCGGAAAAATCGCGGCACGGTTCGCTTTTGGCTCCGTGAATGAAACGGATGTACCGCAAGTCGGTGAAGCGGTCGCTAAATCGCTCGACGAGAAATAAATCGCGTTGGATCGGTCGCCATCTTGCGCAGTTTCACTTGGTGACTGTCGCGGACTGCGCGAAGCCGATGCCCCGGCCAGCTGGTCAATTTTCGACCAGAATCTAGCGAAGCCCGATTTGGGGACGACGCGATAGAATCGACGCCCGGCGCTCTCCTCCATTCAGGTGACGCCGCGATTTCGGACGACGGCGATAAACATCGACACGGTGCCGACTTAGGCATACGCCGGAGCAGCGAGAAGCCCGAGCGTGTCGCGTTCATCGACCTGTAAGCCCGACTTCGTCGAGTTCAGCACCGTCGAAACTCTCATCGCCTTCTAGGCCGAAAAGCATGCTCGATTTTTTTTCGCGTCTGTTCGACACCCAAGGCTTTCCACCCCGATGGTCGTGTGGTTCCGGCTGGACGACCGTGCATGGATGGTTGCACATCCTTTCCGACGGCGCCATTTGGGCGGCGTACTTCACGATTCCGGGAATCCTCGTCTATTTCGCGGCGCGAAAAAAAGATCTGCCGTTTCGTATGGTGTTCCTGCTCTTCGGCGCCTTCATTCTGGCCTGCGGCACAACCCATCTGATGGATGCCGTCATCTTTTGGTGGCCGGCATACCGGCTATCGGGCCTGATCAAACTCACGACGGCCGTCATCTCGTGGGCAACCGTAATCGCACTGATCCCGAACGTCCCTCGGGTGCTCGGGATGCGAAGTCCGGAGTCGCTCGAAATCGACGTGCGGGAGCGAACCGCCGAATTACACGCGGTCAATAAATCGTTGCAAGGCGAAATAGAGGAGCGCAAGCGCGCGGAGAGTCGCTTTCATTTTCTCGCCGAAGCAAGCGAGGCGCTTGTCCGGCTGATCGATTTGGAAAGCACGCTCCATGTCGTGGCGCGGCTCGCGGTGCCGCGATTCGCGCATTGGTGCGTCATCGACGTGATGAACGACGCCGAACATCCGGCCCGGTGCGTTTGCGTGCATTCCGATGCATCGCAAAGGACCGCACTGACGACGTGGGCGCGTACCCTCGCTCCGCTGCACGACGATGCAAGATCGCGCGTTGCAAACGCTCCGAAAAACGCCGCGTCTTACACGAAATCGCAGGACGCACACTCCGAAAGTGATTTCAATTCCGATGCCATTCTGAGCGTTCCCCTTTTGATCCGTTCGCGTTTGATCGGGCGAGTGCTTTTCGGAGCCGCGGCCGGTCAAACGAATTTTCAGCAGGCGGATCTCGAAATGGCCGAAGATCTCGGCCGACGGATCGCCGTCGCGGTCGACAACGCGCGACTTCATGCGGAATTGCGCGACGCCGATCGTAGAAAAGATGAATTCCTGGCGATGCTCGGCCACGAATTGCGCAATCCTTTGGCGCCCGTCCGCAATGCGCTGACGATTCTCAATAGTTTCGGCGACGACGAAAAGACACGGCAAGAATTGCTGCCGATCATGTCGCGACAAGTGGAACATATCGTTCACATGGTCGACGACTTGCTTGACGTCTCACGCATCATGCGTGGAAAGATCGAATTGCGAATGGAACGAGTATTGCTGAAAGACGTCGTCTACCGTGCCGTCGAGACGGTTCGGCCGATTTGCGACGAACGACAACAAGCACTCGAGGTCCGTTTGCCGGACGCTCCCGTGCCGCTGTACGGCGATCTCGTGCGACTTTGCCAAGTTCTGGTGAACTTGTTGCAAAACGCCTCAAAATACTCGCCACCGCGAAGCCCGATTACAGTCGAAGCCGAGTTAGAACCCGGAGGCGTCGCAATAACGGTAGGCGATCAAGGAATGGGGATTGAGCCGGCGCTCTTACCGAAGATCTTCGACCTCTTTACCCAATCGGCGCGAACGATCGAACGCGCTCAAGGCGGGCTCGGCATCGGACTCACCGTCGTACGCAGCATCGTCGAAATGCACGGCGGGACGGTCGAAGTGCATAGCGAGGGGCCCGAGCGCGGCGCCGAGTTTACGGTGCACCTGTCGTTAGACAAATCCGAAGAGCCGCGTTCGAAGTCTCCTGCGGCCCAGCCGACAGGCGTTATCCCCCGCCTTCGCGTACTGATCGTCGAAGACAACGTCGGTTCGGCGCAAACTCTGGCGACGTTGCTCGAGCGGTTTTGGCAACACGAGACCCTCGTGGAACACGACGGCCTCAAGGCCGTGGAGGCGGCCGAGAGTTTCCGCCCCGACGTGATCTTTCTCGATATCGGCTTGCCCGGCCTGAGCGGCTACGATATCGCCCGACGCCTTCGCGATAAGCCCCAATTCGCCTCGACGCTTCTCGTCGCACTCACAGGCTACGGACAATCGGAAGACAAACGCCGCTCGCGCGAGGCCGGCTTCGACGAACATTTGATCAAACCTGCAGCCGCCGGAGCCCTGGAGCCGCTGTTCCTACGAACGCGCTCCGGATTGGCGAGCTAGAGAATTGCTGGACATCGCGGCAGCGGCGCGGCACACTACGCGTCCCGCCGCAAAATCTCCGTTCCAGCAACCTCCTTCCGCCGATCTTCCATGACTTACTCCCGTTCGTTCGCGCCGCTGATCTGCGCGCTGGCCGTATTGTTTCTTAGCTCGCATGTTCGTGCGGCGGATAAAGACGGCAAGCCTGCGCCGTTTCGCGCCGGCGCCGCCACGAGCAATCTCACGCCTGCCATCGGCGGCGACATTATCGGCGGCTTCAGTCCGTCGCCGTCGAAGCACATTCACGACGAACTCCACGCTCGATGCCTCGTCCTCGACGACGGTCGCACGAAGCTCGCACTCGTGGTTTGCGATTTGCTGGGCGTTCACAAACTCATCAGCGACGAAGCACGCCGGATCATCGAAGAGCGCACCGGCATTCCCCGAGCGAACGTGCTCATTTCGGCCACCCATACGCATTCCGCCAGCAGCGCACTCGGCAACGATCGATACGTTTACGCCCCCGAAATGGACGAGTATCAAAAGTTCGTGGCTCTCCGCATCGCCGACGGCGTGCAGCGCTGCGTTAATACGCTCCGGCCGGCCGAACTTGCTTACGGAACCGTGGATATCCCGGAGCATGTATTCAACCGCCGCTGGTTCCTCCGTCCGGGCACGATGCCCCCCAATCCTTTTGGCGGCACCGATCTTGTGAAAATGAATCCGGGCGCCGGTAATCCGAACCTCGTCGAACCGGCCGGGCCGGTCGATCCCACGGTTTCGTTTCTCGCGGTGCGCGAGCCGGGCGGCAAGCCCATCGGGCTCTTCGCGGCCTATTCGTTGCACTATGTCGGCGGCGTGAGCGGCGCCGCGGTGTCGGCGGACTATTTCGGCATGTTCGCCGACGAGATGAAAAACTTGCTCACGCCCGAGCGGCAAGACCCGCCGTTTGTGGCGATGATGGCCAACGGTACGAGCGGTGACATTAACAACATTAACTTCCGCAATCCGCGCGGCAAGCAAGGCCCGTACGAACAAATGCAAATCGTGGCCGACGACGTTGCGAAAAAAGTGCAACTCGCGATGAAAGACCTGAACTATCGCAGCGACCTCACGCTTGACGCGCGCTATTCCGAGCCGACCATAGCCTGGCGTCGACCGACCGAAGATCAAATCGCTTGGGCTAAGAAAACGCTGGCGGAGAAGCTCCCCGAAGGCCGCGAGAACATTCTTCCGATCGCCTACGCCAATCGGACCTTGGCGCTGGCTGAATATCCGGCGGAAGGGAATCTACCGGTGCAGGCCCTACGCATCGGCGATGTCTGCATCGGCACCATGCCTTGCGAAGTGTTTTGCGAAATCGGCTTAGACTTCCGCAAACGCTCGCCGATCAAGAACTCCTTTCTCGTCTCGCTGGCGCACGGCTACTACGGCTATCTCCCGACTCCCCGGCACCACGACCTCGGCGGCTACGAAACCTGGCTCGGCACGAATCGTGTCGAACGTACGGCATCGGATAAGTTCATGAAGGAAGTGCTGCGGCTGGCGGGAGAAATGAAGCCGTAGGACCAAACACTTTCCCGATGGATCCGGATTGTTACGACTAGACGATCGGCCCGACCATGCCGCAAAATAACGGGCATGACCACCTATTATGCCGTCGGTTCGCCGACCACCGAACTTTCGCACGACGACCTCCGCGAGGCCTTGCACGGCGTATTTCGCCGACTCGGCGATCGCAAGCGCGTGCTGGCCGTGCCGCCCGACTTCACGCGCTTCAACAGCCGCAGCGGCCCGCTCACCTGCCAGACGTACGAGTACTACGGCGACCGGCTCGTCGACATCATGCCGGCGCTCGGTACGCACTTCGTCATGCCCGACTGGCAACTCGACCGGATGTACCCCGGAGTGCCGAAATCGCTCTTTCGCGAACATCGCTGGCGTGACGACGTCGTCACCATCGGCCATGTTCCGGCGGAGTTCGTGACGAAAGCGACTGAAGGGATTTGGAATCGCCCCTGGCCCGCGCAGCTGAACAAGCTTCTGTGGGAGGGTGGGCACGACCTCATCCTCTCGATCGGCCAAGTTGTGCCGCACGAAGTGATGGGGATGGCCAATTACAACAAGAACATTTTCGTCGGCACCGGCGGATCGCAAGGAATTAACGAGAGCCATTTCATCGGCGCCGCCTACGGCATGGAACGGATGATGGGGCGCGCCGACACGCCGCTCCGCCGTATTCTGAACTACGCGCAAGAGAATTTCTGCAAACATCTACCGCTGCTCTACGCGCTCACAGTCGTCGGCACGAACGAGCGACGCGAACTCGTCACGCGCGGACTCTTCATCGGCGACGATCACGATTGCTACGAACAAGCGGCCGCGCTGTCGATTCAGGTGAATTTCACGGTTCTCAAAGAGGAGCTGCCGAAAGTCGTCGTCTATCTCGACGAAGAAGAGTTCCACAGCACTTGGCTCGGCAACAAAGCGATCTATCGCACGCGCATGGCCATTGCCGATCGCGGGCAGTTGGTCGTCTTGGCGCCCGGCGTGAAGACATTCGGTGAAGACCCGCAGATCGACGTGCTCATCCGCAAATACGGCTACCGCACGACGCCCGAAATCATGGGCTTCATGCGCGATAACGCGGATCTGCAAGGAAACCTCTCCGCGGCGGCACATCTCATTCATGGTTCGTCCGAAGGGCGCTTCGACGTCACGTATTGTCCCGGCGAACTCACGCGGCACGAAGTGGAAGGGGTCGGCTATCACTACGCCGATCTGAAGGAAATGTCGCGCCGATACGATCCCAAGTCATTGACCGACGGCTGGAACACGCTGGGCGACGGCGAGCGCATCTTCTACATCAGCAACCCGGCACTCGGCCTTTGGGCCTACGAAGGCCGGCTGACGTAACCGTACGGCGTCGGCTATCGCACCGATCCGGCGGCGACGACCAGCGCCGAAACGCCCCACCAAAGACAAACTGCGATCAGGGCGGCTTGCATCAATTGAATCTTACGCGTCATGATTCAGCTCTCGACGGAGTTCCGCCGCGGGCCATTGCGGGTCAAGCAATCAGGCGTCGCAGCCGGCTACCTATCGAAGCGTAACCAAGGGACAGACGTTACAGTCGAATGCCGACCGTTGCCGTAAGTCCCATCGCGGCACTCAGATACTACAACGTCGGCCCGATCGACCACGGGGCAAATTCCTCTTCGCCGATGCCGTGCAACTCGCTCTTCGTCTTCTTTCCGCCGGCGACTTCCAGCACGAGTTCGAAGATCTGCTTGCCGACTTCCGCCAGCGGCGTTCCCTTGCTCAGGATCACCCCTGCGTCCAGGTCCATGTCGTCGATCATTCGCTCGTACATCGGCGTGTTCGTAGCGATCTTGATCGACGGCGTCGGCTTGCAACCGAAGCAGCTGCCGCGGCCGGTCGTAAAGCAGACGACGTTGCACCCCCCCGCGACAAGCCCCGTCACGCTCACCGGGTCGAAACCTGGCGTATCCATAAACACAAAGCCGCGGCTCTTGATGCGCTCGCCGTACAGCACGACGTCATTCAGTGCCGTCGTACCCGCCTTCGCCATGGCGCCGAGCGACTTTTCGTAAATCGTCGTCAGCCCCCCTTCCTTGTTTCCCGTCGACGGATTGTTGTCGAGTCGGGCGCCGAACATCGCCGCGTACTTCTCCCACCAGCGAATCCGTTCGACGAGCCGCTCGCCGACGGCGCGCGTCCGCGAGCGCTTCGTGAGCAATTGCTCACAGCCGTAGGTCTCGGATGTTTCCGCAAGCACTGTCGTGCCGCCGGCGGCAACGAGCATATCACTCGCCACGCCCAACGCCGGGTTCGCCGTGATGCCAGAGTTGCCGTCGGAGCCGCCGCAATTCAAGCCGAGCACCACTTCGCTCGCCGGAATGGCTTCACGCCGCAATTCATTCACGCGTGGCAGAAGCTGGTAGATCTGGCGCAAGCCTTCTTCCACCGTCTTCTGCGTGCCTCCCAGGTCTTGCATGACCAGCACGGGAGGCCGGTTACCACCGCTGGTCGGGATGGTTTCCCCGCCTAGACCTTTGAGCTCGACGAGTTTGCGGCTATCTACCAAGTACGGCAGGGATGCGGTCTCGCAACCCAGCCCGATGAGAATATACGCGGCGACATTCGGATGATCGGCGCAACCGGCGAGCGTGCGATTGAGTTGTTCGTGATCTTCTCCGCCGAACTGCATGCCGCAGCCCCCTTTGTGTACGAGCGGCAGGACGCCGTCGACATTGGGGAACTTCTTGAGAATCTCTTTGTCGAACCGCGCGGCGATGTACTTGCTCACGGAGGCGGAGCAATTCACGTTGGAAATAATCGCAATGTAGTTGCGAGTTCCCGCGCGTCCGTCGGCGCGCCGATATCCTTGAAACGTGCGCCCGGTAATCGGCGTCGGTTCCGGCGGGATTTCCGTCGCGTATTCGTAGTGACGTTCGAAGAGCGGCGCCGAAACGTTATGCACATGAATCCATTGCCCCGGCTCGATCGTTTCCGAGGCAAACCCGATGGTCTCGCCATACCGTAAGATCGGAGCCCCTTTCGGGATCGTCGTGAGGGCAATCTTATGCCCCATCCGAATCGCGCCTTGGATCGTGAGCGTTCGCCCTGCCACGTTCACCTGTCGCCCCGACGCCAGATTCGTCACGGCGACGCAGACATTGTCGGCCGGATTGAGATGCAAGACTTCAGGAAGCTGCTGCGTGGCGGTCGAGCTGGGCATGGCAGAATCACAAGGAAAGCGGGAGGTTCGGCGTGAACATTAATTATAGCAATAAGGCATTCTCCCGCCGGCGGCTTCGCCATGCCTCCCGTTGCGGCCCCTTGCGCGGTAAATTCACGCCGTCGCAGGTTCCCCATGCCAAGGATCTCCGTACATGAAATATCGCCCGCTCGGTCGAACCGGCTTGCAACTCCCATGGCTCAGCTTCGGCGCTTCGTCACTCGGCCAGGAGTTTCGCGGAGTCGACATCAACGAAGCGATGCGCAGCGTGCATACGGCGCTCGACCTGGGGATGAACTTCATCGACACCTCTCCCTTCTATGGACGAGGAATGAGCGAGGTTCTGCTCGGCGTAACGCTCCGCGACGTGCCCCGCAGCAGCTATCTCCTCGGCACAAAGCTCGGGCGCTACGACGCGGCCCATTTCGATTTCTCTGCGAAGCGGGTCGTGGAAAGCGTCGATGTCAGCCTGCACCGCATGGGGGTCGACCATCTCGACATCATGCTTTGCCACGATATCGAGTTCGTCGACATGCAGCAGATCGTCGATGAAACCCTGCCGGCGCTCCGCAAAGTGCGCGACCAAGGGAAAGTACGGTTCATCGGCGTCAGCGGCTACCCGATGAAGATGTTTCGTTTCGTGCTCGACCAGACCGACCTCGACGTCGTACTTTCGTACAACCACTACACGCTTCAGAACACGATGTTCGCCGACCTGGTGCCTTATCTGAAGGCTAAGAGCGTCGGCATCATGAACGCCGCGCCCTTTTCCGCGCGATTGCTAACCAATCAGCCGCTGCCGAAATGGCATAAGGCAACGCCGGAAGTGCGCGACTGTGCTCGGCGTGCTTCAGAACTTTGCGCGAGCCGCGGCATCGACATTGCGCAACTTGCGCTGCAGTATTCCATTGCGAACGAAGACATGGCGACCTGCGTCGTCGGCTCGGCCAATCCTGAGAACGTGCGCAAATGGGTGCAATGGTCGGAACAGCCGATCGACGAACAACTACTCGCCGAAGTGCTCGAAATCCTGCGCCCGATCCACAACTGGCACTACATCGAAGGCCGGCCGGAAAACAACGACGGCATCTAAACGCAGACTCACCCTATATCCGGATTCACGATGAAAGCTCTTTCGCTCGCCGAACCCAAGCATTGGCAACGATTGGACATTCCCGAACCCGCCAAGCCGGCGTCGGGCGAAGCATTGGTGCGCGTGCATACCGTGGGCATTTGCGGTACCGATCTTAGCGGATACCTCGGCAAGATGCCGTTCTTCAGTTACCCCCGCATCCCCGGCCATGAGTTGGGCGTGGAAGTCGTGGAAGTCGGCGAGGGAGTTACGAACGTCAAAGCCGGCGATCGATGCGCCGTCGAGCCGTATATCAATTGCCAAACGTGCTACGCCTGCCGCCGCGGCAAGAACAACTGTTGCGAGAAGCACCAAACCCTCGGCGTGCATTGCGACGGCGGCCTTCGTCCGTATTTTTTGGTGCCCGCGCGCAAGTTGCACATTTCGCGAAAGCTCCAATTCGAGCAACTCGCACTCGTCGAAACGCTGGCCATCGGGTGCCACGCCGTTGATCGCTCCGAACTCAAAAGCGACGAATCGTGCCTGATTATCGGGGCGGGCCCGATCGGACTTTCGGCCCTCGAGTTCGCCAAGCTCACCGGCGCAAAGGTCATCGTCATGGATATGCACGATGGACGCTTAGAATTCTGCCGCAGCGTCATGGGCGTTCAACACACGCTAAAGCCTGGAGAATCACTGGACAAAGAACTGCGCGAACTCACCGACGGCCATCTGCCGGACGTCGTCATCGACGCCACGGGAAGCGTCGCTTCGATGTCGGCCGCATTCGGGCTCATTTGCCAAGGGGGCAAACTCGTCTACGTCGGCATCACGACGGAAGAGGTGAAGTTCCGCCACCCGATGTTTCATCGGCCGGAGGGAACTCTGCTTTGCAGCCGCAATGCGCTTTCGCCGGACTTCTCGCGGATCATTAATCTGATCGAAGCGGGCCGTATCGATACGCAACCTTGGATTACGCACCGCACCGGCTTCGACGAAATGATCGACGTCTTCCCATCGTTCACGCGACCGGAGACCGGGGTCATTAAAGCCGTGGTGGAAGTCGGCACATAACGACGAACGCGACTACGCCGCCCGGGAGTGCGAACTTTTTCCGACTGCCGAGGCCGCGACGAATTCCTTTGCCAGGCCTCGGTAGTCTTCCGCACCGTGCGAATCGGCCGCGTATTGGAAGATCGATTGCCCGAAGCTCGGGGCCTCGGCCAAGCGAATATTGCGGCGGATGCGCGTGCGAAACGGCCGAGCCGCCGACCACGGCGTCTTGCGCTCGCCGGCTCGCTCGAAGAAGTCGTCAACATCGCGCGTAACTTCATTGGCCAAGCGCGTACCCGATTCGTACATGCAGAACACGACGCCGCCTAGCCGCAGACGGCCGTTAATCCGGCGGGCCACGACTTCGATCGTCTCCAACAACTTGCTCAAGCCGTGCAGCGCCAAGAAGTGCGGCTGCAAAGGAATGATCACTTCGTCGACCGCCACGAGCGCGTTGAGCGTAAGCACGCCGAGCGAAGGAGCACAGTCGATTAATACATAGTCGTAATCGTCGGCGATTTTCGCCAAATGGTCACGCAGCAAGAGCTCGCGTCCGACCTCGCCGGCTAGCTCCACTTCGGCGGCGGCCAAATCGATGCTGGACGGAATCAGGCTCAAGCGCTCATTAATTGGCTGTACCACGGAGGCAATGTCGGCATCACGACAGAGCACGTCGTAAATGCTCGTGGTTTCATCATTCGGGACCACGCCGAGATGCAACGTCGCATGCGCCTGCGGATCGAGGTCGATCAACAAGACGCGGTTGCCCAGATCAGCCAGAGCGGCACTGAGGTTAACGGCGGTCGTCGTTTTACCGACGCCCCCTTTTTGATTCAGAATCGCAAGTTGCGGCATGACTTGGCACCTTCGGCGGATGGCATCCCTGACACAGGTCCGGTCCCGCGCAAAACACCGGCAGCGGGGCGGCAATCGTAGGTTGCGCCGCCCCCTAGGTCTAGAGCAAGCGACGCCGGCGAACTCCCTGTGTTCGCGCACGACGAGCGATTACAATAGTTTCCGACGCCGGCGGCTGAGAGAATGCGTTGCCGGCGAAGCGTCGTAGTCTCGCCCAGAAGCTTGAAAACACCTTGGAATCGGCATGCGCGTCATCGTTGAATCGTCCCCGGAGCAGGTCGCCCGCATGGCCGCGACGTTCGTCGCCGCGTTGGTACGGAAGAAGCCGACTTGCGTGCTGGGACTCGCCACAGGGAGCACCCCGCTAGGGCTCTACCGAGAGTTGATCCGGCTCCATCGCGATGAAGGGCTCGATTTTTCTCGCGTGACGTCGTTCAATCTCGACGAGTACGTCGGCCTCGCCCCGTCGCATCCGCAGAGCTACCGCTACTTCATGCAGCACAACTTCTTCCAGCACATCAATATCGACCAACGCAATACGCATGTGCCGGACGGGCGCGCCCTCGACTTCGAAGCTCATGCAGAACAATATGAACGGCGCATCAAAGACGAGGGGGGCATCGATCTGCAAGTGCTGGGCATCGGCAGCGACGGGCACATCGCCTTCAACGAGCCCGGTTCGTCGCTCGGCAGCCGCACGCGTTTGAAGACCCTCACTTCGGAAACGGTCCGCGACAACGCGCGCTTCTTCAACGACCCGGCGGAAGTCCCGCGGTTGGCGGTTACCATGGGGGTCGGCACAATCCTGGAATCACGTCGCTGCCTACTCTTGGCCTGCGGACGGCATAAAGCCGAAGCGATTCGCGCCACCGTCGAAGGCCCGGTAACGGCCCAAGTCACGGCGTCGGCGTTACAACTGCACCGCGACGTAATCGCCGTCGTCGATGAAGATGCCGCGTCGAGCCTCTACCGGCGCGAATACTATTGCGAAGTCGAGCAATCGCAGCAGGCGTTGCAGGCCGGCAAGTTGAAGTTCGGCGCTTAGTCAACGTCGCGAATTGAGCCGCCGAGAAACTGTGACGATCGTAGCGATCGCGGTCTCTCCTCCGATTGCGAAAAAACTCCGTTTTGCGTTCTCTCTCCGTTAGCGGAGCGCATACTTGCTTGTTCCTGATGCCGTGAGTTCTTTCGTAGCCGCTACAACCGGCACGCACGGCATCGTTCGACTCGCAAGCTTTTCGGCGTCGCTCTCCATGCTTCGGCTTTTGGCACAACTCCTCGCGTTCGTCGCTGCCGCTCTGCTGATCGGCGCTCCGGTGGCTGCGCGGGCCGCCGACTCGCGCTTCATCTTCCCGGGCCAAGCCGCCTCGGCGACGGTCGATGCGTCGGCCTCGGCCGCCGCCGCGGAAGACGCCTTGCTGCGCGACGCCGCCGATGGTCGCCTCGACCAATCGCCTCTTTTGGAAGCGGCCCTCATCGCCGGCGGAGTCGCCGAGCCGCGGCAATTGGAAGCTTATCGCGGAAGGTTCGAGCAGTGGGTCGCCGAGTTGCAGGTCTCGGGATACGTCGTCGGCAACGAACGCGACAAAGCTCGGGCCGTGCACGAATATCTCCATGCCCACGCCCTCAGCGGCGGCTTTCGCGAAACGAGCACCGCGCTCGACGAAGCCTTCGAACATGGCCGATTCAACTGCATCAGTTCCGCGATTCTCTTCCGCTGCCTTGCTGAGCGCTTTGGCCTAACGACCTACGGCGTCGAAACGCCCGGCCACGCGTACGCCATGGTGCAAACGCCGACGGAACGGATCGTCGTCCAAACTACCTGCCGCAATTGGTTCGCCGCGGCCGGCGACGCCGACGTCGAACGTTCGCTCTTGCGACAAACCATCGGCGCAACTGCGGCGGCGACTTCCGAAAGCGGGCCCGCTCCGCGACGCCTCTCGGACGTCGGTCTGCTGGCCGTAGTGTATTACAACCGAGGCGTGGACCTGCTCGAAGCCGGACGGCACGATGCCGCCGTGGCGGCGAACCAAGCCGCCCTGCGTCTCGACGCCGCCAACGGCGCCGCTCGGGCGAACCTACTCGCGGCCGTGAACAATTGGTCGCTCGAACTCAGCCGCCGCGGCGACTATCCGCAAGCCCTGCGTCTGCTGGAAACCGGTCTGCAATACGCGCCCGACTATAGCCTGTTTCACGAGAACCTCGTCGCGCTGCATCAACAACGGCTGGCTCGGGCCGTAAATGCCGACGAAGCCCGTCCGCAAGCGCAGGCCTTGTATGCCTGCTATGCCCGTTGGAATCGCGAACTCGCCGAACGCGGCCAAGAATCGGAAGCGGCGGGCGTTGCGCGCCGCGCCGAGTCCGATCCGTTTCTTCGCGTGCTTGAGTAGCGTGTTCGATTGGCGCGTCGCTTACGCGCGCGCCTTCCAATCGAAGTTGGCCAATCGAGCCAGCGCCAGTTGCAAAGATTGCGTCCCGTCGCGCCCGTGCCCTTGTGCCTTGAGCGAAATATAGAGCTGATGCGCGAGCGCGAGGCCCGGCATCGCCAAGCCCATCCGCTTCGACTCTTCCAGCGCTATGCCCATATCTTTGATGAAGTGTTCGACGGCAAAGCCCGGCGCGAAATCATTCTTGATGATGCGCGGCCCATAGTTGGCCAGCGACCAACTTCCCGCGGCCCCCGGCCCCACGGAAAGCAACACGGTGTTCAGGTCGAGCCCCGCCTTGTGTGCGTAAAGTAATCCTTCGCACAGCGCCACCATGCCCGAGGCGATCAATGTTTGGTTTACCATCTTCGTATGTTGACCGGCGCCCGCGCCTCCTTGATGCACGATCGTCTTGCCCATCGCTTCCCAGCACGGCTTCAGCGCGTCGATCACTTCCTTCTCGCCGCCGATCATGATCGAGAGCCGAGCCTCGCGCGCTCCGATGTCGCCGCCGGAAACCGGCGCATCGACGGAATACACGCCCTTCTTCTTCGCCGTCTCGGCGATTTCCACGGCTAGCGACGGTTCACTCGTCGTCATGTCGACAAGTATGTTCCCCGATTTGCAACCGGCCAAAGCACCGTCGGCGCCGAGGATCACATTCCGCACGTCGACCGGAAAGCCGACGATCGAGAAGACCACGTCGCTTTGTTCGGCCACGGCCTTCGGCGTTGCGCCCCATTTCGCTCCCTTGTCCAACAGCGGTTGGGCCTTGGCTTGCGAGCGGTTGTAAACCGTCATCGGAAAGCCTTTGTCCATCAGGTGGCCGGCCATGCTCTTGCCCATCACGCCGGTACCGATCCAACCAAGCCGCGTCTTGCCGGGAACAATCTCGAGAACGCTCATTGCGAATAATCTCACTAAATCAAAACGGGTAAACAAATGAACGACAACGCCGACAAACTGTCGGCGGAATGCACGACCAAACTCGTCGTGCGAACGGATCAACTAAGACCAGCGCTCGGTCGGCGGTCGCATGACCTCTTGCATAATAAACGCGGCGCGCATGCTCTGCGGATCGCGCAACATCAGCGCAATCTGGTCCAGCGTGCCGATCGACTCCAACGGAATCACTTCGTTCGGATCGCGAGGAGCGCCCGATTGCGCAAGCGATCCGACCTGATGATCGAACACCGAGCGCACATGGCCGCCGATATCGGTGTCGACGGATTGCTGGATATGTGAAAGCCGGCCGGCGCGCTCCGCAAAGCGGCTGGTATCCAAATGCTGTGAAACGTGCTGCGACACGGAGCCGCGAAACGTTTCCTCTTCCGCCGATAGCTGCTGCGGCATCGAGCCGATTTGGCGCGTTGAGAGCGGCCCGCCGTCGCGCCGCGGCTCTTCCTGCGACAGGGGCTTCGTCGCCGAAGCTTGCCGCTGTTTCTTCTTCGCGGCGGCGCGCTGCTGTTGCTCGCGTTGCTGCTGATCTCGCTGTTGCTGAGGCGTGCGGCGCTGCTTCTGTTGTTGCTGCGGAGCGACGACCGGCTTTTGTTGCTGTTGCGCCGGACGATTCTGAGCCTGCTCCGTCGCCTTGCGGGCTTCTTGCAGGAATCGCTCGACCTCGTCGAGCAACCCTTTGCCGTCGGCCGCCGGTTTCGCCCCGTCGGCAGGAGGAAGCGCACGCTTGGCGGCGTTCTTTTTCTTTTCGCCCATCAATTGGTTGATGATGCCGATCGAGATCACGACCAACCAAATTGTGGTCGAAATCCAATCGGCGAAGAGCACCGGGGCGAAAGCGAACGTCGCGACGGCGAAGCTCATGAGCCGGTCCTTTGCGCGCTGCGCGTGCTGCCGGCCCCGGCGATGCTATTGCGCATCTCGGTGTCGGCTTGCACGTTGCGCAGGCGGTAGTAGTCCATGATGCTCAACTTGCCCGACTGAATCGAAGCCGCGATGGCCTTCGGCACTTGCGCCTCGGCCTGCGTCACCAGCGCTCGGCTCTCTTCGATCGAGGCCAAGTTTTCTTGTTCCTCGGCGACCGCCATTGCGCGGCGTCCTTCCGCGTTGGCTCGTGCCACGCGCGTATCCGCCTCGGCCTGATCCGCCTGTAAACGCGCGCCGACATTATCCCCCACATCGATATCGGCAATGTCGATCGAGACGATCTCAAACGCCGTTTGCGAATCGAGCCGGCGTGCCAGCACCGCCTTCGAGATACGGTCGGGGTTTTCCAATACGTCGCTATGCTTCTCGGACGAACCGATCGCGCTCACGATCCCTTCGCCGACGCGCGCGATGATCGTCTCTTCGGTCGCACCGCCGATGAGCTGTCGAATATTCGCCCGCACGGTCACTCGCGCACGTACTTTAAGCTGAATGCCGTTGCGCGCCACGGCGTCGAGCGATTCCTTGCCGGAGTTTGCGCCGGGGCAATCGATCACTTTCGGATACACGCTCGTTTGCACGGCCCCCAGCACGTTGCGACCGGCCAAATCGATGGCGGTAGCGAGCCGGAAATCGAGTGGAATGTTCTTGGCCTTGTTGGCGGCAATGATCGCGCGAATCACCAGCGGCACGTTGCCGCCGGCGAGGTAGTGCGCCTCGAGCGCCTTACTGGTAATGCCGGTTTCTTCTCCCAGGCCGGCCTGAACGGCCATGATCTTGCTGCGCACGATCACGTCGGGACGAACCTTCCGGAACGTCATACCGACGAGGTCTAAGATGCCAATGCCCGCCCCCGTCGTGACCGATTGAATCCAAAGCCGAAAGTAGCGGGCAAACACCAGGAACAGAATCAGAAAAAAGACGATCGCCACGACCAGCGCGATAATCAAGACCGGACCTTGCATGGACGGCTCTCCAAAGATGCGGACTCAGGCAGCGAACAATCTGCAAAAACAGGCGATCGCAATCAAAATCGTCCCCGAGCAGGGGAGGGTTGTCAAGCTAACGACCATGGTAAAGAACGACTACTTTACCGACGGTAACGATTTCAGCCACGCGAGGTTAAATGCGTACTGATTCTTGCTCGTGATGAGTTGAATCATGCCGTCGCGCGATTGACAGCAAGCCAAATAAGCCGCCGATTCCGACATCGTATCGCTCAGTTCCGCGATGCCCCGATCAATCGAAGGAATTTCGCGCGGCTTGCCGCCGGGAGTGATCAAGCGCCGTTGCGGCCAGGTTTTCCCTTCGTCAAACGAGAGCGCGGCGAAAATACCGTAGCCGGTGAACTCGCTGCCGTCGGCGCTCTTAAACTTCATTCCTTTCCGTTTGTCCCAATCGCGACGCTGATCCGTGAAGGTGCAAAGGAGTATGGGTCCCTCGCGCAGGCGGATCATTACCGGACGCTGCACGCTGCTGATGGCCGAGAACGGCGACGCTTCGTACGTCCACGTTTTCCCTTCGTCGGCCGTAAAGCAAAACGGTGCATGGCCGTCGTATTTCGCTTGCGCCTCCGGTTCGTTATCGCGGCTAAACGCCATTAGCCGGCCGTCCGCCAGCTCGACGATCGGGGCATGAATGCCCGAGTGCCGAAATCCGGCGCCGCCGCTGCGGAAGTCGCTCTTGCGCTTCTTGGGGTCTGTGTAAGTCCACGTCTTGCCGCCGTCGGGGCTCACGACGAGCGACGCCGACTGCGAATCGTGCGTGAAGATCAAATGTCCGTCCTTGGTCCGCAACAACTCATTGCCAAGTTCGCCGAACGGTTGCAACACAGCCGCCTTCGACCAAGTTGCGCCGTTGTCGGTCGACGTGCGATAGATGTTCTCTGTAAAGCCCCGCGCGAAATGCCAGAGGGTCTTGTCGCCGTCCCACCACAGCTTCGGCGCGTGATCGTTCACGTCTTGGCCGTCCCAGAACACGCTCGCCGGTTCCCATTCGTCCGCGCCGAGTCGCAGCCGGCTCGCCAAATTATTTAACTCGCTCCCCGGTTCTTCGACGCACGAGTACCAGACGGTCAGCAAGTCGCCGTTCGGACATTCGGCAATCGAGCCAAGTTGCCGAACTGCGCGCATGCGCGTCAGTCTGCCGGTCCTCACCGGTTCGGCAGTAACGTTTTATTCGTGCCCGACACCCAGTACGAGACGGGTCACGTGTCGACTGACGAGCTGTTGCACGCGGTCAAGAAGCGCATCGATGGAACGTCAGCGCTGTGTGGCGCCGGCCGGATCGTTCAGGCCGTGCCGGGTCGGTTCGACTCCGACGACGTTCGTGCGTGCCCCGCCTGTGTGACGGTGGTGGACAGCAGCTCCGGCTGAACGCCGGTGGTGCGCGGTCGGGAGATGCGCATGCCGAACGACCCGGCCGCGATGAACAGCGCCGCGAGAGCCGCGAGCTCGACTGCCTGGGTGCCGCCGGTGCGCGGAAGGGTCGGCGCCGGTTCCCCGCCACTGCCGCTGGCCCCGGCCTGACCGTCAGCACCGCTGCGTTCACGGGATCCCTTGCCGGCGCTGCTGGCGGGTGCGCTCGGTGTGGCCGACGAGGTGGATCCGCCTTGCGACGGTGACTCGGTCTGCCCGCTGTGTGGAGAGGGCGCGGCTGTTGCCGGGTGCTGGCCGCGCGACGCCTGGTTGCGACTCGAGGAGTCGTCGTCATGACGGGTCGCCACGCTGATCAAGGCGACGGTCATGGTAAGCAGAAGTGCGAACCGGATGATTTCCACCCGGACACGACTCATCGCCACGTCACAACTGCACCACAAGAATGATCACGTACCAAGATCATCCGCGGCGTGCCGCGCTGCGTTCCGCTGCGGCCTACGGTGCCGGCTGCTGCCGGCAGTGGTCGGGATGGCGGGATTTGAACCCACGACCCCCTCGTCCCGAACGAGGTGCGCTACCAAGCTGCGCTACATCCCGAGTGATGCGACCAGCGAGTCTAGTGCCAACTCCTCATCCGGCGGGGACGAGCGTGAGCAGCGTCGCCTCCGGTGGGCACGCGAACCGCACCGGCGCGTAGGGCGACGTCCCCAGCCCCGCCGAGACGTGGAGCCACATCTCATCGGTCCAGCGCGACAGCCCGCGCGCTCGCCGGCGGTCGAGTCCGCAGTTGGTGACGAGCGCCCCGACCCCGGGGACGCGTAGCTGGCCGCCGTGGGTGTGGCCGGACAGCACAAGCCGGAACCCGTCGGCGGCGAAGGCGTCGAGCACCCGCGGCTCCGGGGTGTGAGACAGGCCCAGCCCGACGTCGATCGCCGAGTCGACGGGTCCGGCGACGCGTTCGTAGTGGTCGGCGCGAAGGTGCGCGTCGCTCACGCCTGCGATCTCCACGGACACCCCGCGCACTGACAGCGTCGTACGCCGGTGCGTGAGATCGACCCAGCCCGCGTCGGTGAAGCCGTTGCGCAGCTCGCCCCAGGGGAGGGGGTCGCCGTGGATGCGCCGGCCGGTGTCGGGCATCAGGTAGCGGGCTGGGTTCTTCGGCCGGGGCGCGAACCAGTCGTTGGACCCGGGCACGAACGCGCCGGGCCGGCTGAGCAGCGGTTCGAGCGCCTCCAGGGCGACGGGGACGCCCCCCGGTCCGCCGAGGTTGTCGCCGGTGTCGATCACGAGGTCGGGCTCGAGCTCGGCGAGGCGGCGTACCCACCGCACTTTCCACGGCTGCCCCGGCGTCGCGTGCAGGTCCGACACGTGCAGCACGCGCAGGGCAGGGGCGCCCGCGGGCAGCACGGGCACCTCGACCCGCCGCAGCCGGAACGCCTTGCGTTCGATCGCCCAGGCGTACGACGTGGCCGCCACACCCAGCCCTGCAACGCCCGCGGGAACGGCGAGCGTCGTCAGCATCCGTCAACCCTAAGGTGGTCGCATGGCGCTGAAGGAGCGGCTGCAGTCAGATCTGACCGCCGCGATGAAAGCTCGCGACGAGCTGCGTGCCGCGACGTTGCGCATGGCACTCACGGCGGTGACCAACGAGGAGGTCGCCGGCAAGAAGGCGCGGGTGCTCTCGGACGACGAGGTCCTGACGGTGCTGACCCGCGAAGCCAAGAAGCGTCGCGAGGCAGCCGAGGCCTTTGACGACGCCGGCCGGGCCGAGCTGGCGACCCGCGAGCGCGCCGAAGGCGAGGTGCTCGCCGAGTATCTGCCGGCCCAGCTCGGTGACGACGAGCTGGCCCAGCTGGTTCGTGCCGCGATCGCCGAGACCGGCGCGGACAACCCGAAGGCGATGGGTCAGGTCATGCGCGTCGTACAGCCGCAGGTGACCGGACGGGCCGACGGCGGCCGGGTGGCGGCGGAGGTACGACGCCAGCTCGGCGCGTGAGCTAACAGTGCGGCGGGCCGTGCCCGTGCGCCTTCGGCGTGCACGTCGGACTCGGCGCCGTCGAGGGGCTGGCCGAGGCGGCCGGTGACGGCGATGTCGGCCGGGCGGGCGGCGCGTGACCGGTGCTGAGGTAGATCACCACGGTGCCGCCGGGTGGTGCGCCTGACCCGGCGCCCGGCAGTGTGCGCGCCACTGTGTCGGCTGGGTACTCCGAGTCGATCCGGGCGGTTGACACCGTCACTTTGAAGCCTGCCCGTTCGAGAATCTTCGTCGCGTCGCCGACGCCGAGGCCGCTGACATCCGGCACCGGCTTGGTGATCCCGCGGACGAACTGCTCGTCGGGCTGCGGCAGCGGGATGACCGGCTCGCCCTGCAGCGCGGCCTGAAGAGTGTCACGCCAGATGGGCCCGGCGATGGTCGCGCCGAACACCTCTCCGTAGGTGCGGCCGCCGATGTTGAGTCCGTTGAGTGATCGCGTGGTCGACCGGGTCGGGTCGCCGACCCAGACCGCGGCGGCCATCTGCGGCACGAAACCCGCGAAGTTGGAGGCGACGTTGTTGTCGGCGGTGCCGGTCTTGGCGGCGGCCGGTCGGCCCGGCTCACCGACGTTGGCTGCAGTCGCGCCGCGCTGTGTCAGTACGCCGTGCAGGATGCCGGTGATCGTGTCGGCGAGACCCGGCTCGAGCACTTGCCGACAGGTGCGCGTCGGCACCTGGACGGCGCCACCGTTCTGGTCGGTCACCTTGGTGATCGCGACCGGTGGGCAGTAGCGGCCGTGGGCGGCGATGGTCGCGTAGGCGTTCGCGATGTCGAGCGTCGTGTAGCCGCTGTGCGCCGCACCGAGTGTGAACGGACCGACCTGCTCGGGCGCCGCGCCGTCGTTCTGGCGCACACCCATCGACTCCGCGATCTTGACCGGAGCACACAACCCGGTCCGCTGCTCGAGCTGTGCGAAGAACGTGTTGACCGAGAACCAGGTGCCGGTGACGAGGTTGAAACGCCCGCTCTCACTGTCGCCCGCGTTGTGCACCGGCCAGGGCGCGACGGGCAGGCCCTGACAGTTGGTCAGGCCGTTGATCGTGGTCTGCGTCGGTGCGTAGATCGACGTACTCAGCGGGATGCCTTGCTTCATCGCTGCCGCGAGCACGAACAGCTTGAACGTCGAACCTGCGGGATAACCGAACTGTCCGCCGCCGTACTTCTGGTCGACGGCGTAGTCGATGGTGTTCTGGCCGCGCTTGGCGTCCTGGCCGTAGGGGCGGCTGACGGAGATGGCCAGCACCTTGCCGCTGCCGGGCTCGACGACCGCCTCGGCCCCCGCGACGCCGGACGGGTCACGGGGATGCACGTACTTGCGCACCGCCGCGTCGGCCGCCTGCTGCACCTCGGGGTCGAGGGTGGTGTGGATCGTCAGACCGCCGCGCAGCAACAGCTTGATGCGGTCGGCCTTGGTCTCTCCGAACGCCTTGGACGTCTCGATGACGTGCTGCACGTAGTCGCAGAAGTACGGCGCAGACGAGTCCTCGCAGCCGTTGCCCTGTCGCTGCACGTGCAGCACGACCGGGCGGTCGATGGCGCGGTCGTAGGCGGCCTGGTCGATGAAGTGGTACTTCAACATCTGGCCGAGCACGATGTCGCGACGTGACTTCGCGGCCTCGGGGTGCAGGGCGGGGTCGTAGACCTCGGGCGACTGCACCAGTCCGGCGAGCAGCGCGGCCTGCGGCAGCGTCAGCTTGCGCACCGACCGGCCGAAGTAGTGCTTCGCGGCGCTGCCGATGCCGTAGGCCCCGTCGCCGAAGTAGGCGTAGTTGAGGTATGCCGCGAGGATCTGCTGCTTGGAGTACTTGCGCTCGAGCGTCAACGCGTATCGGGCCTCGCGCGCCTTGCGGGCGAGCGTGTCGGAGTGCGCTGCGGCGACTGCCTCCTTGTCGCCCTTGGCCTGAGCGTTCTCGATGAGGATGTTCTTGACCAGCTGCTGGGTCAGCGTCGAGCCGCCCTGCTGCACCGAGCCCGACGATCCGTTGTGCAGCAGAGCGCGCACGGCAGCCTTGATGTCGACGCCGTGGTGCTCGTAGAAGCGGACGTCTTCGACGGCGATGATCGCCTTCTGCATCACCTGCGGAACGTCGTCGAGGCTGACGACGATCCGGTTCTGGAAATAGAAGGTCGCAAGAGTCGACCCGTCAGCAGCCAGGATCCGGGACACCTGCGGCGGCGCGGCGATGTCGAGCTCCGACGGCAGCCGCTCGAAGTCGTTGGCGCCCGTGCGGGCGAGCAGGCCGACCCCGCCGACGATCGGCAGCAGCATTCCGCCGAGCAACAGGCCGGCCACGACGCTGATCACGCCGAGCATCCCGACGCGCTGCACGACGGCGCTCCCACCGGTCATCGAACGCCGCGGACGCACCCGACCAGCCTATGGGCGCGCCGGAAAAGGGCCGTCCGGAATGCCCGATCCGCGGGACCCGAGCACGGCGCACGACGTTCGGACATTCACCATCCCCCGAAAGGACTATCCAAGAATGAGACGAACGGGGGCTGCCGTCCCTTGCGTCCGGTTCGTACGGTCATTGGCAGCGGTGCGACGGGGGCACCGACTTGCCACTTGAGACCAAAGGACCGCCATGCCCTGGACCCAGGACTGGACAGCTCGCGCCGCGTGCCGCAACGACGCTCCGGACACTCTCTTCGTCCAAGGCGCTGCGCAGAACCGCGCCAAGAGCGTGTGCCTGGGGTGCCCGGTGCGGACCGAGTGCCTGGCCGACAGCCTCGACAACCGTGTCGAGTTCGGTGTCTGGGGTGGCATGACCGAGCGCGAGCGGCGGGCGCTGCTTCGCCGCCGGCCCAACGTCACGTCGTGGCGGCGGCTGCTCGAGGCGGCGATGATCGACTTCGAGAACGCCAAGGTCGACGAGACCAAGCACGTCACGATCGCCAGCTGAGGGCGCGCCGCCTCAGCTCGCGAGCTCTGCGCCGATCCGGCGCAGCCCGTCCAGGTCGTGCACGTCGGTCGACTGCGCCCGGACCTGTACGACGCTGACGCCCGGGTGCGCGGCGGTGAAGCGTTCGCCCATGTGCCGGTCGCGCGCAGCAGCGGCCAGCCGCTCGGCGTGGATGCGCAGTGCCGCGGCCGTCAGCGGTGATTCCCCCGAGTCGTCGAGCTGCTCGGCAGCGGCCAGCGACCGCTGCACCGACAGCCCCTCGCCGGCTGACGTGTGCACGCGGTTGAGCACCAGGCCGGCGAGAGGCATGCGCTCGGCGCCGAGCCGGTCGACGAAGTACGCCGCCTCGCGGAGCGCGTCGCGTTCGGGCACCGCCACCACCACGAACGCCGTACCGGGTTCCTTCAACAGCTTGTAGGTCTGGTCGGCACGTTCGCGGAAGCCGCCGAACATCGTCTCGAGCGAGGTCACGAACAGGCTCAGGTCCTTCAACGCCTGCGCGCCGATGATGCGGGTCAGCACATTGGTGAAGACGCTGAGGCCGGCGGTGAAGACCTTCATGACACCGCGACCGCCGGCTTTGGCCGGCGCGAGCAGCAGCCGGATCATGCGGCCGTCGAGAAAGCGTCCGAGCCGCTGCGGTGCGTCGAGGAAGTCGAGTGCAGACCGGCTGGGAGGAGTGTCGACGACGATGAGATCCCACGACGCCGTCGCCTTGAGCTGTCCCAGCTTCTCCATGGCCATGTATTCCTGCGTGCCGGCGAAGCTCGACGACAGCGACACGTAGAACGGGTTGGCGAGGATCTGCTGCGCCCGCTGCGGGTCCGAGTGCGTCAGGACGATCTCGTCGAACGTCCGCTTCATGTCGAGCATCATCGCGTCGAGCGATCCGCCCTTGCCGTCGTCGAGTCCGTCGACGGCTCGCGGAGTGTTGTCGAGCTCGGTCAGTCCCATCGACTGGGCAAGGCGGCGGGCCGGGTCGATCGTCAGCACGCAGACCTTGCGACCGCGTTCCGCCGCACGCAGCGCAAGTGCCGCGGCAGTCGTGGTCTTGCCGACTCCACCCGCGCCGCAGCAGACGACGATCTCGGAGGAGTCGAGCAGTGCGTCGACGTCGAACGGCGCCATCAGGCGAGGCCTTGCTCGGTCAGCTGCCCGGCGAGCTCATAGAGACAGGAGAGGTCGATGGCCTCGGTGAGCAGTGGCAGCTCGTACATGGGCCGGTCGAGCTCGGCGAGCAGGGTGCGTTCGCGATCCTCGAGCTCGACGCGGCGCGCGTGCTCAACAACCTCGTTGGCGAGGGCCTCGACATAGCGCGCGCTGTCGTCCACTCCGGCCGCCTTGAGTCCACGGCCGATCTCGGCGGTGTCGACTGTTCCGTCGGCTGCAGGTGCAAGTGCGTCCGCCGGCAACAGCGGGTCACGGACCATGTTGACGACGACCCCGCCTACGGGCAGGCCGGCATCGGTCAGCTCGGCGACGCCGTCCACTGTCTCCTGGACCGGCATCTCTTCGAGCACCGTCACGAGATGCACCGCGGTACGACGAGAGCGCAGCAGGTTCATGACCGAGTCGGCCTGCTGCCGCACCGGCCCCATCCGCGCGAGCCCGGCCACTTCCGCATTGACGTTGAGGAACCTCGCAATGCGTCCCGTCGGCGGTGCGTCCAGGACGATCGCGTCGTACAGGCGTCCGCCGCCACGACGCTCCCGGGTCGCCGCCTCCATCACCTTCCCGGTGAGGAGCACGTCGCGGAGTCCCGGTGCGATCGTGGTCGCGAAGTCGATCGCGCCGAGGCGCTTCAGCGCGCTGCCGGCGCGCTTGAGGTTGTAGAAGATCTCGAGGTACTCGATGAGTGCCGCTTCGGGGTCGATCGCCAGCGCATAGACCTCGCCACCCTTGCCCGAGTAACCCGGCGGCGCGACTGCCACCTTGCGCTCCTCGTAGGGCAGCGGCGGAGTGTCGAACATCTGGGCGATTCCCTGACGCCCCTCGACCTCGGTGAGGAGGACTTGCCGCCCGCCTGCGGCAAGCGCAAGCGCAAGGGCGCCCGCGACCGTCGTCTTGCCCGTGCCGCCTTTGCCCGTGACCACGTGAAGCTTCACGGACGGGAAATCGCTCATCGCGCTCCGAGCGTAGCGAGGAGTGGTGATCGAAAACTCTGCGTGACCTGGCAGGAGGGCGCAGCGCCGTGACGAATCTCACCTCTAGAACAACCTGCAACCCCCCGGAGGCTCCCAGATGTACGACGACACCTCCTGGCGCGCCTATGCGGAATGCCGCGGGGAGAACGCCGTCTTCTTCTTCGCCCCCAGCCACTTCGAACGCAAGCCCGAGAAGGACCTTCGCGAGGGCACCGCTCGCGCTCTCTGCCGCCGATGCAAGGTGAAGCAGGCCTGCCTCGACTACTCCATCGAGGTCGAGGAAGGTCACGGAATCTGGGGCGGTCTCAACGAGCTCGAACGCAAGCGCTTGCTGCGCCGGATGCGAGCGGAGAAGTCCGCCTAGGCCGCAAGTAGGGTCGGGGCGTGCAGAAGTGGGAGTACGCCACCGTTCCGCTGCTGGTGCATGCCACCAAGCAGATCCTCGACACCTGGGGCGAGGACGGCTGGGAGCTCGTCCAGGTCGTGCCCGCACCCGGTGGCGGCGACCATGTCGTCGCTTATCTCAAGCGGCCCCGCTCATGACGGCCGAGCAGCGGTTGTCGGAGCTCGGTCTCGACCTGCCGGAAGTCGTCGCTCCCGTCGCCGCCTACGTGCCGACTGCACGCACCGGCAACTTGGTGTGGACCTCGGGTCAGCTGCCGTTCGTTGCCGGGTCGCTGCCGGCGACAGGCAAGGTCGGGGCTGCTGTTGACGCCGAGACCGCCAAAGGTCTCGCCCGCACGTGTGCACTCAACGCGCTTGCCGCCATCCGCGCGGAGATCGGTGATCTCGACCGGGTACGCCGCGTCGTGAAGGTCGTCGGCTTCGTCGCGAGCGACCCGTCGTTCACAGGACAGCCCGGCGTCATCAACGGCGCGAGCGAGCTGCTGGGCGAGGTGTTCGGCGACGCGGGTCGGCACGCCCGCAGTGCCGTCGGTGTCGCTGTCCTTCCCCTCGATGCGCCGGTCGAGGTCGAGGTCGTCGTCGAGGTCGACTGACATGTCCGCGACCTACGGCGAGTCGCTGGGTCGCTGGCCCGCAGAGATCGTCGCGCACGTGCGTGCGATCAACGCGGGAGAGCAGATGCCGGCGGAACCTCGGCACGCATCGACCGTCGTGCTGCTGCGTGATGCAGCCGAGCAACCCGGCGTCGAGGCATACCTGCTGCGTCGGCAGAAGACGATGGCGTTCGCCGCCGGCATGTACGTCTTCCCCGGCGGTGCCGTCGATCCGCGTGATGAAGCGTTGCCGGAGTCGTCGTGGGTCGGTCCGCCGGCAGCCGACTGGGCGCGGTTGCTGACAGCGGACTCCCGACTTGCAACTGCGCTCGTCTGTGCTGCTGTCCGCGAGACCTTCGAGGAGTCGGGTGTTCTCCTGGCCGGCAGCTCGCCCGACGACGTCGTCGCCGACATCACGGGTGACGACTGGGAAGCCGATCGCCTCGCGCTTCTCGACCGCAGCCTTTCGCTCGCCGAGATGCTCGACCGTCGTGGTCTCGTGCTGCGGGCAGATCTCCTGCGCCCCTGGGCGCACTGGATCACGCCGGAGGTCGAGCCGCGTCGCTACGACACCCGCTTCTTCGTCGCGGCCCTGCCGGCAGGTCAGCGAACGAGAGACGTCGGCGGCGAAGCCGATCGGGTTGCCTGGATGCGCCCGCGCGCGGCGCTCGACGCGTACGACGCGGGTGACATCGGTCTGATGCCGCCGACTGCATTCACGCTGATGGAGATGTCGGCCTATGACGGCGTCGCCGACGTCATCGCCGCCGGCGATGCGCGCGACATCCAGCCGGTGCTTCCGAAGATCGTCCTCACCGACGACGACGAGGCGCGCATCCTGCTGCCCCATCACGAGGGCTATCCGGAGTGAGGATGACGTGGGCGCGCCGGAGCGGGTGACCGCGCGAGCCACGCGACTGCTCGCGCCCAATCCCGGGCCGATGACGCTCGATGGCACCAACACGTGGATCCTGCGCGAGCCCGGTGTGGACGGCTGCGTGGTCATCGACCCGGGCCCGTTGCACGAAGAGCATCTCGCCGGCGTTGCCGCGATGGGCTCCGTGCAGCTGATCGTGCTCACGCACGGGCACCCGGACCACGCAGAGGGCGCGCTGCGGTTGCGCGAGCTGACCGGTGCCGCGGTCACCGCACGCGATGAGGCGTTGTGTGTCGGGGCACCCGCTCTGCGGCCCGATGACGTCAGCCAGGTCGCCTCGGTCGAGTGGCTCACGGTCCTCACGCCGGGCCACAGCAGCGACTCGGTCTGCTTCGTGCTCGGTGCCGACCGCGCGTTGCTCACCGGCGACACGGTGCTCGGTCGAGGCACGACTGTCGTGGCGCATCCGGACGGACGCCTTGCCGACTACCTGGACTCGTTGCAACGCTTGCGTGACCTGGCTGACCAGGACATCGACGTGTTGCTGCCGGGGCACGGGCCGACACTCAGCGATCCGTTGGGCGTGCTGGACTACTACCTGACTCATCGGCAAGAGCGGTTGGAGCAAGTGCGGGCAGCCTTGGCTGACGGTGCGGTCGACGCGAAGGACGTCGTACGACGTGTCTATGCCGATGTCGACCAGGTGTTGTGGCCGGCGGCTGAACGATCGGTACGCGCACAGCTCGAGTATCTCGAAGACGTGCAGGACCGGTCATGACCACCACGTCCGACGTCCTGGTGTGTCCGGTCTGCGGGACGCCACCGGTGCCGGGCGCTCGTTTCTGTCACTCCTGCGGTGCTTTGCTCGACGCAGCGCTCGTCGCCGAGGAGGGCAGTGCCGAACGACGCGTCGTCACGGTGTTGTTCGGTGACCTCTCCGATTTCACCGCGTGGGCCGAGGATCTCGATCCGGAGCGCGTCAGCGTCGTCACCGACCGCGTGCTCGCTGCGCTGAGTCGTGCGGTGACCGAGGTCGGCGGTCGCGTCGACAAGCTGACCGGCGACGGAGTGATGGCGGTCTTCGGTGCACCGACGGCGCACGAGGACGACGCGGAACGCGCAGTGCGTGCAGCGGCGACGATGCAGAGCGACGTTCGCCGCATGATGGCGGAGGAGTCCGGCGGTGGACGTCGGATGGGTCTGCGCGTCGGACTCAACACCGGCGAGGTGTTCGCCGGCATACAAGCTCACCTCACCTACACCGTCGTCGGCGACACGGTGAACACCGCGTCGCGCCTGTCCGACGCCGCCGGCGTCGGCTCCGTCTACGCCGGTCGCGACACCGCATTGGCGACGATGGCCATCGCGTCGTGGCGGGCGCTGCCACCTCTTCGCCTCAAAGGCAAACGTGACCCCGTCACTGCTTATGAGCTGGTGGGATTGCGACCACCCGGCGCGGCGCGCCTCGGCCTCGGTGACGAAGCGCCGTTCATCGGCCGCGACGCAGAGTTCGGCCGGCTGGTAGGCAAGCTGCTCGATGTCGTCGAGGGCGCTCGACCGGCATCGGTCGTGGTCACCGGAGAGGCCGGGGTCGGCAAGACACGGCTCGCACTGGAGCTGGCGCGGTTCGCCACCGAGCTGCCGTCGGTGCGCGTGCTCTGGGGCAGATGCACGCCGTTCGGTGAGGGACGTGAGCTGGCGCCGCTAGCGGAGTGGATGCGCACCGCTTTCGGCATCACCGACTCCGACGACTCCTCGACGGCAGAGGTCAAGGCGCGCCGCGCGCTCAACCGGTTGTCGAGCGCACCGACGGTCGACCGTCCGCTGACCCCTGCGACCATCGACAGGTTGCTGGCGTTGCTCGGTCTCGTCGAGGGATCGTCCATCGGTCCACGCGATGCCACCGCTCCCGGAACCTTGGGTCTCTCGCGCGATCCCATCATCGACGCGGTGGCCGCGGTGCTTTCGTCGTTGGCGGTGGAAGGTCCGCTCGCACTCGTGGTCGACGATGCGCAGTGGGCATCGACGCCGTTGTTCCAGTCACTGGAGGCGCTGTTCGACCAGCTGCCGACCAAGACACTCCTGGTCGTCGTCGGTCGCTCGGACGTGCTCGGTCAGGAGTGGTGGGAACAGCTGCCCGACCTCGAGGTCCTGCCCGTCGCCCCGCTGGACTTTGCGGCGAGTGAACGGCTGCTCCGCGCCTATCTCGGCGGTGCCGATCTCGATGGCAGCATCCGCGAGACGTTGCTGTCACGTGCCCAGGGCAACCCGTTCTTCCTCGCCGAGCTGTTGCACTTGCTCGTCGATCGCGGGCTGTTGCGTCGCGACGGTGGTGGCTGGCGACTGTCCGGCGACCTGCCCCGCGAGATGCTCCCCGCAGGTGTCCAGGCGGTGCTCGCGGCGCGTATCGACGGCCTGGATCCGGCGGCGAAGTCGGCGCTTCGCGATGCGTCCGTCATCGGCAGCCGGTTCACCATCGACATGCTGCGCGCGCTCGAGCCCACGGTTGCCGAAGACGCGATCGCCGCGTCCGTGCGCGAGCTCATCGCACGCGGCATCGTTCGTCGCGCGGACGACAGTGACGAGGCGCGCACGTTCGTCTTCGCGCATGCGCTGGCGCGTGACGTCGCCTACGCCGGCATCCCCAAGGCCGAGCGCGCGCGGCGGCATGCACGAGTTGCGCTGTGGGCGCGTACTGATCTGAGCTGGTCTGTCGGTGAAGTCGACGCACTCATCGCAGGCCAGGCTGAGCAAGCTGTCGCACTTGCGACCGAGATGCGCTTACCCGACGACGACATCGCGTGGACGGCGCGGTCCGCCGGGGTAGCAGCGCTGCTCCGCATGGGAATGTCGGCTCTGGGCCGCGATGACAACGTGCGCGCCGAACGGCTGCTGCGCCAAGCGCTCGACCTGACGCCGGATGACGTCGACGCCAGCCTGCTCGCGGACCTGCACAACGGTCACGCAGCTGCGCTGGTCGGACTGCACCAGCTGGCTGAGGCGGCCGATGAGCTCGCGCTGCCGTTGCAGTCGTCCGACCCCGCGCGCCGCGCCGCCGCACTCGTCGTACTCGGTGATGTCCAGCGCCGGCACGGGGACACGAAGGCGGCGGCGCAGTCGCTGGTGACCGCACTCGCAACCGCCAGCGACGCCGGCGTCGACCGCGTCGGCGGCGAAGCGCTGCGGCAGCTCGGCATGATCGACTACCGACTCGGGCGACTGACCGCCGCCGAACGACGGTTCGGCGACGCACTGGCGTTGGCCGAACGTGTCGGAGACCGGCGCGGCCAGGGGTGGGCGTTGCAGCACCTCGCGTGGAGCGCGACGACGCGCGGCGACTACTCGCTTGCCGACCAGATGCTCACGAAGGCCGCTGACGTGTTCACCGGCCTGGACGACGACGGTGGCTTGTCCTGGTGTGCCGGGACCGAAGCCTTCGTGCGGTTGCTGCAGGGTCGTCTGCACCAGGCCCGCGGGCTGGCCCGGTCACTGCTGCCACTGGGACAGGCGATGGGCGACCGCTGGGGCGTCGCTGCGTGCCGGGCCATCGCTGCGTTCGCGGACGCAGAGCTCGGCAACCTCACGACTGCGCTCGAGGACGGCGCCGAGGCGCACGAAGAGTTCGAGGCACTCGGCGATCGGTGGGGCCAGGCGATCGCGCTCATCGCGCGCGGTGAAGCGCTGCGTGGGTGCGGTCGCCATGAGGAGGCAGTGGCCGAGCTCGAGCAAGCGGTTGCGCTGTCCGAGCAGGCGGTTCATCCGGTCACGTCCACGCTCGCGCTCGGGGTGCTGGGCTATTGCCGCCTCGACCTCGGCGACCCCAAGGGAGCGAAGGACGCCGCCGAGCGCGCGATCGAGACCTTGACGGAGATGGATCTCGAACCATCCGCACTTGTCGGACTTCGAGTGCTCCTGGCGCAGGCGCTGCGGGCACTCGGCGGTCTTGACGAGGCGATCGCTCTCCTGCGTCAGGCCGAGGCGGTTGTCGAGGACTCGCTTCTCTTCCCGCGCCGCCAGGCGCTGGCCCACCTGGCGGGGGCGCTGCGCGAGGCCGGCTCACCCGCCGCCGCGATGCGCGTCGTCCACGAGGCGTTCGCGGTTCCCGCTGAGGACGTGCGCTCGCGCGTGGTCGCCCTGCGCGTGCTCGCGCAGTGCCTGGCCGAATGCGGCGATCGGCCGGCGGCCGACGTCGCCTTGCGTCAGGCCCGCGCGCTTTCCCGGGCGACCGAGCAGACGAGCGAGCGAGCGGCCACTGAGGCTGCGCTCAGCGCGCTCGCCTAGCCAGGCGCTCCTGGTCGAGCAGGAGCACCGAGCGGCCCTCGAGCCGCAGCCACCCGCGGTTTGCGAACTCGGACAAGGCCTTGTTGACGGTCTCTCGGCTCGCGCCGACGAGCTGGGCCAGCTCTTCCTGGGTGAGGTCGTGACGGACCCGAACGCCTTCTTGCTCCGGGTCGCCGAACCGCTCGGCGAGGTCGAGAAGCGCCTTGGCCACGCGGCCCGGGACGTCGCTGAAGACGAGGTCGGCCATCGCCTCGTTCGTACGGCGTAGGCGCTGGGCGAGGGCCGCGAGCAGCTGGACCGCGACCGCGGGCTGCGCGAGCAGGAGCGGACGCAGGTCGTCGTGGTCGAGCGAGGCGAGCGCACTTTCCGTCACCGCGCTTGCCGTCGCCGTCCGCGGGCCGGGGTCGAACAGCGAGAGCTCGCCGAACATCTCACCGGGTCCGAGGACGGCGAGCAGGTTCTCGCGGCCGTCAGCGGCCGAACGCGAGATCTTGACCTTGCCGTCCAGCACGATGAAAAGGCGGTCACCGGTGTCGCCCTCTTTGAAGACGACGTGGCCGCGGTCGACCGTTCGTGTGGTCATTGCCGCACCGACCAGCTCAGCGGTCGCCTCGTCGAGCGCGGCGAACAGCGGAGCCGTGGCGAGCACCCCGTCCATGGCCACTCCACCTCCCCTGGGTGGAGTCTGCCGCAAACCGGTCAGCCGCGCGCGGCCAGGCGCCGCGCGAGCAAGCGTGAGCGCAGTGCCCGCCGCCGCCAATAGCGGCTGAGTGCGCGCTCGAGACCTTGGCTGACGAACGTCTCGACCTCGTCCGGCTTGGCCTCATCCAGGAACTGGGTGAGGTGCTCGCCCAGAGCCTCGTCGCGCAGCGGTGCCTCGACGCGCTCCATCGCGAGCATCAGCGCGAGAAGCACGCCAGGAAAAACCAGCGTCAGCAACAGGAACATGTCCCGAACATCTTGCCCGACCCGAAGGTTCGCTACACCCAGGGGTCAGCCGTTGACCACGCGCATCACCGGAACGGTGGGCAGCGCGCTCAAGCAGAGGGTCGGTTCCTCGCGGTACCGCGCGATCAGCTCGCCTGTCGCTGCCGCCAGCCTTTTGTGCAGAGCTGTGCGGTAGGCGGACAGCTGCGTCTCGGCCTTCGCCAGGTCACCAGCGAGCCGGGCGTTGAACTCGAGGTCGTCCGGCACGGGCTCGCAGGCCCACAACCCGGGAAGGTCCGGCAGCGGTGGCATGTCGTCGACGGGGAGGATCTCCTGCAAGGCCTGTCGGCCGGTGTCCATGCGCACCTCCGCGAACACACCGCGCAGGTGGTCCTGGGTCGCGGGAGCACCGGACTCGGTCACCCGGACGAGGTCCAGCCGCGCCTGGATGATGCGTCGCCAGTAGGACACCCGGCCCTCCTCGGTGTTGAGGGCGCGCCGGTAGGCACGCAGACCCTCCAACGTGAGGTGGGCGAACTCGGGGCTCCGCTCTGGAGTTACCCGAAAGCGGCGGGGGTCCGCCGTGGGTCGGTTGCTCATCGTCACTCTCCGTAACCGTCAGAGTCCCGATCGGCCGACTTCCGGAAATGCTTGAGCCAGTTGTCCGCTGCATCACCCGCTCGGCCCATAAGCAACCGGCCGTACGCTCGTCGGCGTGCCTCGCTCCGCCCCGTCCCCCGCGAGGGCGGAGACCCCGACGGGCCTCGTCCGGCGCGCTCGGCGGATGGGCCGGGCGCTCGCCGAGGGCTATCCGGACGCGCATTGCGAGCTCGACTTCACCAACCCGCTCGAGCTGCTCGTCGCGACCATCCTGTCGGCCCAGTGCACCGACAAGCGGGTCAACGAGGTCACTCCGGTGCTGTTCGCCCGGTACAAGACGGCTGCGGACTACGCCGCCGCCGACCGCGCCGAGGTCGAGGACATCATCCGGTCGACGGGGTTCTTCCGGGCCAAGACCGACAGCCTGCTGAAGCTGGGCGCGGCTCTCGTGGAACGTCATGACGGCGAGGTCCCCGGCCGTCTTGACGACCTGGTGAAGCTCCCGGGCGTGGGCCGCAAGACCGCCAACGTCGTCCTGGGCAACGCGTTCGGCGTGCCCGGCATCACCGTCGACACCCACTTCGGGCGGCTCTCCCGCCGCTTCGGCTGGACGCAGGAGGAAGACCCGGTCAAGGTCGAGCACGAGGTCGGCGCGCTGTTCCCGAAGAAAGACTGGACGTTGCTGTCGCATCGGCTGATCTGGCACGGGCGGCGCACCTGCCACGCGCGCAAGCCGGCCTGCGGTGCGTGCGTGGTGGCCAAGTGGTGCCCGTCGTACGGGCTCGGCCCGACCGACCCGGTGCTCGCCGCCAAGCTGCTCAAGTCGCCGAGTCAGATGAGCGAGACGTTGTGACCGCTGTTCGGTGTGCAGCGGTCGCGTTCGTAACAGTGCTGCTCGCCGGTTGCTCCGGTGCGTCCGAGGCTGGCGGGCAGATCAACCCCGCGCCGTCGTTCTCGCCCAAGCCCCAGCTGCTCGCGGCCGCCGACCTCGATCCGTGCCCGCCGTCGCGGTCCTCGTCGGTGCCCGGCGGCCTTCCTGACCTGACCCTTCAATGTCTCGGCAGAGGTCCGGACGTGCACTTGGCCGGTCTCGTGGGCAAGCCGCTCGTGCTCAATGTCTGGGGCACATGGTGCGGACCGTGCCAGGCCGAGACGCGATATCTCGCGACGGTCTACGACGAGCTCAAGCCGCGGGTGCGTTTCCTCGGTGTCGACACGGAGGAGACCGACTACAACGGCGCGCTGGCGTTCGCACCGCACGTGCGCCCGCCGATGCGTTACCCCTCGGTCATCGACAACGACAAGGCCGTGCTGCTCGGTCTGCACGGCCCGATCGGCGTACCGAGCACGGTCTTCGTCGACGCGTCCGGCAAGGTCGTCCATCGAGCGAGCGGCCCGTACCGAAGTGCCGATGCGTTGCGTGCGGACATCAAGCGTTACCTCGGTGTCCCGGGGTGACCGCCCCGGACTGGCTGACGCCGTTGCTCGACTCCGTCGAGGAGTTCTCGATCTGGGGCCGCATGGTCGGGGAGCCACCCGCGGGCGTACGACGCTCCGCGGTCCTCGTGCTGTTCGGCGAGGGACCGGACGGTCCCGACGTGCTGCTCATCCAACGCAGCGCGCACTTGCGCAGTCATGCGGGCCAGCCCGCCTTCCCCGGCGGGGGCATCGACGACACGGATGACAGCGTCGTCGCCGCAGCACTCCGTGAGGCGGAAGAGGAGACGGGCCTGGACCCCGCGGGGGTCGACGTGCTTGCCGTGCTCGCCGAGCTCTGGGTGCCACCCAGCGGCAACGTCGTCACGCCGGTCATCGCGTGGTGGCGTGAGCCGAGCGAGGTGTCGCCCGCCGACGTCGGCGAGGTCGCATCCGTCGCCCGGGTGCCGATCGCAGAGCTCGCGGACCCCGCGAACCGGTTGCAGGTCCGGGCGCCGAGCGGTCGGGAGGGTGTCGCCTTCGAAGTCGCTGACATGCTCGTGTGGGGTTTCACCGCAGCCGTCCTGGACCGACTTCTCCACTTGGGTGGCTGGGAGAAACCATGGGACACCACGCATGTGGTCGACCTGCCGGAGGAGACACTTCGGCTGGCGATGCGGCAGCGACAGTCCGAGCGCGGACCTGAGTCAGCGGGAGGGAACGGGTCCTGATGGATCTCCTCGACCTGCTGCTCATCATCGTCGCCATCGGGTTTGCCTTCAGCGGCTATCGCCAGGGCTTTCTCATCGGTGTGCTGTCGTTCCTCGGCTTCCTGGGCGGCGGCGTCCTCGGCGCGAAGTACGCACCTGATCTGCACAGTGCGTTCGGTGGCCACGGCAACTCGGCGGTGTTCGGTCTGCTCGCCGTGTTCATCGCCGCGACCCTCGGCCAGTTGATCGCGACCGCGATCGGCATCGCGGTGCGGCGACGCATCACCTGGCATCCCGCGCGCGTTGTCGACTCGGTCGGTGGCGCTGCGGTCAGTGTCATCTCGGTCCTGCTCGTGGCCTGGCTTGTCGGCACTGCCCTGGCGCACAGCGCGTTGACCGGGGTGTCGCGTCAGGTGCGCCACTCCGCCGTGCTCAGTCACATCGACGATGTGATGCCCGACTCCGCGCGGACGTGGTTCTCGTCGTTCCGTCGGTTGCTGGACCAGAACGGCTTCCCGCAGGTGTTCGGAGCGATCAGCCCCGAACGCATCGTCAAGGTGCCGCCGCCCGACCCGCGCGTCGCCAACAGCAAAGCCGTTCGTCTCGCGCGTCCGTCGACCGTCAAGATCACCGGCATCGCGTCGTCGTGTCGGCGTCAGCTCGAAGGCAGCGGCTTCGTCTACGCACCTGAGCACGTGCTGACCAACGCACACGTCGTCGCAGGAGTGCACGACCCGACGGTGGCGACGGTTGACGGTCACAACTACCAGGCCCGTGTCGTCCTCTACGACCCCAACCGTGACGTGGCCGTGCTCGACGTGCCGGGCCTCACGGCACCCGCGCTCTCGTTCACGGGTCCTGCGTCGCGCGGTGAAGGCGCCGTCGTTGCCGGTTATCCGCAGAACGGACCGTTCCGCCCTGTCGCCGCCCGCATTCGCGGTGTCGAAGAGGCTCGTGGTCCTGACATCTACCAGTCCCACCAGGTGACACGCGAGATCTACTCGGTCTATGCGATCGTCCGGCCCGGTAACTCGGGCGGCCCGTTGCTGGATGCCACGCTGGAGGGCGGCAAGCCGGTCGTGTTCGGCGTGGTGTTCGCCGCCGCGGTCGACGACTCGCACACGGGATATGCGCTGACCGCGCGTGAGGTTGCATCCGACGCTCAAAGCGGCGCCAACGCGACCGCCCCGGTCAGCACCCAAGGCTGCGACTGACGTCCGCGCGGCGTGACATCCGTCACAGGCGGCTGCCTCGACCTGTCCGCGCCAGCATGCTTACTCTTGCAAGCACGGGCTAGAAAGTGATTGGGAGGCAACGAAAATGGCGCGGATCGAGGTCGTACGGCACGTCGCCGCCGACCCTTCGAGCCTGGCCTTGCTCTTGTCCGGTCCGACCGGTCGCGAACTGTGGGGTGACGACTCACTCGTGCTGAGTGCGCCGCAGCGCTCCGGTCTGGGCTTTCGCGTCGATGTCGCTGCCACCAGTCCCGCCAACGCGCGGGGTCGCGTGCTGATCGCCGCCGGCGCCGATGGCCCGATCTCCAGCGAGGTGACGCTGACCTTCAGCGTCGTCGGCGATGTGCCGGCAATGCGCCAGGCGGTCGTGCACTTCCTCGATGCGCTGACTGCCGCTGCTCAGGCCCGATCGTCCGCCGCCTGAACCGTCAGGCGCGGTGCACCAGCCGCGATCGATGCGTCGTCGGCCGCCGCGCGCGCCCAGGCACGAAGCTCCTCGACCGGCACCCCGTGCGGCGTTCCCTTGACGGGTTGCAAGGTGTCTGCCGTGCGTAGCAGGAGCGCGTGCGCACCGGCATCGTTGCCACGTGCGCGATGCGTCAGCCCGACCGCGAGCTGGGCGAGCCCGCGCCACAACGCGCGTTCGGGGCCGATCGTCGACCTCCACACGGATTCGAGCACTTCGTGTGCCGTGAACGGCTGACCTGCGTCGAGCAGTCGCTGCGCTTCCCGAAGAGCATCGGCAGGTGCCAGCGCCGGCGCATCCGGCGCGGCGATGTCCGTCCCTGTTCGAGCGAGCGGCCGTCCGAGATCATCGCGTGGCCGCGCGTTGCGCGGTCGGCCCGCAGCATCGCGGTCGCGTGTCATTCCTTGGCCCAGCGAACGATCTCACCGGTGACGACCTCTGGACACTCCTCCGGCGGGAAGTGGCCGATGCCGTCGAGCAGGCGCCACTCGTACGGCGCCGACACGTACTTCCCGGAGCCCTGCGCCGTCGCCGGCACCACACACGGGTCGCACGCACCGTGCAGGTGCAATGTCGGTGCCTCGATCTGCCGGCGAAGTGCCCGCCGAAACCGGCGCCCGTCGTTACGCGGCAGACTTCGGACCGCCCAGCGGTAGTACTCCAGTGCGCAGTGCGGCGTGTTGAGCACGAGCATCGCGTCGCGGTAACGCTGCTCGTCTGCACCGAAGGCATGGTGCGGCCCGCTCCACTGACGCAACAGCAGCGCGATGTTTGCCGCGTCGTTCGCGACAAGCCAACGCTCGGGGTGCCACGGGAGCTGAAACCGCAGCACGTGCCCGCTTGCCCGCCGCTGGTCGCCGTCCGCGGCGATGGCGGGCAACCACCGCAGCGGGTGCGGATCCGACACCGCCACCAGACGTCGTACGACGCCGGGATGCATCGCGGCCAGCGTCCAGCCGATGTGTCCGCCCCAGTCGTGTCCGACCACGACTGCGTTCGTCTCACCCAAGGCGCGGATGAGGCCGGCGATGTCGGCTGCCGCGGTCATGGCGTCGTAGCCCCGTGGTGGCTTGTCGGTGGCGCCGTACCCGCGCAGGTCACAGGCGACCGCACGGAACCCCGCCTCAGCCAGGCCGGTCAGCTGGTGGCGCCAGGACCACCAGAAACCGGGGAAACCGTGCAGCAGCAGCACGAGCGGCCCGGTGCCCAGCTCGGCCGTGTGCATCCGGATGCCGTTGGCACTGACGTCGCGATGCGTCCAGGGCCCGTCGATGAGGACAACGGACTCCTCGAGGTGACGGCGGGCAGACGCCATCAACCCATCAGACCCGGTGGGAAGCGCGCAGCTCCTCGAGCTCAGGCTCGGGGGCCGTCGTCGGGTGCTTGGCCCACGCGATGTCGTCCTTGACCGTGCGGATCGTCCGCTGGGGTGGACCCACCCGGACCAGGTTGCCGACGCCGAGAAGTGCGATCAGGCCCGCGGCACCGGCAAACGCACCACCGACGCACAGGAAGCCGGCCCAGGTCGGAATGTCGGTCCCGGCAGCGAGACCGAGCGCCGCCGCGACGCACAGCAACAAAAGCGCGAAGTAACCGATGAATCCGGCACCACCCAGCAGGCCCGCACCGATGCCCGCCTTCTTGAGCTCGCCGGTGATCTCGGCCTTGGCCAGCTCGACCTCCTTGTGAATCAGCAAGGACAGGTCGCGCGTGGCAACGGCGACGAGCTCGCCGAGTGACTGGTCGTCGCTGCTGCTCATGAAGGTCCCCTCGCTGGCTGTCTCCGGCAAGTGTCGCCTACCCGCGCATGCGCCGCACATGCGAACGGCGCCCCTCGAGGGGACGCCGTTCACTGGCACGGCCACCGGGTGACCATGCGCCGGCTCATCGTTGCCGGCCGGGGACAAGCCCCGGACTCGGCTGCCTCAGCGGCTGACGCCCGCGTGGGTGCCCGGTCTTCGTGCGCGGCCCGCTTGGAGGAGGGACTTGGCCACTCGCACCGCCCGGCCCGTACCTCCCTTTCTAGCCCTGTCGCCGCGCCTTGCCTAGACCCGAATTGTCGGCAGTTGCTCGCCGGCCCCACGAATTTGCCGACGGCCAGGTTTGCCGTTCGGAGCGCGGGGGAATGGCCCCGGCTGCCCCGCGACCGCGCAGAGCGATCGTGTCCCTGATCGGGTCCGGCTCGTCCCCCCCGGAGTCGGATCTCGCGACGGCCCCCGCTACCCCCCCGGCGGGGGCCGTCTCATGTCCCCGGTCCTCCCCAGCCGGTCGTTCGCCGGGGCGTCCTCCACAGCGCGCCTCGTCGTCCGGCGCGCGTCCCCGGCGGCGGGCATCGTCGCTCCTCGACGAGGAGGGGACGTGTCTGCCCAACACGTGGCGGTGGTGAGCCGGGATGCCGAGCTCGTCGGTGAGGTGCGGCGGTTTGCTGCGCTGGTCGGCCGCGCCGTGTCGGTCGCGGCGCATGCCGCCGACTGCCCGCGCGTCTGCCGGGCGGCCGCGCTCGTCGTCATCGACGCCCAGGCGGCAGACGCCTTCGACGAGTCGATCACTGCTGGGGATGTCGTCGTCGTCGCCCACGATCGGCATCGCATCGCGACGTGGGAGCTGGCCGTTCGCGTCGGCGCACGTCGGGTCCTGAGCCTTCCGGCCGACGCCGCCGAGCTGCTCGACCTTCTCGCCCTTGCGAGCGAACGCACCGGCCCGCCGGGACCGCTCATCGGCGTCGTCGGTGGTGTCGGCGGCGCGGGAGCTTCTGTGCTGTCGGTGGCGCTGGGGTGGGCCCTGGCTCAGTCGAGTCGCCCGGCCACGGTCGCCGACCTCGACGCATGCGGCGGCGGGCTCGACGTGCTGGTCGGACTCGAGCACTCGTCAGGTCTTCGGTGGGGTGATCTCGCCGACGCGCGCGGGGTGATCGCATCAGCGTCGTTACGTGAACAGCTGCCTGCTGTCGACGGTTTGGCGGTGATCTCGCTCGGCAGCAGCACGCACCGCGGCGATGACGCGCTGTCGGAGCTCCCGGATCGCGCGGCGATCTCGTCAGTCCTTGACGCTGCCCGCCGCGGCGGTGACGCAGTAGTCGTCGATGTTCCGCGGCATGGTGACGAGCGCGTGATGAGTGTCATCGCCTCCTGCGATGCCTTGCTGCTCGTCGTTCCCGCCCATGTGCGGGCCGTTTCCGCCGCGGCAGGCATCATTCGCCGACTGCAACCACTGTGCAGCCGACTGCATCTGGTCACGCGTGCTGACGGTCGTGGACATCTCCGCGACCGCGACGTCGCCGCCGCGCTCGGCTTGTCGCATGTGGCAACCGTCGCGTCTGCTTCCGGCATTGCGGCGGCCGTTGACCGCGGTCAGCTCGTGCAGTCGTTGCCTCGGTCGAGCCTGGGACGCACGGCGCGCTCCATCGTCGATCGGATGCTGCCGCGTGAAATGGAACGCGCGTCGTGAGCCGCATCGACGACGCATTGCTGTCCGACGTACGCCGTACCGTCGGTCGCAGTGCTGACCCCGTTGCGGTGGCAGAAGAGATCCGTCGGCACTCGCCGATCGCGAGCACGACGCAAATGCTCGAGTCGATCGGCACAGTTCTCGACGAGGTTGTCGGCGCGGGCGTGCTTCAGCAGTTTCTCTGCGACGACAGCGTTTCCGACGTCTGCGTCAACGGCGCTGGTCCGGTGTGGGTCGACCGCGGCGACGGTTTGCGTGCGACCGACGTGGCACTTCGCGACGAGCAGTCCGTACGACGTCTTGCACAGCGACTCGTCACGGCATGCGGACGACGGCTTGACGACGCGATGCCCTACGCCGATGCACGTCTCGCTGACGGCACGCGACTGCATGCGGTCCTGCCGCCGTTGTCGCCCGGCGGCACGTTGCTGTCGCTGCGACTGCCACCGCGTCGCACGTTCACGCTCGACGATCTCGTAGCCGCCGGATCAGTGCACACATCCGGCGCCGACATGTTGCAGGAACTCGTTCGCAAGCGGATCGCGTTCGTCGTCAGCGGTGGGACGGGCACTGGCAAGACGACGGTCCTGTCGACGTTGTTGTCGCTGGCGGACGCACGCGAACGGCTCGTACTCGTTGAAGACGCCATCGAGCTGCGACCGCGGCATCCGCACGTCGTGCGGCTGGAGTCGCGTCTGGCCAACGCCGAGGGAGCCGGTGGCGTCGACCTCTCGGTGCTCGTTCGACAGGCCTTGCGCATGCGACCGGACCGGCTCGTCGTCGGTGAGGTGCGCGGCCGTGAGGTCGTCGACCTGCTGGCCGCGCTCAACACGGGCCATGATGGCGGTGCAAGCACGGTGCACGCCAACCGCGTTGAGCATGTCCCTGCCCGGTTCGAGGCGCTGGGCGTGGCGGCCGGACTGTCACGTGATGCGGTGCACAGCCAGCTGGCCGCCGCCGTCGAGGTCGTGGTGCATCTTCGTCGCGGCAGCGACGGACGCCGGTGGATCTCCGGTCTCGGTGTGGTCCAGACGGCCAACGGCGTGGTTCACGTCGTTCCGGCCGTGCTGTTCGACCGCGACAGAGTGTCGGACGGGCCCGCATCGGCTCACCTCTTCCAGCGACTAGAGGTCACGTGATGGCGGCAGTCGCCACGGCACTCGCGATCGCTGTCGCGATGCTCCTGCTACGCCGGTCCGGTTCGCCACAGCAACGGCTGGGCTCGTTGCGTGTGCTGCCTGCGTCCGAACAACATCGCGCACCGTCGCTGCTGTCGCGGCTCGCGGAGGCTTCCCTTGCTCGGTGGCGACGTCGCCGCGACGCGCGCCGGCGCGAGACCGAAGTGGTCGAGATCGTGTTCGCTCTCGCCGCCGAGCTTCGCGCCGGCCGGCCGCCGGGCCGTGCCCTTGCGCTCGTGTCGGCGTCGTCGTCATTGCTTCAGCGCCCGCTCGCCGATGCAGCTGCTGCGGTGGGCGCCGGGGCTCATCCCGGCGAGGAGCTCGCTCGCGTCGCCGCCGTGCCGGGTTGCCATGGCCTGCGCGCGGTGGCGGCGGCCTGGGCGGTCACCGAGTCTGCGGGCGGCGCGGTCGCCGAAGTTCTCGACCGCTTGGGTGACGTGCTCGAGTCCGAACGACAGGCGCGCGACGCGCTGGATGCAGCTCTCGCCGGCCCGCGCGCGACGATGCTGCTGCTCGCCGGACTTCCGATGCTCGGACTGGTTCTCGGTGAGTCGCTCGGCGCGCACCCACTGGGGCTTCTCGTCCATCGACCGTTGGGTTGGGGACTGCTCACGGTGGGCTCGGCGCTTGATGGGCTCGGCATTCTCTGGACGCGACTGCTCGTACGCCGCGCGTTGCGATGACTCTCGTCGCCGTTGCAGTGGCGGCCGCGCTGCTCTGCTGGCCGGCACGTCGTCGGCCGGCAGACCGACTGCGTCTCACGATCGCATCGACGCCGGCATCACGACCCGATCCGGTCGGGTTACGACGACCGTTCGTCGTTGCCGCTGCGCTGGCGCTCGTGGCGTTGCTGCTCGTCGGCGCACCGTGGTGGATCGTGGTCGCGCTCACCGTGATCGCCTTTCGAGGCGGTCGGAGGCCCGCGGTCGAACCGGTCGTGAACGACGAGATTCCCACGCTGGCCGACTTGATGGCCGCGTGTCTGTCTGCCGGCGCGACGGTCAGTGACGCGCTCGAGGCGTCGCTGGTCGCCGCCGGTCCGTGGCTACGGGCGCGAGGGCAGCCCGTCGTCGCAGCGTTGCGCGCCGGCGAGGAGCCCGAGAGGGCCTGGCAGCTCTGGGTCGATCACCCACAGCTCGCACCCGTCGCCCGCACGTGCATGCGCACGGCCGGCTCGGGAGCGACCGCGGCGTCGGAGCTGTCGCGCGTCGCGGCACGTTTACGTGCCGGCCAACGAGCGGCGCGTCAGCAACGAGTCGCACGCGCCTCGGTGTGGATCGTGCTGCCACTCGGCACTTGCTTCCTTCCGGCGTTCGTAGCGCTCGGCGTCGTTCCTCTCGTCGTCAGCCTGATCGAGCGGTTGCACTGACCCACATGGCGGAGATGGGGCTCCGGCGTCCACATGTCAGTGCCGGAGCGGCCACAACGGGTGCGCGCGGCTCGATCGTTGGCGGACCGGACGCTGGTCCGGTGCCGCGCCGGCCGGACTGCCGGCACGAAAGGAGACGACATGCGCCGCGTGATTCGGGCCCTGCAGGTGCGAGGGGACGACGGCATGACGGTGGCCGAGTACGCCGTCGGCACGGTCGCCGCCTGTGGCTTCGGTGGAGTTCTCTACAAGATCCTGACCAGCACTCCTGTCATCAGTCTCGTCACTGACGTCATCAGCAAGGCTCTGCACATCGGATTGTTCTAGGTCTCGTGATGCGGACCCGGCCCGACCGGAGCGCGGATGCCGACCCGGTCGGGCCGCGGTCCCTGACTTCTCGTCACGACGCGGGCATGGTGACGGCTGAGCTCGTCGTCGTGCTGCCGGCGATCGTGCTCGCGCTTTTGTTCGGGCTCGCGGCTGTGTCCGCGATGACGATGCGCATGCGCTGCGCGGACGCGGCCGCTGTGGGAGCACGACTCGCTGCTCGCGGCGAGAGCGCGGCCGACGTGGTCTCGGCCACCCGCCGGGTAGCGCCGGCCGGCGCCGAGGTGCTCCTGCAGACGACCTCGTCCACGGTGCTCGTGACCGTGCGCGTCGTCGCACCTCTGTTACCGGCCGGCGCCTGGCTGCCCGGTCTCGAGGTCAGTAGCCACTTCGTGCAGGACCGTGAACCCGGGCCGCCTCCGTGAGGTCCGGCTCGGACGGGTCGGCCACGGTGTGGGCTCTGATCGTCGTCCTCGTGACGTGGACGGCGACCGCTATCGGCGTGCTCGAGGTGGCGGCGGTGCAGCAGCGTCACCGCGCCGGCGCGGCGGCTGACGCGGCGGCCCTCGCCGCGGCGGGGGAAGGTGGTCTCGACCCCGTGGTCGCGTGCGCCGCTGCCCGAGCCGCGGCCGCGCAGGTCGGCGGTCGGCTACGGTCCTGCGCGATGTCGGGTCCCTACGCCGTGGTGGCCGTGGCGGTGCCATCGCCGGACCCGATCGAGTGGCTGGGCCCCGTGGTGGCGCGTGCCCGAGCCGGACCGGCCGGCCTCAGCCGAGCCGGACAAACCTCCACAAGCCAGGCGGCGTCGTAACCTGACGTCGTCCACGTCGTTGCTCCGCGTGACGAGACACGCGTGGGAGACGACTCAGGAGGGGACGTGCCACAGGACATCGCGCCGAGCAGTGGCTCTGCCGCGTCCTTCCTGCCATTGCCCGTCGCACCTCGCCCCGTCGGCACGCTGGTGGCGTTGAGCCTGCGCCGCGCGGGCGGTCGTCGCGCCGTCTCGGCCGTCACAGTGTTGCTGCTGCTGTCCGGCGTCAGCATGTTCGCCTTCCCCGCGTTCACCGACGTCTTCAACCGCTACCAGCAGCGTCACGTGAAGCTTCAGCTCGGCAGTCCAACGTTTCAGGAGCTCTACCAGGAGCACCGGGTGCCGGTGGGCAAGGGCCTGACCAAGCTGGTCATCGACAACAGCCGGGTCAAGGTCAACACCGTCGTCGTCGAGGGCACGACGCTGGCTGCGCTCGAGGCCGGCGCGGGCCACTACGTCGACACACCGTTCCCGTGTGAACAGGGCAATGTCGGCATTGCCGGCCACCGCACGACCTACGGCCGGCCGTTCAACAAGATCGACCAGATGCGCCCCGGCGACACGATTGACCTGATCACGCCGTTTGCCCGATGCACCTACCAAGTGGTGCGGCCGTTCAACGGGCACTCAAACCCATGGGTAGTTCTGCCGAACGACTACTCAGTAGTCGGACAGAGTGGTGCTCTGGGCGCCGGCCAATGGCTCACTCTGACCAGCTGCCACCCCCTCGGCAGTGACAGCCATCGCATCGTGCTTCGGCTGAAGCTGGTCAAGGAGACGTTCATCAACCGGTCGAAGGCAGGCTCGGCATGAAGATGCGTCCGATCGCGCGGGTCGTCGTTCCCGCCGGCATCGCGTTCGCCGTCGTCGGCCTCGCGGCCGGCCCGGCCCTGGCAGCCACCAACATCTCCGTCAACGCCGGGGGCGGCAACCTCTCGGACGGCGACGTTCTCGACCACAAGACCACCGTGACGATCAAGGGCACGACCGATGCCACGGCCAGCTCTCGACAGCTCAAGCTCTCGGTCAACCCGCCAGGTCGTTCGGCCTACACGTTGAAGACCGGCTCCACCTCCGCGCTCCAGAGCGGCCAGCTCTCCGCAAGCGTCGACCTCGACTGCCCGGACTGGAGCGCGAGCCCGTGCGTCGAAGCGGTCAACGGCTCCTACACGTTCACGTTCACCGCCGGGTCCGCCACATCGTCGACGAGTGTGCAGCTGCGCGTGCCGCCCGCCGCGCCCAGCGGCTTTGCCGCACACAACAACGGCACCGTCGTCAACTTCTCCTGGAGTCCCAACAGCGAGCCGGACCTGATGGGCTACGACATCGTCGACGGCTCCGGCAACGACGTGACCCCCGGAGGCATGGACGCCGATTCGGTCTGTGACGCCGGTGGGTGCGGGGTGAGCGTCGACTTCGGCTCGGGGGCGCAGGGCACCAGCCGTTCGTTCAGCGTCATCGCACTGCGTCACACCTCGCCGGGGTCCGGCAGCTCGGTCAGCTCTCCCAGCTCCGACTCCCAGACGGTCGACTTCCCGGCTCCGCCGTCGCCGCCGGCCTCAGGTGGCGGATCGACAGGCGGCACCGGCGGTGGCAGCACCGGCGGCACCGGCGGCACCGGGTCGACAGCCACGGGTGGCGGAGCCAGCGGCGGAGATGGCTCGACCGGCGGTCATGTCAGCAAGCCCGTCTCCGGCAAGCACCCCGCCGCCGACCTGCGAACGTCGCTTCCGACCGTGACAGCGGCCGGCGCACCGGACCTTCCGTCCGTGCTCACCGAGGTCAAGCCTTTGCCACAGGGCAGCTTCAAGCCTGTGCTGCCCTACGGCGACCAGGTCGTCAAGGACAAGAAGCCTCAGCTGGCGCAGCGCAACAACGCACAGCAGGTGATCCAGGACTTCCGCAAGGTGCTTGACATCAGCGCGCTGTGGCGGTCATTGGCCGGTGCGGTGGTGCTGATGCTGGCCGCGGCGCACCTGCGCGCCTTTGTCGAGCGCGTCGAGCCGGAGTAGCCAACCACCAGCTGCCGCAGATCAGGTGAGGCTGCGGTGACGTCCCCGCGTGCGGGTCGACGCGGGCTCGTTGGGGTAGGCGTCCGCGGCGCCGTCGCGTTCGGCGAGCTGCTGCTCGAGACGGGCGTTCTCCGCGCGCAACGACTCGGCCTCGGCACCCGACTGCTCGGCGGCACGACGCTCCCGCCGCCGGCGAGCCGCCCGCCCGAGCCCACCGGCGAACATCGCGAGTCCGAGCGCGAACAGCAGGCCGACCACGGTGCCGGCAACGAAAAGCGCGCCCAGCGAGAGATCGGTGATGGGCTGGTTGAAGGCGATCGCGTGCATGGTCGCGGTGTTCTGGACGACGGCGTCCACCGCCAGGGCGACGCACCCGAGCATCAACAGCAGGCCGAGCAACACCATGAGGTTCACTCCTCGATCGAACGGCACCGGCTGGGGCCTGGCCGGCATGCGTGCTTTGTCATCTCTTACCCCGGCGGGTCCGGCCCTCACGCCCGGCCCGGGATGGGCTGCGTGATTGAATCTGTCGCTGGCGGGTAGCGCCGCTGCAAGTTCCTGAGGCCGCTGGAGGACCGCGTGGATCTGTCGTTGTCGACGAGGACTGAGGGCGACCGGACCGTCGTCACCGTTGGTGGTGAGATCGACGTCTACACCGCTCCCAAGTTGCGAGAGCAGCTGATCGACCTCGTGTCGGGTGGCAACTACCACCTGGTGGTCGACATGGAGAGCGTCGACTTCCTCGACTCCACGGGCCTCGGTGTCCTGGTGGGTGGGCTCAAGCGCGTGCGAGCGCACGAGGGCTCGTTGCGGCTGGTGTGCACCCAGGAGCGCATCTTGAAGATCTTCCGCATCACGGGCCTCACCAAGGTCTTCCCGATCCACGCCACGGTGGACGAAGCCCTCTCCGCTACCGACTGACACGTCGTGCCGACGGTCGAGGTCAGCTTTACCGCGCTCCCGGCACATGTGCGGACGGCGCGGCTCATCGCGCTGGCGGTCGCACGCCGTGCCGGCGTCGATGAGCAGCTGCTCGACGAGGTGCGACTCGCTGTCGGCGAGGCGTGCTCACGGGCCGTCAACATCCACCAGGGATCCGGCCTGGACTCGCCGATCGTCATGAGCCTCACGGACGAGCAGGACCGGTTCTCGGTCGAGGTCACCGACCGCGGCCCGCTCGAGGCAGCCGGTGGCGGTGCCGACCTCGAGGACCTCGACCCGCAGGCCCTCGCCGACGTGAGCGGGGCGGACAACGACCCGATCCCCGACCTGCTGCCGCCTGGCTTCGGGCTCGCGGTCATCAGCGGTCTCGTCGAGGACGTCGCGGTGACCTCGGACGGCGGTGGGACGAGCGTGCGGATGACCTGGCCGGCCAACGATGTGATGGCTCCGGACAGCCGCTGACATCAGCACGACCGGGCTTGGCTAAACTCTCGCCGGGCTGGCGCGCGCCGCGAGGCCGCCGAAGCGCCGGCATTTCTCGTCATCTTCATGCTTCTCGATCAGGAGGACGCTGATGTCCCCGATGCTCCACGCCGCTGTGCTCGCAGAGGCGCACAAGGCCAGCGTGTCCGGCGGTGACAAGGGCATCCTTGTCGTCGTCGCCGTCGTCGCGGCCTTCGCGCTCCTCGTCGCGGGCTACTTCGCACGCGAGGTCTTGCGCGCCGACCAGGGCACGCCGCGGATGCAGGACATCTCCAAGGCGGTGCAGGAAGGTGCGGCGGCGTACCTGCGTCGGCAGTTCACGACGCTCGCGCCGTTCGCCGTCATCATCTTTGCGCTGCTGTTCATCCTGCCGGCGGACACGACCGGCTCGCGCATCGGACGGTCTTTCTTCTTCCTCGTGGGCGCTGCGTTCTCCGCGTTCGTCGGCTTCGCCGGCATGACGCTCGCGACGCGCGCCAACGTGCGCATGGCTGCCGCGGCCAACACGGCAGGGCCCACGCCCGCCATGCGAGTGGCGTTCCGGTCCGGCGGCGTGGTCGGCATGCTGACCGTCGGTCTGGGCCTGCTCGGCGCAAGCCTCGTCACCCTGTTCTTCAACGAGCACGCTCCGCAGGTGCTCGAGGGCTTCGGCTTCGGTGCCGCGCTTCTCGCGATGTTCATGCGTGTCGGCGGCGGCATCTTCACCAAGGCGGCCGACGTCGGCGCCGACCTCGTCGGCAAGGTCGAGCAGGGCATCCCTGAGGACGACCCGCGTAACGCTGCGACGATCGCCGACAACGTCGGTGACAACGTCGGTGACTGCGCCGGCATGGCCGCTGACCTTTTCGAGTCCTACGCGGTGACGCTCGTCGCGTCGCTCATCCTGGGTCAGGTCGCGTTCGGCGAGCAGGGCCTCGTGTTCCCGCTGATCATCCCGGCGATCGGCGTCATCACCGCGATCCTCGGCATCCTCGTCACCGCACCGCGTGACGGCGACCGCACCGGGCTCACCGCCATCAACCGAGGCTTCTTCATCTCCGCGATCGTGTCCGGCATCCTCGTGCTGATCGCGGCGTTCGCCTACTTGCCGTCGTCGTTCGCCGACCTCGACGGAGCGCGTGCCGACGTCGCACAGCTGTCCGGCAACCCGCGGGTCACCGCATTCCTCGCCGTACTCGTCGGGCTGGTGCTGGCGAGCGCGATCCAGGTGCTCACGGGCTACTTCACCGAGACCGAGCGTCGGCCTGTGCAAGACATCGGCCGGCAGTCGCTGACCGGTCCGGCGACGGTGATCCTCGGCGGTTTCTCCGTCGGCCTCGAGTCGGCCGTGTACTCCGCCGTCCTGATCGGCGCCGCCGTCTACGTCGCGTTCCTTCTCGGTCACGGCGTCGTCATCCTCGCGCTGTTCGCCGTCGCCCTCGCCGGCACCGGCCTGCTCACCACGGTCGGCGTCATCGTCGCGATGGACACCTTCGGCCCGATCTCAGACAACGCCCAGGGCATTGCCGAGATGTCGGGCGAGGTCAACGAGACCGGTGCCGAGGTTCTCACCGGTCTCGACGCGGTGGGCAACACCACCAAGGCGATCACCAAGGGCATCGCGATCGCGACGGCCGTGCTCGCCGCGACCGCGCTGTTCGGCTCGTTTGCGACGGCGGTCACCGGCGGCGAGGGCGAGATCAGCCTCGACGTGTCCAAGCCCAACGTCCTGTTCGGCTTGATCATCGGTGCGTCGGTCGTGTTCCTCTTCTCCGGGCTCGCGATCAACGCCGTCGCGCGGGCAGCTGGGCGGGTCGTCATGGAGGTGCGCGACCAGTTCCACAACAACCCCGGAATCATGGACGGATCGGTCCGCCCGGACTACGCGCGCGTCGTCGACATCTGCACGAAGGACTCGTTGCGTGAGCTGGCGACCCCCGGCCTGCTCGCCGTGCTGGCGCCTATCGCGACCGGTTTCTGGCTCGGGTGGGAGCCGCTCGGTGCCTACCTCGCCGGCGCTATCGCCGCGGGTGTGCTCATGGCGATCATGCTCGCCAACTCCGGTGGTGCCTGGGACAACGCCAAGAAGCTCATCGAGGACGGCAACTACGGCGGCAAGGGCTCCGAGGCCCACGCGGCCACCGTCATCGGTGACACGGTCGGCGACCCGTTCAAGGACACGGCCGGACCGGCGCTCAACCCGCTGATCAAGGTCATGAACCTGGTGGCGCTTCTCGTGGTCCCGACCGTCGTCAAGTACGGCGTCCACGGGCCGCACGAGAACACCGCACTGCGGGTCATCGTCGGCATCATCGCGCTCGGCCTGATCGTGGGTGCGGTGGTCGTCAGCAAGCGGCGCAAGCTCGACATGGGTGCCGAGGCGCCCGCTGTGGAGACTGCTGCCGCACCCTGATCGCGCCTCGCGTCAACCCGCTCATGGTGGCCTCGGCGCGTAACCTCGGCCGCGATGAGTCAGATGTCGCTGTTCTCCGCCGGGGCCCGCGAGCCGCAGCTCGCGGACCTCGACGGACTGCTGGCCGGGTCAGGCCAGGTGGTACGCCGCGGCGGCGAGGCACGGGTGAGCGTGGTCGTCGCTGAGGGTTGGCGCGTCACGGCCCTGGCCTCCGAGCTGCAGGCGTTGGGCCTGGAGCCCGAACTGGAGGACGGTGACCCCGACGAGCGCGGACCCGGCAGCGTCGCCGTACGCACACCCTGGCTCACCGAGCTGCGACCTCTTGCCGACGCCTGGACACGGGGCGCCGTCAAGCTGCCGCCCGTCGGCTGGGAGCTCGATGGGCCTCGGCTGCGCTGGTGGTGCCTGGCGGACGGCCGGGTCGCTCCCGCGATGTACACGCTCGCACTCGGCCCCAACGACCAGCAGGCGTGGGCACCGGTCGGCGCCGCCCTGGCAGGCGCCGGTGTCCCGGGTCTGCTCGTCGGACCGCGCGCCGACGGCCCGGCCTATCGGATCGTCGGGCAGCGTCGGCTCAACCGGCTGCGCGAGCTCGTCGGCGACCCGCCTGCGGGTGCGGACGCCGCTCACTGGCCGATCGCCGATTACGCTCGCGGCGCTTGATCGACGGACGGACGAGGAGCGCAGTGACTGAGACCACGACGGCTGACGGTGCCCGCCGTCTCGTCATCGTCGAGTCGCCCGCGAAGGCCCGGACCATTGCCGGCTACCTCGGACCGGGCTACGTCGTCGAGTCGTCGATCGGTCACATCCGCGACCTCCCGGGCCGTTCGGCCGAGATCCCGGCGGAGATGAAGAAGGAGCCATGGGCCCGGCTGGGCGTCGACGTCGACAACGGCTTCGAGCCTCTCTACGTCGTACACCCGGACAAGAAGCAGCAGGTCGCCAAGCTTCGCGCCGCGCTCAAGGAGGCCGACGAGCTGCTGCTCGCCACTGATGAGGACCGCGAGGGCGAAGCCATCGCCTGGCACTTGCTCGAGGTCCTCAAGCCGCGGGTGCCGGTACGACGCATGGTGTTCCACGAGATCACCCGCGAGGCGATCCGCGAAGCGGTCGAGCATCCTCGCGACATCAACCGCAACCTTGTCGATGCCCAGGAGACGCGGCGCATCCTCGACCGTCTCTACGGCTACGAGGTCTCGCCGGTGCTGTGGAAGAAGGTCATGCCGCGGTTGTCGGCGGGCCGCGTGCAGTCAGTGGCAACGCGGTTGCTCGTCGAGCGCGAGCGCGCGCGGATGCGTTTCCGTTCCGCGGGTTACTGGGACCTCGATGCGACGTTCGACACCGGTGACGGTGAACCGCGCACGTTTGATGCGACGCTCGTCGGTCTCGACGGCAAGCGCGTCGCGACCGGCCGTGACTTCAACGAGTCGGGACAGCTGACGGGCGACGTCGTCCATCTCGATGCGGACGCAGCAGCGGCTTTGGCGGCGCGTCTGGACAACGCGACGTTTGCAGTGCGCAGCGTCGAGCAGCGGCCCTACCGGCGTTCGCCTTATGCGCCGTTCATCACCAGCACGTTGCAGCAGGAGGCGAGTCGCAAGCTGCGGTTCTCGGCGCAGGTGACGATGCGACTGGCGCAGCGGCTCTACGAGAACGGCTACATCACCTACATGCGGACCGACTCCACGACGCTGTCGGACACAGCGTTGTCGGCGGCACGCGACCAGGCGCGGGAGCTCTACGGCCCCGACTATGTGCCGTCATCACCACGACGCTACGAGCGCAAGGTCAAGAACGCGCAGGAAGCGCACGAGGCCATTCGTCCGGCCGGCGACCGCTTCCGTACGCCGCAGCAGGTGCGCGGTGAGCTCGGCTCCGACGAGTACCGCCTCTACGAGCTGATCTGGCAGCGGACGGTTGCCTCGCAGATGGCCGACGCCGCCGGCCAGTCAGTCAGTGTCCGTGTGTCGGGCACCACCGGCGAGACCACGGCCGACTTCGCGGCGAGCGGCAAGGTGATCACGTTCCCCGGCTTCCTCCGTGCTTACGTCGAGGAGACCGACGACGAGCAGGACGAGCGCGAGGACCGTGAGCGTCGACTGCCGCAGCTCACCGAGGGCCAGTCCCTCGAGGCTGCACGGCTGGAGGCGCAGGAGCACTCGACCAACCCGCCGGCGCGTTACACCGAAGCCAGTCTGGTCAAGGCGCTCGAGGAGCTCGGCATCGGCCGACCGTCGACCTATGCCTCGATCCTCGGCACCATCCAGGACCGCGGTTACGTCTTCAAACGCGGCACCGCGCTCGTGCCGTCGTTCACCGCGTTCGCCGTCGTCGGTCTGCTCGAGCAGCACTTCACGCGTCTCGTCGACTACAGCTTCACCGCGTCGATGGAGGATGACCTCGACGAGATCGCCAACGGCGAACGCGAACGCGCGCAATGGCTGGCGGCGTTCTACTTCGGCAACCCCGCCGAGGCCGACGGTGCTGGCGAAGGGCTCAAGGAGCTCGTGCATCACCGGCTCGGCGAGATCGACGCCCGCGAGGTCAACTCGATCCCCATCGGCGTCGCCCCGTCCGACGACGGCGGGCCGGAGCAGCCGATCGTCGTACGCGTCGGGCGCTACGGGCCGTATGTGCAGCGCGGCGTCGACGGTGAGACCTCGGATCGCGCGAGCGTCCCGGAAGACCTGCCGCCGGACGAGCTGACCGTCGACAAAGCGCTGTCGTTGTTGCAGAAGCAGAGCGATGAGCGGGTGCTGGGCACCGACCCCGAGACCAGCGAGCCGATCGTCGTGCGCGCAGGTCGCTACGGGCCCTACGTCACGACCCAGCCGTTGGACGACGACGTCCAGCCGCGCACCGCATCGCTGTTCAAGACCATGGACATGGAGTCGGTCTCGCTCGAGGACGCGCTGAGGCTGCTGTCACTGCCGCGCAGCCTGGGCAACGATCCGGCCAACGGTGAGGAGATCACCGTCCAGAACGGGCGCTACGGGCCCTACGTCAAAAGGGGTACGGAGTCGCGGTCGCTCGAGAGCGAGGAGCAGCTGTTCTCCTTGACCCACGACGAGGCGCTCGCGCTGCTCGCGCAGCCCAAGACCAGGGGCCGGCGCGCGGCGGCGGCACCGCTGCGTGAGCTCGGCGCCGATCCCGTCAGCGGCAAGCCGGTCGTCGTCAAGGAAGGACGGTTCGGTCCCTACGTCACCGACGGGGAGTCCAACGCGAGCTTGCGCAAAGGCGACTCCGTCGAGGAGATCACGATCGAGCGCGCCGCCGAGCTTCTCGCCGAGCGCCGGGCCAAGGGCCCGGCCACTCCACGCAAGCGGGCTGCCAAGAAGACGACGGCCAAGAAGACCGCCAAGAAAACGGCCAAGAAGACGACTGCCCGCAAGACGAAGGACTGACGGCCATTCCCCAGTCGCGAGGTCACCAGCCGTCCGGGGCGCACGTTCGCGGACTGTCTGACGTTGCGACCGAACCGCCCGGCGAGCGGGAGGTCCGCAACGTTCTCGGCTTTCGCGAGTTCCGGCGGCTGTGGATCGCTCTTTCGCTGTCCAGCCTCGGTGACTGGCTCGGCTTCGTCGCCACCGTTGCTCTCGCACAGGAGCTGGTTGGTCCCAACTACTCAACGAGTCTCTATGCCACGGCAGGCGTCGTCGCGGTCCGGCTCACGCCGGCACTCACCATCGGCCCGTTCGCGGGTGCATGGGGCGACAGGTTCAACCGGCGCTACACGATGGTCACGGCCGACGTGCTGCGCTTCGGGCTCTACGCCTCGATACCGCTGGTGCACACGTTGTGGTGGTTGTTCGTCGCGTCGTTCCTCATCGAGTCGCTGTCGTTGTTCTGGATCCCGGCCAAAGAGGCGTCGGTCCCCAACCTTGTCCCGGCCAGCCATCTCGAGTCGGCCAACCGCATCAGCCTCATCACGACGTATGGATCCGCGGCGGTCGCCTCGTCGTTGTTCGCTTTGGTGGACGAGGTCAACCATGTGCTCGGGCACGCCTTCCATCACTTCCGCAGCAACCCGGTCGACCTGGCGCTCTACATCGACGCCGCGACCTTCCTGATCTCGGCGGCGACCGTCTGGTCACTGCGCACGATCGACTCTGCGCAGGTGAGCCGGCAAGCGACTGCCGAGCCGGCGTCGACTTGGCGCTCGGTCGTCGACGGCTGGCGGTTCATCGCGTCGTCGCAGTGGCTGCGCGGTCTCGTGGTCGGGATCCTCGGCGCGGTGGCGGCAGCCGCGGTCGCCATCGGGCTCGCGCCGCGCTTCGCTCGCGACGTGCATGCGGGCAACGCGGGCTACGGCGTCTTGTTCGCGACGATCTTTGTCGGCCTTGCCACCGGCATGTTCGCGGGGCCGCGACTCTTCCGCGGACTGTCCCGGCGCCGACTCGTTGGTCTGTGCATCTCCGCGGCCGGCGTCGCGCTGTCGCTCAACGCGATCATGCCCAACCTGCTGCTCGCGATGGTCTGCACCTTTGTCATGGGCGCATTCGCGGGCGTCGTATGGGTCGTCAGCATCACCCTCGTCGGCCTCGAGGTCAGTGACGACAGGCGCGCGCGCACGTTCGCCTACATCTACAACATGATGCGGCTGATGCTGCTGCTGGTCGTCGTTGCTGCGCCCTTCATCGCCGGCGTGATCGGCCAGCACTCGACGGTTCTGGGAGACACGCGCATCCGACTCGACGGCATCACGATCACGATGTTCGCGGCCGGACTCATCGCCGTCGTCGTCGGCCGCGTCTGCTTCAAGCTCATGGACGACCGCCCGGACATCCCGCTGCGTCAGGATCTGCTCGCTGCGTTGCGCCGTCGCGACCCGGAGCCCGGGCGTGGGCCGGGTGGGCTCTTCGTCGTCTTCGAAGGCGGCGAGGGCACCGGCAAGTCGACGCAAGCCGCGATGCTCGCCGAGGCGCTTCGCGGCAAGGGTCATGACGTCGTGCTGACCTTCGAACCGGGGGCGACGTCGGTGGGTCGCCGGCTGCGCGAAGTGCTCCTCGACCGAAGCAGCACCGGCATGTCTCCTCGCACCGAGGCGCTTCTCTACGCCGCAGACCGCGCGCAACATGTTGCGGAGGTGATCCGGCCCGCGCTGGCACGTGGCGCTGTCGTCATCAGCGACCGCTACGTCGACTCGTCGCTGGCCTACCAGGGGGCCGGTCGCGATCTCGACGACCACGAGGTGCGTCGCCTGTCCCGCTGGGCAACCGGCGGGCTCGCCGCCGACCTCACCGTGGTGCTCGACGTCGATCCCGCCGTCGGGCTGCAACGCGCGACGGGTCCCGGCGACCGGATCGAAAGCGAAGTCCTGGAGTTCCACGAGCGCGTGCGCTCGCGCTTCCTCGACCTCGCCCGGCAAGGTCGTCAGCGCTACCTCGTCGTCGATGTCCAGACGTCTGATGTGTCGACTGTGCATACGGTGGTTCTTGGTCGCGTCGAGGCCGAGCTCGCCCGTGACCGCACCGCACACCGGGAGGGCGCCGACGTGGCATCGGGGGAGCGGGTCTCGTCATGACCTCAGCGGGAGTCTTCGGCGCGCTGATCGGTCAGGACGACGTCGTGACCGTGCTGCGTGGAGCCGCGCGTGCCACCGATGGCTCCATGACCCACTCGTGGCTGTTCACGGGACCGCCCGGTTCGGGCCGCTCGGTCGCCGCGCGCGCTTTCGCTGCCGCTCTCCAGTGTGCCGAGGGTGGATGTGGCGCCTGCCACGAATGCCACACGGCGTGGACGGGAGCGCACGCCGACGTCGAGATCGTGACTCCGGCGGGTCTGTCCTATGGCGTCGCCGAGACGCGCGAGCTGGTGACCCGTGCCGCGCTGGCGCCTACCCGCGGCCGGTGGCAAGTGACGATCGTCGAGGACGCCGACCGGTTCACCGAACAGGCCCTCAATGCTCTGCTCAAGTCGATCGAGGAACCACCACCGCGAGCCGTCTGGCTCCTGTGCGCGCCATCTGCTGAAGACCTGCTCCCGACGATCCGGTCCCGCTGCCGGCTGGTGACGTTGCGCGTCCCCCGTGTCGACGAGCTCGCCGACCATCTCGTCGGCGAAGGCATCGATCGCTCGGTGGCGTCGTTCGCTGCACGTGCGGCGCAGTCGCATGTCGGACGCGCCCGCCGCCTCGCGCGTGATGCCGATGCCCAGCGCCGGCGACGCGAGGTGCTCGAGATGCCTGCGCAGGTCGCCACCGTGGGCGGCTGCTTCACGGCCGCGGCCAACCTGGTCGAAGCCGCTCGTGACGAGGCAGCGGCGGTCGTCGAGTCCTTGGACGCGGCCGAGACCACCGCGCTCAAGGAGGCCCTCGGTGACGTCGGCGGACGGGGCCGAGCACGACCGCGAGGCGTGGCCGGGGCACTGAGCGACCTGGAGAAGAGGCAGCGGTCGCGTGCGACCCGGACTCAGCGCGACTCGCTCGACCGTGCGCTGCTTGACCTCGCGGCTTTCTACCGCGACGTTCTCGTCGTCCAGCTCGGCGCGGGTGTCGAGCTCGTCAACGTCGACCTTGCGCCGACGGTGCAACGACTGGCTCAGAGCTCCACGCCCGAGGCAACGTTGCGCCGCATCGAGGCCGTGCTCGCATGTCGCGAGGCCGTCGATCTCAACGTCGCCCCGCTTCTGGCGGCCGAGGCCATGGCGTTGGCACTCCACCGCGGGTGATTGCGCCGCTTCGCGGCGACGGCGTGAGGTACGCCGTACGCTCATCGTTGTGAGCATGGTCATGGCGGCGAGCTTCGAACGCTATGGCCGGCTCTACTACTTCGACCCGGGTGAGCTGCAGCCTCGAGTCGGCGACAAGGTGCTCGTCCCCACGGACGGTGGCACCGAGGTCGCCGAGTGCGTCTGGGCACCCGCGTGGACCGACGACGACATCGGCGGCCTGCCGCGCCTGGCCGGCCTGGCGACGGGCGATGACCTCGACCGCGACGAGCGCAACCGGCGTCGACGCGCCGAGGCGAAGGTCGCTGCCAAGCGCCTCATCCGCCAGCACGAGCTGCCGATGAAGGTCGTCGGCGTCGACTACCTCGACCGCGGTGAGCCGCGCCGCATCATCGTGTACTTCTCCGCGCCGCACCGCGTCGACTTCCGTGACCTGGTGCGCGACATGTCGCGCACCCTCGACACCAAGGTCGAGCTGCGGCAGCTGGGTGCCCGTGACGAGGCGCGTGTCCAGGGCGGCATCGGACCGTGCGGCCGGGATCTGTGCTGCGCGACCTTCCTCAAAGACTTCGAGCCGGTCAGCGTCCGGATGGCCAAAGACCAGGACCTGCCCGTCAACCCGTTGAAGATCTCGGGAGCCTGCGGGCGGTTGCTGTGCTGTCTGAAGTACGAGCATCCGCTCTACCAGGAGTTCAAGGCCGTGGCGCCGAAGGTCGGGTCGACCGTCGAGACTCCGGATGGCGACGGGCGCGTGGTCGGACACAACGTGCCGAGCGACACGGTCGTCGTACGACTGGCGGCGAGTGGACAGACATGCCGGTGCTCGCGTGCGAGTGTCTGCGCACCGCGACAGGCCTATGACACCGCCGTCGCCGACGGCGCCCGAGCGGACGCTGACGGGGAGGCGTCATCCGAACCCGCTCCCTGACGGCGACCGCGGTTGCGGTTGCTGCACTCATCACCAGCTGCTCGTCCGGCGGCAGCGAGCCGGGACAGACGCCAACCTCGGGGCCGAGCGCGTCAGCGACGTCGACGTCCGCCGGTCCCGGTCCGGACACCGCCGTCGCGCTGCGTCGCTATTACCGGCAGACCATCCACTGGAGCTCGTGCGGCAACGGCTTCCAGTGCGGCAAGCTGCTGGTGCCGATCGACTATGCCAAGCCCCGTGGGGCCACGATGCGTGTGGCGGTGATCCGCAAGCCGGCGACCGGGCACTCGCGCGGCTCCCTGATCATCAACCCCGGCGGCCCGGGTGCGTCGGGCGTCGACTACGCGCGCGGATCCGCCAGCACCTTCTCCGGCGTGACGTCCACCTTCGATCTGGTGTCGTTCGATCCGCGGGGTGTCGGCCGCTCCAAGCCGATCCGGTGTGAGACCAGCGCTCAGCTCGACGCATTCGTCGCCGTCGACCCGACGCCCGACACGGCAGCCGAGCGCGCCGCCATGCTGCGCAGCAGTCGGGCGTTCGCCGACGCGTGCTACCGACGCAACGGCCAGTACCTCGAACACGTCGGCACCATTGACGCCGCTCGCGACATGGATGTCCTGCGGGCCGCGTTGGGTGATCGCAAGCTGACCTTCTACGGCGCTTCCTACGGCACCTATCTGGGGGCGAAGTACGCGCAGCTCTTCCCGCACCGCATCCGCGCCATGGTGCTCGACGGTGCCCTGGACCCGCGGCAGCCGACCGCGGCGGAGAACCGCGTCCAGGCCATCGGGTTCGAGACCGACCTGCGCGACTTCCTGGCCAACTGCGCCAACAGCAGCAGCTGCCCGTTCCCGTCATCGGACACCGAGGGCGGGCTCGACCGGCTGGCCGCACGCATCGACGCGCACCCGCTGGCGGTGGGCAGCAGGCATCTCGGTCCCGGTGAGTTCTTCGAGGGACTGGCACTGGGTCTTTACTCGACGAGCTACTGGAGCGCTCTGCGCAAGGCACTCGGCGACGCGCAGAAGGGCGACGGTAGGTATCTGCTCGCGTTCTCGGACGTCTTGACCGATCGGCAGCCGGACGGCAGCTACAGCAACCTCATCGAGTCCAATCTCGCGATCAACTGCATCGACCGGCCGGCCCCGCGGCAGGTCTCGGCCTACGACGACAGCGCTCGCGCCTTTGCCCGTGAGGCGCCGCACTTCGGCGAGCCCATCGCCTACGGCTCGCTGCCGTGCGCGTTCTGGCACGTGCCTCCGGTCGAGCAGGCACACGCCGTGCACGCACCGGGCGCGCCGCCGATCGTCGTCATCGGTACGACCCGCGATCCGGCCACGCCTTACGTCTGGGCGAAAGCGCTGGCGCGCCAGCTGTCCAGTGGCGTGCTGGTCACCTACGACAGTGACGGCCACACTGCCTATGAGCACGGCAACGGGTGCATCGTGAGTGCCGTCAACGGCTATTTGAACCACCGGACCGTGCCGCGAGACGGCCTTCGCTGCGGGTAGACTCGTCCGCCGTACGCCGCCTTAGCTCAGTCGGCAGAGCGATTCACTCGTAATGAATAGGTCGTCGGTTCGATTCCGACAGGCGGCTCCGCGTGCACCATCACGGCTCGGCTACGTCTGCTGACAGCCACGACGGGCCGTCGTACCGTTTGGACCGTGAATCGACGCCGCGTCCTGATTCCTGTGCTTGCCCTCATGGCTGCCGGGCTCGCCTCCACCACTCTTCCGGCGACGGCATCGACCGCCAAGCCGGTGTTCAAGACGGTGAAGCTGGCCGGCTCGTCCGGCTCCTCGGAGCCGCGTGTGACGGTCGCGCCCAACGGCGTCCACTACGCGGTCACCAACGCGGCCGAGGACGGCTCCGAGGTGATCTACCGCAGCAAGGACGGCCTGCACTGGACCAAGACGGCGGGCCAGCCGTCGGACCAGTCGCTGCCCACGACCGATGTCGACATCGTCGCGATGCAGACCGGCCGCATCCTGACCAGCGAGCTCGACTACGCCGGCATCAACTTCCGCACGATGTTCAGCGACGATGGCGGCAAGACGTGGACCGAGTCGGTCGGAAACACACTCGCCGACACCGATCGGCAGTGGTACGCCGTCGGCCCCAATGATCCGTCGACGCACCTGCCGCGCGTCTACCTGCTCTTCCACAACCTCGCCAGCGGCGTGGCGCAGCACAACATGTGGGTCGCGACGAGCACGGATGGCGGAGCGACGTTCGGACCGCCCGTGCCGGTGTCGATTCCCGGGCAGCAGGACTACCTCGACCTGCAGTGCGCTGACTCCGGTGGACCGTCGAACATCATGGTCGACCAGCGCACCGGCCGGGTCTATGTCGTGTTCGGTACTCGGAGCTCACCGGTCGGCGGTTGTGGTGGCCAGCCGGCCGAGGTCAACGTCGTCGCGGCAAACCGGGTCTGGGTCGTCAGCGCCGATGCCGACAAGACCGACGTGCCCGGTGGCTGGACCCCCCATCTCGCGGTCAACGACACCGGTCCGCCGGCGCACATCGTCGGCATGCAGCTCGCGCCCGGAGCGGTCGACACCGCCGGCAATGTCTACGTCGCCTATCCCGAGTCGGTGCACGACTACCCCAACTACAACGGCGCCGCCATCAAGGTCGTGCACGCCTCGCCGAAGGCACTCGACACTTGGTCTGCACCGACCGTCGTGGCGAAGGCAGGTGGCGCGGGCAACGTCCTGCCGCACATCGTCGCGGGAGCACCGGGTCGCATCGACGTCGCGTGGTACCACGGCGTCACGGTTCAGGGGCAGAAGCCGGACTGGTACTCCTACGCCGCGCAGAGCCTCGACGCCTTGAGCGCGCACCCACACTGGGTGCGGGTTCGCCTGTCGAAGGTGCTGGGCGAGCACAACCAGACCGCGAGCGACCTCATGGGCGCGTGCTTCCAGGGCCAGACGGCCACGCTCAACGGATTCGCCTGCGGGCGGTCAACCGATGTCAACGGCATCGCGATCGACAAGTGTGGCCGTCTGCTCGTCGTATGGCCCGCGCAGACGAAGGTCGACGCCACCTACATGTCGACGCAGGTCAGCGGGCCACGGCTGCTGAAGAAGAGCTGCTCTTGAGCGACGAGGTGTTGACCGCTTCGAACGCTCTCGCCGGGATCGACTTTCCAGCACATTGGGATCCTAAGCTTAGAATTCCACGTGGACAAGTTGTCGCGGCCGCTTCTATAGTGTCACCTAAATACTAGTGACTCCAGCGTAACTGGACTGGCCACAGTTAGGCCGCAAATGTAATCACACTGGCTCACCT